>Ga0068711_1000337_pt1 | contig 44678 bp, 35 predicted proteins | sample MTBAKMMethaMetaG_FD_62224 | JGI IMG/M metagenome (GOLD analysis project Ga0068711, IMG submission 62224) | Enrichment culture microbial communities from Arthur Kill intertidal strait, New Jersey, USA, that are MTBE-degrading - MTBE-AKM (Arthur... | ecosystem: Environmental > Aquatic > Marine >...
GGGGGGGGGGGGGGGGGGGGGGGGGGGGGGGGGGGGGGGGGGGGGGGGGGGGGGGGGGGGGGGGGGGGGGGAGCAAATACGAATCGAGAAATGAGAAAATTCTCAAAAGTAGAGGCGATTTTTCTTGAATTTTACCGGTATTTGGAGTAAACTAGTCAATAATCATTAAAAAACACACATTTTTGATGCGATAGTCTCGGTATTTACAGGTAATTAACGCCCGGTGAGAGAGAGAAAGACACTCTCTGCCGGGCTTTTTTTGTAGGGAGAAAGGCATATATCGTAAGTGGTGTAGTTTAGTATAGTTATAATCGGGTAAGTATCCGACGGGAAAAGGACAGGATAATACGAGGAGTCCTGTCCTGGCAAAGTGGAGGAAAATGTGATGTTCCCAAAGATAAGTGGAATCGGTGCGCTTGTGGTGATGGTGATGCTGGGCAGTTTCGGCAGTATCAGGGCGGAGAATCCGACGCAGATTTCGTACGAGGCGGCGGACCTGGGCGGGGGCAGATGGCAGTACACCTACGATGTCTGGAATAACAGCCTGGCGGAGGGGATCGACGAGTTTACGGTCTGGTTCGGGATCGGGTCGTACGATAATCTGGTGATTACGACGGCGGACCCGCCGGCGGGCAGTTGGGATGAGCTGGTGTGGCAGCCGGATGAGTTCCTGGGCGATGACGGGGGCTACGACGCCCTGGCGACGGGACTGGATATCGCAATCGGCGAGCATGTTTATGGCTTCGCGGTGAGCTTCGACTGGCTGGGGACGGGCGAGCCGGGGGCACAGTTTTATGAGATAATCGATCCGGATACCTTTGCCACGATAGATTCCGGCTGGACGGTGCCGGAGCCGGGGACACTTTGCCTGCTAGGTTTTGGTGGGCTGGTTTTGTGGAAAAAACTCAGATTTTTTGCTGATGATAGATAGCAGAAAAGGCAATTTAATATTTTTCGAATGATTATTTCCGGGAATAAAAAAATGAGAAAAGCTGAGCAAAGCGAGGGACGAATTTAAAAGTTTTACCATGAAGATCATGAAGATCATGAAGATCATGAAGGACATGAAGAAGAGAAGAATTTTATATTATTTTATTACTGCAATACCTTCAAGTCCTTCAAGGTGAGAATTAGTCGCTTAAAGCTGAAAAACCTTTGTATTAAGGATATAGAAATGTTGAATACGAAGAGAATGGCGACGGGACTGGATATCGCAATCGGCGAGCATGTTTATGGCTTCGCGGTGAGCTTCGACTGGCTGGGTGAAGGCGAGCCGGGGGCACAGTTCTACGAGATAATCGATCCGGATACCTTCGAGACGATCAACTCTGGCTGGACGGTGCCGGAGCCGGGGGGTGATGGGGTGGTTAATCTGCGGGACTTCGACGCGTTGGCGGAGAGTTGGGAACAGTAGGAAGGCGGCGCTGCGCGAGAAAGTTGAAAGTCGAGAGTAGAAAGTAGAAAGAGTAAGAAAGTGCGAAAAGTGAGAAAGGTGGGAAAGGGAAGAGAAGAGGTGGCAGGGGGCGGCGGACGGCCTCCTCGCAATAATATAAAACGCGATATTTTCCCGTGTGAACACTCAAAATCGCATTAATCCTCTTTCGTCCGATAAGCGGAAGATATTTCAGGGTGGGCAAGATTAACGAGCGAGAGAAAGACAAGTCGCAGTAAGCACTTATAGTATTTCAAAAAAGACAGGTGGGTCGGCCAGAGATGTTAAGAATTTCTGAATTTATTTTTTATATCTATTATACCGATAAAACTAATGGCGAGGATTTTTACATTTTGGGCGAAAACAAATATGGGGAAAGATAAGTCATATAAACAGGAAGAAACTCCGCGCCAGTTGTGCCGGCTGGGGATTATCTTCACTATGCTGGCTGTTCTGACGGCCGGCTCGGCGCTAATATACAGGCCGGCACGACAGAGCGACCACAAAATGCGTGGCGGTCTTCTCGCGTGGACTGGACCGAAGACCAGGGCGATCAGTACCAAAGTAGTGACCGCGTTGTCAGGGACGGAGGCGGAAGTGAACGCGGCCGAGGCTTTTGCCATACAGCGATTTCATTCCGCCTCAATGCTCACTCTGCTGGGAATAGTGGCGCTGGGGAGCACAGGGGGCTTTCTGCTGGGGCAGAGGAATCCGAAGGCAATATACCGGAAGCTCAATCAGACCGAGGCGCAGAAACGGGCGGAAGAGGCGCTGTTGGAGTTCAAGACAGCCGTGGAGCAGTCCGCGGACGGCATGGCCCTGACCGACCTGGACGGTAATATCCGCTACGTGAACGAAGCCTGGGCCAAGATGCACGGCTACTTGGTTGACGAACTCATTGGCCAGCATTTAGGCATCTTCCACACGGGCGAGCAGTTAGAGACGGAGGTAAACCCCTTCAATGAGAAATTGCAGGCAACCGGTTCAAACAAAGGCGAGATCGGGCATGTTCGGAAAGACGGGATAACCTTCCCCACGCAGATGACCACCACGCTGCTGATGGATGCGGAGCAGAAACCCTTCGGAATGCTGGGAATAGCGCGTGATATCACCGCGCAAAAGCGGGCGGAAGAGGAGGCACAGTCACTAAAGAGGCAGATTGAATTCATCATCGGGGCGACCAAGACCGGACTGGATATCATCGATGTTCAATTCAATCTCCGCTATGTCGATTCCGAATGGGCGCGGATCTACGGCGACTGGAAAGGACGCAAATGTTACGAGTACTTCATGGATCGCGATAGCCCATGCCCCGATTGTGGGGTCGTAAAAGCTTTATGCACCAAGCAGATGACGGTTACCGAGGAACGGCTGGCCAAAGAGGGGAATCGTCCGGTTCAGGTAACCACCATACCCTATCAGGATGAGCACGGCGAATGGCTGGTCGCGGAGATAAATGTGGATATCAGCGAGCGTAAGCGGGCGGAGGAAAAAATGAATAGCGCCCTGAAGGCGGCAGAAGCGGCGAATGTGGCGAAGAGCCAGTTTCTGGCCAATATGAGCCATGAAATCCGGACGCCGATGAATGCCATTATCGGTTTCAGCGATATTCTGGCGGAGGAAAAACTTGCCGAGCGACAAAGCGAGCAGGTTAATTTGATCCGCAGCAGCGGCAAACACCTGCTGGAGCTGATTAATGATATTCTGGATTTCTCCAAGATCGAAGCGGGTAAACTGAATGTCGAAATGAACGATTGCTCTCTGGCGCAAATGCTGCATTCGATGGAATCCATGATGCATTCGCTGGCCAAGGGAAAAGGTCTGGAATTCGCGATAAGGACGCGAGGGTCTCTGCCGGCGAAGGTCCGAACCGATGCCGAACGCCTGCGGCAATGTTTGATCAATCTGATAAATAATGCCATAAAATTCACGGAAAAAGGGCATGTGTATGTGAACATATGTATGGAAGCCAGAAACAATCAACCGTATATCCGATTTGATGTGGAGGACACCGGTATCGGCATCCCCATCGAAAAACAGGAAAAAATATTCGAATCATTCACGCAGGCAGACGGCAGCACATCGCGTAAGTATGGGGGAACCGGCCTGGGATTAGCTATCACCAGACAGTTGTCCAAGCTGTTGGGCGGAGAGCTAACCTTAACCAGCGAAGAGGGAAAGGGTACGGTGTTCTCACTGGTAATACCGGTCGGCCTGGAGGTGACCGGGCAGCCGATATTAGACAGATACGGCCTGTCCCCAAACGCAGGCGAGGACGACGCCACGAGCGAGGAGCGGGAATATTCCGGCAGAGTGCTGGTGGCGGAAGATGTCAAAACGAATCAAATGCTGATAAAGCTGCTGCTGCAGCGGATGGGGCTGGAGGTGACCATCGCGGGAAACGGCAGAGAAGCAGTGCAAAAAGCGCTGGAACGGGAATATGACCTGATATTTATGGACATGCAAATGCCCGATATGAACGGCTACGAAGCAACAAGGGCGCTCAGGCAAAAAGGAATAACCATACCCATAATAGCATTGACGGCCCATGCCCTGAAAGAAGATGAGGGGAAATGCCTCGCGGCCGGGTGTGATGATTATTTAACCAAACCGATGGATCGGAGCCAATTACGGGGGAAAATCGGTAAATACCTGGCTTTGGCAGCGAAGTAGATTCAAACTATATTTTCGTTGTTTTTGGGTAAGAATCAAAGCAGAAGAGCAGTTCGGGTTTTTTACGCGATTGGCTGCCGGCGGGATGGAGCAAGCCGGGCGACTGGGGGTAACCAACGGGCATCAGAGCTACCACTTTTACGCTTTCCGCGGGGATGTCGAGAATGGCCTGGACCGCGACCTCGTCAAAGGCGCCAATCCAGCAGGAGCCCAGGCCCTCAGCAACGGCACAAAGGGAAAGGTGATCCAGGGCGATGGCTAAGTCAATATCGACACTATTGCCATGTCCGCCCATGAATTTGTAGGCGGCGTCGGGCAGGCCACAGGCGACGACAATCAGGGGTGCCTGAGCCATCCAGGACTGGTTTCGACAGGCGGCGGCGAGTTTCTGCCTTTGAGGGGCGCTTTGCACCAGGATAAAACGCCATGGCTGAAAATTGCAGGCAGAAGGGGCAAAACGCAAGGCTTGCAGCAGGCGGTCATAGGAGGCTGGTTCAATGGGGCGGGAATCGTAAGCCCTTACACTGCGGCGGGTTAAGATTGCTTCCAAGACGTTCATGATTAAGCTCCCTTCGTTGGAGAAGGCAAAAATCAAAATGAGGTTTTAATTTCATAAATTATAGCTGATAAAATGAGAATTTGGACGATATTATAAGAAGTTAAAGGTTAAAAGTTAAAAGTTTAATTTCATATTACGATTATAAGGAGAAGCAGTGATGGCGAAATGGATGTGGATGACGGCGGTGGTGGGATTGGGGTTGGCGATGGGGGGGTGTCAGGCGAAAGAGCTCAAACAGTGCCAGGCGGATAGTCAAGAGATAGCCGAGGAACGGGACGAGGCGCTGGATCAGGCGAATAAATTGCAGGAGACCCTGGGGGAGCTGCTGATGGGGATAAGCAAAGAGGCAGAAGAATGCAAAAATCAACTGGCGGCGATGACGGACGAGTTGGAAAAAGAGCGGCAGACGGCCCAGGAAAAGGCTAGAGCGGATCAGGAGACGCTGCAAAAGACCCTCAAAATGCTGATGGAAGCTGAGGTCAAGATCAAAGACCAGAAAAAAGCGCTGGCGGAAAAGGATGCGCAACTAGCGGATAGAGACAAACAACTGGCGGAAAAGGATGCGCAGTTGGCGGCGAAGGATAAGGAGATCACCGAACTAAAAACGAAAGCGGCACCAGCAGCGGGACAATAATGATACAGCACAAAGGGCAAGCATTTAAGAAAATTAAAAGTTAAAAGGTAAAAGTTAAAAATTACAGGTAAAAAGTAAAAGTCTAATAGATTGGCGAAAGATTATACGAGAAAGTATCTATCGACCGGTCGGGTAAGAATACTTTTTATCCCGCCAAGGCGCCAAGACGCAAAGAGAAGAAAATTATAGACAGGATTAACATTATTAACAGGATTTAAAATGAGATTGCCGCGTCGGCCTATGGCCTCCTCGCAATGACATAAGTGCGGCACAGGCGCGTAAAAAAAGAGGCAGGCGAGAAACCTGCCTCTTCTTTGTTTGGAACTATACCCGTTTTTTTAGGGTATGGTCAGCTTCTTGTCATAAGCCAATTAGGCGCGACGACGGCGAACCAGGGCCAGACCGCCAAGACCCAGGAGGGTCAAAGTGATCGGCTCGGGAGTCAACGTTACGCCACCAATCTCGTAGTTGACAGCATTCAGAGTGCCGTAAGATTCTTCTGCGGTATATGGACCGTAACCCATAACATCAAACGAAGTACCTTCAGCCAGCGGGGCGATGGTGATGGCAGAGCCGTTCCAATCGGTGGGGACTTTAACATCGAAGCTCAAAAGAACCGCACCTGAAGCAGCAGCACTGCCATGATAAGCGTTATAGGTGTCGAAGAGCAACCCAGAGGGGACAAGACCAGAAAGACCAAATTCTTCATATGGGCCATCACCCACGGTGAAGCCAGCACCAGCGGCTAGACTACCAAAATCTGCCATGACGATACTGGAAGCGACAGCACCAATACTCCAACCGCTGCAAGCCGTGTCGGCCTTCAACTCAACGGTAACTACGTCACCCGCGCTGACAACCGCAGATGTGCTGCCATCAACCGTGAAGTTAATCACGGTGGCCTGAGTAACAGTGGCCAAGCCAAGAAGCAGAACCAAAGTTAACAACTTTTTCATACTAAACTCCTTCTTAACAAATTCCTCGCTACCTTCGAAAAACTCCCACTCCTATAGGGGAAATTTTCCTCCTCGGCAGCAGAATAAAAAACCTCTCTCATACAAACAAACTAACTAACACACTTTTGCCTTCTTGATAGAAGGTCCCTGCAATTATGAAGCCATCATCACGGATAGCTGTGGGGGCAAGTAATCGTTTTCTTCTTGCTGATTACTACGCCGTAGGTGTTGATCCAGCCGGCGACTTTAATTACGTCGTCAAAGGTAATCTTGTCGTCGTTGGTTGCATCGCCACAGTCATTCCAATGGAGCGTATCAGTCGGCAGGATGGTCTTTTTCTTGCTGATTATAACGCCATAGGTATTGAGATCACCGGCTAACTTAATGACGTCATCAAAAGTAACCTTATTATCGCCGGTCATTTCACCCAGACATGGGCAAGCGAAGGTAACGGTAACGTCGAGGGGCAGGTTGGTGACCAACTTGCTGCCGACGACGCCGCCGCGGAGGTCATCCTCGTCGATACGTACGATGGTGCTGGCTGCACCATTGGCTTCGAGCTGCAGGGTAATCAGGTCAACGTCCGTCGTGTTGGGTCCCTTCTCCGGTGGATTCGACAGTTTGGCAACGCAGTAGGCTACCTCGTCCACACCACCAGTGAGGTCCGGCACACCCTTTTCCGTTTTCTTGGCGAGAGGATGAGCGGAGGCATAAGACCCGTCATTGGGGTCATAATCATTAAGGATGGTGTTGGGGTCAGCTAAGGCACTGGCATAGTCAATGTAGAAGCGGAAATGAGTCGCTTCTTTGGAGATAATAGCTTGAGCTACCGTATCGCCTTTGAGCTGAGCTACGTCGTTGTCCTTGTCGAAATCAATGACAAGAGCGATGGCCGCGGGGCCAACCTTGTTGGGATCGACGGCCCGATACCCGATCTTGATCTGGCCGCCACCCATATCCGAGCCGTAAAACTGGATATCAGCCAGGGCAGGGACGGCAAAAGCCAAAATCGCAACTAAACAAACAATTTTCTTCATAACAAACTCCATTAAAGTAAAACACTAATCTACGTCTGGGTACAACTTTCTTTGCCTCAAACCCTTTAGGATATAAAACATGGGGCTCAGACGTAAATCACAACCAAACGAAATCTCCTCAATACTTTGGCCTCCTTTCCCGCCTTACTTTCCAAGAAGTACGAGTTTGTCGAACCTGGAGGACTTACGCGTTCCTCACTGCACGTAAAGAATTAGAAAAACATAAGTGTCATAAGTAAAGTAGAGATAAACTCCACTAGATTAATAATATCATTAACAGGCGGTTTACGTCAAGGAAAATATCAAATTTTTATGATAAAATTTTGCCATAAACGGTACGAAAAGAGCTATAGGGACTTCTCTCTCCAAACATCTATGTAATAGTAGAGCAAAAAATAAGCCAGAGATAAAAAGACGGCCCAATTTTTTTGATATTTATATAATTCCATATTTAATGGTTAGTTATGGCAGCAGGCGGGGATGGATTCTGGTCCGGCAGGGGATCAGGTGCGATAATCAGGTTGAAAAAAAACGACGTTTTCCGGGGGTAAATAAAGGTATTATATTTATAGACAAGGGTTTATGCGCATGTTGAGGTTGGGCAACGATGGGGGGATATGTTTAACGGGGGAATGTTGTAAGTGAGAGTAATAACTCAAATTGGCCGAGGGCCAGCAAAAAAAATTAAAAATTAAAAAAGTAAAATTAAAAGTTACAGTTAAAAATTAAAAGTTAAAAGGGTGGTAAATTCGGTAGTTTGCGTAATATGGTTAAAATATGTTCGCCAAGATGCATAGAAGATGGTATATCAATCAATATAAGTAACCAAGTGATAAGAAAATACAATCCCGGAGACTATGGCAAGCCGATGATGATAGAAAGTTAAAAGTTAAAAGGTAAAAGTTAAAAATTACAGGTTAAAATTAAAAGTCAAGGTGGGTTGGCGAAGGATACAGGGGGGAAATAGGGATAAAAATGACGGCAGCAGCGGATAATATAATCTCGATAACCTGTCAGCCGGATACCAATCTTAATATCCTGCAATATTCGGTGCTGCGGATACGAATTCGTGTCGGCCGACGCGACGGCGATATGAGAGGGTCTTTTCGGGTGGTTGTCCGGACGAATATTAACCAGTCGCAACGGGTCCGCAGGCAGATAATCGACGAGGTGGAAAAGGGACAAAGCTACTCGACGGATTATTATGACCTGCCGACGATCTATAACCCGTTCAGCGATGAATTTTACGCGGATGTGCTGGTATATGAGGTGGGATATTTCGAGTTTAAGGTGCGGGTGGAATCGAGCCGGACAGATGAACCGTGGGTAAAGTGGATGCCGGGAGCCAATGTGGGAATATCCGTCACACCAGTGGAATACGGGCGAGATAATGCGGTATATTGCGCGTTTATCCGCCAATTCGGGGATAATAAGGACCGTGCCTCCTTGAAAAATCCCCGGCTGGAACAGACGATCCAGGAGCTGGAAAGCCAGGGGGCATACGTGATAGGTCCGGGAGGGGACTTTACCCGGTTCACCAAGGAACTACCCTTCATCATTAAAGAGCTGGGAGTAAGAATAATACACCTGCTGCCCATTAACCCCGTGCCGACATCGTACGGGAGAATGGGCCTGTACGGCAGCCCATACGCGACGACGGATTATTTCGGGATCGATCAGGGATATGGCAGCTTCAGCCGATACAAAACCATCGAAGACCAGCTCGTCGATGTAACCTCGACGATCCACGGCCTAGGGGCGAAGGTAATCCTTGATATGGTAATCAATCATACGGGTTGGGCGAGCAGCATACTATTTACCCACCGGCAGTGGATCAAGGCAGACCGAGACCGCCAGATTATCTCGCCCGGGGCGTGGGGGGTTACCTGGGGCGACCTGGTGGAACTGGACTACAGCCACCAGGACCTGTGGCAGTATATGGCGAAGGTGTTTCTGGTGTGGTGCCAACGGGGCATCGACGGATTCCGGCTGGACGCCGGCTATAAGATACCACAGGAAGTGTGGCGGTATATCATCGCGCGGGTGCGGGAAGAATTCCCCAATACGCTGTTTCTGCTGGAAGGACTGGGCGGCCCGTGGGCGACGACGGAAAAACTGCTGACAGAAGGAATGATGAACTGGGCGTATTCGGAACTGTTCCAGAATTATACGCGTCGGCAAATAGTGGATTACCTGCGTTACGCCCAGCGGATATCGGCAACCAAGGGGACCATGGTGCACTACGCGGAGACCCATGACAATGACCGACTGGCAACCAAGGGGAAGGCGTATGCGCTGATGCGGCTGTATGTGTGCGGCTTTACCAGCTTTTCCGGGGCGTGGGGGTTCACTAACGGAGTGGAGTGGCTGGCAACAGAAAAAATCGACGTACACCGCAATAGCGGCCTAAACTGGGGCAGCAGCGATAATCTGGTGCGAGAGATCAAGAAAATCAACGAGATTCTGCGGGGAAATCCGGCGTTCTGGCAACGTGATAACCTGGAAATGGCAGAAGTAGGCAACGACGAAGTGCTGGCCTTTGTCCGCAGTAATAGCGATTACAGCAATGTCGTCGCGTGCGCCATCAATCTGAATTGCCAGCAGGCCCAGAGAATCACGTGGGATTTCGCCGAGAAGTCGCTGAAAGAACATACAACGGCAAACACCTATTTGTATGAATTACTGGGCGGCGGGGTCCGGGAACTACCACAGACCAAAATCGTGGAATTAAAACTGGCGGCCGGCGACTGCCAAATATATCGGCTGGAAACGACGCCAACCCCCCGCGAGCCGAGGGCCGAGGCCATATACGAGGTCGAGCCGGATAAGATCGCCCTGATATATCGCATCCTGCTGAGCCGATTCCAACCGCATGAGGTCGGCAGAATCAATCAGGAAAAATTGCTGCGCAGCGTAACCAATTTTCGCAAATTCATCGTTCTGGTCAATACGGCCCAACTGGAGGAACTGGCGGAAGGAGATCTGTCGGCGATGCTGGCAAAGGTGGAAGAAAAGACGCTCAACCGCTACTCGGCAATCTGGACATTTGACGAGGGGAATAAGGAATATATCATACCGGGCGATAAATGGCTGATAACCCAAACGCTGATCGCGTGCACGGCATATCTGAAGACCGCCGAGACGATGTTGAGTATGGACGCTATCCGCAGCGAAGACGGCAGCGGATTTCTGACTTTTTTCCCGCCGCTGCGAGAAAATCAACGGGCGGCACTGACGTTCAACTGGAAAATCCAGCATGAGGATATGATTAAGCGGGAATGGCAGGAAGGCGAGTACCATATACTATCCATACCATCCGGCATCGTGGCGGCGGCGCAACCAAAAGTATATCCGCTGCGGCTGAGCAAGGATGAGTTACAGGAAGAATTCGCCACGGTGCTGTTGAGCAACGGCAAAGGAGGCTACTGCCAGTGCCCGGCGCACCCCGGCAAATGGAACAGTAAATATGACGGTTTGCTGGTCGTCACACCGGAAATGACCAAACCGGCAGAACGACTGGCACTGGTAAAGGCCTTTCGCGAAACCATCAAAGTGGGGGAAAAGTATTTTGATCTCGACGAAAGTTTTTTGATTAATTTTACGCGTTTTCCGCATCCGCTGTGGGAATATATCTACGACGACGGAGAGTTCTTCCTGCATATTGAACGTAAAATCATTATGCCGGCGGGAGAGAATTCCCTGTATATAAATTATAAATTGCGTCGCGCCAATGCGGGCGTTACCCTGTATTGCAAATGCTACCTGGAGTGCCGTAATCCGCATGAGCAGCTTAAGGCGAACGACGCACTACAACAGCACTACAGCCGCTGCTGCCGGAGCCTGACCGACGAAAAAGGCGTGGAATTTTCTCCCCGAGCCGATACCAAAGTAAAGGTTGTCTGCCGCAGCGGCCGGTATATCGAGCAGCCGCTATGGACTTTTAACGTTTATTTTCCCCAGGACGACGAAAGAGGTCTGCCGGCCCGCGGCGATATCTTTTCCCCAGGGGTGTTCAGTTGCGAGTTATCCCGCGATGAGAGCCAGGGGTTTTTAATTACCACCCACACCGATCGGCAAGCGGAATTTCCCGGCAGTAGAATAGAAATCGCGGAAAATAAGCGAGTCAAAGACCTGTTGTCCAAAGCGGTCGCAGCACCGGCTCGTAAAGATAGCCTGATAAGAATACTGATTACGGCACTAGATCAATTCATTGTCCATACGGGTAAAAAATGGCTAATGGCAGGAGGGTATCCCTGGCTGCCGGCAGGTACCAGAGAAGGGCTGTACTGCGTAGGAGGACTACTGGCGGCGGGAAGGGAGGATGTGGCGGCGGATGTTATATTAAACGCGGCGGCGACCCAATCCGACGGGCTGCTGACCGACTGGATCGATATCGGCGGCCAAAAACCTACCAATGTGGAAGCGGCGTTGAGATTGTTTGTCGCAGCGGATAGTTTGGTTAAGGCGACGAATGATAACGCTTTCTGGGAACGCCAAACCGAAGGCGGATCAACAGTACGGCAAGCGCTGGTCGATATTTACAACAAACTGACAGACCCCGGCCGCAAAGAAGGACCGCGGCTGGACGAGAGCAGCGGCCTGCTGTATTGTCCGGCGGGCTATAGCTGGATGAATACCCAGTATCCACAGGCGACACCGCGAGAAGGTTACCCGGTGGAAATCCAGTCGCTGTGGTATCAGGCACTGGCAGTGGCAGCGAAAATTTATCCGGAGCAGTCGCAGCGAGCGGCGCAATTGCGAGAATTAATCGCCCAGAAGTTTATGTCATTGTACTGGAATGAACAGGTGGGATACCTGGCGGATGTATTGTCGGCGCAGCGCAGGACGGCGGCGGGGCAGGCGACGGCGGATACCGCGATGCGGTACAATCAGTTGTCGGCTGTCCATGCGGACCTGGTGCCGCAGCGCCAGGCGAGGCAGATAGTGGATACGGTGGCCCGAAAATTGTTGATTCCAGGGGGACTACGCTCATTGTCCAGAGAGGCACTGTCGGTGCCGCTAAAAGTATATGACGAGAGAGGTCAACTGCTGATGGATCCACGGATGCCCTATCAAGGCTGGTGCCGAGGCGATGAGCGAGCCCGTCGGCTGGCTTATCATAACGGGACGGCCTGGCCGGTCGCTTATCCCAGTTTCATTGAGGCGCGGGCACGGATCGGCGGTTTTTCCGAGTCGGCGGTTAGACGGGCGCTGGCATTTTTTGAGCCGGCCTGGTCACAGTTTGCCAGCGATGGGATAGGGACCATCAGCGAGATGAAGGACGGGAACTATCCCCACCGGCCCCGCGGCTGCTATGCCTATGCCCCGGCGGTGGCAGAGACGCTGCGGGTATATATGCAACTGAAATATCAGCTCCCGCAAGAGAGGAAATAAAAATGGAAGAATTTAAAGGGCCGGCAGATCAAAAAGATTTACGGGCGCGGGCGATCAAGTTAGATGATTTAGTCGCCTATCAAACCGGTTCGGTGGTCAGTCGGCAGATTATTTCGCAACCGGTGGGGTCGGTGACCATTTTCGCCTTCGAGAAGGGAGAAGGACTCAGCGAGCATACGGCGCCGTTTGACGCGCTGGTTTATATCCTCGAGGGAGAGGCACAAATCACGATAGGCGGGCAGTCACAAACGGTGAAGGCAAGCGAGATGATTATTATGCCGACTGGTCAGCCCCATTCACTCAAGGCGGTTGAACGATTCAAAATGCTGCTGGTCATGATTAAGTCCTGAAAAAACGAGGACTATGTCTGGTATAAAAGCAGGAAACTGTGCGACATGTATGCCGTGCGAAAAATTTCGCTTTTACTGGTGATAGGGGCGACTGCGTTTTTTCCGATGTTATTTGTGGACCTGGAAGAGCCGACAACTTCCCTGGTGTTATACAAAATTTTGGCAAAGCTGGGATCGCTATGTGGCGGGACTCTGATAATTTGGCAGTTTCTGTTGGGATTTCATGGGACAGCAGGAAAAATCATACCTGATCTTTTGTGGGTATTGACCCTGCACAAGCAGATAGGCAAATATATTATTTTTACGGTGGTGCTGCACCCGATCTTTATCACATTATATTATATCGAGAAAAAAGGCATAAATCCGTTTCTGCTGGAGGGGCCGCTTTCCTTTTGGGTTTGGGTTCTGGCGGGTGAAATTGCGTTTTTGCTTTTTGCGCTGGTGGTATTAACGAGTGTTTTCTGGCGGGAGCAGTTAGGCAGAACGAAGTGGTACTATATACACCTGAGCAGTTATGCCGCGCTGGGGATAGTGCTGGCACATGGTTTAGCCATCGGGACCACAATTGAGAAGACGGGTGCGTTTTATTTTTGGACCGTTCTGTTATTTTTTACAATGGGCTTTGTGTGGTACAGGATGGCGTGCCGAGCGGGTCTTTTAAGCAAGAAGTACCGAGTGGACAAGACGGAACGAGTCGGGCCGAACGTTACGAGAATAAGCTGTGAGCCGCTCGGAAAGCGAATAGAGCCCCGGCTGGGACAGTTTGTATATTTTCGCCGAAGGCTTGGTGGTCGTTTGCGACCATTTACCGTATCTCATTATGAACCGCATACAGGAGAACTAAGCGTGACGGTAAAAGCACTGGGACACACGACGCGAGATCTGCAGTCGGTAAAGGCGGGGGAAATAGTTTATATAGAGGGCCCCTACGGGATATTTTCGCAGGCGGTATTGGAGAGCCGGCGACCGATAGTAATGATAGCGGGCGGCATAGGAATAACCTCTTTCACCCGGCTTTTCGAGGAGCTGGCGAAGGAGCCCAATAAGGAGGTGCACCTTTTTTACGGTAACAAAAAGAGACACGAAATTGTCTACAAGGAGGAGATGGAGAATGTCGAGCATATCAATGTCATACATGTGATAAGCGACGATGCGGCTTATCCGGGTGAGACAGGATATATTACGACGAATCTGCTGAAAAAGTATCTGAGCCAATCCTTAAGGGGGTATGAGTTTCTGATTTGCGGTCCGCCGGTGATGACCAAAAAGCTCGAGAGCCATTTGGCGATGGAAGGGGTACCGGAGGTACAGATACATCATGAGTTATTCAGCTATTAAGTATGGCAAGTGAATAACAGTTTATATAATGATTCAATTCTGAGCCAAATCTGCGAGAGTTAATTTTGCCGTCATATCAATAAATTTAAGGCTTTGGTTGTGTGGCATGTCTGGTTATAATGTTGTTCAGGTGTTACGAATATGCTGGCTGTTCTTGATAGTCCCACATTCGGGAGTTGTTTCTTAAATAAAATCATCGTGCAGGTCAGGTGGAAGGCATGTCGCTGAAGAAATCATTGCAGGTATTCGACGTATTCTGCATATCCATAGGCGGTATGCTTTCGGGGCTGTTTATTTTACCGGGGCTGGCCTACGCGGGCGCGGGACCGGGAGTGCTGTTTTCTTACCTGTTGGCGTCGTTGATCTCGTTGAGCGGATTATTAAGTCAGGCGGAACTGGTCTCGGCAATGCCTAGGGCGGGGGGCACCTATTTTTACGTTACTCGTTCCTTAGGCTCGGCGGTGGGCACAGTATATGGATTGATTACCTGGCTGTCGATGGCGCTGAAAATCGCCTTTGAGCTGGCGTTCATGGCAGAGTTGATAGTGATGATAATGCCGGTAAACCTCTACGTTCTGGAGGTGGCATTGGTTGCGGTTTTTGTGGTGGTGAATCTGGTCGGCATCAAGGAGGCGGGCCGAGTGCAAGTGTATCTGATTGCGGCATTGCTGAGTGCTTTGATTATGCTGTGCCTGAGAGCCTATCCGAACATAGAAATCGCCCATTTAAAACCGTTCGCCCCGCAGGGAGAGTTGGCGATTTTGGCGATGGCGGGATTTGTCTTCATCTCATTCGGGGGCGGATTGTTAAAGGCAACCAGTATCGCCGAAGAGGTCAAGCAGCCGGGCCGCTCGGTGCCGCTGGGCATGATTTTTTCCCTGCTGGTAATGAGCCTGTTGTATTTAGTGGTGATTTTCATGGCGGTCAGCGTTCAGGGCGGCCGACTGGCTAATTCGCTGATGCCTATTTCCGATACGGCGGCGGTAATTATGGGCGGCTGGGGCAAAGGGATTTTCACGACCGCGGCGATCCTCGCTATTGTCATCTCGGTAAATTCCGGGATCATGGCTGCTTCGCGATATCCATTGGCGCTGGCCCGGGACGAGATGCTGCCGCGGGCCCTGGCGGAAATCAATCAGCGATTTCATACACCGCATTTCGCAGTAATCCTGACGGGTGCTGTCATAGTCACGGCGATGCTGGTGAATATCGAGGCCCTGGTGAAGGCGGCCTCCAGCGTGCTGATTATGTCCTATATCTTTACCTGCCTGGCGGTGATCGTCCTGCGGGAAGGCAAAGTGCAGAATTACAAGCCGCAGTTCCGCGCGCCGCTTTATCCCTGGATACAAATGGTGGGGGTGCTGGCCCTGATTGTGCTGTTGTACGAAATCGGCAGGGAAGCTTTGCTGGTTAGCTGTATTTTGACGGGGATGGGATTTCTGGTATATTGGTTTTACGGCCGGCGGCAGGCGAAGCGGGAATACGCCCTGCTGCACCTGATCGAACGGATAACCGCCAAGGAAATAACCACCTACTCGCTGGAGAAGGAATTGAAGGAAATTATCCACGAACGGGATGAAATTCTGAAAGATCGGTTTGACCACTTGATCGAGCAGTGCCCGGTGCTGGATATCAAGGCCCCGATCACTATGGAGGAATGTTTCCACCTGACCGCAGACCAATTGGCGGGGAGCCTGGGGGCGGACAGCGAAGAGCTGTTCCAACTGCTGCGGGAACGGGAAAAGGAAAGCCCTACGGTGCTGAATTCCTTTTTGGCGATACCTCATATAATAATACCGGGACAAAGGCATTTTAATATTCTGATGGCCCGCTGCCAGAGCGGCATTGAGTTTTCCCGGCAGTATCCGAAAATCACCACGGTATTTGTGCTGATCGGGACCAAAGACGAAAGACCTTTCCATCTGAATGCCCTGGCGGCAATCGCTCAGATTGTCCAGGAGGAAGATTTCGAGAAACGCTGGATGACGGCGAAATCGGCTCAGGCGCTGCGGGATGTGGTTCTGCTGGGCAAGCGCAGACGCAATGGATAAGAGCCACTATATTTACAATCAGCTTTACCCGACAAGAGCCGAATTCTTAAAAAAATTTCTTATTCAAATTTGATAGGGAAAATGCTCGTCGATCTCGCTTTGGGCTAATTCAATCAGAAACTGGCTTATCCGGTCGCAGACCAGATCGAGGTATTTTCGGCCTTTCTCGGCAGAAGCACCTTGTGGATTGCCCGCGGCGCAGTGGTCATTGATTTTAGAGAAATCCCGGCTGGTGTAAACCCAGCCGTTACGCAGGGCGGTAAAGCGGAAAGGTTTGGCTTGGCCGTCGCCGGCGACGCCCTGGCCCGTTACGTTTTCCACCAGATGTGGAAATAAGGCCATCGCCACCGACGTTTCCATCTGGCCGGCGTGGTCGTCCGGCTGAGTGAAAATCTCATGATAGCGATCCCGGCCTACCAGCCAACAGTCGCATAAGAAGATGAAACAATCCAGCTCAGTTTGCATCTGGCGGACGAAGGGTTTAAAATCGTTGCCGCCGTGGCCGTTGAGAATCACGATTTTGCGGATGTTGTGGCGGTGCAGAGAAGTGATAATCTCCCGTACCAGCATATCAAGCGTAGTCTGGGCAACGTGGATGGTCAGCGGGTAAGCGAGCAGGTTGCAATCCACGCCGTAAGGAATCGCCGGCAGGCAGATGACCGCCTGGGTTTTTTCCCAGGCGCGGCGGCAGCATTCCTCGGCGAGAAGGCTGGTATGGAGAAAATCCTGACCCTGGGGCAAGTGCAGATTATGGGCCTCAATCGCCCCAACCGGCAGAACCGCTACCTGGTACCGTCGCTGCCGAATACGGTGGAGGTTGGTACCGGCTAGCTGCCATTCATTGATTTGCAAATCATCTTTTGTCATGGTTTTATTCCTGTATTAAAAACGACTGTCCCGCTGGACGGATAGGATGGCAGCGAAGGCGACGGCGGCGGTCTCGATCCGCAGCGTAGTGTCGGTTAATCGAACCGTCGTGACGCTGAATGCATCCAAGAGGGATTCTTCCGGTTCGGTAAGTCCGCCTTCCGGGCCAACAAAGGCAATTACATCGGTATCGCCGGGTAAAAACGGTAATAAAGGCTTGGCCTGCTCACTGAGGCTACCCAGCAGAATTCGCCCGGCAGGGAAGTCGTTTTTCAGTATCTCCAGGGCAGACGACAGCGGGGCAGGGGAGTCGATTCGGGGCAAAAATAATCGCCGGGACTGCTTGGCGGCGGCGAGGGCGAGGGCTTCATATCGCTGGATGATATTTTTTCCCTTCGCCAGCTTTACCGTTCGTTCGAAAATCACCGGGAAAATTCGATCCACACCCAGCTCGGTGCATTTTTCAATCAGCCAGTCGAAGCGCTGGCCCTTGGCCAGGCTAACAGCAATGATTACCCGCCCACCAGCCGACGGGCAGAGATGCCGGATTTCTTCCACCTGAAGCTGAACACGGCGATGGGTGATTTCCGCAATGGTCGCAAACGCAAGGCTGCCCGCCCCGTCAAATAATTCCACCCGGTCCCCAAGCTTCAACCGGCAGACATTCAATAGGTGATGGGTCTCGGCTGGAGACAGCTCCACCACGGGAGTGATTATCGGACTACAGAAAAAACGTAATTCTTTCACCGCGGCTACCTTAAATCGGTGGTCTTGAGATAAATCCTGGTTCATCCCGGCTATATTTTAGACGATAAAGTTTAAAGCATATTCAGGTATTTATCAACTGAGTAACCGCGAACCGCGAAAAAGAGGCGACAAATGGCTGACGAGAAAAAAAACAGCGAAAATTCCCCGGAAGGCAGCGGCGGGACTAATGCCGGCGCAAGCCCCGTTGGTGCGGAAAATATTGATGAACTGCTGGCAACTGCGGCCCAATCACTCAGCGATATCGATGACAATCTGGGCGATGCGTCCGATAATAAAGACAGCAGCAAGCCACCGGTAAATAGCAAGAAGGAAAAATCCATCTTGCAGGGCGAAGACGAAGGCAGCAAGCAAATTGACGACACCCTCGCGGAATTGGAAAAAGAACTAAATAATGTGGTTAAGGAGGTGGAACAGGTTCAGGCTGGCTCTTCCGGGTCGTCACCCGCCCCGCAAGCCGATGCAAAATCGCAGCAAACTGGCCCGGCAGTAAGTCAAACGACACCTCCGGCGAGCGGCTCCGATAACGCCTCTTCACCAGAGGAAGAACAGGTGGATGAGTTTTTGGCATCCGTGGATAAAGCAGAAAAAGAAAGTAACGCTAAGGCCGATGCTGAAGATGCGGGCCATAGGGAAAGTTCCGCGGTTTCGGCAAAACCCGAGGGCGAAGCACAAAAGGTCAAGGAAATAGAAGATATAATCAATACCTTGCCGGATATAGAAAGCGATGAGGTGAAAGAGACCGGGTCGGCAGCAGTAGAGGGGGCTGCTGCCGCGGTTCCCGCGGCAGAAAAAACCGCTCAGATGGTGGAAAAAAAGGATACGGCGGCAGGGCAGCCAAAAGAAGATCATACCAGCTCAAGCCCACCTGCTGAGGAAGTCGCTAAGGCCCCGAGCGAAGAAAAACCACCCACTCCTGAATTAAAAAAACCACCGGAAAAAGAAGCACACATTCCTGAAGAAGAGGCTCGCAAAGCGGAAAAGGAAAACCCAAAAGCGGAAAAGGAAACGCAAAAAGCCGAAAAGGGAACGCAAAAAGCGGAAAAACAAGCGAGTCCGCAGGGACAAGCAAAGTCGAGCCAGGTGCCCGATCAGTCGTCCGCCAATCAAACATCCGCCCAAAGCCAAAAAAAATCAACCGAATCGGTCCAGGAAAATTATGAGCATTTCAACCGGCCACAGCAACTGCTGATCCGTACCTTAAATAAAACCGACCAAGTCTTCAGTTTCGTACCCGACGAAGCCAAAGACACCATAGGCATGATCGCTATCGTTACCTTGATAATCACCATTCTGGCCGCTGCGGCGCTCCTGATTGTTATGTAATTTACACGTCCGGCAAAATTTATCCCCGCAACAAAATCATTGGACCGTCCGCGTCATTTGGCTAAACCATTTCCCTTATGCGCCAAAATTACTATAATATTCGGTATGAAGGTATTGGTAGCCAAAAAGCTGGGATTCTGCTTCGGAGTAGAACATGCTATAGACATGGCGCAAAAACTGCTGGTCGAAAGAAAAAAGGTATATTGCCTGGGCCCACTAATCCACAACAGCCAGGTCGTGGAACGCTTAGCTCATCAGGGGCTGGAGGTGGTCGAAAACCTAGAGCAAATCACACCTGCCGCAGAAGAAAAAGACGCTCCGACGGTATTGATTCGCTCCCATGGTTGCCGGCCGGAACTGCTCCAGGAAATCAAAGCCAAAGGTTTTCAATTGGTGGACGCTACCTGCATCCTGGTCAAGCGAGCTCAAAAACTCGTTCAGGAGCTGCATGAGCAGGGTTATCAGGTGATAGTGGTGGGCGATCCCAATCATCCGGAAGTTCAGGGCGTTGTCGGGTATGCCCCCGAGGTAATCGTCGTCAACGGAGAGAATGACATAAGCCGACTGCCACAAAACGGTCGACTGGCGGTGATTTCTCAGACGACCCATTCGGCGGAAGATTTCGGCAGATTGGTTGGCCAAATCGCTACCCGCGGCTACGAAGAGATGAAAGTGGTCAATACCATCTGTCGGGAGACCGCCCGGCGGCAAGCGAGCGCGGTGGAATTGTGCCGGCAGGTGGATGTTATGTTCGTTCTAGGCTCCCGTCACAGCGCCAATACCGGAGAATTAGCCCAGCTATGTCGGCGAAAAGGGGTGGATACCTACCATTTGCAGGATTGGCAGGAGTTTAAGCCACAGTATGTGGTAGGAAAGGATACCGCGGGGATCACCGCCGGCGCCTCCACGCCCGGCTGGATTATCCAGGAGTTCGCCGAAAATTTACAACAATTCTAAAGAAAACGCCATTTTCAGGGGTGCTATTCGAGAAAAAAATATCAAGCAATCTCCGCCATCAAAATCAAAGGCTTGACGTTTTAATGATTTTGCGGTTAAATGATTGTTTCGGGTATTGTTGCAATCGTGAGTTGGATGCGGGATATAGTCTATTTTTTCGTGGGAAAGCCATCGCCGGCAAAGACAGACTCGCCCAACTATTTGGGAAATATTAACACGTTTTTAGAGAAAGAACAATGGTTGACAAGGGTATTATAAAAGATTTTGAAGTAAACGAAGAGGAAATAGAACAACAAATAAAGGCGGCATTAGGTACGGCAGATCCGGGGGAAATCCTGGAAAAAATCAACAAAACCGTCAGCAGCTTTGAGCCGGGAACCATATTAAAAGGCAGGATAGTAAATATCATCGGTGACGATGTTATCCTGGAGGTAGGCTTAAAGAGCGAGGGCAATATAAGTATCACGGAGTTTGACGATCCCAGCGAAGCTCATATCGGCGATACCGTGGAAGTGCTGTTGGAGGCGGTAGAGTCGGACAGCGGCCTGGTGCTGCTGAGCAAACGCAAGGCGGACCGCATCCGCGGCTGGGAAAGAATCCTGGAAAATTATAAAGAAGGCGATACCATCAAAGGCAAAGCCGTCCGGCGAATCAAAGGCGGTCTGCTGGTAGATGTGGGAGTGCCGGTATTCCTGCCCGCGTCACAGGTGGATATCCGCCGGCCTAATGATATATCAGAATTTATCGGACAGATGATCGAGGCGACCATCCTTAAGATCGACCAGGAACGCCGGAATATCGTTATCTCCCGCAGAAAACTGCTGGAAGAAACCCGAGCGGTATCCCGCAACAAGCTGCTGGCAGATATCGAGGTTGATCAGATCCGCAAGGGTGTGGTCAAGAATATCGCTGATTTTGGGGCGTTCATCGATCTGGGCGGCCTGGATGGACTGCTGCATATCACCGATATGAGCTGGGGACGGGTCAATCATCCCTCCGAGATTGTCAAACTGGACCAGGAAATCGAGGTTAAAATCCTCAGCATCGACCGGGAAAAAGAAAAGGTGGCCCTGGGCCTGAAACAAAAAACCGAAAGCCCCTGGGTGACCGCCAAAGAACGCTATCCCGTCAATAAAGTGGTCAAAGGCACCGTGGTCAATATCACAAATTATGGGGCCTTCGTCAAACTGGAAGAGGGAATTGAAGGCCTGGTTCATATCAGCGAGATGAGCTGGACCAAACGAATCAATCATCCCAGCGATATGCTCAGCGTGGGCGAGGAAATCAGCGTGGTAGTGCTGGATGTCAATGTGGCTAAGCAGGAAATCTCGCTGGGGATCAAACAAATGACGGAAAATCCCTGGCTACAGGTGGTAAACAGGTATCCACCGGGGACCGTCGTAGAGGGCAAGGTCCGCAATCTGGCTAATTACGGGGCATTTGTAGAGCTGGAAGAGGGTATCGACGGCTTGCTGCACGTTTCCGATATGAGCTGGACAAAAAAGATCGGCCATCCCAGCGAAATGCTCAAAAAAGGCGATCCCATCAAGTGCGTCGTCCTGGCGGTAGATCAGGATAAGCAAAGACTCTCCCTGGGCCTGAAGCAGATGACGGAAGACCCCTGGGTGCGGGCGATTCCGGAAAAGTATATCGCCGGTCAAATTGTGCAGGGCAAAGTAACAAAGCTGACCAATTTCGGCGTGTTCGTGGAACTGGAGCCGGACCTGGAAGGTCTGCTGCATATTTCGGAACTGTGCGATCACAAGGTGGAAGGTCCGCAGGAGGTGGTTAAGGTCGGTCAGGAAATCGAAGTAAAGATTTTGCGGGTGGATACGGAAGATCGCAAAATCGGATTGTCCTTGCGGCGGGTAAAATGGGCGGCAGAGGATGAAGATAAGCAGGACGAAGATAAATCCTCACCCCAACGGGGCGGGCTGGACGGCGTGATGGGGCTGGAAACCAGTCTGATAAATAAACCGCTGTTCAAACGGCATATTCAACCGATCAATACCGTTGACGGTGATGCTAACGAAGTTTCAATTGAGGGTGAAACGGCAGAATCCCCAAGCAGCGAAGATGACGATAATTCCGCCGAGGCGCAGAAGGACTAATTCAAGCGATTCAGGTAAATTTGCCGATGTCATGGTTGGATTTTGGGTATCACCAGTAAAGATCGGCTAATTTCATGGATGGTGAACTGGAAGTTGGTAGCTCTATGAGGGCAAGATAAATTTGTAGGGAGGAGACTATGGAATCATCATTACAAATTTATCTGGAAGAAATCAATTCCACCGCGCTATTGAGCGCGGACGAAGAAAAGCAGTTAGCCCGTCGCATTATGATCGACAATGATCCGCAGGCCCGCGATCAGATGATCCGCAGTAATCTCCGCCTGGTAGTCAATATCGCTAAAAAATACGCCAACCGGGGGATGCCGCTGGCTGACCTGATCGAGGAGGGCAACCTGGGTCTGCTGCGGGCGGTGGAAAGTTTTGACCCGGATTACGGCTCGCGCTTCAGCACCTATGCTTCCTGGTGGATCAAACAGGCGATTAAGCGGGCCTTGATCAACAGCGTCCAGCCGATACATATCCCCGCCTATATGGTGGAAATTATCGCCCGCTGGAAACAAGTTACCCTGGAACTGGAAGACGCCATCGGGCGTACGCCAACCATGGAAGAGATCAGCCAGGCCCTGAAAATGCCGCCCCGAAAGATGAAAATCATCCGCCGGGCGGTAAAGGCGTTCAGCTCTCCCAATCAAATGCCGGAGTCGGATAATTTAATGACCATTAACGAGATGCTGGAAGATGAAAAAACCCCCCGGCCGGAAGACGCTATCTTCAGCGCCGATGAAATGACCACCATAAAACGACTACTGGACGAAATTGACGAACGCGAGGCTCAGGTGCTGCGTTTGCGATTCGGGTTGGATGAAAAAGAACCCCTGACCCTGAAGGAAATCGGTAAACGAGTCGGGCTAACCCGCGAACGAGTGCGCCAAATCGAAAAAGAGGCTCTCGAAAAGCTCAATCATATCTTAACGGCGGAGGATTAAGCTCTGTTGGGGCAGAAAGCCTATGAACCAGAAAATCACCACCCAACTACGGCAGCTTATCCGCAATGTTAAAGACTTTCCTAAAAAAGGGATAGTGTTCCGTGATATAACCCCGCTGCTGGCTGATGGAGAAGGTTTTGCCGCGGCGGTGGGGGCGATGGCAGAGCCTTTCCGGGATAAAAGCATTGACCTGGTAGTGGCCATTGAGAGCAGGGGTTTTATTTTTGGGGCGGTCGTTGCCCAGCGGCTAAACTGCGGCTTTATCCCGGTCCGCAAGCCAGGCAAACTGCCCGCTGATACTATCAACGAGGAATATCAACTGGAATATGGCAGCGATAAGCTGGAGATGCACGCTGACGCCATCAAAACCGGCCGGCGAATTTTAATCGTCGATGACCTGCTGGCTACGGGCGGCACGATGCGGGCCTGCTGCCGAATGGTCGAACGGCTGGGCGGGGAAATAGTCGGTATCAGTTTCCTGATCGAATTAGTCTTTCTAAATGGTCGAGCCGGGCTGTCGAATTATAATATTCATACGGTCATTCAATACGACCAGGAGTAACCATTCCCCGACATACCTCATAACCCAGTAATATATAAATAAAAAAAAGCCATGCCCAAAGATGAGCATGGCCTTTTGGTTTTGAGTTTTACAAAAGTATCAAGAGGAAGATTCATCCGGTTCCTGGGTCTGGGGGCGTACTTGCGAGTCTGGTGGGGATTGCTCAGAAGGTGCCTGGGTGGGTTGCGGCTCTTGTGATTCTTCAGCTCTCGCTTCCTGGGCTACTAGATCTTCAACATCCTGGATGAGATAAACGTCTTCCAGGTCCGTACCGTCCACCCGCTGACGCAGCAGGAAATAGATGACGGTGTTCTCGGAAAAGAAAAAGCTGATGACAAATGCCAGCACAACCGCTACGGTTAACGATACCCATATCCAGATCCAGGCAGCAGCGAAAGTCTCCGACCAGTTCAGTCCCATCCAGTTAATCGACGGCAGCAGATTCTGCGCTGTTGGGGCCGGCCACATCGCGTTGAGTTTGCCGGAGATATTGATAAAAGAGGAACCGTCAAGATTAACGGCTGCCCCGACACAACTGCGGGTGGCGGTGAGCATCAGGCAGGCGAAGAAGTGCACAAATAGATAACATATCGAGCCATAAACGGCGGCGATAAAAGAATAAAACCCCATTCGCCAGGGACGAGCGAAGATATAACTGTAGGGGCGGCTGATAGCATCGAAACTATCGGAGCCTTCCACCGCGATAGTGGGATACATCAGGTTGAAACCCGCCAGCAGCCCAACAATAACCAGAGCGATAACAAAACCACCCACCAAGGCCAAAAGCAGCAGAATGCCGCCGATCATCTCCCCGATTCGGGGTATAGCCGTGATGAGGCTGGGCACAAAAATCGCAATGCTGATTATAATGACGACTACGATAGGTATCAGAGGCGCGGAGAAAAAACTGGCGAATTTGCCGGAGCTGAACTTCGCCGCCCGCAGGGCGCCGATCCGTTCGTCACGCGCGAATTGCAGGGCGGTTATCCGGCAGATGGCCCCGCCCACAATCGACCACACCGCCAGACAGATTAAGCACATAAATATCGCGTAAATCCAATGAAAACGCCACAGCCAGCCGGCTGACTTGACAATATCAGCCAACTGATTCTTCACTACGGACAAATCATGGTTCCAGACGAGAGCGCCAACGGCTTTATGCAGGCGGGAGGTTTTCAAATCAACCAGAGTGGCGAAAATGCCGGCACCCTTATGGGCTTTAGCTATCTGATAAAGCTGAGCTAATTGAACCGTATTCAGGACTAGTTCCATGTCATTGTTGGCCTTTTTTTCCTCCTGCGCCTTATATTCCGCCAGGGCTCGGAGATCAGCGACGATTAATCTTTTCAGCCATTCGTTTTGCTGCAGGGCGGTGCCGGTACTTTTGCCGGTGACGGCGTCAAAAATATTCATATAGGCGTCTTTTAGCTGCTTAAGTTCGTGGTCTCGTTCTTCCCGTCGCGCCTGCTTTTCGCTGCTATCATCGGCCATATCAATTATTTTTTGATATTCATCGTTAATGCGATCGCAACTGATGTTGTATCGCTTTTGCAGCAGGGGGATCGCCTTATCAAAATCATGAAGATATTTGTTCTCGATCTCGCTTAATGCCTTGCCTTCCCGGACCCATTTTTCCGCTTCAGTCGTATTCAGATTCATTGCCGAGCCGGTCAGCAGACGCTTTAGGTTTTCCTCATTGCTGCGTCTCATATCATCGCGCAAAGCGTTAAAGCTCCGGTGGGATAACGCGTAATCACCGCTAAGATAGGCGTCCAATTCCGTGGGGGCATAACCCTCGGCGGACAGGTTCGCGGCATTGATAACTACCCGATCGGAGGCGGGGGTCAGCCAGTCGAGAATCCACCCCGACAGAAAGATGGTCACAATACCCGCCAGCGCCAATATCAATTTACCCGGTTGCATCGCCGCCCAGAACCCGCCTAAAAGCTTGACGAAAGGCATCGGGGCGAAAAAATCGTTACCTGAACTTCCGGTTTGCTGATTCAGTTCCGACATGGAAAGCTCCTTTCGCTTTTTAATGGAATCGAAACGTTGCAACAACTAGCAAAACAACAGTTTAATCCGAATGAAAATGAAAGCAAGGATTAAGTTTTAAAGTCCCTTGATTATAAATACTTCCGGGTGGGTTGCAAGAGATTGTTTTTGGGCTTTACAATGGCGACGCGGGCAAGATTCTGGGAATAAAATATTTACGGCTGGCCGCCATCCTGTTGATTTTCGTTTTTTTCCTCGGCGCTGCTGCCGGAGATGAAATAGTCGTCACACAACCAGTGGCCCAGGTCCACCAGTTGGCAGCGTCGGCTGCAGAAGGGATAATATTTTGCCGATAAAAGGTTTTCCCCGGAAATAATCTTATGGCAGATGGGACAGCGCGAATCTTTCATGGATTATGAGGCGTCCGGAGTGGTTTTCGCTCCGCTGCCGGCTCGTTTGGTCTGGGTTTCACCGCCAGAGGCTTTAGCTGCTCCGGTTGCCGCAGCAGAGCTGGTCTTTTCTTTATCCGCCTGGGCGGCTTTTTGGTAGCTTGAGCTGCGGTAGTCAGTCTGATAGAACCCATTGCCCTTAAAGATTAAACCCGCGCCGCAGCCAATCAGCCGCTGAACCTTCGACCGGCCGCACCGGGGACAGCGGCGAATCGGTTTGGCGGTTATGGACTGGAACTTTTCAAAGGTGTAATCACAATGGCTGCATTTATATTCGTAAGTCGGCATTTTCTTACCTCGGTTTGGTCAGTGTTTGATTTAGCTTTCTTCCGGCTGACCTGGCTGGCTCGAATCCAACTCCTGCTGCCGGATTTTTTGCTCGTCAGCATCAGTCTGAGGCGGAATTTTCTTGGCCACGGAAACCCTCACCGGCCGCAGCACGCGGTCATTCATAAGGTAACCGCGGGCCAGCTCCCTCATTATGGCGTTCTCCGGCTGATTGTCGCTTTCTTCATGCATCATGGCCTCGTGGTAACGGGGGTCAAACCGGTCGCCGATAGCAACCTCAATCCGCCGCAAGCCCGCCTTCTCCAGAGTGCCTACGAGATGATCGTAAACAATTTTGACAGCTTCGTACAGAGTCTTGTCCGCCTCGTTAATTTGGTCACCCTGGGATAGAATATGCTCGAAATTATCCAGGGCCGGCAAGAGCGAGCGGATCAGATTTTCCTGGGCCAACTGGCCCGCCTGCTCGATCAGGCGATCGGAGCGCTTTTGATAGTTATGATAGTCGGCAGCTAGTCGCTGGAGATGATCCTTGAGCTCTTCCACCGACAAATCAGCAGTTTGCGACTGGGCCGTCTCGCTGCGCCGGACTTCTTCCTGCGGTTCGGAAAGCTCCGACTCGGGAAATTCTTCGATAGCTTCCTGCCCCTCGATTTGGTCGTCCTCGGGCATCTCATTTTTATTTTTTTTATTCATGACTATATTGTTAGCAGTTAATTCTCTTTGGAAAAATGTTCCTTCAGCTTTTCAAAAAAACCCTTAGTCTCCGGTAATACGGATTTATCCTCCGTTTGAGCGAATTCCCGCAGCAGCTCTTTTTGTTGTTTGTTGAGCTTTTTGGGAATTTCCACTAATACCTGCACCAGAAGTGAGCCGCGTCTGCCGCTCTGCAGATTGGGCAGGCCCTGCCCCTTGATCTGCAAAATGGCGCCATGCTGCGTTCCTTCGGGGATGGTCAAGCTTTCCCGGCTGGTTATGGTGGGCACCTCCACCGTGGCGCCCAGGGTCGCCTGGGTAAAACTGATCGGCAGACGGATCACCAGGTCGTCATCATTGCGGATCAGGAACGGGTGCGGTTCAACCTTAATGTAACAGTATAAATCACCGCGTGGGCCGCTCTGACCCGGTTCGCCTTCGCCGGTTATCCGCACTGCCTGGCCATCATGAACTCCGGCGGGAATCTTTACGGTCAGACTCCGCGCCTTTATGACCCGGCCCTTGCCCTGGCATTGTTTACATGGCTTGGTGATTATTTTACCCTGACCGCCGCATTGCGGACAAGTGGTTACCATACGAAATAATCCACCCATGCCGCTCCTTACCACTTCGCCCTGGCCGCCGCATTGCGGACACGATTGCATGGATGTGCCTGGTTCTGAGCCGCTGCCGCTGCAGTGATCGCAATGGTCGCGTCTTTTAAATTCGATGTCCTTTTCTACACCGGCTAGTACATCTTTGAGAGTAATGGTTATTTGGGTCTCGATGTCGAAGCCGCGGCTGGCCCGGTGGCGGGAACGGCCCCGGCCGGCGCCAAAAATGCTTCCTCCCAGGATGTCCTCGAACATGCTGAAAATATCGTCGAAGCCCATCCGGGAGAAGTCATGGATCCCCGCTCCCTGCAGCCCTTCATGCCCGAAGCGATCATAACGCTGACGTTTTTCCGAATCGCTGAGAACCTCATAAGCCTCGGCGCATTCCTTGAATTTTTGCTCCGCTTCTTTATCATTCGGATTTCTGTCCGGATGATACTTCATGGCCATGCGGCGATAAGAACGCTTGATTTCGTCAGGGCTGCAGCTTCGTTCGACCCCCAGTACTTCATAATAATCTCGTTTGGTTGTGGCCATCACCTGTATTAGCAAGTTCCCTTCCGCCGCACGCCGCGATATTTTGAAGTTTATAGGCGATTAAATCAAATCGGGGCTGCCTTTGCTTTCGCCCAATCTAACATACCGCTTCATTCACCGGCTCTTTGTCGTCTTTCAGCTCGGTAACCAGGACGTTGGTAGTCAGCATAACGGATGCTACACTGGCGGCGTTTTGCAGGGCAGTGCGTACTACCTTGGCGGGATCGATAATGCCCGCCTCGAACATATCTACGTATTTATTCTGAGCGGCGTCGAAACCAAAGGCGCCTTTTTTTTGCAGCAGCTCCGACACTACCATCGCGCCGTCTTCGCTGCCGTTATCGACAATCTGCCGGGTCGGATAGGTCAAAGCCTTGGCGATGATGTCAAAACCAAGCTTCTCGTCGGCGTTTTGCATCTTTTTGCCTTCTTCCTGCACCACGCTTATCGCCCGCAGGAAGGTTACTCCGCCGCCGGGTACTACTCCTTCCTCCACCGCTGCCTGCGTGGCGTGCAGGGCGTCGTCGAGCAAATCCTTGCGCTCCTTGATCTCCGTCTCCGTCGGGGCCCCGGCGCTGACAATGGCAACGCCGCCGGCCAGCTTGGCCAACCGTTCCTGCAGCTTTTCCCGGTCGTAATCGCTGGTGGTCTTCTCGATCTGGGCCTTAATCTGGTCGATGCGACCGCTGATTTCTTTCTTTTTGCCGCCGCCGCCCACCAGCGTGCTTTTTTCCTTCTCGATGACTATACGCTGGGCTTTGCCCAACTGGCTCAGCTCAACACTTTCCAGTTTGATACCCAGGTCTTCACTTATCATTTGTCCGCCGGTCAAGACCGCGATATCACCTAAAATAGCCTTGCGGCGGTCGCCGAAACCGGGCGCTTTGACCGCACAAACCTTTAGCACGCCCCGTAGTTTATTGATAACCAGGGCAGCCAACGCCTCCCCCTCGATGTCTTCCGCGATAATCAGCAGCGGCTTGCCCGTCGAGGCTATTTTTTCCAGCAGGGGTACCAGCTCCCGCAGGATACTGATCTTCTTTTCATGGATGAGGATATAGCAATCTTCCAAGACGGTCTCCATGGTGTTCGCTTTGGTAATAAAGTAGGGCGAGATATATCCTTTATCGAATTGCATACCCTCCACCACTTCCAGGGTGGTTTCCAGGCCTTTGCCCTCTTCCACCGTAATAACTCCATCCCGGCCGACCTTGTCCATGGCGTTAGCCAGGAGTTTGCCGATCTCCGGATCGTTATTAGCGGCAATAGCGGCGATTTTGGCGATATCATCGCTGCCTTTTACTTTCTTACTCTGACGGGCGATGGACTCCACCACCGCAGCCACCGCCTTGTTGATGCCGCGTTGCAGCGCCATCGGGTTGGCGCCGGCGGCTACCTGTTTTAGACCCTCTATGTAAATGGCCTCCGCCAGTAGGGTCGCTGTGGTAGTGCCGTCGCCGGCCACATCGGAGGTCTTATTGGCTACCTGGTTGACCATTTTCGCCCCCATGTTCTTGAATGGTTCGGCCAGCTCTATTTCCTTCGAGACGGTCACTCCGTCTTTGGTAATCCGGGGCGAGCCCCAGCTTTTTTGCAGGATCACGTTTCGGCCCGTCGGACCCAGCGTGGCTTTCACCGCCGCCGACAACTGCATCAAACCATCGCGAAGCTCCCGTCGCGCCATTTCGTCAAACATCATTTGTTTGGCCATGATGGTTGGCTCCTCTATTTTATCTTTTTGGGGTTGTAATTTACTTTTCGATTACCGCTAGTATATCACTCTCACGGAGGATTACATATTTTTCTCCGTCGATATCAATTTCATTACCGGAATATTTGCCGTAGAAGACCTCGTCGCCTTTTTTAACGCTCAAGCAGGTCCGCTGGCCGTCGTCCGTCATTTTGCCCGGTCCGCAGGCGATGACTTTGCCCCGCTGCGGCTTTTCCTGGGCCGTATCGGGCAGCACTATGCCGCCGGCGGTTTTTTCTTCTGCTTCACTCTGTTTTACTAATACTCGGTCATCTAATGGTTTGACTTTCATTGCCTTGACTCCTCGTTATATTTCTCGTCACCAGGTTTAGATAATTTTTAATCCAAAACAGTTGTTTTTATTCGTTCTTGAATTACCCGAATTATGACCGGTTCAATTTACTTTACATCATGCCACCCATACCCCCCATGCCGCCCATGCCGCCGCCCATGCCGCCCATGCCGCCCATGCCTTCCATGTCTTCCATACCCGGTCCAGCCTCTTTTTTCTCCTTGGGCTTTTCCGTGATAACCGCATCCGTGGTCAGCAGCAAGCCAGCCACACTGGCTGCGTTCTGTAGGGCGGTGCGTACCACCTTAGTGGGGTCGATGACTCCCGCTTCGACCAGGTCTTCATATACCATGGTGTCCGCGTTAAAGCCGAAGTTGCCTTTGCCCTGGATAATTTTATGCACCACCACATTACCTTCCTCGCCGCAATTGGCGGCAATTTGCCAGGCGGGCATTTTGAGAGCGTCATAAACGATTTGAGCCCCGGTCTTTTCATCTCGGCTTAAGCGCAGGTTCTGGACCACCTCCCGCGCCCGAATCAGGGCCACCCCGCCGCCGGGTACGATGCCTTCGGCAATCGCCGCCCGGGTGGCGTGCAGGGCGTCTTCCACGCGGGCCTTGATCTCTTTCATTTCCATCTCGCTGGCGGCTCCGACGTTGATTTGGGCCACCCCGCCGGCCAGTTTGGCCAGTCTTTCCTGCAATTTCTCGCGATCGTAATCGCTGGTGGTGGCCTCTATTTCCCGGCGAATCTGCTCGATTCGGCCCTTGATATCTTTGCTTTTGCCGCTGCCCTGGATGATGGTGGTGTTGTCACTGTCGATGGTGATTTTAACGGCGCTGCCCAGGTCGGTGGTTTTAATACTGTCCAGCTCGATACCCAGGTCTTTGAAAATTGCCTTTCCGCCGGTTAAGATAGCGATATCCTCCATCATCGCCTTGCGGCGATCTCCGTAGCCGGGCGCCTTGACCGCGGCGACGCTCAATACCCCGCGGAGCTTATTGACCACCAGCGTCGCCAGGGCCTCGCCTTCCACGTCTTCGGCGATAATCAGCAGGGGTTTTTTATTGCGGGCGATTTCCTCCAGCAGCGGCACCAGTTTCTGCACGTTTGATATTTTATCTTCATAAATTAAAATAAGCGGGTTATCCAGGGTGCAGCTCATGCTGTCGGGATCGGTAACGAAATTGGGTGACAGATACCCCCGGTCGAACTGCATCCCTTCCACCACATCGACGTAGGTACTGGTGGTTCGGCTTTCTTCCACGGTGATTACGCCGTCTTTGCCTACCTTTTCGAAGGCGTCAGCCATGGTATTGCCGATTTCATAATCGTTATTGGCGCTAATCGCCGCGATATTGATAATATCCTTTTTCTTGGTGATATCGATGGGTTTGCTCAGTTCGGTCAATTTCTTGCTAACCGCCTCCACCGCCGCTTTGATCCCGCGTTTGAGTGCCATGGCGTCGGCGCCTGCGGCGATGTTCCGCAGTGCCTCGCGAAATATCGCTTCGGTCAGCACTGTAGCTGTTGTGGTGCCGTCGCCGGCGATGTCGGAGGTCTTGCTCGCGGCTTCTTTAACCAGTTTGGCCCCGAGATTTTCCACCTTATCTTTTAGCTCTATCTCTTCGGCTACGGTTACGCCGTCCTTTGTCACCGTCGGCCCGCCCCAGCCTTTATCCAGCACCACATTTCTGCCCCGCGGCCCCAGCGTGCTCTTCACCGCCGCGGCCAGCTTACTGACGCCGCTTAACAAGGCTTCTCGGGCTTCAACATCGAAAGTCAGTTCCTTTGCCGCCATAATGCTGTCTCCTTAAATTTCCCTTTTGAAAGAATCTTTATATCGTCCCCCCTGATTTACTCCAGCCATCTTTATCATTCAGATAAAAAGCCAAATGATTATTCAATTTAGCCGGTATAGCAACTAAAAATTATACCGACATTTCTAGCGTATCAATAAAGAGCAAAGATAGTGCCACTTGCTCATCTCTTGAGGCTTTTTTCTATAAAATCAGTAACAGCAAATGTTTATACCAGATTTGGGAGATGCTTTTTCTGTCTGGTTTCTTTCTTGCGGAACTGCCAACCCTGTCAAATATTCTTTTCCAGATGCCAACTTGACAGATTTGTCTATTCTATCAAACAGTAATAACCATCCTGCCATTATGGCAGACAATTTATCGTTTTTTTGCTTATAGGGGGCAATGATTCAGTATTAAAAACAATTGTAATTGCTTTGTTAACAATAAGATAATTGATATTCCAAAAAATTGGTATAGCTTTTGCGACTGTAAAAAGCATAGTAATTTACTGATTAGTGTATATATGATGATAATGACAGCCGGGATTTTTCATTGAAATTTCCGGATTAGCAGGAGCAAATTAATGCGTTTCGACAAATTTACCGTAAAGGCTCAACAGACCTTAGCCGCCGCCCAGATGATCGCCGCCAATAAGGCTAATGCCAGCCTATCACCGCTGCACCTTTTAGCCGCCTTATTCCAGGACGAGGACAACAATACCGTCGTTTCCATCCTGCAGAAGGCGGGCTGTAACTGCGAGCAGATTAAGTCGATGGTAAGCAGCGAGCTTGATCGGCTGCCTAAGGTCAGCTCCGCCGGCCAGTTGGCACCCGATGCCTCCCTAAATCGTGTTATGATCCAGGCAAATAGTGAAGCCGACCTCCTCAAGGACGAATTTATCAGTACCGAGCACCTGCTTTTGGCCCTGCTGGAAGTGGATTCGTCTGCCCGGGAAATTCTTTCCGTTAGCGCCGTCAAGCGAGCGGATATTCTCTCCGCTCTTAAGGAAATCCGCGGCGGTCAGCGGATTACCGATCAGAACCCGGAGGATAAATACCAGGCTTTGCAGCGTTACGGCATCGATCTGATTGAGTTGGCCCGCAAGAAAAAACTGGACCCGGTCATTGGCCGGGACGAGGAGATTCGCCGCTGTATGCAGGTCTTGAGTCGGCGGACCAAGAATAACCCGGTCCTCATCGGCGAGCCGGGTGTCGGCAAGACCGCCATTGTCGAGGGCCTGGCCCAGCGGATTGTCAATGGCGACGTCCCCACCGGCCTGAAAGACAAGCGTGTCATCGGCCTGGATATGGGGGCCTTGATCGCCGGTGCTAAATATCGCGGCGAATTTGAAGATCGGTTGAAAGCCGTCCTCAAGGAAATCACCGCCGCCGAGGGCCAGATCATTTTATTCATCGACGAACTGCACCTGGTAGTGGGCACCGGCCGGACGGAAGGGGCTATGGACGCCGGCAACCTGCTCAAGCCCGCCCTGGCCCGTGGCCAGTTGCGCTGCATCGGGGCCACCACCCTGGACGAATACCGCAAATATATCGAGAAGGACGCCGCCCTGGAGCGACGCTTCCAGCCTATCCTCATTACGGAACCGTCCGTGGAAGACACCATCGCCATCCTGCGGGGCCTGAAATACCGTTATGATACCCATCATGGCGTGCGGATAACCGACGGGGCCCTGGTCGCCGCTGCTACCATGAGCAACCGTTACATTTCGGACCGCTTTCTGCCGGACAAAGCCATTGATCTCATCGACGAAGCTGCCTCCCGGCTGAGGATTGAAAACGATTCGCTGCCCACCGAGCTGGATGAGATGCGTCGCCGGATAATGCAGCTCCAGATCGAGGCTGAGGCTCTCAAGAAGGAAACCGACCCTGCCTCTTGTGCCCGCCTGCAGAAACTGCAGGAGCAGCTAGCGGAGTTGCAGAAAAAGGACACCGACTTGACCACCCGCTGGCAAAGCGAAATTGGTATGCTCAACGAGATGAAACAGATTAAGGAAAAGATCACCGACGCCGAAGCGGAATTCGAAGATGCCCAGCGCCGCGGCGATCTGGAGACCGCCGCCCGCCTGCGTTACGGCACTATCGCCGACCTGGAAAATCAGCTTCAGCAAAAACAAAAGCAGGCCCAGGCTATGCATAACGGCAACAGCCTGATTAAGGAGGAAGTTGCCAGCAATGAAATTGCCGAAGTGGTCTCCAAGTGGACCGGCATCCCGGTAGCTCGCCTGTTGGCGGGGGAAAAAGACAAGCTTCTGCACATGGAAGAGCAGATTAAAACCCGCGTCGTCGGTCAGGATGAGGCGGTCAAAGCGGTCAGCGACGCCATCCGCCGTTCGCGTGCCGGCCTGGGCGATCCGCATCGGCCCATCGGCAGTTTTATTTTCCTGGGACCGACCGGCGTCGGCAAGACGGAGTTGTCCAAGGCGCTGGCCTGGTTTCTTTTTAACGACGAGCGTTCGATGGTTCGCATCGATATGAGTGAGTTTATGGAGATGCACAGTGTCGCCCGTCTGATCGGCGCCCCGCCGGGATATATCGGCTATGAAGAGGGCGGCCGACTTACCGAGGCGGTCCGGCGCCAGCCGTATTGCGTCATTTTACTGGATGAGATCGAGAAGGCTCACCCCGACGTTTTCAATATCCTCCTGCAGATCCTGGACGACGGCCGATTGACCGACGGCCACGGCCGGACCGTCGATTTCAAGAATACCGTCGTGATTATGACCAGCAACATCGCCGGCGCCCAGATCCAGAAGCTTACTGAGGAAGAGGGTGCCGACTGGGAAATTGAGGCCCACATCCGCGAGGCTCTCAAGCAGCATTTCCGGCCGGAGTTTCTCAACCGCATCGATGAAACGATTATCTTCCACCCCTTGGGCAAAGAGCAGCTCCGTCAGATTGTTGACATCCAGATGCGTTACCTAGCCGACCGCTTGAAACAGCGCCAGATTAACCTGCAAATTACCGACGCCGCCAGGGATTTGCTCCTGGAAGAGGGTTATGACACCTCCTATGGTGCCCGGCCGCTCAAGCGAGCCATCCAGCAGAAACTGGAAAATCCCCTCGCTCAGAAGATTCTTGCCGGCGAATTCGCCGACGGCGATACCATTAATATTGACTCCGGCAACCATGTATTTCGATTTTCCAGGGTTGAAACGTAATTGCCCAAAATTATTTTAGTCCGACAAGTTTACTTTATCTGGTGTTAAGCATGACCAGTCCGGCAAGACAAATATGGAGCAGGGCGATGGGGTGGTTTTTGATAATCGTTGTAATTATTCTGGCCGTTATTCTTACTTGGCGATTCGCTCTGCAACATCCTGTGCTTGTCGAACCACCCGCCGGTGAGAATTCGACTAACGCAGTCTCAGACTCGCCGGACCTGGTCCAGGCGATGTTGCTGGCCGATACCCGTGGTATCATCGCGGGACAGGCCTTTCGTTTGGGGGTGCTGTTTCGGATAAAGCCCGGCTGGCATATTTACTGGCAGAATCCCGGTGACGCCGGTCTGGCCACCGCTGTGCGGTTTACTTTGCCTGCCGGTTTTACCACTTCTGCTCTTCGCTGGCCCATCCCGCGCCGCTTCGATGATCCGGGCGGGATTACCACCTATGGTTATTCCGATTCGGTCCTGCTCTTTACGGAGGTCACTCCGCCTGGGCAGTTGCCGCAAAACACTTCGGCAGCGGTGTCTGCCGCTGCTTCCTGGCTGGTTTGTCGGGATAAATGCGTACCGGGCTCCATCCAGTTGCAGCTTACCTTGCCCGCAGCCGACAACGCCGGCGCCGCTAATACCGGCGCCGCTAATACCGAGATTTTTACCGAATGGTCCGGCAGACTACCGGCGACCGCCCACGAACAGCTCGCCGATGTGCAAATTAGCCCGCCATTAACTGCAAACACCGATATCGGACAATTTACCGTTATCCTCCGATGGAAAGAAATACCTCCCAGAATCGAATGCTTCCCGGCGGCCGATGAAAATGTGGTCATAACGAATTTTTCCGCCCCGACGCATGATAACACTACCCGTATTTCTTTTGCCGCCCGTCTGATTAATGACCGACAGGCGAAGCAAATAATTACCCTGCTTATTGTTACCACCGACAGTGCCGGCTTACGCCGCGGTGTGAATATTCCTGTTCTTATCAGGGACGCTTGATATAATATTATGATAGGCTCAAACGATCATTATCTGGCTTGCCGAGAAATTATTTTTTACGAAAGGAATTAGTATGAAAGTGAAAATCTTTTTGATTGCCATACTTATCACCAGCCTATCGCTTTTCGCTGCCGGGTGTAAGAAAGCTGCGCCACCACCCGCTCAACCAGTCAAAGCCGACAATACCGCAACCCAGCCTGCTGGAGTTGCGGAAGCCGACCAGTCGCACGTGAGCTATCCTTATAATTTCACCCTTACCGATCAGGACGGGAAAAGCGTTACCCTTGCCGATTACGCCGGTAAAATAATCGTCCTGGAATGGCTTAATCCGGACTGTCCTTTTGTCCAGCGCCATTATGCCGCCGGGACCATGATTAAACTGGCCGACAAGTATCGTGACCAGGGTGTTGTCTGGCTGGCCGTCAACAGCACTAAAACTTACGACGCTTCGAAGAACAAGGCATTTCATGATGAGCACGCCTTGCCCTACCCGGTCCTGGACGATCATCTCGGTCAGGTCGGCAGGATTTTCGGCGCCAAGACCACCCCGCATATGTTTATCCTGGATAAAACCGGCCAAATCGCCTATCAGGGTGCTATCGACGACGATCCCGGCGGCGATAAGGGGGTTCGGGCGACGAATTATGTGCAGAAGACCATCGACGAACTGCTCGCCGGCCAAAAAGTGAGCACCCCCCAGGTCGCTTCCTACGGCTGCTCGGTGAAATATGCCGATTAATCAAGCCGTGGGGAAGTTTTATATTATCCGACTTGGGAAGTGGCTTATTTCTGTTTGGCGGTTTCCGCTTTTAGCTGCCGGGTCATCAGTTCCGTTATCGCCTGACCGACGGGCTTGTTTTCGAAGATAATCTGATATACCGCCTGGGTAATCGGCATTTCGATTTTGTATTTACCAGCCAGGCTCATTAAGCTGCGGCAGGTATTCACTCCCTCCACCTGTCCGGGGATGCTGTCCAGGGCCTCCGTTACGCTTTTTCCGCTGCCGACTGCCTCGCCGAAGGTGCGATTTCTTCCGAGAGGGCTAAAACAGGTGGTAATCAGGTCGCCCATCCCGCTTAGCCCGGCGAAGGTCTCCGGTCTCGCTCCCATCGCCATTCCCAGCCGGGTGATTTCCACCAGGCCGCGGGTTATCAGGGCCGCCTTGGCGTTATTGCCCAATGCCGCTCCGTCGATTATTCCCGCGGCGACGGCGATGACGTTCTTGGTAGCCCCGGCTAGTTCGACGCCGATTACATCGGTATGGGTATAGATACGAAACCAGTTAGTGCTGAAGATACGCTGGATGTACTGAGCCAGTGTTGGATCGGAGCTGGCCGCCGTTGCCGTCGCCGGCAGTGACCGGCCCAGTTCCTGGGCGATATTAGGCCCGCTCAGCACCGCGAATGACCGGGCGGTGACCAATCCGCTTATTATCTCGGTCGGCCGTTTTAGGGTGTCGTTTTCGATCCCTTTGGTCACCGAAATTATGGGTATATGATTGGGCAGATACTCGGCCAATCGCTGCCACACCTCACGCACAAACACGCACGGCACCGCTGAGATTACCAGGGCTGCATTTTGAAAGATTTCCTCATCCCGGGCCGTCAATTGTACTGCCAGGGGTATCCTTATACCCGGCAAAAAGCGGAGATTTTCCCGACGCTCGTTTATCTGGTGGATTTGCTCGGTATTATACCCCCACAAACTTATGCTGTAACCTTTATTCGCCAGTAAAACCGCACAAACCGTCCCCATCGCTCCGTCGCCGATTATCGCAATCGTTTCCGACATCTTACTGGCTCCCGGATAATGACGTTCCGCACCAATTATGGCTGACATTTAACCCTTTTTTACCATATTGGCAAGCAAATTTATCGCGCGGTAGCGTCTTTTATAGGTATTTAATAATCAGGAATCCCCCGACCAACAGTACCATGAAGGCCGCGCACAGCCAGTTGAAGTATTTATCGATGAACGGCTCTGCCTTCGGTCCGAACCTGCCGAACAGGTACGCCACCATAAAGAATCGCGCCGATCTGCTGGTGACGGAGGCGATGATAAAGCCGATAAAATATATCCTCGCCACGCCCGCCGAGATAGTGCATACCTTGTAGGGCAGCGGTGTAAATCCGCAGGTAAAGACAATCCAGAAATCATATCGGTCATACCAATTCTGGAAAATTTCAAAATTGGCTTGCGTAAGTCCGATTCCGCCCAGGTGGGCATAGGCCCACGGCCCGATTTCCTGCCAGAGGAACATCCCGATACCATAACCGAAAATCCCGCCCAGCACCGAAGCGACCGAGCAGGCCAGGGCAAAGCGAAGCCATTTTTTCGGCGCCCCCAGCGTCAATGGTGCCAGCAGAACATCCGGCGGTACCGGGAAGAACGACGATTCCGCGAAGGCCAGGCAAAAAAGCGCCCACCCCCCGTAAGGTGTTTTAGCCCAGTGCAGCACCCAGTCATACAATCGTCGATGCAAGTGCCATTTGCTTCTGATTTTGTTTGGTGATTCAACCATTGTCGTCGCTAGTTTGCTCACAGCAATTTTTCCCATTGAGAACGAGTCGAAAACCCTGAATTTACTTGCTTGACATCTCTGCCCAGAAGTTTAAAATTATGTATATAGGTATTTTATATTTAAGTCAAGGCGATACATATTTATCCTTTATTTAAGTTCTTTTATTCTATCATTTTTGCTAAGTTGTTGTAATTTGACTACTTAAGGCGTCAGCGGGAGTTTGTGTTGGTAACTGCGGCGATGGTCAATCAATCTCTCCCATCAAAAAACAGCATCGTGAATTTACATCCCCCGGCTAAGATTAATTTGAGTCTGGTGGTTGCCACGTGCCGCCCGGACGGTTTTCACGATATTCATACCGTCATGGCTGCCGTCAATCTTTGTGATGATTTGCGGATTAGTATTGCTCCGTCACCCGGCATCAATTTGCGTTGTACAGGTCGGCCGGTTCTTTGCGGCCCGGAAAATTTGGTTTATCGAGCTGCCCTGTTACTCAGTCGGTATGCTCAGGTGCCTTTGGCTCTGGATATAACTTTGCACAAGCGGATTCCCATCGCCGCCGGCCTGGGTGGTGCCAGCAGTGACGCCGCTTATTGCTTATTGGGTCTTAACCACCTGTGGGGTTTGAATTTATCCCGTGACACCCTTGCCGGCTTAGCCGCGGATCTCGGTTCCGATGTGCCTTTTTTTCTTTTCCGTCCGGTTGCCGTTTGCACCGGCAGGGGAGAAATTGTCCAATCCCTGCCCCAGCGCTGCCGCAGCTCCGTTTTATTGATTATGCCCGGCATTCAGGTGCCCACCGCCCTGATCTACCGGAATTACGTCTTCGATGAATCCGCTTATGAAGAAAACCTCCGGCGGGTGCGTTATTTTCTGGACCTGGGTGATTTGGACAGCCTATTGGAGCAGGGTATTAACAGTTTGACCTGGACCTGCATGGAAAAATTTGAGTCGTTGCACCGGTTACGCCGGCGGATCGAGGGTTTAGGTATCGCTCCCGTCCATCTCAGCGGCAGCGGCTCCACTCTTTATGTCACCTCGCGCGACCCGGCCCAACTGGAGCATTGGGCGCAATTAATTCAGCAGCATCACCTCGCGGAAGTTCATATCGTTAGTTTTCAGGATCAAGCGGAATCTTTCTTGGAGGTACAACATGCAAATATCGGAAATTAGAATCAATCTTATTGAGAATCGCAGCGATCGGTTGAAGGGCTTTTGTTCGGTTACTTTTGACAATGCTTTTGTCGTTCGTGATCTGAAGATTATCGAAGGTGCCAATGGTTATTTCGTGGCTATGCCTTCGCGTAAACTTACCGATCATTGTCATGCCTGCGGGGCCAAGAACCACCTTCGGGCTAGGTTCTGCAATGATTGCGGTGCTCGGCTCGATGAGAATCGGGCCTTGCAGGGTCGGGGCGGACGAACTAAACTGCACGCGGATATCGCCCATCCGATCAATTCCGAGTGCCGGGACATGATCCAGAAAAAGATTGCCGAGGCCTTCAAAGACGAGTTGGAGCGTTCCCAAAAGCCCGGTTACGTCCCCGACAGACTGGATGATTACGACGACTCCGGTGTGCCGAGCCAGGCGGAATCCGAATCATCCGAACCGGAATCGCCCTCTTCCGAAACTGCTCCGGGGAAAAAACCGGATGATGGTTCCGCCGGGGGAAAATCCGGCTTTGGCGAAGGCATAATTTAGCCGCGGGCTTTTAAGCAGTGCCCGGGTTCTCAAGGATCGTCTGCCGCCGGGGTTCGTTTTAATCGGCAGTTCCGCTGGAATCGTGTAGCTCTCCGGTTTCAGCCGCGATATTTACCCCTTGGTTTTATTTTTAGAGTCAGCCGGCTCTAAGACAGGGGTATATTTTTCGTAAATTTTTATGCTTGGTGGATTACGATTTATCGGAAGGGATAACATAAATGGTTCCGCTTATCATCAGCATTAGTGGTGTCCGGGGTATTATTGGCCGGACTTTCGGTCCCCGGGAAGGCGTCGAATTTGGCTTAGCATTCGGCAGTTTTCTCCGGCAGGGAAAATCCTCTTCGGATGATCGGCCGCGGGTATGTATTGGCCGGGACAGCCGACCTTCCGGCCCGATGCTCGCCGCCGCCTTCGGCAGTGGTCTGTTAGCCGCCGGATGCGATGTTATCGATCTGGGTTTGGTCACTACGCCCGGTGTGGCTCTGATGACGGGACTTCTCACCTGCGACGGCGGCGTTGTCATTACCGCCTCGCACAATCCCATCGAATGGAACGGTATTAAGCTGCTCAGTCGGGATTCTGTCGCCTTTCCCGCCGACTTAGCCGCCGAAATTCAGCGTTTTTATTACGACAAGAAATTCATTTTTGCCGATGCCTGCTCCGTCGGCGTAAGTAGCGCCGAAAACCGCACCCATGACGTTCATGTGGACAGCGTCCTGCGGATTTGCGACAAGGCAGCCATCGCCTCTCGCCGTTTCAAGGTCGTCCTTGATAGTATCAACGGTGCCGGCTGCGTCGTTACCGCCCATCTTCTTTCTGCCCTCGGCTGCGAGCTGATCCACCTGAATAATCAGCCGACCGGCCGGTTTGCTCATACCCCAGAGCCGACCGCTGAGAATCTCGCTGATTTAGGCCCCCAGGTGTTAAAGCATAAAGCCGCCGTTGGTTTTGCCCAGGACCCCGACGCCGACCGCCTCGCCCTCGTTGACGAGCAAGGCCGCTATATCGGCGAGGAATATACCCTGGCCTTGGCCGCCAAATATATTTTTAGCAGGAAGAAGGGCGTCGCCGCCGCCAATCTTTCCACCTCCCGCATGATCGACGATCTCGCCGCCGCCGCCGGTTCTGCCGTGGTTCGCACTCCCGTCGGCGAGACGCACGTCGCCCATGCCATGCAGCAGAACCATTGCATCATCGGCGGTGAAGGAAACGGTGGGGTGATTGATTTACGTGTTGTGCCCGTCCGCGACAGCCTGGTCGCCATCGCTTTGATATTGCAGCTCCTGGCTGAGACCGGCCGGTCCGTCAGCCAGCTCGTCAGTGAAATTCCTCATTACCACATAGTCAAAACCAAGTTCCCCTGCCCTGCGGACAAGGCCCCGGAGATTCTCGCCGCCGTCCAGCGCTATTACCGCCAGTCGGACCGCGAAAATGTTAAGATTGATACTCGTGACGGCGTGCGTATCGACCTGCCCAGTGCCTGGGTCCAGCTGCGGGCTAGCAACACCGAGCCGATTATGCGGATCATCGCCGAAGCCGATTCTCCCGACCAGGCCCAACACTTAATCGAGGAAATTACCCGACAGGTCAACATTTGAGCCCCAATTTCGTTACCTTATGGCAGTCGCATACCCTCAAACCTGCCTGCTTGGCATGATAAATTCCGGACCACCAAAATTCGTGTCAGATTATAACATATTGCTATTGAATTAGTTACATAAACAGAGGCAACGTTGGCATAATCTTTGCTATATTATTTTTAAATGATATTATTATGTTTTACTTTCAGACAAGGAGCGATGTGTAATGGCAAAGACAATTGGTATTGATTTGGGAACGACCAATTCCGTGGTCGCGATTCTGGAAGGTAATACTCCCAAGGTTTTGATTAACGCCCAGGGCTCGCGTCTTACCCCGTCGGTAGTTGGTTTTACCGACAAAGGCGAACGGCTCATCGGCCAGATCGCCCGGCATCAGCAGGTCACCAATCCCCAGAATACCATATATTCCATCAAGCGTTTCATGGGTCGTCGTCATAAAGAAGTTTCTTCGGAAGAGAAGATTGTCCCTTATAAAATCGTCGGCGGACCGGAAGAGCTGGTCAAGGTCGAGACCCGCGGCAAGCAATATACTCCCCCGGAGATCTCCGCCATGATTTTGCAGGACCTCAAGAAAACCGCCGAGGACTATCTTGGTGAGAAGGTCGAGCGGGCGGTAATTACCGTTCCCGCCTATTTCAACGATTCGCAGCGGCAGGCCACCAAGGATGCCGGCCAGATTGCCGGCCTGACAGTCGAGCGGATTATCAATGAGCCGACCGCCGCCGCTCTCGCCTATGGCCTGGAGAAGAAGAAAAACGAGAAGATTGCCGTCTTTGATTTCGGCGGCGGCACCTTTGACATCTCCATTATGGACATCGGCGACAACGTTTTCGAGGTCCTCAGCACCAACGGCGACACCCATCTCGGCGGCGACGACCTGGACGAGCGCCTCATCCATTATATCGCCGACGAGTTCAAGAAGAAGGAAGGCATTGACCTCCGCAAGGACCCCATGGCCCTGCAGCGGCTCAAGGAAGCCGCCGAAAAGGCCAAGTGTGAGCTTTCTTCTTCTGTCGAGGCTACCGTTAATCTGCCCTTTATCACTGCCGACCAGGCCGGCCCCAAACATCTCCAGATTAGCATCACCCGCAGCACCTTCGAACAACTCATCTCCGATGAGTTGAGACGCCTGCGGACTCCCTGTGAAAAGGCACTCGCCGATGCCAAGCTTTCCGCTGCCAATATTGACGAGGTGGTCCTGGTGGGCGGCTCCACCCGCATTCCCCGGGTCCAGCAGTTGGTCAAGGAAATATTTAACAACAAGGAGCCTAACAAGAGCATCAACCCCGATGAGGTCGTCGCTGTCGGCGCCGCCATCCAGGGCGGCGTATTAGCCGGCGACGTCAAAGACATCCTTCTGTTGGACGTTACCCCGCTTTCCCTGGGCGTCGAGACCCTCGGCGGTGTGATGACCAAACTTATCGAACGCAACACTACTATCCCAACCTCCAAGAAGGAAACCTTCAGTACCGCCTCCGACAGTCAGACTTCCGTGGACATCCACGTCCTGCAGGGTGAGCGGGAATTCGCCGCCGATAATCGCACCCTCGGCCGCTTTCAGTTGACCGGCATCCCCGCCGCCCCTCGCGGCATCCCCCAGATTGCGGTCTCCTTCGATATCGACGCCAATGGCATTTTGAAGGTCTCTGCCAAGGACCTGGCCACCGCTAAGGAGCAGAACATCGAGATCAAGGGTTCATCCGGCTTATCTGACGACGAGATCAACCGCATGACGCGTGAGGCCCAGGATCACGCCGCGGATGACCATCGCCGACGTGAGACGATTGACCTGAAGAATCAGGCCGACCAGTTGATTTACACTACGGAAGCCACCTTGCGGGAACATGGCGAGAAAGTCCCTGCCGAGGAACGCTCCAAGGTCGAGTCTGCCGTTAACAATTTGCGGGACACCATCAAGCAGGATGATATCGACGCCATTCGCCGCGCCATGGAGAACCTTGCCGCCGCCAGCCAGACGCTTGGTAAGATTATGTACGAGCAGGTCGCCAAACAGCAGGCCCAGCAGGCCGCCCCTCCCGGCGGAGCGGGTAATGACGACAAAACCAAAAAATCCGACGAGGACGTCATCGACGCCGATTACGAAGTCAAGGAATAACCTTGAACCTTAAACCTTAAATGTTAAACTTTGAACAATATTTTCGTTGAACTTTAAACATTGTTGACTTTCGCACTTTTTAGGCTGCCAAGAAAGATGAAAATTGAGCGCAAACATACCGACCTACCGATGTTTTTGATGGAAAAAACATTAAGACATGGAGGTCAGTATGTTTACCAT
>Ga0068711_1000349_pt1 | contig 43692 bp, 20 predicted proteins | sample MTBAKMMethaMetaG_FD_62224 | JGI IMG/M metagenome (GOLD analysis project Ga0068711, IMG submission 62224) | Enrichment culture microbial communities from Arthur Kill intertidal strait, New Jersey, USA, that are MTBE-degrading - MTBE-AKM (Arthur... | ecosystem: Environmental > Aquatic > Marine >...
AAATTACTTTACTGTGAAATCGGGTGCAGGTTACGACCTTTTCACAAAAGGAGAACGAAAGATAAAAGATTCTGAAGTAACTGTAAATTTTAACTTTCAACGCTTTTCAATGAAAACAACACCGGTTAAGATCGAGGGTTTGAAAAGTTATCTAAAAAAGATGAAGAAAACAGCTACATTAGAGAAATTCAAATGTTACCCGGAGAATTTTAGGAATAGCTTGCTAAACTAATATTTTTTGAAAACACCAACAAAAAAATGGGATAATGGCACAGGGAATAAAAGAAATAGATTTTGAATCACATATTGAAAACTACCTGGTCAATGAGGTAAAGGAATATCACACCCTATCCCCTGCCAAATACAACAAGGAATTGTGTGTCATTCCCGGTGAGATCATCGATTTTATCAAAGATACACAGCCGGAAAAATACAAAGCACTCAAAGAACAATATGGGGCAAACGTTGATAGCCAGATAGTGAGCAATGTGGCACGTAATTTAAGCAAGAATAAAACCCTGCACGTACTCCACCACAAAATCAAAGACCGGGGTCAGGCGCTGGATTTAGTCTATTTTCAACCGTCCAACAGCAAAACACCCGAACACGAAAATTGGTATAAAAAAAACCGTCTGGCCATTGTTCGTCAGCTCCAGTACTCAACCAAAAACAGCAACGAAATAGATATTGTCCTGTTCATTAATGGCATACCGGTTGTCACCATGGAATTAAAAAATGCTTTGACAGGTCAAACCCATCACAACGCCATCAAACAATACATCAAGGACCGAAATCCCAAAGGCGAAGCATTTCTGGAATTTCAACGTTGCCTCGTACATTTTGCCGTGGGGACCGAAAAGGTTTATATGACCACTCACCTGAAAGGCAATTCAACCTATTTCCTTCCCTTTAATCAAGGTCTCGAAAATGTGAATAAAAATGGATTTGCCACTTCCTATCTTTGGGAAGATGTATTGCGGAAAGACTCGCTCCTGGATTTAATTCAAAACTTCATCAGCGTTCAAACAGATAAGGAGCTTTACTATGACGAAAAGACGAGGGGATTAAAGGAAAAAAAATCTACTAAACTTCTGTTTCCCCGCTTTCATCAGCGAAGAGTCGTTCATCGCATGTTGGAGGCTGTCCGGGAGGAAGGCGTTGGCGGCAAATATCTTGCGGAGCATTCTGCAGGTTCAGGAAAATCCAACAGCATAACCTGGCTGGCATATCGCTTGTCTGGCTTCTACCGGGATTATACTGATGAAAAAGCTCTGTTCGACTCAACCATCGTGGTTACCGACCGCAGGGTGTTGGACAAACAAATCCAGGAAAACATTCGTCAGTTGGATGATACACCCGGTGTGGTTGCATATATCGATGACAAGAAAACCAGTCAGGACCTTAAGAAGGCTATTCTCGATGGGAAACGTATGATTGTTACCACGCTCCAAAAATTTCCGGTCATTTCCGATACCATCGCTAAACTGCCCAATAAAAATTATGCAGTGATTATTGATGAGGCACATAGTTCTCAGTCGGGCGATGCAGCGGGGCATTTACGGAAGTCACTGTCTCTGGAAGTTGCCGAAGAACTTGAAGCCGAACAGAAAGACCTTTCGGATATTATTGAGGAAGAAATCCGAAGTAAAGGTGTACAGAAGAATATCTCCTTTTTTGCGTTTACAGCTACACCAAAGCCCAAGACCATTGAGTTATTCGGCACAATGAGAGATGGAATGAAAGAACCATTTGATATTTATTCAATGGAGCAAGCCATCAAAGAGGGTTTTATTCTGGACGTGTTAAAAAACTACACCTCTTTCAAGCGCTACTATAAAATTGTCAAGCGTAGCGAGATACCCGATAAGGAATATGAAAAGAAGAAGACGGTTCGTTTATTAAGTTCATATGTCGATCTGCAGGACCATGCCATCGAGAAGAAGGCCCGAATAATGATTGAACATTTTGTATCGCAGACGCAAAATGAAATTCAGGGCCAGGCACGCGCCATGCTCGTGACCCGTTCCCGCTTGCACGCGGTCCGGTTTAAACGGAAGTTCGATGATATTATGCGGGAAATGAAACTACCGTATGGTGCGTTGGTAGCGTTCTCAGGCACAGTTCGAGACGACGAAACCGGCATGGACTATACCGAGGCAAACATGAACCAACTCCAGGGAAAGATAAGCATCCCTAAAGCACTTAAACTGCCCAAATACCGCATTTTGATTGTTGCCAATAAGTTTCAGACCGGTTTTGATGAGCCCCTCTTGCACACCATGTTCGTTGATAAGAAATTAGGAGGTACGAGCACAGTGCAAACCCTTAGTCGATTAAACAGACGAACAAAAGGAAAAGATACCACCATGGTACTCGATTTTGTTAATGACCCGGAAATGGTTCAGGAGGATTTTCAAAAATTCTATGGCAAAAACTACATGGAGGAAGAGCATCTGACCGACCCGAATGCGCTGTATGATGTTCAAAACAAAATAGACGCCTACAACCTGCTGTATCAGAACGAAATTGATGCTTTTGCCAATATTTTCTTTCGCCGGGATGATAACTATGAAAAGCTTCAACCGATACTGAACGAAGTAAGCCGACGATATGAAGAAGATTTGGATGAAGACCAGCAAGTTGAGTTTAAAGGGGATGCCAAATCATTTGTCAAACTTTATCGCTTTTTAAGAGGGATTATCACCTTCACCGATGTAGAACTGGAAAAGTATTACGTTTTTCTCTCCGCTTTGTTAAAAAAGCTCCCATATATCAAATCAAAGATGCCGTTGGATGTTTTGGGCGAAGTAGAACTTCACAGCTATAAAATCCAGTACAAATATACCACCGACCTACAGTTGACGCCAGCCGATAGCAAAATGGAAGGTATGACACCTGGAGGTGGGAGTCAACACCCGGAAGAGGAGTTTGACCTGTTAACGAATATCATCAAAGTACTGAACGAAACATTTGGACTTGACTTAACAGAGGAAGACCGTGTGGATTTCGAAAAGATGAAAGACAACATTTACTCAAACGATGAGTTAATGAGTTACTTCAATCCGCACAATACCAAGGACAACATTCAGGAAAAATTCAACGAAGAAATTGATGCTGAACTCCTCAATTTTATCAATACCAAATTGGAGTTCTACAACAAACTCTCCGAAGACCGTGCCAACACAATGTTTAAACGCCTATGGTTTAACGAGCTGTATGACCGAAAAGTAAGGGGAGTATCGTTATAACAGATAAATTCCGGGAATATAAATACCACTACCTTCCTAACTGGAAACAGATAAAAGAAAAGTTGAATTAACTACTTGTCAGCCAGAAAAATTGGACTTACTAATTTACGGGCTTTTCCGCTTTTTAGTTTAACCTCACTACAATAGAAAATCCTCTACTACGTTAGCTTTAATGAAGCGATCCTCTTTTGCAAACACTAAAAATCATGGAATTAGAACTTCTCATCGGAACAACATCGGTCTTAGTAATAATTTTACTTTTGGTCATTAGCCTCAGGAAACGAAAAAAACGGAGAAATTACAATGACCTACTGACTACGTTTGTTATCGAGGCGGAAAATGCAAATAATGAACTGCTGCACCTACTCTCATCGCCTTTTTACATAAATCACCATAAGACATTTAGTTATACTCAAAAATATCAGCTACTCTTTAACAACATTCCAAAACAGCAATTTGAAAAACTAGCGGAAGAAGGAAACAATAAGGAAATAATCAAATTGTTTCTGTCAAATTTCAAAAATCTTAATGGAATTATCTCCGACCGAAACCAAAATTTTGTTCAGAAAGAGTTGCTCCAAAATCAGGCCTTCTTCGACAATATTGAGGGTAAATCACTCGATGACCAGCAAAGAAAAGCAATAGTAGTTGATGAAGATAATACCATCGTGGTCGCTGGTGCAGGGAGTGGTAAGACCACAACAATTGCCGGAAAAGTAAAATACTTAATCGAAAGGTACAATGTAAAACCAGAGGAAATCTTGCTTATTTCCTTTACTCGAAAAGCTGCCGATGAAATGCGTAACCGCATTAAAGAGAAAATGAAGATAGACATATCAGTTAAAACTTTTCACAAACTCGGGCTGGATATTATCTCAGAAGCAAAAAATGAGAAACCTTCAATCTTTGACTTAAGCAAGAAACAAACCCTGGAATTGTTTGCTTCTTTTATCGAACATGCCAGGGAGGATTCCGAGACCTTCTCTAAGCTTATTCACTTTTCTGTCTACTGGCTAAAACCTTACAAAGAGGAAAAAGATTTTGATACGGAAGGCGAAAGAACGAATTATCTGGTCGATCAGAAATACGAAGGACTAAAGTTGACAGGTCTTGAAACATTTTCATACAAACTAGTCAAAGAAAACTATGGTCTCAAATTAGTTCGAAAAAAGGTAGCTGGCCGACCAGTAACTTATAGGGAAAAACTAAAAAGCCAGGAAGAAGTCCTAATTGCAAACTTCCTCTTTACCAACAACATTGAGTATTCATACGAAGAAAGGTATGAATATAAAACCTCCAGCAAAACGTTTGAGCAATACAAACCTGACTTCTACCTGCCCGATTACGGTATCTATATTGAGCATTTTGCTATTGACCGGCAGGGTAATGTTCCCGAATGGTTCAGAGGTGATGACCATAAAAGTCCGAAAGAAAAATATAATGCAGGGATTGATTGGAAAAGAGAGGAACATAGGAGGAACAAGACCACATTAATTGAGACCTATTCCTGGGAAAAAAGAGAAAACGTTTTACTAACAAATCTAGAGTCAAAGCTCAGAAAACACGGTGTTAGCCTAAAACCAAAATCAAATGAAGAAATTTGGCAATACCTGCAAGAAAATACGCCTGCGGAAATAGATAACCTAACAACTCTTGTCCATACTTTTTTAGTGCTTTTAAAATCGAATAACCTTACTGTGCCACAACTTAAATCAATGGCTCAGCAAGATGATGATAAAAGAGCAATGTTATTCCTCGAATTGTTTACGCCAATTTATGATAGCTATAACAGGTATTTACTGGAATCAGAAGAAATTGATTTTAGTGATATGATTAACAATGCAACTAAAGAAATAAACAATGCAAGCATTCATTCTCCTTATAAATATATAATAATTGATGAGTTTCAGGATATTTCATTGTCACGTTATCAGTTGGTTAAAACTCTTTTAGACAAAAATCCTGAAACCAAACTATTTTGTGTAGGTGATGACTGGCAGTCAATTTATCGTTTCGCGGGAAGCGATATCGGAATATTTACAGACTTTGAAGATTATTTTAAATCATCTTCTTTAGAAGGTTTTGAAAGAAAAACCAACAAATCATACATTGAAAAAACCTACCGATTTGATAACAAGCTCATTGAGCTGTCGAGCAATTTTGTGCTAAAGAACCCAAATCAAATCCGAAAAACACTTACAAGCCAGATACAGACAGACAAGAAGCCTTTTACAGTATTAGACTATAATTACAATTATAGCATTGTAAATCCGTTGCATGATGCACTTGATTCTATTGCCAAAATTTCTAATGGCAAACCTGTTTCTGTTAAGCTTTTAGGTCGATATTCTCATGAAATAAATGAAATAAGAAAGAACAGCAAACTTATTTTTAGGCACAATCAGGACACAAAAGAAACTAAGATTTTACATCCTCAATATCAAAACTTACTTATTGACTTTCATACCGTGCACTCAGCCAAAGGCTTGGAAGCTGATTTTATAATAATTTTGAACGGTGATGGAGGCAGATATGGATTCCCGACAGAAATTTCTGATGACCCATTATTAAATTTTCTTCTTTCAAAATCGGATCAATTTCCAAACGGAGAAGAGCGCAGAGTCTTTTATGTTGCTTTAACAAGAGCTAAAAGGCATGTTTATATCTTGTCTAATACGGAAAACAGGTCAAAATTTGTTGATGAGATAGAGATTGACGAAAACGTGAATGATAATAAGAAATGTGAATGGTGTGACAATGGCATTCTCCTTGAACGAAAAGGTCGATACGGTTATTTTTACGCTTGTAGTAGTTCTCATTATTGTAACTATACCAGGAAAATTGAGCCCTCGGATTTCATAGAGAAAGCTGATAACTTGAAATATGAGAAGAATTACAGTCAGGCGATTGATTACTATTCAAAAGCAATAGAACTAGACAATAAAGATTATCTTACCTTCTATAAAAAAGGGCGCTGCCTTGAAGAAAATGGGGAAAAGAAAAAAGCTCTTCAGGAATATTCAAAAGCAATTAATCTAAACGGAAACCATTTTGATTCTTTCTATTGGAGAGGGAGTGCAAATTACGATTTGAATAATTTTCAGGAAGCACTAAATGATTGGAAAAATGCGTTAAGAATTAATCCGGAAAATATCTCTACCCACTATTGGATTGCCAAATCAGAATTTAATCTATCTCAATATTTAAATGCCTTAGAAAGCATCGATAAATACATCAATTTAAAACCAGATGATAGAGAAGCACTCGTTCTCAGGGGTGAATGCTACGCCAAAACTAAACAATATAAGTATGCGTATAATGACTGGCAGAAAGCCCAAAGTTTAGGTCATAACAATATTGAGTATTACTTGAGACGCTATGATATTGATGAGACAAGTAAAATATTTCTACCGAAGTGAAGGTTGACAGCAGCAATCTGCAAGTATTATATAAATCTATTAATGATGCAATTGCTAAGAACCAGAATATTCAATTCAATTATCAGAAATCAATGACCTTTAGTAACGGTGAACAAAGTAAGCGTACAATTAAGCCAGCAGAATTTGAACGAATTGGAATTTCTGGCTCGTTGTGCATCAAAGGTTTTTGTTTCATGAAACAGGAAGAGCGAACCTTTGCGTTGGAGCGTATTTCTAATTTAGTCATAAATCCAGCCGAAATAGAGTATTGGGAAAAAGAAAAATTATGGATTGACACACTTAATTGAACAGACCCTAATTGAACAGCCCCCTTAATTGAACAGACCCTATTCTGGATTGCCAAGTGCCATTCCGCATCCGACAATCCGTGTTAATCTACGAACTAATTCCGTGTCGTCCTTTTCTGTAACCATTAATTCGTGTAATTCAGGCGGAGAGGCCCCGTGCGCTGCCATAATTCGCGTAATCCCATTTCCATAATCCGTGTCCAATCCGTAAAAAAATCCGTGCTTATCTGTGGGTTTTCTCCCTCTCACCAACTCCCCAAATTCTCCCACTCCCATCTAAACCTCATCCTTATTCCTCTTGCTCCTACCCATCCCTTTGATGAAGTACCTGTCACCGCCATCGATATCAAATTCAGGTACCAGGCGTTCGCCAATCGGTTCGATCAACTGGCGTCCATCTTCCCGCCGACTCTTGATTTTCGGGTCAATGGGATAAGCATTCATAAGTTCAGCAGGGTAAGGCTCCAGCATCGAAGTGATTTCCTCCAGAGGAGCTTTAGGGTCCAACCACTGCCGTTCATACTCCCGGTGCAGAATAACCGGTGACCGGTGATGAGGATTCTTCTGCAGCAAAGCGTTCGCCGATGATGTAATGATGGCAAACGAATAAATCTCCACACCTCAGGAATTGGTGCAATCCACCCCAAGCCTATTAGGGTAAAATTCTCTTTTTAGATCTGTCATCCCAGGAGCATGCAGACTTCTAACTTTCTGTTATTAAGTAGCAGTTTTTTTACATCAAAATACGGGTTGATGATGTCTCAACATCATGCAACCCGTAGATAGTCCAAACGTTAATTTACATCTATGAAAAAAGTCACTAAATCATCTTACTGAAAACCTGTAAATACATGTTTGATGATATACTTCACCAGGGTTCAACTGACATGAAGGAAAATTTCTGTGATTGGGAGTATCGGGAAACTTCTGGGCTTCCAATGCTAAAGACGATCTATACTTTAAGGAGTCTCCATATTTGCCCTTTGTCGATCCATCGAAAAAATTCCCGCTGTAAAATTGTAAACCAGGTTGATCTGACCACACTTCCATATATCTTCCGCTAGTGGGTTCATAAAGACTCGCTATAAACTCCACATCGTTGGATTTTTTCCTGTCAACCACCCAATTATGGTCATATCCCTTACCATTTTTCAATTGCTGATCGTCATCATTGATATGTGCTCCGATTATTCTGGGTTTTCGAAAATCAAAAGGTGTACCTTCCACTAGTCCTAAATTTCCATAGGGTATTGATACGCTGTCAATGGGAAGAAACCTGCTTGCATTGATGGTGAGGATATGGTCAGTTATAATTCCATTCCCTTCCCCCTTAAGATTCCAGAAAGAGTGATGAGTCAAATTAACGATGGTAGGCTTATCCGTTGTAGCACGATAGGTAATCTTAAATTCATTTGACGGAGTAAGTGTATAGATCATTTTGACACGCAGCGTTCCCGGAAATCCCTCCTCACCATCAGGAGAGACGTAAGATAAAGCGATTGAATTTCTGGTAACGCTATCTACATTCCATACCTGCATATCAAATCCCTTGAGTCCTCCATGCAGAGATTGTCCGTTATTAAAAGGCACAAGCGTGTACTCCTTACCATTTAGCGAAAATTTCCCTTTCGCAATGCGATTTGCATAGCGCCCAATGGCTGCTCCCAAAAAACGTTCTCCTTTATTATGGATATACCGGCTAATGCTATCGTAACCAAGTACGATATCGGCCATTTTTCCATTTCTGTCAGGCACCCAAAAATCAACTACCCTTCCACCGAAATTTGTTACCTGCATGGTCAAACCGTTACCAGAGGTCAGTGTATAAAGGGACACTTTTTTAAGGTCTATAGTCGCCGTAAATGCACCGGCATCAAACAGACTAATATTCTGTTTGGAAGCCGATTTATTTTGACTACAGGAAAAAGATATCAGCCCAATCACTGTAATATAAGCCCAAAAGATTTTTCTCATTTGTCATTGAATAAGTTGCTTATTTATTCCCTTCTGACGGTACATAATCAACCCAGACTTTCATTTTACCAGGCTCACGATTGTCCCATGCATAGTAAGGTATGAATTGATAACGATGCGCTCCCGATTGAGCCGTAATCGCAACAACTCCGTTCAACAGGTCTTTCTCATAACTGGTTGTAAAAGTGGTTTGATCGGTCAATTCAGCTGAATCATAGCTATGTTTGTTATCGCATTCTTCCATGCAATAGACCAATGGTCCACGCTGAACAGCGCGTTTGCCAATATCATCTTTCACCCGGGGATCGGCTGCAACTACCTTCACCGGCATCTTCATCATGAATTCAATGATATCTCCCTTCTTCCATTCCCGGTTAAGTACTAGGTAATGCTTATCCATCACCGGAGTTACACTACGTCCATTAACTTTGACTGAATAATCATCACACCATCCGGGTAAACGAAGTTTTAGTCCAAATGACTCTGCCTGTTCTGGATTGATATGGATCTGAACATCACCATCCCAGGGGTAATTGGTCTTTTGCACCACTTCCACCTTTTTTCCTGATAATGGGATGGTTGTTTGGCTACCAATAAAAAGGTTAATCCAAATAGCATTATCCGAAGTGGCATAAATATAATTCCCGATGGAAGGCAGGAATCGTGATATCTGACTGGGACAACAGGCGGTGCCGAACCAGGGTTTTCGAAGATGATCACCATCAGATTCCAGCGGATTGACATAAAAGAAACGATCACCATGGAGAGAAATGCCCGCCAATGCTCCGTTGTACATCGAACGTTCCATTACATCAGCATATTTGGCGTCTCCTGTTAACGTATTCATCCGCTCGTTCCACATGACCATTCCTACCGAGGCACACGTCTCACAATAAGCTTCTTTATTGGGCAAGATATAATTGCCTTCGAACCCTTCATTGGCTTTGGATGATCCAATCCCGCCGGTCAAATACATTTTTTTGTGCACAACATTATCCCATAGACGATTAAGTGCGGCGAGGTAGCTGGTATCTCCGGTCACCGTTTCAACATCAGCCATGCCGGTAAACAGGTACATCGCGCGAACGGCATGTCCCATTATTTCGGATAGTTGTTCTACCGGCATCTTATCCAAATAGTAGGTTTTATCTTCCCAATCACCATGATTGTGTCCGCGCTGCTCGATTAACCATTTAGACAAAGTCAGATAGCGCTTTTCACCCGTTACCCGATACAACTTCACCAATGCCAATTCAATCTCGGGATGTCCGGGCACCCATTCTCTTTTACCGGGGCCAAAAGTTTCGTCGATTTTATCGGCATACTTAATGGCTACATTTAATAATGATCGTTTTCCGGTTGCTTTATAATAGGCAATTCCAGCTTCAATAAGGTGGCCACCACAATACAATTCGTGCTTGTCCATGTTGGTGAATATTTTTGTGGTGTCACCAGTCAAAAAATAGGTCATCAAATATCCATCTTTTCTTTGTGCATGAGCGATCTTTTCAATAATCTCATCTAGCTTTTTCTCCAATGCAGGATTCGGATTATTGATAAGTGAGTAGGAGGCACCCTCTATCATTTTATAAAGATCGGAGTCATCGTACACTAACCCTTTGTAGCCGGTAGCTGTCCCTCCGGCCACTGCAAAATTCTTGATACGTTGATTCTCCTGTGCAATACAAGCCGGTAATGTGACATCAACATGTGAGCGTAGCCGGGGTTGCCAAAAATTGTCGGTTATCTTAACCTGGGAAAAATTTACAGCAGTGTTTTTGGGTTGAGCCAATAATCCGGGCGTTAGGCCAGACTTACCAATCAAAATCAGAAAAGTCAAAACCATAATCCTAAATCTCATTTTTATATTGCCTGATTTCTTCATTTGTTATTTTTTTATCTATACATACTGTTTTTTTCCTCACTCATTTACTTGTGACCGGAAACTCCGTTATTCTCAAAGTTGTGCAACCATAGGGTATCAGCGTAATATCTTCTTCCCGAGAGGTGGGATGTTGGTATTGAATGCTGTAAGGTAAAGGACCTGCCGAGCCGTTGTACAGATGCCAGCTTTTCATCCTTTTCCCTTTCGTTTTTATTTCAATCGGTGCATTCTCGAGGTTCCAGGGATAACCACTAAGCTTCTTTTGAACCACAACAAAAGCTTTTTCTATGGAATCTGGTCGAAGGTCCTTTTCCTCCAGACAATAATTCCAAGGGGACGTTGGATGCACTTCATAATACCAGTCTCCATAACGATCACCAAATTGATGATCATCTTTGACTCTTTCCCATCGCTCGCCTATCCGCAGAGCATAAACCAATGGTCCGCGCTCAACCGTTGCCGACGCTTCATACCATCGTGAAATAGTTACCTTCATAGGCAATTCCAATTCAATAACGTCTCCCGATTTCCAATTTCGATACAACTTAAAAATAGTTTTCGCAGAGATTGAATCCTCCCAATCTTTTCCATTCACTTTTATACTGGCACTATGGCACCATTGGGGTATGCGAAGATGCAACGGAAAAAAGACTGATTTGACCTTTTTATCGGGAATCGTAAATTTAAAACGAACTATGTTTTCAAAAGGATAATCGGTATTCTCGTCAAAATGAACGTTTACACCATCAGCTACCCGGGCATCAACACTGCAGGGAGAATAGACCAAGGCTGCCAATCCTCTATCCTCGGACGCTAACCATAAATTCTGTGTAAATTTCGGCCATCCCTGATGTAGGTTAGAAGTACAACATGGGTACCCATCGAGTAATCCAAAAAGTTGTCCGGTTCCATTGTAGCAAGTCATAAAATTACGGGGTTGTCGTGAAATTTCAACCTGGTTAAGTTGCTGGTAATACTGCCGGCTATCGCAGTTATCGGTTACCTGCGTGGGCAACGCATTGAACGTAACTCGCTCCAGCCAATCGGCATAGGCAGGATCACCGGTTATTCCCAGTATCGTTTCCAATGAAAACATCATTTCAACAGCGGTACACAATTCGGATCCCTGCGTAGGATTTCCCGTATGTAGCATTTCATCAGCTGCATACAAACCCGTGGGCCAGCCATGTTCTCTTTTCAAAACATTAGCCCCATCTGTAATCGCCTGCAGATTTTGAGGGTCTTTCGTAAACTGATACAATACAGCGGGCTCTTTCATTGCCTGTGCCAGGTTGACACCATGGGTACTAAATAGCCGGGTTAACTGGTCTCCCTTTAGGAATATATCGGTCCAGTCAGTTGTTTGCTCTGCAAGTACTTTCCCCAGGTCAAGTAAAAACTTATCTCCCGTAATGTTGTACAGCCAATACACTACTAACAAATTATCGCCTCCCCTTTTTCTTCCCCAATCCGTCCAGTGATTGAGGGGCAGGTGCGGCAGTTCTTTCAGCTGATACCTGAAATAACGGGTCATAAAAGGAATAATCCGTTCATCTTTGGTTGCTTCATAGTATTGCATCATAAATTTTAATACGACCATCTTGGGCCACCAGTCGCGGGCATTTGTCCTTTGTAATCCGGCTTCCGGAGTGCGATCCTGATATGGGCCAAAATAACCATCAGGTTGTTGGCTCTGTAACGTCCACTCAATCCATGGTTGAACCTTTCTCTTTAAGCGCTCATCATTTAGGATATATGCAAGAGGAAGCAATCCGTCAATCCAGTATGGACCTCGTTCCCAAACATCACCATCACCTCCTAACCAACCATTTCTGGGGCCCATCACTTTCGGATACAGTGTATCCAGATGTCCGGTCATCCCGTTTGCCATTCGCTCCAATTGATCTTTCAACCATCCTTCCGGATGAATTGAACCGATTGGTAATGGCATGTAGGGCTTTATCTCAAGAGGGGGGCGATTGTTGATATAAAGACTTTTTATATCCTGCGCATTTCCACGATATGGCAGCAACGTGTACATCAATAATACGATGTATACCATTAAGAACCTCCTCATATTATTCAGAATTTAATTAGATTTACTTTTACTGTTTTTAATGCATAGCTTCTTCCGGAAGGCTCAAACAGAACTTTTCCAGCATACACTGAGTGATTTCGCTGTTTGATTTCAGCCAGCCCCTGAACGTCCTGATATCCATCCGGCAGATAGAGATCAATTGGATAGGTTTTCCCCGGAAGGCCCTGTAAGTCAACAACAAGAGATTTCCCTTCAAGATGTTGACCCAAAATTTGAAAACCGCTCGATGACTTTCCTTTTCCAGAGGGAATGAAAGTCGGCAGAACAGAAACACCTTCCTGATATTCAACTTCAACTACAGCCTTATTGGGAACCCTTACTTTTGTTTTGATTGTAGCATACTCAGGGTTATCCGCTGTTGAAAATTTTGTCTCTTTTCCATCAATTTTCAAACTAGTAATTTGTGTCCCCAGGGCAAAGGTGGGCTCGAAATCGATGGTAACCGCCTTGTTTGATGAAAAGGTGTAGACTGTTTTTCCATTGAATTTTGCCATATGGAAGCCGATTCGGATATCTCCAACACAAAGGTTTTTGACAGAGCAGGAATCCCAGTTAAATGGAAAACGGGGACGAAGTTCCAACGAATGATCCAACGCATTGGAGCGGAAACCCAGCATCCCTTCAATTACCGGTTGAAGGACCATTGTTTCAGACCAACACTGGTGCAGAGTCACCCCGCCCGGTTGATAGGTTTGACCATTGAGAACTTCCGGAACGCAGCCCAACGAAAATTCTTTGTAATTGGTTAAGTTAGACAGGATGTGTCGGTACCCCTGCAGATAACGTCCGGTATGGTATTCTGACAAGGCTGTCCAGCCGGTAAATAGTGGCCAAACAGCTCCGGTGTGATAGCCTGACGGATTGAACAGAGGATTGTGATCGGAAATCATCCTCACACCCCAATCAGCTGAAAACATGTCCGTACCAAATTGCTTAACCATTTCCAGTGATTTTGCGGAATCAGTAACCCCCAGATAAACCGGAACTACAGGAAGAACGATTAAATCTTTGGTAAAAGTTCCGTCAGCTTTTTTCCCATAGTTATAATACCCTTCTGGATTCCAAAATTTGCTGTTTAGTATATGAATTACAGTTTTTGCATCTTGTGCATATTGCTTTTGTTTGGATTGATTTCCAGTAACCCGCGATAAATAAGCTGCATCCTTTAGCGCTTCAGCCCATATCCCGGACAAGTAAAATTCTGTTTTTGAACCATATAAAACACCTCCTTCCAACCAGCCATGACCAACATTGGCAATTTCAATCAGGTGATCACCATCCGTATCGGTAGAATAACAATAATCCATCGCTTTGTGAACTGCATCCATATTTTCCTTTACAAAATCAATGTCTCCACTGCTTTGCAGATACCTGGACATCAATATGACAAACAGAGGTGTGGCATCTGACGCATCATAGTGCACAGAACCACTGGTTGTTAGTTCGTGATATATTTTACCAGTTACAGATTGGAAGCGGATGAACGTTTTCAACACATCTTTCACCGTTGAAAAATCACCTATATCACTAAATGCCAACCCCGACCAAACCGCATCCCGACCAAAATACCAGGCATAACCCGGCCTTCCACTTACTTTCTGCGCGCCGCCCCATCCGGTCCGTGACGATGAGTTACCAGCCGTAAGTGAAGTACCAATCCCCGGAGTATGGGTAATAAACTGTGACGATCGTATAATTGCCCACCGAAATCCATCGTTGAAATTCGAATCCGGAGTAACGACGCTAAATTTACCGGCCAAATATTTCTGATAATAGTTTTGGCTTTCACTGAAAACAGAATCAGGCCTGTTAAGTACAGATTTGTAAGTGTCAACAACAGTTTGTTTTCCAATGTTTCCAGCCACCATAATGATATCTAAGGCTTTTCTGTCTTCTACATTGAATGAAACGGCACTGGCTACCTGCAACTTATCAGTAGTTACTCCTTGCAACTCCTTTCTATCTTCTATGAACCTATCAAAACGACCGGATTCCAGTAATTTTCCTTTAACATTTGCGCCAACTAAGGAACAGAATTCCTGATTTTTATCTGCCACTAGAAATGCATTGAGATCATCAGACCAGTCGTAAAAGACAGAGCCTAAAGCATCCGAATCATATGGCCACATGAAACGAAGATTGCATTTAAAATCAGTAACGATGCGCTTCAACCCTTTCCCTGACCACTGATAGTGATCCACTGTAGCCGGAGCTAGAATATGGGAGGTGATGATTTCTTTTAATGTGATCTGACCCACATGATATGTGCGAATAAAGGCATTCGGACGCATTTCAACCGTAGGTGTCAAATTTTCGAGAGAGACCAGAGAATCAGTGCCCTCCAGATCGAGATATGTTTTAAAATCACGTACCGACATGAATGGATGAGTCCAAATCTCTTCTATACCGGCTTTTTCCCTTCCGACAATTAACGAACGGTGGGTTGAAAGATCGTAGCTATAGCCCGTTGCTTTACGAATAAGCGAATTTTCTGTTTTTGCAATTTTCCATGCAGTCGGGGCAGGAAGCCTTACAGGAGAATAACTAAAATCAGTCCTTGACACCCCGGGTGTCGTGTATTCCCAATATCTGGCTTTTGATTCCATTCTATTGCCTTTCAGATAGTTTAGGCAATTGAGTGTGAATTGATCCAAAATGGGCTGATTGAAATTAGGCTTGCCGTAATACAAGCAGGCTCCAATAGCCAAAATGCGGCCTTCACCCAAAGTAGTCTCCCATATAACCTTCTGATGAGGATGATAAAAAATATACTCCCACAAAGTTCCGATTATGTGTGTGTTTTTCGCCGTTGGAAGTGAATCGCCGAAAAAACCAAGAATTCGGCAGATGTTGTCTTTTTTTCCATGCCAGGTATAAGCTCCTCCAAATAGCTTATCAAACAAGGGATGCGAACGGAATCCATGAAATCCCAGCTTTCGTCCGTAACCCTCATCGAAGGCCTTATAATGCCGGACCTGGATTTTCGTAGGCTCAATGTTCCAGGTATTCAAACAACGCACAGCGTCCATTGATAACATGAGTTGACCTCCTCCTGAAACATAGTCAACTAACTTTTTGCCAAGTTCCCTTTCTTTTGGCATAATGGCTGTAGAATCAGGCCTGTGATACCAAACCACATCAAAATTTTTGAGCGAGGTAATGTGGTCAATTGGCAAAAGCTGGTAACGAACATCGTCTCCATGTGTATCCAGAAACTTTGTTAACGCCTTTATCTCTCCAATTTGATCAACCTGGTTATTGACAATTAGTCCGACTTTGATTTTAGAGTCACCAAAAACCGAAAATGCAATGATTGAAGCAGTGATAATAGCTATAACTAACAACAGGTTGCTGCGGCTGATGAACCAATAGCCCTGATGACTTGACTTTTTCATAAAGCACTTGATTGTCTAATTTTCAATTACCTGTCAATCCTGAAGTTGCATCTTTCACGCAACGAAAACCAACGGTTGCGTTCCTTTCAAACGAAGGAGATACACGAAGCAGATACTGCCTAAAATTATTCTCTTTGGGCCCGCCCTGAACATACCACCAGCTGGACGACGGCCGGAAATAACTTCCTCCTTTTACCATGATATAACGATACGATCCGTTATCATATTCGTCGTTTGTCAGTTGCCAAACACAACCGGACAGATCATAAAGCCCATAAGCATTCCGGCCTTTAGGATATTTGCCGACAGCGTATAGTTTACCGTCTCCCAGGTTACAGCGGCCCTTTTCAATCCCTTCCAGTTTATAAACTGAAAGCGTGTTTGTGATAGACTCTTCTACTCGTTTTACCGGCTCTCTTTGTATCCACGGCCATTCATTCCCCTTCTCGGTTTGCGCCGCATACTGCCACTCCATTTCCGTGGGCAGACGCTTCCCCGCCCAGCTAGCGTAAGCCTTCGCATCTTCCAAAGTCACATATACAACCGGAAAATTTTCTTCTCCTTTCGGGATTCGCCCATGAATCCAATTCCTGAGGAAATTAGTCGTATCAGCAGGTTGGTAGCCGGTCGCATCCAAAAACTTCTTAAATTCAGCATTCGTCACAGGAAATTGGTCCATGAAAAATTTCTGCATCCTTACCTTTTCTCCTTTTTGGGTCAGTGTCTCAGGGTAAGGTATAAACGAATCTCCGGTGAGGTAGTTATCACAGGTGAAAATACCGGCAGGAATAACAACCATACCTTTCGGGGGCCTTTTCACCACTTCAGTTGGAACAGAATGTGAGGTTAAAAAAGCAGTGCCGGGAACAACATTGAGGACCCTCTCATCCAAAAGGTTGGTACCATCAAATAGCTGAACAACAAACTTACCTTCCTTTCCTTCAAATTCCGTTGGAAGGGAAATTGTTTGCTTATCAATACTGAATTCTTTCGCTTTATTCTGATAGGAAGGGATACCGGCCCAAATAAGAATCTTTGTTCCTTTGGTGGCTGAAAAAGTCAGGCCGGTCCTTTTCAAATCTACGGATAGAATATCTGGAAACTGTGCAATTGCAGACACGGTGCTTTCGTTGTTTGTCCCTAATTCATCCTTATTGAAAGCATCCAGCCTAACAGGTACATAGCTTTTTCCACCTTCCCGGGTTACCTTCAATTCGACATGGTGATACAGATCGACGATATGTGTTCCACTCATTGGTTCGATTTCAAACAAATTCCCTGAAAACCCAGATGGATGGAGATTATAGATTGTGTAAACTGTTTTTTCCTCTGTTGGCCATTTATTAACGTAAATACTATCCACTGTGGTCGGAACCAGGGGCTCGTACGAAGGTTGCTGAAAATTAACCGCATTTGCCCGTTGAATGATTAACAGTGAACCCCAATATTTCAATTGTTCATCTGACCAATTAAACCTCCCGGGAGGGAAACTATTGATCTCTGTCCCATAACCATTGAAAAACGACATATTAAATTCTCGCTTTATCGGTTCACGAGCTTCTTCTGCTACCCTGAAAATGGCAAAATCGGGCCGGATAAACTTGTTTAAATTTAATAACGGGGCGTAGTACAGTGCATTATGGACACGCCCGGAAACGATTCCCTCCATTTCTTTGGGGACTGCCATTCCTTCGCTATACATCACTACTCCAGGGCGGGCGGAGTCCGCAGCATTCTGCAATGCTTTACTTGAACCACTCTGAGTATCCAATACAAAACCATCGACATCCAAATCCTTTGTGATTTGAGTCATGCCCTCAAATTTCTTATCACTTTCACGGGTACTACCATCCCATGGATTGTAACTCAAAAAGAAATGTGCTCCTTCCTGGTGGCACAACTCTGAAATATATCTAAGCGTTGAAAAGCCTCCGGGTAAATCACGAAACATGTCCCACTGATTGCGCTGATCCATTCCAAGTGCAGGCCAGGTGGGCCAAATGCTATAAACATCGTAGCCACCCATCAATTGTTTCATTTTTTCCAAAAACTCCTTAACATGATAAGATTGATCCTGATAATCATAGAACCTTCTATCCCAACACATCATCAAGTTAACGGCATAGCAATTCCGGATCCATCCTAAATCTTTTCGCTTTAATAAGGAATCATCAAACTCACCGACAGGGACATCGTATAACATTCGTTTTTGAAAAACCAATCGAAGCCCTTCCTGCCAGTCTCCTGTATATTTATCCATCCATAAATCGTAGGTAACCGATCCTCCGGGGTAAAGTATGGTTGAAAACCGCTTCCTCGCTCCTTTGTGCAAGGATTCGCTTTCTCGTCGAACCAGGGCAGCGACATTCAATCCCTTGGCCAGTTGAGCTGCCGTAAATCCCAACTCCCAGGCATTATCAGGTACAATAACATTGAGCGGAGCATATCCCGGCCGGAACAGGTAGGTACGGGATAACGGATGGTTACCCTTTCCGGTAATATAGACGTTGTTCGGTGACTCGCCCAATGGTACAATATTTCCAAGTTTTATTGTATCCGTGCTGATATTGGTAAACACTATCTTGCCCTTGATTCCATAAGCATATGTTTCAGGTGTATAGGATATCTTTAGTATTCCTGAACGCTCATTTGTATCAAAGGCATTTCCATTTAATTGGTAGGAAACCAGTGGTAGGGTCTTGATTAAATTAACTGCATCAATAGATCCAATTGTTAGTCCATCTTTACCATCGAGTTGCATTTTCGACAAAGACTGGGCTTTCATTCCATATGCAAACAAAATACAAACGACAATCAAAAGTATTTTTCGCGAATAGTTCGTGCTCATTTGGTTTCCTCTTTTAGTTGATTAGGTAAAACTTCGGTTGTTAAGCGGTTTCAATTAATCAAAACAATCTCTAATATCCTGAAGATATCCAAACTAGGTAATATTCCAGATTACTTTCCTAAGAAAGGTGCAAATATGAAAATGCAAGGGCAGAGGAGTTAATCCATGCCCTTGCAAAATTTAAATAAATTTATTGAAGTGTGATTGTTAGCAACGTCACTCCGTCATTTAAAAGCATATACGGAGTTGTTGCTGTATTTGTCATCGTATCCTTTGTTACGGTAACAGTGAAGATTCCTTTTTCTTTTAAGTCATCTTTTGTGAAGCTGACATGGCCATTAGAATCCGTCACCTTGGTTGACAATAACGTATTGTCACTTGAATATAAATCAACAGTGGCCCCTTCTATTTTGGGGTATGTGCTATTGATCATCGGTCCCTCTACTTGCACTTCCAGGGCTGGATCGGTAACACTAACACTCGGAAAATCAATTTCCCGATCACAGGAAGTAACGATGAGTCCCAGCACAAAAAAAGTTAGGATAATTATATTTTTCATAATATTATATGTTTTAGTTCTGATTACATTTCATGACCGGGTCCGAAAGTATAAACGTCCTGACCGTGTGATATTAATTCCGGTGCCGGAATTGGGAATTGACGTACGGTTCCTTCAATCATCTGATCTTTATTTCGTCTCCGATCGAAGAATCCTAATTGCGGCCATACCAAATCACATTCTACATAGCGTTCATAAAACAATTGGTCTTCTAATTGATCGTAAGATTCATCAGCTGTTGCCGGTGGCAGTTCTCCAATATTTACACGGGTATTATTGATGAGCTCCGCGATTCTGGATTTGTCTCCGCCGGTTCTTAGCAGGGCCTCGGCAAGATAAGTATCGTTCTCCATTTTGAGAAAGTGATCAACCATACCGGATTCATTATTTACCACATCATAGTACCGCCAGTACCGATACTGACTCAAAATGAAAGTGCCGTATCCTGCCCGGCTAATGCGCGTCGCACCAAACCAATTCCTCATGCTGTCAAACTTGAAGTATTTATCCAGTCGCTTATCCGGACAATTCGTTATGGCCGGCCAGTCCAAATAGCTATCACTTCCTTCCTCAACAGGAATCGGATATTGTGACGCTGGATCGTCCGGAGCCATTTTATGCAACAACCAATTACTTACCCTGATCCACCCCCAATTGGTGATAGCAAAATAGTTCGCTCCCTCGTCTCGAGTCATCACTTTTCCTTCCCAACCTGGTTCATAAGATACTTTAAAATCAGATTGCAATCCATTTTCTGCATACGTTTTTACCCTGGCCCAATCGACCTGAGCATTCTCTGCCTGATTCCGGGGTTGACAAGCCAAAAATCTGGCAGCCATCGAATTGGCAAACTCAATTAGTAACTCTTTATTAAATGTTACTCCAGCAATTACAACATCCGGATCTGAATCAACCGGATCGTCCTGCAGAATTTTAATAGCTTGATCTAATTTTGAAATGGCATAATCCATCACCTCCTGATGTGATTTTGTATTAGCAACATAATCAAATGTCAATGCATCATCATCATCTTTAAACAAATAAGCCTTATCATATAGGAGAGCAATATTACCGTAAAGTAATCCTTCTATAATACAAGTATGTGCCTTTGCCCTTTGCGTATAATCTACACCCCCCATGGTAATTTTAAAGTCCGGTTCATTAAACATTTGCATCATCTTGATGGTCATCCCAATACTTCCGTAGTAATTGTACCAGGCTCCATAGTTAATGACGATAACAGGGTCGGCTACTTCTGCATTGATTAGGGGTACACGTGGTCTAAACCACATGTTACCTGAACCCCAGGCACTTGTTCCACTTTGAAATAATTCAGCACAGGCAAAACCAAAAACAGGATTGGCTGCAATAGAGCCGTTGTACCAGGTATTATAACCGTTTCTTAGCAATGAATAAAAATCAGAGCCAGATTCAAGATTTGAAATGTTAGGATTATTTTCATTAAATACATCCAAATTACAGGATGTTAGAGATGACAATAATCCGACTATCATTATTAGGATTATTTTTTTCATGATTTTTTCTTTTGTGGTTTAAAGTTAGAATGTAACCGCAACTGACCCGCTAATCGTTTTATAAATTGGATAGGAATCGTTCGATTCAAGACGCATAACGTTAGCATCAGTTCCAGCATTAGCGGCAACTGAGCCCGATACCCCTTCCGGATCAAATCCGGGATATTTGGTAAACGTTAGTAAATTACGACTTAATGCACTCAATCTGAGATTCTTTATAAATGAATCTTTCTTGTGAAATTTGAAATCATAACTTATTGAGACTTCCCTCAATTTCAGAAAGGTGGCGTCAAACAATAAAACATCATTATTCCAACCTAAAATACCACCTGTTTGTCCACTATTCGCATAATAAGGATTGGCTTTTACCTCATTCCAGGGTTTGCCGGATTGATCAAACAAACGAGGCTCTGTAGTATATCTCACAGCATGATCGTACACAGCTCCGCCATTCTGATAGCTCCAGAGCATATAAAAAGTGAATCCTTTGTAGCTGATGGTCGGAGTAACATTTATATTGAAATTTGGAGTCATGCTTTTCGTGGGTAAGGCAATGATATTACCGTTGTCATCCGTCACTTTTACTGGAACCTCGTTAATAGTTCCTATCTGATCCCGACGAACTACGAAACCTTGGTTATTAATAGCAAAAACTTCATCTACCGTTCTACCTTCAGGAACTTGGTTTTTTACTTCGTCCAACGACCTTGCAAAACGATCCAGATACATTACGCCAAAATCAATCCCCTGCTCAATCCGGAACATCCCTCCGTTAAGCATGTAGGGAGCACAGTCCAGCTTGGTAATTTTCTGTTTAACTTTATCAAAAGTCATCGCTAAGTTAAAACTCCAGTTCTCACGTCTAACAAGGTCTGCACTTAGGGTAGCTTCCCAAACCTTGTTTTGGATTGTTCCGGCATTCTGCCATTGGTACATAGCTCCGGACAGCGGCGAAATCGGTACTTTCAAAATTTGATCTGTATTATTGGTAATGGAATAATTAGTGCTGAAACTGATTCGATTCAAAAACTGCATTTCTGTTCCGATTTCTGTTTCCTTAGAGAAGGAAGGTTTCAGGTTCTTGTTCCCGAGTGTTTCCATATTACCGGGAACGCCATTTACTAAAGAAAATGTTTCATACTGCGCTTCGAATGGAGGACGTAATCCAGCTACACCATATGAAGCCCGAAGCTTCCACTCATTGACCCCAGGGATATTGAAGTCTTTTGTTATTCGCCATGCGCCAGATAAACGGTAAAAAGTTTGCCATCTTACGTCTGCCCCAAACAATGAAGAAGCATCACGTCGAACAAGACCGTCGAAAATGTATTTATCTTTATAATCCGTGGTGGCTAGGAAGGCGATATTATTTGCGACTGTTTGTTGAATACTGGAAGATGTTGATTGGCTTCCGGAAAGATTTAAGGATGTGACATCCATACCACTAATTCCCAAATTACCACCACCTCCACTTAGGTATTTTGAACTAGAAGATTCGTATATATATTGGAGTTTAAATTTAGTATTGAAGTCTCCAAACTTCTTAGCATACATTCCATCCACTGTGGCAGTCTCTTCGATATTCTTCCACATGCTTCTAGAAATATATCCTGTACTTAATGTCAAATCATAGTTGAAAATTCCTTTAGGAGAAAGATAAAAATTATCTCCATCTGTTCTTGTCGTACCGTAGGAGGCATGAAATGTTAATTCATCTGAAGGCTGATAAGTCAATCCAAGAAATGAAATTAACTTACTCGACTTTGTCTTACTTTTTGAGTTGTTAATTGAATATAGAGGATTGACTGTGCCATCACTAATTTGATTGGCATTTACTTTGTAAGGTGTTCCGTCAATGTTCTCAGCTAATAGGTCTGCGTCAGGATCACTTCTAAATAGTTGACCAAAAACTCCGTTTGCACGATCATCCGTACTTGTATTCGTATACAAATTTGACGTAGTAAACTTCAGTCGGTCAGATATCTTATAATCCAGATTTAACCGAAAATTTGTGCGAAACATGCCATCAACCATTTTTACAACACCAGTTTCCTTGGTTGCCTCAATCGCTGAATACACACTAATGAGTCCATCTTTTGAAGTTCCTCTTAGTGCTACATGATTTGTAAAATAGGCTCCCGGATTGAAAAATTGCTTCACCGGATTTGTAAGTGTAGGGTATTTATTATCATAAACCAAGTCTGGCTCTCTAACTGCATAATTAACTTTACCATCTTGAATCACTGCGTCTGTTGCGGTAGTTTGTTTGGGGACATATCCTAAAAAGTCAGCTCCTCCCTCCGAACGAAAATCAACCATTAGTGTACCTGGATTCATTGAGGTACCTCTTTTGGTTATTATACTAACTACTCCATTGGCGGCCCTTGAACCATAAAGAGATGAGGCCGCTGCCCCTTTCAGTACCTCAATAGAAGCAATGTCTTCAGGACTAATATCAACCATCCCACTCTCAGTAAGCACCCCATCGATAATATATAATGGATTAGACGAACCGTATATAGTCTTGGCACCACGCAATTGCACTTCAGATTCAGACCCTGGTGCACCATTACTTTTGGTCACTCGAACTCCTGCTACTTTACCGGTAAGAGCAGATGCAACATCTGTTGCGGGAACTTTATTGAGCTTATCTACCGAAATCTTTTCAATGGAAAATCCGAGATTCTTTTTAGGTGTCCCTGCTACAACACCTGTTACAATAATTTCATTTAATCCCACATTACTGGGAGACAAATTGACATTCAATTCATTTGTATTACTGGTTACTTTAATTGTTTCTGCGTTGTAACCAATAAAGCTTATTACCAAAGAACTATTCTCAGGTACCGACAACTCAAATTTGCCATCATTATTAGTGACAGTACCTATGGCCTGTCCTTTAATCTGAATTGTTGCACCTGGAAGTACATTGCCTTTTTCATCTTTTACGACTCCTGTAACAATCTTCTTCGATTGCTGCTGAAAATTTCTAGAATTTAATGTACCCGTGTCAGCAAAACCAGGTGCATTAAAGGAGAAGAACAAAGAAGTCAGCATTAGAGCCCGAAGCATGAGTTTTCGGGTCCAGCTTAACCTAAAATTTCTAGTTGTTTTCTTCATAGTTTTAGTTTGAATTTAATATTAGATACGCTAATGACTTAAATTGGACACCAGCCTGTAATTGACTGAATTACAATCACAAATTACACACGCTTTATTTAAGGAAAAGTCAACTATTGTATCAAAAAATGTAATTTTTTTCTCAAGTTGGGAGGTCTGAAAATGATTCAATGAGAAATGTTCATTTTCGAACACTTCCTTCGTTCGAAATCATTCAAAATCCTTAGGAAGTATTCCAAATTGCTTGTGGAAGCATTTGGAAAAATAGGACGATGAGTTGAATCCAACAATAAAGGCGATCTCGGTAATGGAGTACTTTTTTTGTCGTAACAACTCAGCGGCTTTTTTCAACCTGGTAAGACGAATGAATTCGTTAGGAGTTAACTCCGAAATGCTTTTTACCTTTCGGTAAAAAGTAGCGCGGCTCATATTCATATGGGCTGCCAACTTATCAACATCCAGATTTACATCATCAAAATTAGATTGAATTACTTCGATGAGTTTGTTGAGAAAATCTTTGTCGGCATTGGTATTTACTATTGTATCGAAATTGATTTCCGGCGAATGCTTATACGATTCACGTACCTTTCTTCGGTTCTCCAATAGATTTTCAATCCGAGCAACGAGAAAATCAATGGAATATGGCTTTACAATATAGTCATCAGCTCCAATGACCAATCCATCGATTTTCGATTGCATTGTTGTTTTGGCAGTTAATAAAATGACAGGAATATGACTAAATTTTAAATCACTCTTCACTTTTTCGCAAAAAGTGAGTCCATCCATTCCAGGCATCATAATATCGCAGATGATAATATCGATATGCTTTGATGAATTGAGAATCTCAAGTGCTTCCTCCCCATTTTGTGATTTTAAAACATAGTAACTATCCATCAGCTGTTTAGCCATAAAGTTTTGAAACTCCTCATTATCTTCAACAGATAGAATGGTTCTCTTCTCATCAATTCCCATCAAACTATCCAACAGGGACAAGTCTGCCGAATTTTCAGATTCCTGATAAGACATCCCTCGGTCATTATCTCTCAAATGAATGACGCGCTTTTGTTTTACAGGGAATTCTATGACAAAGGATGTCTGAGGCGAATTCGTATCCAGATAGATAACTCCATCGTGTAATTCAACCATCAACCTCGAAAGAGGTAATCCCAATCCTGTCCCTTGCAAATTACTATTGACTTTATAGAAAGGTTCAAATATTTTCTTTGCAAACTCTTGCGGAATGGTTTGTCCGTCGTTGGTAACCGTAATTACGAATTTGTCTTCTAAATGATTAAAGCGAAGCTGGATTGTGCTTTCAGCGTGTTTGAGTGCATTATTGATAATATTACTCAATATTTTGGTGAAAATCTCCGGGTCAACATCGGCAAAAAATTCTGTTTCGCTTACATGCGACTGAAATAGGATTCCTTTTAGTCGGGCAGATGGAATAAACCGGCTGATCGTATCTTTTATAATAGAAATGATGTCAACATGCGTTATATTCAAACTTAATCCTTTGGATTCAGCTTTTCTGAAATCAAGTAACTCATTTACCAATTTAAGGAGTCTATCGGTATTCCGTTGTGTGATGGACAGGTTTTCCCAGTTCGGATCTTTGGGATTTAATCCCTTCATAACTTCCTCGAGTGGGGTTTTTATCAAACTAAGCGGGGTTCGTATTTCATGAGTAATATTGGTGAAAAACTCAATTTTAGATTGATATAATTCCTTCTCCTTTTGGTCTTCCAGGTTTAGAAGTATTATCTTATTCCTTTGCTCTAAACGTCTTGTATAAATCCGGAGAAACAAAAAGACCAAGAATATCATTATAAACGCATAAATACCATAAGCAAGATTACTTCGATAAAATGGAGGTAATACATTTATTTTTAAGGAATGAACTTTACTGGCCCCACTTTCGTTTCCGTTTGAAATCTTGATTTGAAAAACATAATCTCCCGGTGAAAGATTAGAGTAGGTAAGCCGACCAAGTTTATCAGTATAAATCCAATTCTTATCGCGACCTTCGAGTCGATATGCATACAAATACTTTTTGGAGGAGGCATAATTTAAAATCGAAAATCCAAGACTGAAAAATGCCTGATTATAAGGCAGATTCAATTCTTTCGTAAATATTATCGATTTTTTGAGCAATGAATCTCTGGCTCCGGGAACCACTTCTTTATTGAAAACCTGAAAGCTGCTGATTACAATGGGAGCTGGAGGTAACGAAGACTGGATCTGTTCCGGCTGAAAGGAAATAAACCCTTTTGTTAAGCCAAAGAATATCTTGCCGCTATTGGATTTAAACCCTGATTTGTAATTGAATTGATTGCCAGGCAGACCATCATTGTAGGTAAAGGAATGAATTTTCCTGCTATGAGGATTCAATTTGAAAATCCCCTTATTCGTGCTACCCCAGATATTCCCAGCGTCATCTTCGATAAGTTTATAAACCACGTCGTTCGGAAGCCCGTTTTCGGTACTATAAATATTGGTGAATGAATCATGCGCTCTGTCATACATGCACAAACCAGCACCTTCAGTACCAATCCAGACCTGATGATTGTGATCTTCCAACAAACAGGTTATCATTTCACCTTTCCGATTGTCTTTTTCAATTGGTGATTTATAGTTGGTCCATTTATTCCTTAGTTTATCATAGGAAAAAAGTCCATCTCCCAACGTAGCAAACCAGAGTACATTATTGTTGTCCTCCAAAATATCGTTGACCTGACTGTTAATGACATGTTCTTTTATCGGCTTAAAAATTCCCGGGTTTTCGTCATAAATATTTAGGCCAGAAGTCGTGCCAATCCACATGGTTCCCGAATAATCCCTGTAAATGGAATAAATATCGTTACTTTTTAACGTGCTGTCTTGCGTCGAAATCTTATGCGAAACCACTTTTAATGTCTTGGTATTTAGGATATATAAACCAGAACTATAGGTGCCTACCCATAACCTGTCTTTTTCGAATAGTAACGCATGGATATTACTAGCCGGAACAAATCCCTGTGCAAATTTTCTGTCCCGGGGATTAAAACGGTTCAGGCCGGCATCTTCGGTCCCTATCCAGATATTCTGTTCGTCATCCTGACAAAATTCACTGATACATTTGCCGCTTATCGAATTAACTCCCTTTAATGGATAATATTTTTCGAATTGAGCATAGGATTCAGTAAAATAATTGACTCCTCCAAAATACGTCCCTATCCACATACCTCCGTCACGATCTTGGTAGATGGAATAGATCGCGTTGTCGGAAATAGAATAGGGATCATTGTACACATGCTTCAGGTGAATACTTTTTTGGGTTTGTAAATTGTAAATATAAACCCCTGATTCTGTTCCAAACCATAAATTCTCATCATCATCCCTAAAAATATGCCGAACAAATAACGATTTTCCATCTGGTCCGTATTCAAGTAGCGGACTAAACCTATGTGTGATTAAATTGAAGGACTGGACTCCCCGGTTTTGGGTGCCCACCAGTAATGTTTCAGCATTCAGCAAGTATAAATCGTAGATGGGAAACTCTTCCAGACCATCTTCCAAAAGAAATTGAGAAACTTCACCAGTATGTGTATCCAGCTGGTAAAGACCACTTTGATTCGTCGCAATCCAGAGGTTCCCGTTAATATCAAAAGCAATTTTCCGAACACTGACTTGGCTTCCCGTTCGTTTGTCTCTGATGGAATAAAGTTTTATTTGGTTCTTGGATGAAAGACGAAATATACCTTTATTGGAATCAACCAACCATACATTCCCTTCATTGTCCTCTTTGATGTCACGTATGATGCCATCAATCGTCTGCCCATCTGCCGTCTTTAAATCCAGGTGCGTAAATCGGTCATATTCCGGATGATAAAGAGAAACCCCGTTAAGCGTACCCACCCAGATAATTCCTTGCTTGTCCTGCATTAAGGAAAAAATGGCGTTACTCCCAATAGAACGCGGATCTGCAGCTGATTTCTTATAAATTTTGAAAGATTCTCCATCATATCGGTTCAGTCCATCCTGCGTCCCAAACCACATAAATCCTTGTTGATCCTGCAAAATAGAATAAACCATATTTTGAGAAAGCCCGTCTTCTACTTCAAAATTTCTGAAATAGTAGTTATCATTCAAACTCCCATAGGTTGCCGGAGTTATGAATAAAGAACAAATGAAAAATCCGATGGTGAAAAGCTTGTTCATCTCCTGATTAATAAAGTGGAACCTTTATCCTGCTTTTCAAAGTTATTTAAACCCCTTATAAGATTGCAATCACCCCTCCTTCAATTTCATTGATTCATTCGAAATGATACAATATTTGCCTTTTTTGAGATGAAATTACAATTACTCATACTCAGTGTTTGCAACGGTCACATTAACTTTGCCTAACTGCTTATTTTTTAATTACTAACAGTCTTAATTGTAATATACCTATGAAACCGTTACGTCAATTCTTGTTTTTTCTGGCTTCGGCTTTATTAATTATCTCCTGCAGCCAACCTAATACAATTACAGTAGGAACCCTGCTAAAGGAGTTGACAAACCGGGATGCAAAAGCAGAATATCCATCGCCGGAATATGCGTGTAAACAATTCAGCAGTTATGACCGGGCAACCGTAAATCCGAATGACAAATCCTGGTTTGCAAACTGGGACCGTTCTATGTTCGTTCGCGTCGACACCGTTGGCAATCAAAAGCAATATGTAATGATGGATACCGATGGCCCGGGAGCAATTGTCCGGTTCTGGATGACATTCGGCGGAGAGCATCCCGGTGAAGGAACTCTGCAAATTTTTCTGGACAATGATTCGGTTCCGGTTATTACGGGAAATCCGTTTGATATTTTGAGCCGTGGAAAATTAGTCGGACCTCCACTTTCCATGTCTGTCCCTGATTCAGCAAAATTTAAAATGCGTGGCCACAACCTATATTTCCCGGTTCCTTATGCTACTCACTGCAAAATCGTATACATCAGCGACAACATCAAAGATCTGGGAGCCAAAACAGGTGGTGAGGCGGTATATTACAACATTGATTACAGGACTTACAAAAAAGGCACAAACGTTGTTACTTTCTCAAATTCAGAGTTAGAAAAATATCAGAAAACATTAAAAAATACCCAGAGCAAATTGGCAAACAGGGCACTGGATCTTCCAGCTCAGACATTACAAAAACCAATCAATGGAAAAATTGAAAAAGGAGAATCCAAAGAGATTGTTCTGAACCACAGTCACTCGGCTATCCGACTAATTTCACTGAAACTAAAAGCGGCCAAACCGGAACAAGCGCTTAGAAGCACCATCCTGGAAATTACTTTCGATGGTAAAATGACCGTCCGTTGTCCAGTCGGCGATTTTTTCGGAACAGGCTATCAAATCCGACCGGTGAATACCTACTATACAAGAGTGGCAAAAGACAGCCTACTTTCCTGTTTTTGGGTCATGCCCTTCCAAAAGGATTGTGAGATAACAATACGGAACGAGGGTGACCAGGACGTCGAAATCTCCGAGGGAACAATCGTAACCGCACCCTATAATTGGGACAACCGGACCATGTATTTCTCAGCGGCGTGGAAACAATACACCCATTTAAAAACCGGAGAAATGAAAAGCCAGGAAGGCGACGGGATGCCGTTTGACATGCACTACCTCAATCTAAAAGGGAAGGGCATTTACATGGGTGATGGAATCGTTGTTTACAATACAGTTTACGCTTGGTGGGGAGAAGGTGATGAAAAGATTTTTGTGGATGACGATAATTTCCCGTCGTTTATTGGAACCGGGACTGAAGATTACTATGGTTATGCTTGGTGCCGCCCTGAACGATTCAGCAATCATCCGTTCATTGGTCAACCGGATGGAAGTGGAAATTTTGTGCCCGGATATTCGGTTAATCTTCGTCAGCGTGGGTTGGATGGCATTCCGTTTACAAAGGCATTTCGCTTTGACATGGAGATGTGGCATTGGACACGCGCCATCATCAATTTCTCGCATGTTAATTATTGGTACATTCTCCCCGCGGACGCGATTAATGTTCCTTTAAACCTGAAGGAAGCAACGGAACCGGTAGCCTTGAAAAGGGAAGATATCGTTTCGCCCTGGGTAACCAATGAAAAGATTGAAGCAGAAAACCTGATTCTCAAAAATAAAACAGGAGGCAGTTTTTACTATAGCAATAATGTGAATGCCGGTTGGAGCGGTAATGTGCAATTGGTTTGGGCCCACGCAAAACCGTCTGACAAACTCTACCTTGCCTTCATGTCGAAAAATGAAAAAAATGTGCAAATGACAATCCACTATTCCGCCGGAAAAGAATATGATCGCTTCAAAATTTCGACGAATAACAAAAACGATACCCAGGTTAACGCCCATCGCCCCAATGCACAACATGGAAAAATAGTGATCAGGGGTATTCATATTTTGAAGGGTGAAAATACGATGACAATCACAGCTTTACCACCGTCGGAAAACAAAGAAACAAAAGTAGGAATCGATTTTATTGAACTTAATTAATTACTGACAATGAACAAATTAATTCTTCTATTTATTGTATTGGCAAGTTCGATCGTCACATTTGCACAACAACGAACAGAACCCGTTTGGAAATCATTGCCCATCGCAAAACCAGTGGGGCATGAGGATGAAAACATCAAGTGTTACCTGTCTAGCCTCGAAGATTCCAAATGGAAGCAACCTCCGTTTGTCTACAACCAGGATGTTGCTGTACGACCTGTTAAATCAAAAGTCATCGTCGTTGTTTTCAATCCGGTTTTGCATTCTAAAGGAAACACGAAGCTAATCGACTATTTAAAAGCCCACGATCCAAAGAAATATTCAAAGATATTAGCCGACGTCGTTAACCGGGCAAGTAACGGTTATGTCAACTATGACATTGTTGACTACATTGAAACAGACGAAATTCCTGTTAAAACAGATGGTTTTCAGTATACTCCCGACTCCCTGTTAAAAGCTCGGGAAGCAAGTTCCTATCGGAAACCAGACCGCTCGAATTACCGCAAAATATTTGAGGATAATAAGCTCATTGAAAAGTGTAAAAAGGAAAATATCTCAGAGATCTGGTTGTGGGGTGCTGGGGGCATGGGATTCGATGAATTGGCCATGTATATTCCCAACCGGTATGCACGCTTTGCGCCAACTGAAAATCCATGGTTTTACCGTCCTTACGAGATCCCTCCGGAAATCGGACATACTGTTTGGGTTATGGGATTCAATTATGAAGTTGGAGTTGGCAACATGATCCATTCCTACAATCATCGGGTGGAGAGTATCATTGCACTGGTCTTTGCACATGGCATTTGGGATAAAAAGTTGGCCGGGAAAGACCCCTTCAACACCTTCACCGTGCTCAATATGGATTTTCCGGACAGGCCTTCACAAGTCGGGAATACCCACGTTCCACCAAATGGGAAATTTGGGTACGATTATACACCGAAAGGCTCCGTCATGACCTATGCCGACGCCTGGCCGACACACTATCCGGATATGAAGGATTGCAGAGCCCGGGAATTCGACAGTAGCGAATACGGAAATACGCAGGCAGGTTACCAGGAGTGGTTTATGTTTCACATTCCTTCCCGTCCGGGATATACCAAATGGGGATACAACAACTGGTGGGTTTATATTGCCAATACAGATGAAAACTTACCATTCATGAAATCTGAAGATTACCATGTTCAGGACTTCAAACCTGCCGGATTCTGAAAACCCTGAATAAATGGCAAGACCAGGTGCAGAAATGACCAAATATTATTGAACATCATAAAGCCTTTTATCTGAACAGGCTTTATGATGTTCTAATATCTGCCTTTTCTCTTCCGTCGTGAGCTTTTTAATCCATTCTACTTTTTCCAGAAAAGAATAAGCATCGATTTCCTTTAACGGACAGTCTACGCTACGGGTAATAACCGGGCAATCATAGGAAATTCCATACAATACTTCTTCATCCATATTACTTTTTCCTCAAAACGACTCTGGATTTCCATAAAAATCAAAGACGATCAAAAATGTTCCGATCAAATAATGTTGCCCCTTATCAAAACGATTCCACGTCTCAGTATTTTGTATTAATAATCGGAAATTCCGAAATCCTCAACGTTGTACAACCGTACGGAATTAGTGTAATTGTATCAGCCGGTACCGATTTTGTGTCCGGTCCGTAAATCATCCCGCTGTAAGGAAGTGGCCCGGCCATTTGATTATAAAGTTTCCACGACGGTATCTCTTTTGCCCGGACCTTGATTTCGATGGGGGCATTTTTTAGGTTCCAGGGGAAGTTGGACTTTTGTTTATTCTTATCAATGATGACCTGAAATGATTTTTCTACGTTCTTAAAATCCGTGTCGATAAGGCCATAGTTCCATTTTGACATGGGATAAACCTCGGAGTAGGTTTTTCCGTAAATGCTGCCTGAGTCTTTAAAACTGTGTTGCACCCAGTGTTCTTCAATCTTGAGACCATAAACCAGGGGCCCCCTCTCAATGGAAACAGAATTTTCATACCATCTTTGTGTCCGGATGTGCATCGGCATTTGAAGTTCAACCGTGTCACCATCCTTCCAGAGTCGCTCAATTACGGCGATGTTATTTCCTGAGTATACGTGATAGAATTTACCATTAATATTTACCCGGGCTGAATCACACCACTCCGGTATCCTCAGGTGAAATGGGAATTTTACACTTGATTTGTTTGCATCTTGCAGCGAACAGACAAAACGAACCGTACTATCCATGGGATAAAGTGTCTCCTCTTTCATATGGACGGTTACACCGTTACTCACTTTTGCCGTTACTTCAGAAGGTGAATAAACTAAAGCCGCAAGTCCATTATCGTTAGTTGCATACCATAAGTTCTGGGTAAACTTTGGCCATGCCTGGTGAAGATTACAGGTACAGCAGGGATAGCCAGTAAGCAAACCGTATACCAAATCGGTATTACCATGATTGATATCAAAGTTATGCAGACACTTTGTAATCATGACCTGATTGGCTTGTTGAAAATACTGTCGTTCCTTGAAATCATCGGATATCTGGGTCGGTAATGCATTAAATGCAATTCGCTCCAGGTGATCCATAAACTGAACATCTCCGGTAATCTGAGCTATCTCCTCCAGCGAAAACATCATTTCAGCAGCCGAACATAATTCCGACCCTTGTGTCGGATTGTTGCCATGCAACGACTCATCTGCCCCATACATGCCGTTAGGTTGACCATTGAACCGGCGAATATCAGCAAATGCCTTTTTAACAGCCTTGATGTACTTGTCTTCTGGATTCTGCTGATAATAAATCACTGGCCCCTTAATCCCCTGTGCCAGATTAACACCATGAATGGAATTTAACCGCTGCAAATCATCTCGGTTCAAAAACATATCTATGTAGTCGTAGCTTTGGTGATGAATTAGCTTAGCCAGATCGAGCAATGACTTTTCACCCGTTCGGTTATAGAGCCAGTAAACCATCTCAAGATTGTCACAGGCCCGGTAGACTGCCCAGGTGGTCCAATGACCCAGAGGCTTTTTCGGAAGGGTTTTCAGCTGATATTGAAAATACTTCGACATAAAATGGATTACCCGCTGGTCGCCCGTAGCCATGTAATACTGCTTTAGAAACTTGAGAACGACGATGCGCGGCCACCAATCTTCTGATTGCGTGCGCTGCAAGCCTTTTTCCTGTTCATAATCTTTTGACGGACCAAAAAAACCATCTTTCCGTTGGCTTTGGAGTGTCCATTCAATCCAGGGCTGAACTTTCCTCTTGAGCTGGTCATCATTAAGAATGTAAGCCAGCGGCAACAAACCATCGATCCAATAGGGACCGCGTTCCCACTGATCACCATCGCCTCCCAACCAACCATTTCGTGGACCTAATACCTCCGGATATAACTCATCCAGATTGGCCGAAATACCAGATCGCTGTCTCTTTAACATTTCGAGTAGCCAGCCCCTGGCTTTTATAGTCCCCAAAGGAAGTTCGATATATGGATTGGGCAGGAGAGGACTCCGGTTATTCACATAATTTGCGGCCATGGGTTGCCCCTTCGTTATCATGCTAACCATACAAAATAAACTGATGATATAAATTTTCTGCAAACTCATTCTATCCGATTTTATTAGATGTTACATAATCATTGATGATGGAAAATGGACTACGACCTTATTCAACATCTTTCACCAATCGGAAACCAACTGTGGCATTACGTTCGTAGCCTTGCGAAACCCGCAATAATTGCTGTCGACAAGTCAAATCCAATGCACCTCCCGTTACATACCACCAGCTGGATTTTGTTGTGAAAAATGAGCCTCCTTTTAATATGACAAAAGAGGTTGTGCCGCTTTTATACAGATCGTTGGTCAGTTGCCAAACCGAACCTGTCAACTCTTCAATACCCAATTCGTTCGCTCCCTGCGGATAAGTCCCGACTGAATCCAAAATTCCGTTTCCAACATTGCATTTTGCAGAATCCAGTCGATTTCCCCAGGGATAGAGCCACCCTTTCTGTCCCTGAGCTGCATATTGCCATTCCTTCTCCGTGGGGAGCCTCTTCCCAGCCCATCTCGCGTAGGCTTTCGCATCTTCGTAGGACACAAAGGTCACCGGGTCGCTTTCGGTCCCTTCGGGAATGACCCCACCGATCCAATTCTTAAGGAAATTCTCCGCATCAGAAGGGTGATATTTCGTGGCTTTCAGAAATTCAGCAAACTGAGCATTGGTCACGGGATGTTTATCCATATAAAAGGCTTTAATGTTAAAGACTTTCCCTGTATCTTGAACCGGATATTTGATCATCCAGTCACCAATAAAACGGGATGTAAACCTGAATTCGCCTCCTGGGACTAAAACCATTCCTGGAGGAGCCGAATAGGCCGGAGTGGTTTTCTCAGGTCTCGAGGCAATTCTTGGATATCCATAAGGTATACTGACTGCCGTGCTGTCAATGACCTTTCCGTTTCTTTTCGCCAACACAACAAAATCCCCTTCATATCTTCCAAATAAATCCAACAGCTTGTATGTCACGTCTTTTTCGCTGCTCACTATAGTCTTAACCGGTTTCAGGTCTTTGGGGTATACTATTAATTGCAAAGCTTCTTTTGAATGAATATGAAGGAGATCCTTCTCTCGGGAAAGTTGTACATCCATATAATCGCTCTGATATTCCGTTCGCCCGTCGGACTTTGAATAGAGTTTTTGAGGGCATTCGTCCTTTAACTTCGTATTTCCTGAAATAATATATTCATCAAGTATTCTATTATTATCAAACGACTGAATAACCAGGTCTCCCGTATATCCATTTTTTCTCAATTTTGCTATCGTTGTATGAACCGCTGTTGCAAGCGTATCTAATACCGGTTGTTTGCCGTACCGCGGCGACCCTTGCCAGATTTTCAGATGGTTTCCTTTTTCGGTTTCAACATGGATTGTTCTTCTTTCCCTGGTCACTTTGATCAGCCTTGGGAAATGGCCGACGGCCGATACCGACGCTTCAGCAAGTGTTCCGAGATAACTGGCGGGAAACCCTTCCACATCAACCTTGATGAGGCTTTTGGAGCCAACCTGCACCGTTTGAAGTTCCTTATTCCTCCATAAATCGACATAATGCCATCCTTTCTGGACCGAAACTTCGAACAGGACACCGTGATAACCTTCCGGGTGAAGATTGTAGATGGTGTATATGGTTTTATCCTCTGCGGGCCATTCATTCACATAAATACTGTCCTTGACAGTAGGCAGCAACGGCGTCCATCCGTATTGACAAAAATTATCAGCACTTTCACGCAAAATGCGTACCGTTCGACCGGTAAACGCGTAAAGGTCCTGAACCCAATCGAGATTGTAAGGGACGTAAAGATGATACTCTATACCATGCCCATTAAAAAATGATAAGGCTGCATCCCGTCGCGGATCTTCATGGTCAATCACAGCTTGCCGGAAAATTCCAAAATCGGGTTTGATCAACTTGATTAAATTCAGAAATGGTGCATAGTGAATAGCGGCATGCGTTCGTCCCATCTTACATTCCTGCATGTTGGCCGGCGTGCACATACCTTCCGGGAAGATGGCATATCCTGATCGGTATTTATCCATCGCATACTGGAACCATTTCCCCGATTCACTACGCGTATCAAACATAACTCCCCAAAAACCTGCATCCCGGGAGATTTTGCCTAACGCTTTCATTGGATTTTCATAGTGCGTGGAATTGTAAAGCTGATCGAACGAAGCTGGCAGGTCCCATGGGGTATAATTGGTCATTAAATGCATACCCTCTTTGATTCCATCGTCTGACAACCTTCGGAGTTGTTTAATCCCTCCGGGCATAGCCCGTATCAAATCCCATTGATTTCGTTGATCCAGGCCCAGGACCGGAAATCCGGTCCAGAGGATCATATAATCATCTCCACCAAAGTTTTTCTGGATATTTTGATCAAATTCCCGATAGGTTAATTGATTGTTCTCACCATCATAAAAATAACTGTGCCAGGCCGAAACAAAATGGCCCACAAAACTATGATTTATCCATTTCAAATCATGCCGTTCATACATGTGATTGTCAAAACTTCCAGGCTCTACATCATAGAGCAGCTTTTTCTGGAACATCAGTCGAAGACCTTCCTGCCAACGCCCGATGTAGGAATCCATCCAAATGTTACAAACTAAAACTGCCCCAGGATACAAAAGGGATTGGAAACGTCTGAATCCAACGTGTTCGGACTTAATTCTATTGATTTTTGCCAAAGCAACAATGGAGCTCCCATTATCAACATTGACAATACCAACCCCGATTCCCCAGTCGTTGTCCGGCAAGGTTACGTTTACGGGAGTATATCCCGGCCGAAAAAGAAAGCTCTGCGTAAGCGGATCTCCCTTTGCCATATGAGTGAGATAGACTTGTTTGCCGTATTCCCCGAAAGGAACAATATTCGAAATCTGAACGGTGTCATTTGATTGATTTTGGATATGTAACTCCACCTTGATACCTCCCGATGGAAGTTGTTCTGAATGCACGACAGAAAGAGACAGGTCATCGTAAATGGTCACGGAATTATCATTCTTCTTTCGAGCCTCCAATGAGGAATATAGAATATCATCCACGCGAAGAGATAAAAGTGGAAGCGGATAACCTGGCTGCTGAAATCCGTTAAAATTCTTTATTCTTAACCCATTTTTATCCGAAACATTTATTTGAACGGATTTCAGGGCTTGTGCTGATATGTTATTGGCAAATAGGCTTAGGAGCAAAGCCAACCATAAAAACGTCAATTTTCCCATTGTTCGTTATTCTGTTTATGAACAAAAAAAGGGAAATTCGAAATCAGGAAATCCTATTATCGTCTCAGAAAAGAATACAATTATATCAATATCCGAAAATATATTCCATAATGCATTCAACAACAACGTGTTGATGATATGTGGTGCTAGTGAGTTTTATACTGTTGCTCGCTAATAAAAGCTGAAATGAAGTTCACATGATACAAATACGGGAATAAATTCAATTGTGATAGAAATTTCATTGTACACAATGCCATCAAACGCAAATTAGCAGTTAAGTCTTATTTATTAGCCACGTTCGTACTCCTGGCAACAATAAATTCTATACTTCATTAAATAATCGTCGTCATATCAACATAACCAAACATTTTGTAACTGAAGGCTTGCACAAAGTTTTATGTAAATAGTTCCAGTTACCTGTTAGTTTTTTCTCAAGCAAAATGATTTTTATAATCCCAAAAATCAACTATTTATTACTTAAAATTTTACATCTCCGTCCAATTAAACTTTTAGTCTTAATACACAAATAGCCATCCTACACTAGCACACCGGGTATTATTTGGGTCACACTTTTTGTGTGACCACCTCCAACACCTTACAGCACTTTGCCTTTCATTATTACGGGGCTCCAGTACGCTTTGATTACGGCCGTGCTATCAATCTATTGGGTAGTAGGAGCGTAGTCAAAAAGCTGTAGCCTTCCCCGGTGTCCCAACAAAAAGACCGCTGCCCCCAGAGCGCCCCTGGCAGCGTTGCGCCCCAGATAACACCCTGCCCACCAACTGAATTTACATAACATGCAGTTCATAGGAACAACCCCACATCCCAACCTTGGGCCAGATTGTCCTATAACCTAATTATGTAAATCAGTAAGCCCCAACCGCACCACCATTCCATAGCATCGTCATCCATCCGCGTAAATCCGTGATTCAGATCCGTGCCAATCTGTGGATTTTCCCACTTTCTCCTCTTTTCTTTTGCTGCCATTAACAAATCCAAATCAGCAGTTTACTATACGCAACTACTACCTTCCTTTTAGTTAATCTAAATACAAATTATTGTCATACAATATGTTATGAATACACGTGCGAAACAATCAGATATTCAGAGCTGTTTCTGGTTAACAAAATCAATTAACAATTATGGATACTTTTCAGGTAAAAGGCACACCTAAACGGGGCTTACTAGGAACCACCCTGGGTTTCTTCTTCGGCTTCGCAGCCGTCTCGCTCTATGGTCCAACCGCCGTAAATTTTAAAGATGCAATGGGAATCAGCTCCACTCTCCTGGGACTACTGGTGGCAATTCCTTCACTTTCCGGGTCGTTATTGCGCATCCCTTTCGGGGCCTGGGTTGATACAACAGGAGGAAAAAAACCATTTTTTATTCTCCTCTTGTTGTCAGTCATCGGTTTGGGTGGAGTTACCCTGTTGCTACACTTTAGCTATCCAAACCATATGCAGGGTATGTATGGCCTGATTTTATTCTTTGGATTCCTCAGTGGTTGTGGTATTGCTACTTTTTCGGTAGGAATTGGACAAACCTCCTATTGGTATCCTCAAAGGAAACAAGGAAAAGCATTGGGCACTTATGCCGGTTTAGGAAATCTGGCACCAGGTATATTCTCGCTTATCCTCCCGTTGTACCTGGCGCACTATGGTTTCATATCAGCTTACTTTGCTTGGTTTATCTTCCTTTTTATTGGTCTTCTGATTTATGCTAAGCTGGCTGTAAATGCCTATTTTTTTCAGTTTCGTGATGCCAAAATGAGTGTTGACGATAGTAAGGAGGAAGCCAAAAAGCTCGGACAGGAAATTTTCCCTTCAGGTGGGGTCAAAGATAGCTTAATCAATTCTGCAAAAGTGAAAAACACCTGGGCACTGGTTGTCCTCTATTTTACCACATTCGGCGGTTTTATAGCCCTTACTGCCTGGTTTCCCACTTATTGGAACCAGTTTCAGGGATTCAGTGGTGTGAAAGCTGGTTTGTTTACCGCCATTTTCTCGCTACTGGCATCGCTGCTTAGGGTACCAGGTGGCTCGTTCGCTGATAAGGCAGGAGGGGAAAAAATGAGCCTGCTGGCCATGGTTCTGGTTTTGCTTTCTGCCATTGTACTTTCAATCACGCAAAGTTCAGTCATTGGCATACTGGCGGCTATTGTACTGGCTGCCGGGATGGGATTTAACAATGCTGCTGTTTTTAAACTGGTTCCTCATTATGTCCCTAAATCGGTAGGTGGTGCAGCCGGATGGGTTGGCGGACTGGGCGCATTCGGTGGTTTTGTAATCCCTCCGGTCATGGGGGCTATAGCGGATAGCTATGGAAAAATTGGTTATGCACGTGGTTTCTTTGTTTTTGTTCTTTTAGCTGCCATCAATATGTTTATTATTTACCGGTTGCTAAAAAGCAAACCCGTTGCAGAAAGTTAGATTGACGACAAGTTTCAAACCTGAAAATCATTAGCATGAGTTTATTAAACCGGCTTTTCTACTTTAGCAGGGTGGCAGAAAAAACCACGGACCGACACATCGTTACAACAGAACGAAATCGCAACAGCGAACAATTCTACCGGAACAGATGGCAGTACGATAAAATTGTTCGTTCAACTCACGGAGTGAACTGCACAGGGTCCTGCTCATGGAAAGTATTTGTAAAGAACGGTTTGGTGACCTGGGAAATCCAGCAAACCGATTACCCCGAAACCCGGCCCGACCTTCCGAACCACGAACCGCGCGGTTGCCCGCGGGGAGCCAGCTATTCATGGTACCTCTACAGTGCCAACCGCGTAAAACACCCTATGGTGCGCGGGACGCTAATCGATGCTTACCGGAAAGCCAAACTGAACTGCAGTGACCCGGTCGAAGCCTGGCAAGCCGTAATGGAAGACGCAGTTATCTCGAAAAAATACAAGGCCGAACGTGGTCTTGGTGGATTTGTCAGAGCAGGCTGGGAAGAGGTCAATGAAATCATCGCTGCCGCTAATATTTACACCATCAAAAAATTTGGCCCCGACAGGATAGCAGGATTCTCACCCATCCCGGCCATGTCGATGGTTTCTTATGCTGCTGGTACCCGGTACCTGAGCCTTATCGGTGGTTCCGTTTTGAGCTTCTACGACTTTTATTGCGATTTGCCCCCCGCATCACCACAAACGTGGGGTGAACAAACCGACGTACCGGAAAGTGCCGACTGGTACAACTCATCTTTCCTCATGCTTTGGGGCTCCAACGTGCCCGTGACCCGGACACCCGATTCTCCATTTTTTACCCAGGTACGTTATAAAGGGACAAAAACGGTAGTAATTGCTCCTGATTTCAACGACGCAGCCAAGTTTTCCGACCTGTGGATGAAACCAAAACAGGGAACGGATGCGGCCCTGGGAATGGCTATGGGGCATGTAATACTCAAGGAATTCTTTCTGGAGCAAAAAACAGCCTATTTTGATGAGTATGTGCGACAATATTCCGACCTCCCCTTCCTGGTAAAACTGGAGAAGCACGAAAAGGGTTATGTCGCCGGCGCATTGCTACGGGCCTCCGACTTTGCCGATAAGCTGAATGTCGATAAATCTCCCGAATGGAAACCGGTACTTCGGGATGAAAGTTCCGGTGAATTATCGGTACCGAATGGAACCATCGGTTCGCGATGGGATAAGAGCCAGAAATGGAACCTGGAAATGAAGGATGCCCGCACCGGGAAGGATATTCAGCCGCTCTTGTCTGTATTAGAGAAACATGACGAAATAATTGATGTGGCATTTCCTTACTTTGGCGGGCCAACCTATAAACATCAACACTTCAATGCATCGGAGCATGACGATATTATTTCGCACAAAATTCCGGTACAAAGAATCCACACCAATGAGGGAGAATCCTTGTGTTGCACCGTCTTCGATCTGATGGTGGCCAATTATGGCCTCGACCGTGGATTGAATGACCGTAATGCAGCGAAAAGCTACGACGAGAATCTTCCATATACACCATTATGGCAGGAGCAAATAACCGGCGTTCCCAAAGAACAGGTGATTACTGTCGCCCGCCAGTTTGCCGAAAATGCAGCAAAAACTAGAGGACGGTCGATGATCATCATCGGAGCAGGTGTCAACCACTGGTTCCATACCGATATGATCTACCGGAGCGCTATCAATATGCTCGTCTTCTGTGGATGTGTGGGGCAATCTGGTGGTGGTTGGTCACACTATGTGGGCCAGGAGAAGTTGCGTCCGCAAACCGGTTGGTTACCGCTGGCTTTCGGTCTCGACTGGAACCGGCCTCCCCGCCATATGAATACAACCTCCTATTTTTATCTTCACAGCGACCAGTGGCGTTACGAAAAAGTGCAGCTGGATGAATTACTCTCTCCCCTGGCTGACCAAAAGCTTTGGAAAAACCTAACCATGGTAGACTGTAACGTGAAGGCCGAACGAATGGGATGGTTACCTTCTTCACCGCAGCTAAATGCTAATCCGGTAAAACTGGCTGGTGAAGCAGAAAAAGCCGGGAAGAAGCCGGAAGATTATGCCCTGGAGAAACTAAAAAGTGGTGAAATACATTTTGCTTCGGAGGACCCGGATAATCCGGTTAACTTTCCCCGTAACCTGTTTGTTTGGCGCTCCAACCTGCTGGGCTCAAGTGCCAAAGGAATGGAGTATTTCATGAAACACCTGCTGGGTGCCCAAAACGGTGTTTTAGGAAACGATCTGAAGGCCAGCGGGCAACCGTTACCATCCGAAGTAAACTGGCACGATCAGGCGCCCGAAGGTAAACTGGATTTGCTCGTTACAGCCGATTTCCGCATGTCCACAACGGCTCTTCATTCCGATATTTTGCTGCCAGCTGCCTCCTGGTACGAAAAGAATGATCTGAGTACGTCTGATATGCATCCTTTCATTCATCCTTTTCATCAGGCCGTTGATCCGGTATGGGAATCGCGTTCAGATTGGGATAAATAAAAGGGACTGGCTAAAAAGTTCTCCGAACTTTCCATCGGTCATTTGAGTAACGAAAAAGATGTAGTTCTCTTGCCGTTGCAACATGATTCTCCCATGGAAATGTCCGAAACGACAGACGCCAGCGATTGGAAACATGACGGGAAAGAGCCAAAACCCGGGCTTAATATGCCCAAAATCATCACCGTAGAACGCAACTATCCGGAAACATATAATCGCTTTACCTCTTTGGGTCCACTGATGAAGAGTGCCGGAAACGGGGCGAAAGGTATTAGCTGGAATACCGAAGAGGAAGTTGAGTTTTTGAAACAATTGAATCACACTGTTTCAGAGGAGACGGGTGCTCAAGGGTTGCCACAAATCAGGACGGATATTCAGGCTGCAGAAGTAATTCTGAGTCTGGCTCCGGAAACCAATGGCAAGGTCGCCGTAAAAGCTTGGAAAGCCCTCGGGGAGATTACCGGACGAAATCACCACGCATTGGCTGCAAGCCGTGCCGACGAAAAAATAAGGTATCATGATATCCTGGCTCAACCCCGGAAGATCATTACTTCCCCCATCTGGAGCGGAATCGATTCGGAGGAGGTTTCTTACAATGCTGGCTACACCAATGTCCATGAGTTGATTCCCTGGCGTACCCTCACAGGCAGGCAAACACTTTATCAGGACCACGCATGGATGAGGGCCTACGGTGAAAACCTGGTTTGCTATAAACCACCCATTCAGACGAAATCGGTGGAAAGAATCCTTCAAAAACTACCATCAGACGGAAATTACATGGTCATCAATATGATGACCCCTCACAACAAATGGACGATCCACTCCTCATGGTCTGATAACCTTCTTATGCTTACCCTCGGAAGAGGTGGTCCCGTGGTATGGATGAGTGAGAAGGATGCAAAAAAAATAAAACTCGCAGACAACGATTGGGTGGAAATCTTCAACCAGAATGGTGCATCTGTAACAAGAGTAATTGTATCACAACGCATTCCGGAAGGTGCATTGGTTTATTACCATAACCAGGAACGAACTGTCAATATGCCGGTCAGCCAGGAAACTGGCAACCGCGGTGG
>Ga0068711_1000356_pt1 | contig 43031 bp, 46 predicted proteins | sample MTBAKMMethaMetaG_FD_62224 | JGI IMG/M metagenome (GOLD analysis project Ga0068711, IMG submission 62224) | Enrichment culture microbial communities from Arthur Kill intertidal strait, New Jersey, USA, that are MTBE-degrading - MTBE-AKM (Arthur... | ecosystem: Environmental > Aquatic > Marine >...
TTGACGGCGTCCTTCAGGGTCCGCTGCCCGGTCTTCACCGGGATCACCCTGGCCCCCATCAGTTCCATCCTGAATACGTTCAGCCGCTGCCTGGCCATATCGATCTCACCCATGTAGACCTCGACCGGGATGCCGAGGACGGCCCCGGCGATCGCCGTGGCGACGCCGTGCTGCCCTGCGCCGGTCTCGGCGATGATCCGCGTCTTTCCCATATACTTCGCGAGGAGGGCCTGCCCCAGGGCGTTGTTGGTCTTGTGCGCCCCGCCGTGGAGGAGGTCCTCGCGTTTCAGGTAGACCCGGCACCCCAGGTCGGCGGAGAGGTTCCGGCAGAAGGTGAGCGGCGTCGGCCTCCCGGCAAACTCCGCAAGATAGGTCTGCAGCTCCTTCAGAAACGCCGGGTCGTTCTTCGCCGCCTCGTACGCCGACGCCAGCTCCTGCAGGGGGGCCATCAACGTCTCGGGCACGAACTGCCCGCCGAACTCACCGAAATATCCCGCGTTCACAGGGGCACCCCCCTGCACGCCATCACACATGCCTTCATTTTATCAACGTTTTTTATGCCCGGGCTGTCCTCGACGCCTGAAGAGACGTCTGCGGCGTACGGCCCGACCGCCGCGAGCGCCGCCCCGATGTTTTCCGGGTTCAGCCCGCCGGAAAGAATGACCGGGACGGGCGAGGTCCGCACCAGCGCCTCTGCCTCCCGGAGATCGAAATGCGTTCCCGCACCCCTGCTCGCATCGAGGAGGAGGGCGTCGAACCGGCCCGAGGGTATGCGAGCGTCCCGCACCCCCCTGATCACCTGCACGCCGGTTGGGACGTCGAGGTCGTGATAGATCTGCACGGCGGTCGGGTTGAGGGCGAGCATCCGGGCGAGATCGTCCGGGTCGTCGGTGGCCGAGACGCAGACACGCCCCGTAAAGGGGCCGAGGGAGGAGAAGATCCCGGCCGCCACCGCGGGTTCGACCGATCGTCTGGAGTCCGAGAACATCACGACCCCCACGGCATCCGCTCCCGCGGCCTCGGCGGCGACGGCGTCGCAGGGACGCGTGATCCCACAGATCTTCAGGCGCATACCAGTCTCCCGAGCCGCCGCGTCGGGTCGCCCGACGCCATGACCGAGGATCCGATCAGGAAGGCATCGCAGTAGCGTTTCAGCATCCTGATGTCGCAGGGCCAGATGACGCCGCTCTCCGAGACCACCAGCCTGCCCTCGCCCGCGAGCAGGGCCGAGAGGTGCATGGTGGTGTTCAGGTTGATCGCCATCGTGGCGAGGTCGCGGTTGTTGATCCCGATCACCCCGGCCTCGGTGGCGAGCGTCGCCTCGACGTCGGCGCGGGAGTGGACCTCGACGAGCGGTTCGAGCCCGAGATCGCGGGATAGGTCGACGAACGTCCCCAGCTCAGGGCCGAGCACGCCGGCGATCAGGAGGACGGCGTCGGCGCCGAGGGCGACCGTCTCGTAGACCTGCCGCTCGTCGACGATGAAGTCCTTCCTGAGGATCGGGACGGTGGCGACCGGCCTGATCCGGCGGATGTTCTCCGTGTTACCGCCGAAGAAGAAGGGCTCGGTCAGGACCGAAAGGGCGACGCAGCCGCCGTCGATCAGCTTGCCGGCGAGCGCCTCGGGCGGGTCCGAACGCCTGATCACGCCCCTTGAGGGCGAGGCATACTTCACCTCGGCGATGATGGCGTTTCGCTCGCCCGCCGACCTGATCGCCCCGGCAAGGCTGAGGCGATCGCGGTTCGACGGAACGGGATCCATCGACTCCACCGGCCCCATGGCGGCGACGCGGCGGCGAGTGCGTGCGACGATCTCGTCCAGGATCATGCGGCACCTCCCGTCGCCTTCACCAGCGATTCGAGTTTTTTGAACGCCCGTCTCGAATCGATCGAGCGTTCCGCGGCGTCGATGCCGTCCGCAAGCGTACGGCTCTTTCCGCCCAGGTATATCGCCGCCGCGGCGTTGAGGAGGACGATGTCGCGGGCAGGACCGGGAGCCCCGGCCAGGACCTCCCTGACGATCGCCGCATTTTCCGCGGCGTCGCCGCCCCGCAGGTCGTCCAGGGAGGCGGGCAGAAACCCGAAGTCCTCGCACCTGATCTCATAGGTCAGGACCGCCCCGTCCTTCAGCTCGGCAACGATCGTCGGCCCGGTGGTGCTGATCTCGTCGAGCCCGCCGCCGTGGACCGCCATCGCCCGCTCCACGCCCACGTCGCGGAGGACGCCGGCCACCGTCGTCACGAGCTCGGGGGCGTACACCCCGACCAGCTGCGCCTGCGCTCCGGCCGGGTTTGCGAGAGGCCCGAGGAGGTTGAAGATCGTCCTGATCCCGATCTCGCGGCGCGGCCCGGCCGCCCGGCGGAGGGCCGGGTGGTAGGTGGGGGCGAAGAGGAAGACAATCCCGATCTCCTCCAGCACTGCCTGCGCCCGCGCCGGCGGGAGGTCGATGCCGATGCCGAGCGCCGCCAGCACGTCGGCCGAGCCGCACCCGCTGGATACGCCGCGGTTCCCGTGCTTGACGACAGGTATGCCGGCGCCGGCGGCGACGAAGGCGGCGGTCGTGCTGATATTGAAGGTCCCGGTCCGGTCGCCGCCGGTGCCGCAGGTGTCGACGAGCGGGGAACCGACACGCGGGGCGATGGCGACCGAGGCCTCCCGCATCGCCTGCACACATCCCGCGATCTCGGGCACGGTCTCGCCTTTCATCCGCATCGCCGTAAGAAAACTTCCGATCTGCGCCCCGGTCGCACCGCCCTCCAGGATCTCGCGCATCACCGCACCGGCCTCGTCGGCCGTGAGGTCGCGGTGTTCCACCAGCTTCATGACGGCCTCGGCGATCATGAGGCGAACCCCCGGCCTGAGAGGAAATTCCCGATGATCCGGTCCCCTTCCCTGGAGAGGATGCTCTCCGGGTGGAACTGGATCCCCTCAATGGGATACTCCTGGTGGCGCAGCCCCATCACGTAACCGTCGTCGAGGCTCGTCGCCGTCACCGCGAGCGAGTCGGGCAGGCTCGCGGGATCGGCCACCAGGGAGTGATAGCGCGTGGCGACGAAGGGGTTCTCGACGCCGCGGAAGATGCTCTCGCCGTCGTGCCGGATCCGCGAGGTCTTGCCGTGCATCAGGCGGCCGGCCCGCACGACCCTGCCGCCGAAGGCGGTGCAGATCGCCTGGTGGCCCAGGCAGACCCCGAGCGTCGGGATCTCCCGGCAGACCGTCCCGAGGGCTTCGAGGCAGAGCCCCGACTCCTCAGGGGTGCCGGGACCAGGCGAGAGGATGATCCGGTCGCATTCGATCTCGCGGAGCACCGATACCGGGGCGTCGTTCTTGACGACGACCGGCTCCCCGCCGAGCATGCCCACCTGCTGGAAGAGGTTGAACGTGAAACTGTCGTAGCAGTCGATGATCATGACTTTCATGGGGATTGCCTCCCGATCTCTATCGCCCTGAGCATGGCCCGGGCCTTGTTCTCGGTCTCCTCCCATTCGTTTTCAGGGACGGAATCGGCGACGATCCCGGCGCCGACCTGGACCGAGGCGGTGCCGTTCTCCACGATGACCGTCCTGATCGCAATGGCGCACTCGAGGCTCCCGTCGAAGCCTGCATAGCCCACCGCACCGGCGTAGACTCCCCTCGGAGAGGGCTCGACGGCCTCGATGATCTGCATCGCCCTGATCTTCGGGGCACCCGAGACGGTGCCCGCGGGGAAGCAGGAGGCGAAGGCGTCGAAGCAGTCGTAGCGGCCGTCCAGCGTGCCTTCCACGACCGAGACGATGTGCTGGACATGGGAGTACTTCTCGACGTCCATGAACGCGGAAAGCCGGACGGAGCCGTAGCTGCAGACCCTGCCGAGATCGTTTCTCGCAAGGTCCACGAGCATCGTGTGCTCGGCCCGCTCCTTCTCGTCGGCAAGGAGTTCCCGTCCCAGGCGTTCATCCTCCTCGGGCGTCCGGCCCCTCGGCCGGGTGCCGGCAATCGGGACCGTCGTTACGGTTCCCTTCTCGACCCGGACGAGCATCTCAGGGCTTGCGCCGGCGATCCGCGTCTCACCGAAGTCGAGGTAGTACATGTACGGCCCCGGGTTCATCGCCCGCAGGGCGGCGTAGATCGCGAACGGGTCGCCCGGGTACGGGCAATCGATCCGCCGCGAGACGACGCCCTGGAAGATTTCGCCGGCGACGATCTCCTCTTTCACGGCGAGGACGGCGGCGCCGTATTCATCCGGCGTCATCGACGACGAAAAGACCGGGTCGGCCCCGGCTGCAGGAGCAGCAGCCCCGGGGATGGTGGGGGCGAGATCGTCCGACGCCGCGATCGCCGCGGCGAGGCGCTCGATCCGCTCCAGGCTCTCCCGGTACACCGCGGCCGGATCTGAGCCGTCGGTCAGGAGTGTGCCCAAGACGATGGAAACCTTCCCCTGCAGGTGGTCGAAGACGATCGCGTCCCGCGCCAGCATGCACCTGACGGGGGGTGAGCCGCGTTCTCCAGAGCCACGGCGTTCGACCTGCGGGTAGAGGTCGTGGACGAGGTCGTAGGCGAAGGAGCCGACGAAGCCGCAGGCGTACCTGGGCACGGCGACCGGGAGCGGCGAGAACCGCTTCAGGACCGAGCGCATCTTCTCCAGGGGCGTCGCCCCTTCGGGAGACCCTACGACCGAGACGTAGCGCTCGTCCCCGGCGATCGTCTCCTCATCACCGAACGAGAGGGAGAGGACGGGATCGATCCCGATCACCGAGTAGCGGGCGGTCCGCTCCCCACCTTCCATCGACTCCAGGAGGAAGCCCTGCCCGGTGCAGAGCCTCTCGTAAATAACCGGGGGGGACGCACGGGGGAGGGGGATTTCACCGCAGAGCGGGACGATCACGGGACCGTCCCGGCGCTCGGCAAGCGACAGGTACTCCTCGTACGAGGGACTTACAGGCAATGCAGTTTCCATTCCACCGGCATCACCCCACCTTCGGCAGATGGGAGAGGGACTCCCTGATCAGGTCGGCCGGGTACTCGTAGTCGAGGAGCTGCCCGGCGAAGTAGGCCTCGTAACTGGAGAAGTCGAAGTTGCCGTGGCCCGAATTGTTGAAGAGGATCACCTTCTCCTCGCCGGTCCGCCGGCACTCGACGGCGGCGTCGATCGCCGCTTTGACGGCGTGAGCCGATTCAGGGGCGACGATGATCCCTTCGGTTCGCGCGAAGGTGACGGCGGCATCGAAGACTTCGTTCTGGTGGTATGAGGCTGCGCTGGCAACGCCGTCGTGGACGAGTTTCGCCACGAGGGGCGAGACGCCGTGGTAGCGCAGGCCTCCGGCGTGGATCGCCGGCGGGACGAAGTCGTGGCCGAGGGTGAACATCCGCATCAGCGGCGTCAGGCCGGCCACATCCCCGAAGTCGTAGGCGTAGAGCCCTTTCGTCATCGTGGGGCAGGCGGCCGGTTCGACGCCGATGATCTCCGTGTCAGGGTGTTTTCCCGTGATCTTGTCCCCGGCGAAGGGGAAGGCGATCCCGGCGAAGTTGGACCCGCCGCCGACGCACCCGATGACGGTATCCGGGTAGGCATCGACCATGGCGAGCTGCTCGCGGGCCTCGAGCCCGATGACCGTCTGGTGGAGGCAGACGTGGTTGAGCACCGAGCCGAGGGCGTAGTTGGTGTCTGACCGGCCGACGGCGTCCTCCACCGCCTCTGAAATGGCGATTCCCAGAGAGCCAGGCGTGTCCGGATGCTCGTCCAGCACTTTTCTGCCCGCGGCGGTGCGGACGCTCGGCGACGGGATGCACTCGGCGCCGTAGACCTGCATCATGCTCTTGCGGTACGGCTTCTGGTCGTAGCTCGACCTGACCATGTAGACGGTGCACGCCATATCGAAGAGAGCGGTGGCGAAGGCAAGGGACGAACCCCACTGCCCGGCCCCGGTCTCGGTGGCGAGACGCTCAACACCGGCCTTCATGTTGTAGTAGGCCTGGGGAATGGCGGTGTTGGGCTTGTGGCTGCCGGGCGCCGAAACACCCTCCCACTTGAAGTAGATCTTCGCCGGCGTCTTGAGGTGCTGCTCAAGCCTCCTCGCCCGGTACAGCGGGCTCGGCCTCCAGAGACTGAGGATGTCCCGCACCTCTTCCGGGATGGGGATCGAGCGCTGCGTGCTCATCTCCTGCCTGATCAACTCCATCGGAAAGATGGGAGCAAGATCCCCGGGCACCACCGGCTTTCCCGTGCCGGGATGAAGCGGCGGGTCGAGGGGAGACGGCAGGTCGGCCTGGATGTTGTACCACGCCTTCGGGATTGCGTCCTCGTCGAGGAGGATCTTGGTCTGCATGCCATAGCATGAGCTATGCGCAAATATATACATTGCTGCATTAAACAGCACATTAAAGATCGTGTGAGATCGTGATGCGGCGAGGAAAAAAATAAATTACCAGACCGTTCAGGCTCGTTCAGGTGATGTCTGAATGCCCTTCCGTGAGATCGAACTCGTGAAGCGGGCCGAAGAGGAGGCGTTCGCACGCATTGCGAGGGCGCGGGAGGAGGCTGCAAACAGGCTCGAACGGGCGCGGAAGAGGGCTGAAGAGGCAGCGGCGGCGGAACGGCGGTCTGCCGAGGCCGAAGCGGCCGCGCTCATCGCCGTCGCCGGGGCAGCGGCCAAAGAGGAGGCGGAAAAGATCAGGGTGAAGGCCGAGGAGGAGTCGACCGCGATCACGAGGGCAGCGGCCGGGCGTCTCGACGAGGCCGTGGCATTCGTGGCGAAGGAGGTGACCGGCAGTGCTGAGACCGGCCAGGATGCGTAGACTGACCGTCGGCGTACACAGGAGCGCATACGAGGCGTGCGTCGCCCGGCTCCAGGAGGCCGGGGCCGTCGATCTGGACGCCGTCGGCGATGTGAAGGAGCTGCAGACGCTCCTCAGCCCAGCAGCGCGATCGACGCGCGTGCCGGCGATTACGGAGACGCGTGTTCGCTTCGATAGGTGCATCGAGGTCGTCGAGTCGGTCCTCCCGAAGCCCAACCCGGCGGTGGAGATGTTCTTTCCGGCGCCGACGGCGAAGGTGCCGGTCGGACTGCGCGGCGCCGACGAGATCCTCGCGGACGCCGAACGCCTGCGCGGCGTTGTCGACGATGTGCTCGCCCTGAAAAAACGAGAGGCGGCGATCGCCGAGCGGCTCGACCGCATTGCGGAAGAAGAGGAGATGCTCGAACTTCTCCGCCCCTTCGGTATCGACCTCGCGTGGCTCGGCTCGTCCCCCTTCCTCGACGTCAGGGCCGGGGCCGTCCCGGCGGGGGAGTGCGAGGACGTCGAGGCGCACCTCGCCGACGCCGTCCCCGCTCTTGCGGTGTGGTCCTGCCTCTGCGGGATCGGGGGGAGACCGGCCGTCATCCTCACGGCCGCCCACCCGACGACGGCGGCGCAGGTCGACGCAGTCCTCAGGCCCCTCGCCTTCAGGGAGTTTGCGCCCGAGACAAAGGAGGGCACGGCTGAAGAGGGGCTCGCACGGATCGCAGAGGAACGCAGGGCGCTCCTCGCGGAGCGGGAGGGGATCGTCGCACGCCTGAAACGCGTCGCCGCGGAACACCTGCCCGCCCTCCGGGCCCGTGCCGAAGAACTCGTCTTTCTCAGGGAGCGGGAGGAGGCGGCGCGGCTCACCGGGAGCACCGCCGACCTGATCGTGCTCCACGGCTGGGTCAGGGACGATGACGCCGACAGCGTCGCCTCGGCCTGCGAGCGGGCGGCAGAGGGGCTCGCCTTCTGCACCTTCGAACCGGCCGACGACGATGCGCCGGTCGCCTTCGACCACCCCCGCTGGCTCGCCCCCTTCGGTTTTCTCACCGCCACCTTCGGGACGCCGGCGTACGACAGCGTCGACCCGACCATCTTCCTGGCGCCGGTGCTCGTGCTCACCTTCGGGATCATGCTCGGCGACGCAGGTTACGGCATCCTCCTCGCCCTTCTCGCCGCCCTGATCCTCAGAGGCGCGGGGAGAGCGCCCGGCACCGTGCGGGACCTCGCCCTCGTCCTCTTCGCCTGCGGCGTCTCCGGGACGATCTTCGGGATCCTGATGGGCGGGATCTTCGGCGACCTCCTGCCCCGTCTCTTCGGGATACAGGTGCCCTTCGCCGTCATCGAGCCGTTGAAAGACCCGATCGCGATCCTGGTCCTCGCCCTTGCGATCGGGATCGTCCACCTCAACCTCGGCCTGCTCATCGCCGCCCGAGAACACCTGCGCCACGGAGACCTGCGGGAGGCGGTCCTCGCCGAGGGGGTCTGGTTCGTCATCCAGCCCTGCGCCGCAGCGCTCATCCTGACCTTCTTCGGGTGGTGGGAGGTTCCGCCGGCCGCCGGCGCCGTCGCATGGGCCGGGGCGATCGCCGGCATCGCCGGGGTGATGATCCACGAGGGGCCGCTCGGTTTCTTTTCGATCACCGGGTTCCTGGGAGACTGGCTCAGTTATGCGCGTATTCTCGCCCTTTCCCTGGCCACCGGCGGGATCGCCATGATGATCAACATCCTTGCCGGTATGATCGCCGCCGTCCACCCGGCCCTCGTCGTCCTCGCCGTGCTCCTCGCCGTGGCCGGGCATGCGGGCAACCTGGTGCTCCAGGTGCTCGGCGGGTTCATCCACGCCCTCAGGCTCCAGTACGTCGAGTTCTTCGGGAGGTTCTTCCGGGGCGGGGGCCGGCCCTTCAGGCCGTTTGCGGCAGACCGGACCTACACCGAGACCGGGAGAGGTGAAGGGCGATGACGGTCGATGCCGGACTCGTGCTCGCCGTCGTCGGGGCCGGGCTCGCCGTGGGGCTCGCGGCCATCGGTTCCGGGATCGGCGTCGGGATCGCCGGGGCGACCGGGGCGGGCGTGATCGCCGTCAGGCCGGAGAAGTTCGGCAGGGCTCTCGTCTTCCAGGCGGTGCCGCAGACGCAGGGAATGTACGGGCTCCTCGTCGCCGTGCTCATCCTCCTCTCCACCGGGGTGATCGGTGGGGGCGGTGCAGAGGTGCCCCTCCCCCTCGGGCTGGCGGCCCTGGGCGCCGGACTCGCCTCCGGGATCGCGGGGCTCTCGGCGATCGGACAGGGGATCGCAGCATCGGCAGGCATCGCAGCCACCGCCGAGCGCGATTCGGCGATGGGGAGAAGCCTGATCTTCGCCGTGATCCCGGAGACCCAGGCGATCTACGGACTCCTCGTCGCCATACTCATCATGGCATTCACCGGCCTGCTGACCGGCACGCCGACGGCCACCGAGGCGACCGGGCTCGCGGCGATCGGCTGCGGGCTCGCCGTCGGTATCGCCGGGCTTTCGGCGATCGGGCAGGGGATCGCAGCAGCCGCAGGCTCGGCGGCGGCGGCCGAGCACGAGGGAAGCTTCGGCAAAGGACTCGTGTTTGCCGTGATCCCGGAGACCCAGGCGATCTACGGACTCCTCGTCGCCATACTCATCATGGCATTCACCGGCATGATAGCGGCCGATCCCGTCGACGACCTGGCCATCGGCTTCGCTGCGGTTGGCTGTGGTTTCGCCGTGGGGCTCGCCGGGATCTCGGCGATCGGGCAGGGGATCGCAGCAGCAGCCGGGGTGGCGGCCAGCGCCGAGCACGAGCGCTCCTTCGGCAAAGGGCTTGTGTTTTCGGTGATACCGGAAACCCAGGCGATATACGGACTTCTCGTCGCCATACTCATCATGGCATTCACCGGCATGATCACGCGCGACCTCACCGCCACGCTCGCCGCAGGCTTCGCCTCGATCGCCTGCGGTTTCGCCGTCGGTTTCGCCGGGATCTCGGCGATCGGGCAGGGGATCGCAGCATCGGCAGGCATCGCAGCCACCGCGGAGAAAGAGGAGATCTTCGGAAAAGCACTCATATTCACCGTCATACCCGAGACACAGGCGATCTACGGACTCCTCGTCGCCATACTCGTCATGGCCTTCACCGGCATGATCACGCGCGACGTCACCGTCACGGCCGCCGCCGGGCTCGCGGCGATCGGCTCGGGTTTCGCCGTCGGGCTTGCCGGGCTCTCGGCGATCGGGCAGGGCATGACCGCGGCGTCGGGTATAGGGGCCACGGCCCAGCGCGAGGGGGCGATGGGGCCGAGCCTGATCTTCGCCGTGATGGCCGAGACCTTCGCCATCTTCGGGCTGCTGGTGGCGATCCTGATCATGTTCGGGATCGGGCTCTTCGGGGGCGGCTGAAGATGGGTGTCGAGGAGATCGTCGAGCGGATCCGGAGGGATGCCGCCGGGGAAGAAGAGCGGATACGCAGCGAGGCCGCATCCGAAGAGGAGCGGATCCTCAGGGACGGGCGGGTGGTGTCCGAGAGGGAGGTGGCCGATATCGTGGCCGGAGGCAGGCAGGAAGCCGAGTCCCTCAGGCGCAGAGTGCTGGCGCGGGCGCGTCTCTCGGCCCGCGGCCGCCTCAGGGCGTCCAGGGAGGCCGGCATCGACCGCACCCTGGAGGAAGCCGAACGGCGCATCGCCGCCCTCAAAAATTCAGATGAATACCCGACGATCCTCAGAAGGCTGGTCCTGGAGGGGCGGGAGGTCGTGGGAGGCGGGCCGATCACCGTCCTCTGCAGCGAGACGGATAGAGGAGTCGTCGCCATCGCCTGCAGCCGGATGGAGGGTGTTGCCATCGCACCGATCGAGGGTGAAGAGGGGGAAAAAGACGGCGGGGTCGTCGTGCTCGCCGGACGGGCGCGGTGCGACCAGCGTTTCTCCGCCAGGATTGCACGGATGCGGGAGGAACTGACCGGCAGGACGGCCGCGATCCTCTTCGGGGAGGCAGGGCATGACCGCCCTTGAGGAGATCGCCGACGCCGTCCTCTCGGGAACCGACGGCACGGCCCTGCTCGTGATCGGACTGGCCATCGCCGTCATGATGGCGGCGATCCTGGCCTCGTCGGCCGGCTACTTCAGAATGATCCTGAACATCGCTCTTTTCGCCCAGCCCGACGCCAGGGTCAGGGCGATCGGCAACCCCCTGATCGGGAGAGAAGGCGTGCGGGAGGCACTGGAGGCCGGCGACCTGCACGACCTCTTCGAGCGGTTCGCCGCCCTTGAGCACCGCATCCCGGCCAGCACCGCCCTCAACGGCCGGGAGGCCGAGCGGCTCGTCAGGACACACCATTACGAGGCAGTCATGCGCCTGACCGAGAGCGTGCCCGACGGCGTCAGGCATTTCTTCACGGCGTACGCCGGCATGCTCGGCGCCTGGGAGGCGGCAGGGGTTGTGGCGGCAAAAGAGCGAGGACTCTCCCCGGCCGCCGTCGAAGAGCGTGCCGTCCCGATCGGCGGCTTCACCCCCGAGCGCCTGAGAAAAGCGGCGCACGCAGAAAATGCCGAGGAGGCGATCAGGAGGATGGGAAAGGCGCCGTTCGGCCCGTCACTCGCCCGCGCCCACGCCGCTGCCGGAGGAGAGACCGGGGCGTTCCTGGCGCTTTCGAGGGCCGCAGCCCTCGGCGACCTGAGCGCGGCCGCACGCGCCGTGGACATCTCCCTCTCGCCGCCGGTGGTGGAGACGGCCGGCAGAATGATCGACGTCGCCAATCTCCGCGCCCTCGTGCGGGCCAGGGCCTTCGGTGCCGGGCGAGAGGCGGCGGCACGCCACCTCGTCAGGGCGGGCGGCTTCGAACTCACCGGGGAGCGACTTTTGCGGGCCGAACGGGCTGGAACCCTCTCCGACCTGATCGCGGCCGTCGAAGGGACGCGCTACCACCAGTATCTCGTCGCCTCACCAGAGGCGGTGCAGAACGGCGACGCGGCCGCACTGGAGGCGGCTCTCGACCTTTGCACCCTGGACGCCACGCGGGCGACCGCCAGTCAGTACCACCTGGAGAGCGGACCCCTGCTCCACCACCTCATCGCCCTCGACTACGAGGCGCGGAACATGCGGGCGATCGCCGCCGGCGTCGCCGCAGGAGTGCCGGCCGAGGAAATCGAGCGGGTTCTCATCGTAGAGGAGACAGAAACATGAAGATTGCAGCAATCGGAGACCGGACCATGGCACTGGCGTGCAGGGCCGGGGGCATCGCCGGGGCCGTCGCCTGTACCGACGCACAGGAGGCGGAGCGGGCACTGGCTATCGCCCTTTCGGATAAGGACGTAGGCGTCATCCTGGTGCTGGACCGATACCTCGCCGCCGTTCCGAAGCCGCAGGTGCCGGGCGTGTACCCCGTCGTGATCGGAGTTCCGGGCCCGTCGGGACCAGTGCACGGCGAGGACGCCACAGGCCGGGCGGTGAGGAGAGTGGCTGGCAGGGGTCTTCCGGGGGTGAGCGGGTGAGCGGGAGGATCGTCAGGATCACGGGGCCCGTGATCGAGGCCGACGGCATGCGGGGAGGCCGGATGTACGAGGTGGTCAGGGCCGGCAACGCCGCCCTGATCGGGGAGATCATCGAACTCTCCGAGGACGTCGCAACGATCCAGGTCTACGAGGACACCACCGGCATCGCACCCGGCGAACCGGTCGAGCGGACCGGCGCCTCCCTCTCGGTCGAACTCGGCCCCGGCCTCCTCGGGATGGTCTACGACGGCATCCAGCGCCCTCTTGAGGTTCTCAGGGACGAACTGGGCGATTTCATCATCAGGGGGGCCTCGCTCCCGGCGCTGGACCGGGCGCGGCGGCACGAGTTCACCCCGCAGGCAAAGGCCGGCGGAGCGGCGGCCACCGGCACGCCGATCGGCACGGTGCCGGAGGGGCGCTTCGCCCACGCCGTTCTCGTACCCCCCGGTGTCGAGGGGACGTTTATCAGGGTCTCACCGCCCGGCACCTACACCGTCGAGGAGGAGGTCGCCTGCGTCAGAACCGCCTGGGGCGAAGAGGTGGTCATCTCCATGCTTCAGCGCTGGCCGGTGCGGGTGGCGCGGCCGATCCGGGAGAAGATGGCGCCGTCCGAACCCCTGATCACAGGCCAGCGGGTGATCGACTCCTTCTTCCCGATGGCGAAAGGGGGAGCGGCCGCGGTGCCCGGACCGTTCGGGGCCGGCAAGACCGTCGTCCAGCACCAGCTCGCCAAGTGGTCGGACGCTGACATCATCGTCTACGTCGGCTGCGGGGAGCGGGGGAACGAACTCGCGGACGTCCTGCGCCAGTTCCCGGCCCTCGAAGATCCCAGGACCGGCGAGCCCCTGATGGGGCGGACGGTGCTGATCGGGAACACCTCGAATATGCCGGTGGCCGCCCGCGAGGCCTCGGTGTACACCGGCATCACCATCGCCGAGTACTACCGGGACATGGGCTACGACGTCGCCCTGATGGCCGACTCCACCTCCAGATGGGCCGAGGCGATGCGGGAGATATCGGGGAGGCTCGAAGAGATGCCGGGCGAGCACGGCTACCCGGCCTACCTCGCCTCCCGGCTTGCGGAGTTCTACGAGCGGGCGGGAAGGGTGCGGGCGCTCGGGCCCGGCGAGAAGATCGGATCGGTCTCAGTCATCGGGGCGGTTTCGCCGCCTGGCGGCGACTTCTCAGAGCCGGTCACCCAGAACACCCTCAGGATCGTCAAGGTCTTCTGGGCCCTCGACGCCGACCTCGCACACGAACGGCATTTCCCGGCGGTGAACTGGCTCCTCTCCTACTCCCTCTATCTCGACGCCGTCCGCGGCTGGTGGGAGGAGCACGGCGGGCCCGGGTGGGGCAGGGTGCGGAGGGAACTGATGGCCGTCCTCCAGAAGGAGAGCGAACTCGAAGAGATCGTCCACCTCGTCGGGCCCGACGTCCTGCCAGAGGAGGACAAACTCGCCCTCCTGGTCGCCGGGATCATCAGGGAGTCCTTCCTGATCCAGTACGCCTTCGACCCGGTCGACACCTACTGCCCGCCGCAGAAGCAGTACCTGATGATGATGATGATCCTGGACTACGCCGAGGCCGGACGGGCGGCGGTGAAACGGGGGGCTTCTGCCGCCGAAGTGGGGGCGCTCCCCGTAACCGGCAGGCTCTCCCGTCTCGGCTCGGTCCCGGCCGCCGAATTCCCGGCGCTCTTCGGCGAGGTGGAGCGGCGCATGGAGGAGGAGTTCGACACCCTGGGAGGCGAGCGGCCGTGACCTCCCCGGCGCGAGAGTACACCTCGGTCACGAAGGTCGCCGGGCCGCTGATGGCCGTCTCGGGCGTGGGGGACGCCGCCTACGGCGAGGTGGTGGAGGTGCGCCTCCCGGGCGGGGAGCGGCGCCTCGGGCAGGTGCTCGAAAGCCGTCTGACCATGGCCGTCGTGCAGGTCTTCGGCGGCACGCGGGATCTGGATACCGAGGCGACCTCGGTCAGGTTCACCGGCGAACCCCTGCGCATGGCGGTCTCGCCCGAGATCCTGGGGCGGGTCTTCGACGGGGCTGGCCGGCCGGCCGACGGGGGCGGCGCCGTCATCCCCGAGGATGTCAGGGACATCGCGGGCACCTCCATCAACCCGACGGCGCGGGCCTTCCCGGAAGACTGCATCGAGACCGGCATCTCGGCGATCGACGGCATGAACACCCTGGTGCGGGGGCAGAAACTCCCGATCTTCTCGGGCGCGGGTCTCCCGCACTCCCGCCTCGCCGCCCAGATCGCCAGGCAGGCGCGGGTGCTCGGCGATGCCGAGGAGTTCGCGATCGTCTTCGGGGCGATGGGCATCACCAACGAGGAGTCCAGGTTCTTCCTGGAGGAGTTCGAGGAGACCGGGGCGCTGGAGCACACCGTGATCTTCGCCAACCTCGCCGACGACCCGGCCATCGAGCGGATCGTCACGCCGCGCTGCGCCCTGACGGCGGCCGAATACCTGGCCTTCTCCCAGGGGATGCACGTGCTCGTGATCCTCCAGGACATCACCGCCTACTGCGAGGCGCTGCGCGAGGTCTCGGCGGCCAGGGAGGAGGTGCCGGCCCGGCGGGGATACCCGGGCTACATGTACACCGACCTCGCCTCGATCTTCGAGCGTGCCGGGCGCATCAGGGGAAAGAAGGGCTCCATCACCCAGCTCCCGATCATCTCCATGCCGGACGACGACATCACCCACCCGGTGCCTGACCTCACCGGCTACATCACCGAGGGTCAGATCGTGCTCTCGCGCGACCTCCACCGGAAAAGCGTCTACCCGCCCATCGACGTCCTCCCCAGCCTCTCGCGCCTGATGCCCGGCGGCATCGGGAAGGGAAAGACGCGGGAGGATCACGGCGCCGTCTCGGACCAGCTCTACGCGGCGTACGCCAGAGGGCGGCGGCTCGAAAGCCTGGTAGCGGTGATCGGAGAGGAGGGGCTGACGCCGGTCGACCGCCTCTACCTCGACTTCGCCACCCGTTTCGAACGGGAGTTCGTCGGGCAGGGAGCCGATGCGGGGCGGGCAATCACCGAAAGCCTCGATCGGGCATGGGATCTGCTCTCCCGTTTCCCCGACGACGAGTTGAAGCGGATCGACCCGGCCCTGATCGCCGCCCACGCGCGGAGAGGGGGCAGATGAGCAGGCGGATCATCCCGGGGATCCGCCCCACCCGGATCGAGCTGCTGAAGATCAGAAAGCGGATCGTCGTGGCAGAGAAGGGGCACGAACTGCTGCAGGAGAAACTCGACGCCATGGTGCTGGAGTTTTTCAGGCTGCAGGAGGAGCGGGAGAAGTTGAGGGCGGCCGTCGAGACGGCGTTTGCAGGTGCGTATCTCTCGCTCGGGCGGGCCGAGATGGCGATGGGCGCAAGGGACATCGAGGACGCCCTCGCCCTCGCCGCACCCATCGGCGAGATCGAGATGGGAAAGCGGACGGTGATGGGAACGGCGGTGCCGGCGATCCGCCCTAGAGCGCGCCTGCGCGAGGCCGAAGAGCCCGGCTACCCCCTTGCGGCGCCAGGGGCCGCACTGGACGGGGCCTACCGCCGCTGCGAGGAGGCGGTCGGGGCCGCCCTGCAGTGTGCGGAGGTGGAGGGGGCGATGGTCAGGCTCGCGGACCAGATCGTCACGGTCAGGAGGAGGACAAACGCCCTCGCCTATATGCTGCTGCCGTCGCTCCGCGACACGGCGGCGTACATCGAGGACTACCTGGAAGAGATGGAGCGGGAGGACCTCTACCGGCGAAAACGCACGAAGTCGCTCCGCAGGGAGGAGGGGGCGGCATGAGCGGCGAAGATCTCTCGCGCCTCTATCTGCTGACGCAGGCCGCCGGGGCGATCGCCCTGATCGCAGGGGCGATCGTCGTGTTTTTCGTCTGCATCGGGACGATCTAGTGCTGCCACCCTTTCCCTTATCACCTCGCCTGCCCCATGCATATCGATGGACGGCATCCTCCCGGCGCTGATCGTCGGCTTCGTCATCGGCCTCTCAGGAGCGCTGGCTCCCGGCCCCACCCTCGTGGCGACGATCAGGAGTTCGCTCGACTGTGGATGGACGGCCGGACCTCTCGTCGCCGCGGGCCACGCCGCCATCGAGGCGATCGTCGCCCTTGCGATCGTCGCCGGACTCGCCGCAGCGGCCGACAGCGTGGCCGTCCCGGTCGCTTTCGTGGGAGGGACGGCCCTGATCGTCTTCGGCGCCCTCACGGTGCGGGAGAGCCGGACCGCCGTGCTGGCAGCCCCAACGGATTCGGCGACCGGCAGCCCCTTGCTCGCCGGGGTCGTCACGAGCGCCGCAAACCCCTATTTCTGGCTCTGGTGGCTTTCCGTCGGGAGCGGCCTTTTGCTGAAGGGCCTGGCGGCCGGCGCGGCGGTCGCCGTCGCCTTCATGATCGGCCACTGGGCCTCGGACTTCGGGTGGTTCGGGCTGGTCGCCGCCGGGACGGCCGGAGGAAAGACGATCCTCTCGGTCAGGCAGTACCGGATCATCCTCGCCGCCTGCGGGGTGTTCCTGCTGCTCTTCGGGGCCTCGTACCTCTGGCGGGCCTTTTCCGGGTGATCAGCGTTCCCCGGCCTTCATCGCTGTGGCATCGTCGTATATCCGCCCTTTTCCCCGGATCTCACCCATTTTCGCCCTCGGGCTCAGCCTATCGAGGGCGATCGCCGCCGGGTCGGCGCCCGAGATCAGGGCCAGCTCCGCACGCACCGTCTCGCGCGACGGGATGGCGCCAGCGAAGTGCGCCACGAACTCCACCTCGATCCTCCTGCATGCGTCGTTGCGCTCGTAGCGCGGAAACTCGATGTCCATGCTTTTTCTCTCAGCGGGAGAGGAGAAGAGTGTTGGGGGCGAGGAGTCGGAAATTAAAAAAGGCCGGGTTAACCGGTGCCGGCCGGCAGGATCGAGAGATGGTCCACGCCCCGCACCGAGGTGCCGGCTGCCGACGGGTACTGGACGCCGCCGGTCCAGTAATACACCCACGACTCTTCGGCGAGGCAGTTTTGCATGTTCTCGTTCCCGAAGACGTGGTCCGGGGCGAGGAAAAAGAGCCGCGGGCCGTCACTATAGTCGGGGGCATAGCCTTCACGCGCGCTCCACCACGAGAGTGCCGCCTCGCCCTGTTCGGGCAGGGGTGCGTAGATGTTCTCGTACTGCAGTTCGGTGGTGTAACCGTCAGACGCCGACAGCAGCACGCGGTCGCCCGGGTTCATCCCGCCCACGAGGTCGCAGAGATCCCGGATCGCCGTCCCGAGCACGGTGTCCTCGACCTTCGCCGGGTTTTTATCCTCTGCGGGATTCCAGAGATCGTTTTTGTCGAAGGTGGGGCCCTGGATGCGGTAGGGGACGGTTTCGTTCCCGAGCACAGGGAGATTCGCCTCCATATAGGCGGTGTCCACCGTCGTCTCGTTCAGGACGGTCTGCCCATCGGCGGCGTAGCGCCTGATGGTGACCGCCGGGGCGGCCGGGGGGCGATCATACCCGGAAAGTGCGAGGGAGACGACGCCTCCGAAGGTGCGTTCACCCATGCCCGGCCCGACGAGGACAAAGGGACCGGCCGGCCCGTTCTCAAGCGAGACGCCGTCCTTCATGTACGCGATCAGGTAATCGTTGCTCCTGACGAGGACCGTGCTGTTCATTGTACAGACGGCGCCGTCCCTCCCGGTGAAGGTGACGTTATATCCGGCCGACGCAAGGCTCGAACTGAGCATCGGGTGGTGCGGGGACTCTCGGCCGTCGACGCAGCCGATGAAGAACCAGACCGGCACCCCGCTCCAGAGCAAGCCGTCGGCGTCGGTGTAGCTCCGGCCGTGGCAGAGAAGGGCCTCGCGATAGATGTCGGGGGTGATCGAATACGCCGAGACACCGGAAAGGGCGAGCGTTCTGTTATCGGTGGCGCTCTCCGATCCTTCTTCGATATGCGGCACGACACGGATCACGGCATCTGCGTCGTCGGGGCCGCAGCCTTCAGGTCCATAGAAAAACACCACCCTGTCGCCGTCGGAGACATGGTGAGTGATCACCCCGTCTTCAGCCGAGCTGAGGAGCACCGGCACGCCGTTTACGGTGCAGTTCCACGCAGTGCCGTTACATTCCGAAAAACCGCCGACCTCCTCCACTACCTGCGAGTGGAGGCGGGGGTTCCAGTCCTGATCCGAAACCGTGCAGGAAAGGCCTTCCTTCAGGCAAACCGCAGTCAAAACGCCGTACAGACTTTCGTATTCCACGCAGTACTGCACGTTCGAACCTGCAGCGGTGAAAACGGCCGTTCCGGCGCTGATATTCACCGGGCCGTCATAGAGCACTACCGGCCCGGAATAAACCCCGGAACCCGCGAGCATGAACACGCCGACCAGTGCGAGAACTGCCGCAAGAGCGATGACAAGAATCGTTTTCGCATTCAAAGAAACCACCAGACCCCATATAAACCCCGGAGGGGCATTTCAGAGAGACCTGACATTACCGTTGACACGGCGAAAAAATAAACGACATGGTTTTAATGCCGCGGGGCAAGGAGACAGGCGACTCTGGCGACCCCTTTCATCCCGCACTGGAGAAACACAATCCCGAGCACCGCCTCGACGAGGGTGCCCTTCACATGACCGGGATCGCCCTTCTCCACCGGGGGGTCGAAGTGTATGCGGTGCTCGTAGAGACCCCAGCGATCGCAGAGGAGGGCCATGTTCGCATTGCTCTCGTAGGCCTTCCGGCGTTCGGAAAGCGTTCCCGCATCGGCGAGGCGGGGGCTCCATATCTCAGGCAGAACCCCAATCTTCAGGGCGGCATCGCCTATCCAGGCGAGCGCTTCCGCCGCTTCGGGGAGATGGGCCATCTCCGCGAGGGCCTCGGGGGAGAGAGCGCAGCCGCCTTCCCCGAAATGGGTGGCGATCTCCATGAACAGGTTTTTCGTGGACGGCTGGAAGAAGGCAATGAAGAACATCTCTTCGTTCTCGATCTGAAAACCGATATCCCTCTCGACGGCGGGCCTGACCACCACCCTGATCGACCCGATCAGCCGAAGGAGCTCCTCCACGGATTCAAGCCAGCGTGCCGTCAGCGCACGCTCCCGCCCCTCGGGGAGGGCGGTGACTTTCCGTGAGAGCCCGTCCCTGAGGGCGGCGAGGTTTTTTTCCACCCCGACCTCGTGCCAGCGGAGCGTCCGGTGCATACACCCCCATACGGGTGGGGAGGGCATATGTCTTCCCATTACGCACCAGGAGCGCCACGGGCAAAACTATTTTATATTATACATGAAATAAAAATCTGCCTCAGAGGGGATCGTGACCGGACATACTGCCACAGTGCGATCAGCCTGACGGTCAAAACGGCTGAAGACCGGACGGGCGACAGAGAGATCACACCGGGGGGCCGAACAGACACCCACTGAAGATAAGGCCGCAAAGACCAGACCCACAGATCTTCTACGGCAAAGGAGCTGTGGTGACAGAAACGGCCTTTTAACGGTGCCGGCTTATCTTCACAGGGTTCGATGCCATGGGGCCCTGTCCAGCTGACCGAAACGGCTGAAGGCCAGAGGACATAAAGGGCGTATCAGGGGGCCGAACAGGAATACCGGGGACCGCTCTGGGGCACATTTTCGTAGATCCTTTTTTTACTCGTGCACCATCACAAGGAGCATCTTGAAGCGTGTTCTGGCAGAGAGGGCGTGCGGAACCGTCGCTGGCATAATGATCATCTCGCCGGCTGCGAGGGTATAAGGGCGGCCCCCGACGGTGATCTCGGCCTCACCCTCCAGAACCTGGACCACCGCATCGTAAGGCGCCGTATGTTCTGAAAGACCCTCTCCGGCATCGAACGCAAAGGCCGTGATCGTCCCTGCTTTTTTTGTGACGACGGCACGGGAAACGACCGTCCCGTCCTGATAGGCTACAAGCTCCCGCGGGTCGAAGACCGAGCCGGCAAGGAGGGTTTTCTTCCCTTCCATAACCAGCCTCTTATGCGGCGGCTGATAACGGTTCCCTTCGCTTCAGATCCCGAGCCCGCGCCTCTTCTCCTCGATATGAGCGAGTACGCCCTCCGCGGCTGCCGCCGGATCGGTCTGGAGGGCGAGCACGCCGCCGGTGATCCCCTTTAAGTCCTGCGTGAGCAGGCGGACCAGATCGGGCGCGCCCGTCACCGTCGGCACCGGGTTCACGTAGGTGTACAGCCCGTATGCAAGGGCGAAGATGGCGTCGATCGTCGCTTTCTGCTCCATGTACTCGGGCGCCACGGCCGCAACCGGGAGGTCGGGAACGGCCACGCCGCCGAGGGCTTCTCCTACCGCGGCGATCAGGTCGGCAAGTCTGCCGGTGTCGGTGCAGGTTCCGAATGAGAGGACCGGCGGAGCGCCGAGGGCGGTGCAGATCTTCTTCAGCCCGGGTCCGGCCTTCGCCACGGCGTCGAGCGTGCACAACCCGGCCACCTGCATCGCCGCATTGCCGCAGCCGAGCGAGAGCACCAGGATGTCCCGTTTTATCAGTTCTTCGGCAACGGCGACCGAGTGGACGTCCTGTCCGGTGTCCCGCAGGGTCGTGCAAGAGACAAGTCCTGCCACACCCCGGATCGATCCATCCTTTATGGCGTCCAGCAGGGGGCCGAGGCTTCCCCCGAGCGCCGTCACGATACTCTCCGGCGAGAAGCCGACCACCGCCTTTCCCACCGGCAATCCGGTGATCGGCGTGACTTTCTTGTGCCGCTCCCTGAAGTTTGCGATCCCCATCTCCAGCAGGGTGGCCGCCTGTTCGGCAGCTGTGCGAGGGTCATAGTCCACCCGGTCGGCGACACCCTCGAATGCGACGAGTTCAGAGACCGGGACGATCCTGAACCCGAACTTTTCCGCGTACACCGGGTCGAGGGGGAGCGAGCAGTTCATGTCGGCCACGAAGACGTCGACGGCCCCGGTGGCGAGCACGGCCTCCTGCATGATCCAGTTGCCGGTGAACCCCCAGAAGACCTCGTCCATCTCCAGGCGCTGGACCATCTCCTGCCCGGTTTCGATATTGGCGATCACCCTGATCCCCTTCGCCCCGGCATCGTGGGCACGTTCCTGCCATTCCGGGTTTCGGGCCAGATCCACCAGCGCGAACCCGAGAAAGGGTTCGTGGCCGTTCGGGAGGATGTTCACGTACTCCGGGTCGAGGACGCCGAGGTCGACACGCATCCAGTGGGGTTTAGGCGTCCCGAAGAGGATGTCCTGAAGGTACTCGAGCACGATCTGGCTCTGGTAGGCCATCGCGATCGAGAGGCGCATCGCCTTTTTTGCCAGACTCACAAAATACCCGTCCAAGTTCGTGAGAGAAGATCCGGTAGCGAGCATCATTTCACCGTATATCCCGCCCGGAAAGATGCCGAGATCCCGCCATACTTTCTTCCGATCTTCAGGAGCGAGAAGATCGACGATACGGCTCTCTTCATAGGACTTTCTGGCGAATTCATCCTCCAGGAAGGTGCAGAGGTCCAGGGCGAGCTCGTCTGTGGGGACACCGGTGTTGAGGCCGAGACGGCTTGCAAAGTGTTTCAGTTTCGCCAGATCGGTCACCCTGAAGGGCGACGACCCCAGGGCCGTTTCACGCAGGGTGCGGACGGTCTGCTCGCAATGATAGTGGTAGGTCGCGGCTCCCATCACATTGCGCAGCAGCAGCATCCGCATCGCCATGCCGTCGGCTGAAATCCCGCAGACACCCCGTTTGTCCTTCTCCGCATCGGCCCGGCAGGGGCCGTTCGAACAGAAGTCGCATCGCACCCCGCCCATGCAGAAACGGCAGCGCTGGTCGGGATCGGTGCCGAGGCCCTGCGCCTCGTAGCGGTCCCAGACATTGGAGAGCCCCATCTCATGGAGCTGCCTGTACACCTTCTTTACCGATTCATGGTGTGATATCCGTATATCTTCCATGCCGTTCACCCCGGGACGGGATACCGGCGATGTCCGAACCCCGCCGGCATCACCCTCACGGCCGGATCACATAAATCTGTCGTCCCCACAATAGTAACATGGATGGGATCGTCCGGGACCTCGTTGCCCTCGGAATGAAAGAGTACGAAGCGAAAGTGTATGCCGCCCTCGTCGGGATCGGGGAGGGGAACGCACGAGAGATCCACATCGCAAGCGGTGTCCCCCGCCCCCGCGTGTACGATATTCTGGAGGCTCTTGCCGGAATGGGTTTTGTCGAGGTGCGGCAGGGCTCCCCCCTTCGCTACCGGCCGGCAGAGCCCGGTGTCGTGACGGCGAAACTCAGGGGGACACTTGAAGGTGCGGCCGATCGGGCGCTTGCGGGCCTTGAGGATCTGACACTTGACGCCAGGCCGAGCCCAGCGCCCATCTGGTATCTTGACGGAGAGTGGAGTATCCGCCGCCATCTTGAGGCCCTCGTCCATAGCGATTATACGGCCCTCACGGTCGTCTGTATGCTCCCGGCAGGGCCAGGAGAGTACGCCGGCCTCCTCTTGGAGGCGGCCGGGAAACATACCGTCGAGGTGGTCGTTCCCGAAGGGGCAGCGCCAGAGGGGCCCGAAGGTATCAGTGTCGCTGTTGCCGGCGCGTTCTGCCCGTTTTTCCAGGAGAAGATCTACGGGAAAGTATTTTCCCGCCCGATCGATCTCGAGGGATCGGTATTCTCCCTGGAGTACATTTTCATGGCCGACGACGAGGAGTCGCTGATAGTCTATACCGAGAATGGGAAGCGAAAAGCGGTGATCATCACCCTCCCCTTCATCACCTGCGTCCAGCACCAGTTTGTCAGGAAGATGATCGCCGAAAGCCGGGAGTCCACCGCCGGATCCGGCCAAAAGATATACTACCATAAGGGAGAGAGAGTCTCCCCGTAGGTGAAGAGCAGATGGATGTCAGGAGAGTTGGCGAACTGCCAAAGGAGAAGAACCCGCACGGGGTGGATGTCAGGAAACTCTACGACACGGAGAACGCCGTGGTCGTCCATATCACGCTGCAGCCCGGCGAAGGGCTCAAGAGGCATATCACCCCGGTGGACGTCGCCTTTTTTGTCCTCGAAGGACGCGGTGTCGTCGAGATCGGCGAGGAGCGGCAGGAGTGCGGCCCGGACACCCTCGTCGAAAGCCCGGCCCGCATCCCCCACCGGTGGACGAACGAGAGCGACGCCCCCTTCAGAGTGCTCGTGATCAAGGTGCCGCGGCCGACAGAGTCGACGCGACTGCTGTGACCATCCCCCGTAGCGTCATCCGGACACCTGATCTCTTTTTTTGTGAAAATCATCGCGAATGCTACAGAACATCACGATCTAAGCCGTTTCCGAACGAAGAGCGCGGCAATAACAACAGAACCAATAAAAGGCGCCGAAAAGGCACCACATTTTTATATGGGAGTCGCCAATCAGGCATACTGGTGAGCAATATGACAGGCGATGAGATGATCAGGGCGACGGCGGAGGAACTCCGCAACTTCATCAGCGCGAAGGCGATCATCGGCGATCCCCTCGATCTCGGGGATAAGGTGGTCTTCTCGATCGCAAGCTTCGGCTTCGGCTTCGGTGCCGGGGCCGGGCGCGGAAAACCGGAGGAGGGAGGCGGTGAAGGAGGCGGCGCAGGCGGCGGCGTCACCCCTATCGCCCTCCTCGTCGTCCACAAGGACGTCAAAGGACCCGAAGGCGTGCAGATCTACTCCCTGACCAAAAAGGGACAGCTCTCCGAAATTATCGAAACGGTCGGCGAGACGCTGCCGTCCGTAGTAGAGCGGGTCGGCGGCAAAGTCCTTGAAATGAAGAAGAGCTGCGCCGAAGAGGAAGAAAAAACACCGAAAGAGACCGAAGAGTAATCGGGAACCATGGGCGGCGGCGACCTCCCGGTACTCCTTTTTTTTCTCGCAGTCCTAGCGCTGTCCTTGTACGCCCTGCTCCTGATCCCGTTTGAGATCCATTTTTCAGGGGCGTACGAGGGAAGGGCGGCGCGGGGGTTCTGCATCTTTCGCTGGGCGGCGGTCTCGCTGCGGCTGACGATGGAAGAGGCGCTCGTTGCTGAAGCGGCCCTCGGCAGGACCGTCCTGTTTTCCGGCCCTGTCGGCGGAGAAGAGGAAGAGGAGGAAGTCCTGGAGGAAACGAAAGAAGAGGAGGCCGCCGGGCCTGGAGCGGCAGAGGTGCTCGAGATCGTCAGGGCCGTCCTGCCCGGTTTTCTCGACCTGCTGGAATATCTGGTCGCACGCTGCCGGATCGGCTGCGGGCGGGTCTGGTTTCGGGCCGGCCTGAGCGACGCCGCCGCTACCGGCACGCTCTACGGGATGGTTCAGGCAGTGAACGGCGTCCTCGCACCGACACCCTTCCGGGTCGGCATGGACGCCCTCTTCGACGGTGGGGAGTTCGCCGGGAAGGCCGAGGGCGTGCTGCTGATCGAGCGCCCGCTGACCATCCTGATCGCGGCGGCGATCTTCGCGATCTCGCCGCCGGTCAGAAACGCGGTCTGGCCGCAGATCAGGGGTGAGAAATGACGGAGGAGACGGTTGTCGAGGTGGGGGAGGTCAGGCTTGCGGGCGGACGGGCGATCGTACCGATCGTCAGGACACGGACCGTCGCCGGCAGATGGGGAATCTTTCTCAGGGCGGAACCGGTCGCGCTCCTGATCGCCGGCGACGACCGGACGGTTCTGTTCTCCAGGGAGGATGCGGACGTGCCCAAAGCAACTGTTACAGAGGCCGCAGCACGGGCGAAGCAGGCTCTTTGAGTGTTCGGGTGGTATCCCCGGGATCTGATTAGCGCTCTTTTTCCCACCAGATATGCGCGAACCTAGAGCGCTCCCGGACGACCAGAGCTCCCTCCTCAGTCCCGCACCGGCGTTCGAGGTCCTCGGCAAGGAGGCGCCGCTGCCGCTCGTCGGTCGCCGAAAAACGGGGGGCGTAGTAGGAGAGGGCGTCCTCGACGCCTGAAAAACGCCGTTCTTCTTCGAAGGGGTGCACCGTGAGGTTGGGATAGCGCCCGAGGCTCCAGAGGAGGTTGAAGACTACCTCGGCCTTCGGCACCGGATGATAGGGTGCGCCGTGAAGGACGGGCCAGAGCGCAAGATACTGCCGCTCCCATGCCGGGGTGCCTGCGTGCCAGAAGATATGGACCGAGCCCTCGGCGACCGCCTCCATCTTCAGGAGAGCGGCGGCGAGATCGGGCATCGCAAGGGAGAACGAAGAGACGACGAGGTCGTACGGCGGATCGAGACTCCGGGCAGGATCGAGCGCCTCCCACCGCTCCCCGACGATCTCGACGTTTCTCAACCCGGCCTCCTCGGCCCGCTCCGCCAGGACCGCCGCCATCCCTTCGGCCGGTTCGACGGCGGTGACACTCTGCACCCGCCGTGCGATCGGGAGGGTGAGGGTGCCGGGTCCGGCACCGATATCGAGCACCGAGTCTCCCGGCCTGAGAGGGAGGGCGGCAAGGCTCAGGTCCACCCGCTCGCTGCTCCGGATGTCCCCGTCATAGCGGCGGGCGGCCCGAGCGTCTCTCCAGAAGGCGCTGCCGCTCACGAAACCCGGGCTCGATCGGTGTGCCGCCAGCTGCGCCCCCCACACCTCGTTCCAGTCGATTCCGGCATTCACAAGAAATAGTCGTCCCCGAAGGACAAAAAACGCACTGTGCCGGAACCACCGGGAAAAAGGGCACAATCCTCATATGGACCTTCCGACAATGAATCATTGGTGAAACAGTCCATGGACAAAACAGGTATTGCAATGGTCATCGTGGGGCTGGTGCTTGCCGCAATCGGGATATACGGCCTGACGCTCCTCGCCCCTGAAGTGGTCGCGTTCCTCATCGGTCTCGTCGAGCTCGTCGTCGTGATCATCGGCCTCGGTTTTATTGCGATCGGGGCGATTATGGCAAAAGAATAATCGTTCGAGCGGAAAAGCAGGACGATGATTTCGTCCTGCACAATTCTTTGATCCAGAAAAAGAGTTATTCTGAGTTCTGTTTCGCCTTCTTCCATGAGTAGAAGATGACCCCTCCGACCGCCAGGACTGCGACAAGGATCAGGGCGATCGCCCATCCCGGAAACGATTCGCTCTCCTCGGGAACTACTGTGCCTGAGGACCCGATCGAAATCTGGACGGTTGAACGGTAACTGTTCCCGTCCGTATCCTTATATTCGATGACAAGTGGAATCGAGGTGGTATTTTCAGCCGTAAACGTGACTTCGAAGTTCGAGAGGTCGTCGGGGTCGAGAGAGGCGACCGGATAGACGCGGTTCGGATCGACCGGCACGGCGGGAGAACCGACGGTGATCACGACGGCCTTCGCCACCTCAAGGCCTGCATTGGTGACGTCGCCGCTCGCCCGATAGATACCCCCCTCACGGATCACCTCGATGCCGGAGACGACGATTTCCGCCTGTTTCTTGTTGTCGGAGAACGAAATCGGCAGCAGAGCAGACGTGCTCCGCTGGTTCTTCCCGTTGCGGTAATTTACCGTCAACGTAAGATCCGTTTCCTCGGAAGGCGTGATATTAAAGGAGACCTCGGCCTTGCCGTCCGGGGAGAGGGCCCCGACGAAGGCGCTCGTCGGCGTGCTCTCGATGCCCTCGCCCGAGGGTACAATGGTGACGCCGTTGATCTCACCGGAGCGGGGATTGCTGACCGTCACCTTGATCGTCTCCTTCTTCCCCTCGGTGAAGGAGTCCGGACGGGCCACGATCGCCAGTTTCGGTTCGGTGTCTTCCACCTTCACCGTGATCGGATACCTGAGCGAACCCGCGTCCCTGAAATCGATCACAAACGGCGGATAATAGATCCCGTCCCCTGAAGACGCCTGCACCGTAAAGGTGAAGGATACCTCGTTGCCGGGCCCGATGGAGCCGAAGGTCTGGTAGGGATCGTCGAGGATGATGATATTCTTCTCCGTGAACATCCTGGCGTTTCTGAGGGGGACGCTCTCGTCGGCGGTGTTTTTCACCGTCACCGTGACCGTCGCCACGTCACCGGGCATGAGAACCGCAGGATCGATCACGAACCCGGTGACCGTGACGCGTGCCGCGTTCTCCTGGGGGGTTGCAGCCGCCGCCGGCCCTGCAAGGAGCAGGATACATACCAATACACAAACGAATAGACCTGCTCTCATTTACACAACTCCGAGAGAAAATATCTGATAGATAATATATATCGCCACCGGCACGCCCACGCTGATCGCCGCGTTCCGCAGCGTCAGGTTCCGCGCATACTTCATGCCGAAGATCCAGATATTCGCGCTCCAGAGGAGGAAGACGATATTGATCGCAACAACCGCCATCATCATGGGAGAATGCGTGATCGTCGTCTGAAGCGCCGTCACCGCCGCCGTATCGGTGAGATCGATCTGGGCGAGGTTGATGGACGAGGCGAACTGCGCCGTCAGGACGAGGCCAAGCGCGGACGAAAGGATCGTCGGGACGTAGCCGTAGCCGGTGACCTCAATGGTTTTTTTCAGGTTTCCGCTCCCCTTGAGGAGAGACGAGACCGCATAGAAAAGGATGGCGAGGATCACCCAGCCGATCAGGGAGAGGAACACGGCGGCGACCGCCGCGACGACGGCGATGATCGCTATGATAGCCTGCGCCTCCGCGGGGAGGGCAGGAGCGATCAGGTTCGAGGTCAGGTACGCCACGATGCCGCCGATGATCCCGGTCACCAGCACGATACCTGCCGGCACCTTCAGGTCAGGTGCACTATTGGCCTTTTTCCGAAAGAAGGCATCAGGATTGAGGAGAACCTCAACAATCGGATGACTCATGATGATCACTCGCGCGGGCCCGACATATATATCATCGGGTCGTCAATCTTCAAGCGCGAGCAGGACCGCCTTTCTGAAGATGATCTCCGGCACGGCACAGCCTGATCGCACCCCCTCTTCATACGCGATCTCCGGGTGGCCGAGTTCCTCCATTCTTGACGGCCCTGTACAGTAGCGCTGGGCGCCGGCGGCCTCTTCGATGAGGTCGGCAACAGGGATGCCGTTGAACCAGACACCGGTGTTTTCATCGGTCTTCTCCACCTTCACCTCTATGGATACGCCGTTCTCCTCCAGGAGAGGGACGATCTCCCGGAGCAGGTCCGGGAGGGTGCGGCCCGTGTCGACAGATCGGTACGGACAGGGCGCTTCGCCGGCCCGGCGCCAGTATATCTTTAAACGATTCTTCATCAACTCCTCACCTCCGCTGCAACCCCGGTGAACTGATTCCGGACCGCTATATGAAACTATCTTGTTCTCAGTGTTTCCTGAGGAAATCCCGCACTTTCTCGGAGTCGATCCAGCCGCGATCGAGACGGGTGATGATCCGGTCTATGATCCCGGCCTGTTCGAGGATCCGCCCGGTCTGCTCCTCTTCGCAGTAGAGATCGGCGATGCCGACGATCACCGCAAGAGGGTTCCTGATCTCGTCGCCGAGGGTGGCGAACTGCTCGATATTCCGGTCGATCTGCGCGAACGCCTCGGCCTTCATCAACTCCGTCTCCTTGCGTTCGGTGATGTCGCGCGCCACCCCCTGGAGGCGCACCACCACACCGTCGACAAAGACCGGGCCGGCGTTCACCTCGAGGCACCGGACGGATCCGTCTGCTGCATAAGCACGAAACTCCAGACCCTGCAGGGCTTCCCCCTCAATCAGCGCCGCAGTGCTGTCTGCGAGTCTGGGGTGATCGGCCGGGTCAAGAACGACGCTGATTGATTTGCCGATCAGCGTTTCAGGTTCACAGCCGCAGATCCGGCGGACCGCAGGCGAGAGATAGGTGAACCGGCCTTCGAGATCGGCGGAGAATATCAGGTCGAAACTCTGTTCGGTGAGGTGCCTGAACTTCTCCTCGCTTTTTCTCAGGGCGTCCTCCGACCGCCTCCTGACCCTGATGTGGTAGACCAGAAATAGGACGGTCAGGACGAGTATGGCGATCGTAAAGCCCGCGGCAATCACCACGCTGCGGTCGATCTCCAGAGACCTGGACGGACCGTTGATCACCGCGCTGCCTTCGGGCAGACTGGATGCCTCGAGACCGTAGCGCCGGAGCTGGCGATAGTCAAAGACGTACTGCCCCTGCAGATCCTTCTGCACCGGTATCTGCGAGGCGGGTTCGCCTTCGAAGATCCGCAGAGCGGCAGCGGCCGCCGCCTCCCCCTGGTCCCTGCCGGACACGATCTTCCCTCCGGCGATTCCCTCCTCACCGAGGTAGATATCCCACACCCCGTATACCGGTACGGCCGACACAGCGGATATCGCAACGGCGACGTCGGCAGATTCATAGTAGGAGGTGCCGCCGGGTTCACGGTAGTAGGTCATCAGCAGGACGATCGTGTCGCCGGGAAGATCCCCCACCGTCTCCTCGATCTGATCGAGGCTCGCGCTGCCCGAGTAGGTAAAGGTCAGCCGGTCGACATACCGGTCCTCGATATTTTCGAGGATCTGCAGGTTCGAGATACCGGTCTCAGTGGCGTCGTTCACCACGAAAACGTTTCTGACACCCGGGTCGAGGGTGAGCGCCGCCTCCAGCGTACCGTCCACGTCATAGGCCTCGACGATGCCGGTGCAGTTCTCCCATCCTTCCATATCGGCGTCGTCAAAATGGTTCACGCCGCAGAAGACCGCAGGTACTCCGGGAAAAAGGGAGGCATGCCGGTCCCGCATAAAATAAAAGGCGTACTCGTCCGAACAGATGACGAGATCAAAACCGATTCCGGCAAATTTCTGCCTGAGAATAACCTCTTCTCGATCCTCGTAATCCTCGCCGCCGAGACGGGGCGCGTCCATGTACTCGATATAGAGATCGACCGGGATGCCGGCTTTTTCAAAGGTGGCTTTCACGCCTTCTGTCACGTCATCAGACCAGAGCAGGCCCTGATGATAGGAGTGGAGGAGCAGCACCTTTTTTTCAGGCGGCTGCAACGCAAAAGCAGGAGAGACAAGAGAAATAGAGAGGAGGAGAACGGCGATGAAAAGAACGAAGCATAAGTGTCTTCGTTCAGAAAGCCGTTTCGACCTCATCGTTCACGCTCTCTGTTTATCTGGTGCCTTTCCAGGCACGTATTCGGCGCATCGCCTCTTTCAGGGTCGGGAGAGAGGCGGCATAGCTGACCCTGATCCAGCCCGGCGCATTGAACGCCGTGCCCGGTGTCGCCGCCACATGGGCGTCGTTCAGCCATGCGCGGGCGATCTCAAGGTCGTCGCCCTCCACCTTCACGAAAGCGTAGAAGGCCCCGTCGGGGGGGGCGACCGAAAGGCCCATCGACCCGAACTCGTCGAGCATATACATCCGCCTGATCTCGAACTCCCTGCGCATCTCTTCCACGCAGGACTGGTCGCCGGTCAGAGCCGCCACACCGCCCCACATCACGAACGTCACCGGGTGGGAGACCGAGTGCTGCTGCACCTTCGCCATCTGGCGGAGTATGGGGAGGGGGGCCACGGCATAGCCGAGCCGCCAGCCGGTCATCGCATAGGCCTTGGAAAAGCCGTTGACCGTGATCGTCCGTCCGGCCATGTCGCCGATCGACGCCAGGGAGACGTGCTCTTTCCCGTAGATCAGTTTTTCATAGATCTCGTCGGAAAGAGCAAGGAGGTCGTAGTCCTCGCAGATATCGGCGACGAGTTTGAGGGATGCTTTTGAGAGCACCGTGCCGGTGGGGTTCGACGGGGTGTTGACGACGATCATCTTCGTCCGCTGCCCCACCCGTTCGAGGATCGCATCGTCGATCTGGAATGAGGGCTCCCTGAGGGCATGATGGACGACTTTGCCACCAGCCATCTGGACACAGGGCTCATAGGATACCCATGACGGGTCAGGGAGGATCACTTCGTCGCCCGGGTTCAGGCAGGCCTGCATCGCCTGAAAGATCGCGTCCTTCGCACCGCAGGTGGCGATGACGTTTTCAGGGGCGCAGGGGATCTTGTTCTCGGTCCGGCACTTTTCGGCCGCGGCGTGCAGGAGTTCCGGAATGCCGTTCGACGGGGCGTAATGGGTCTCGCCCCTGGCGAGAGCGTCGCAGCAAGCCTGCACGATGTGGGCCGGTGTCGCAAAGTCGGGTTCGCCGATGGAGAGGCTGATCACGTCGATCCCCTCCCTCTTCATCCTCTTTGCGGCGTCTGAAATCTCGATCGTCGCCGAAGGGGCGACGGCGCTGACCTTCTCCGAGAGGGCCTTCATCCTAATCTCTGCACCATCTTGACGGCTGATTCAACGGCGCGCTTTGCATAGTCGATCCGCTCGTTGGCTTCGAGACGGGTCATGCCCGGCCCGGAGATCCCGAGGGCGACAGGCTTGTTGAATTCAAGAGATAGGTCGATGATCTTCCGGGCGGCATGCTGGACGACGATCTCGTCGTGCTGGGTCGCCCCCTCGATCACGCAGCCGATGGTGATGACGGCGTCGACATCGTCCTGCTTGAGCAGTTTTTTGATCGCAAGCGGCATGTCGTATGCGCCCGGAACATAGATGCAGTCTATCACCTCGGCGCCGAGGAACTTCGCGTGCTCCCGTCCCTCGATCTCCATCATATAGGTGATATCGCGGTTGAACTCCGCGACCACAAAGCCCAGTTTAATTACCATGATTACTCCTCGAATTGATCCTGTCTCTGTTCTTTCTTTATTCTACCGGTTTTACTGCCTCGCGGGGCCGGCGTCCTCGAAGCCCTGCCGCTGGCCGGTGCCGGCCTGACGGGTGAGTGTCTGGGGGCGGAGGATGAGGTTCACGGTGTTTTCGGCGTGTTCCCGCGCCCGGCGCTCTGCGAGCCACGCGAGCTCCCGGTCGTTCTCCGCCTCGTCCTCGTGGACGAAGACCTCGATGATATGGCGGTTGGTCATGAGTTGGGCGAGCATGAGCCCCTGCGAGGCTTCATGGGCGCACATCTTGTCTTTCTCTTTGCCGCCCGGCATACCGAGGGCAATGACGATGTCGCAGCCCCGCTCCTCGATGAGCTTCTTGCAGGCGACCGGAAGGTCCTTGAAACCCGGGACGGTGTAGCGTTCGACCGCGACGCTGGCGTGTTTGCGCAGCTCGTCGATGACGAATGCACCCATATTCACCCGGGCGAAAGTGGTGTCCGCGACCCCGATCTTCATGCGTCGAGCACCTCTGCCGCCGCCCCGACACCGTCACCCATGCCGGAGACCCCGGCCTTCTTGAGTGCGTGCTGGACTGCCGCAAGGGTGGCGAGGATCTCGGGAGCGCTGACTCCACCCATGGAGCCGATCCTGAAGATCTTGCCCTTGAGGTGGTCCTGGCCGCCGGCGATCTCGATGCCCATCCGCTTTACGGTGCCGCGGAGGGCGCTGTCGGTGACGCCTTCGGGCATGCTGGCGGCGGTGACGGTGTTCGAGTAGGTGTGGACGGCGTCGAGCTGCGGGAACATGGAGAGGCCCCATGCCGAGACGGCGGCCCTGACAGAGGCCGACATCCTGTGGTGCCGGGCGATGCGGGCGGCCATGCCTTCCTCCTTGATCATCGCCATCGCTTCGGCGAGGGCGAGGAAGAGCGGGACGGCAGGGGTATACGGGGTCTCCATCGGGGACTTCTTGCCGTTCTTGCGGTAGGCGGCAAGGTCGAGGTAGTACGGGCGGTCGTCGGCGATCCGCTCCCAGGCCCGGTCCGAGACGGCAACGGCCGCAAGCCCGGCGGGGGCGGCGAGGCACTTTTGCGAGCCCACGATGGCGACGTCGACGCCCCACTCGTCGGCGAGGACTTCGTCGCCGCCGACCGAGGTGACGCCGTCCATGACGAAGAGGGCGTCGTGCTTGCGGGCGAGTTTCCCGACCTCCTTCGCCGGGTTGAGGATGCCGGCCGAGGTCTCGTTGTGGACCATCGTCACCATCTCGGCACCGCCCTCAAGGGCGGCGGCGAGAGCGTCGAGGTCGAGGGGCGTGCCCCATGTCGATTCGATGGCGGTGACGTCGCCGTAGCGCCGCCCGAGGTCCCGCAGCCTCTCGCCGAACTTGCCGTTTACGAGGGAGGCGATCTTTTTGCCGCGGCCGAAGTTGGCGACGGCGGCCTCCATGCCGGCGGTGCCCGAGCCGCTGATGATATAGACCTCGTTTTTGGTCCCGAAGCATTCTTTCAGGACCGCGGCGCTTTCGGCGTAGGCTGTGCCGAATTCAGGGCCGCGATGGTTGATCGCCTGCCGCATCATTGCCTGCCGTACCCGTTCCGGCACCGGCACCGGCCCCGGCAGCATGAGGAGTCGTTCGTTTTCCATAAAGATCAGCACGTACTGGTGCATCCTCCGGGGCAATGTAGATTACCCCGGTGCCCGGGGGAAGAGGGAACCCCGCCACAACAGAGAGGAGGGAGAAGCGGGGAGCGCAGAAAGGGATGGAGGGCTGGTGCCGGGCACGGATCACGCCCGGCCAGATCCCCTTCTCCCAACCGCCGGGGGAAGGGCTAATGCCCGCGGCCGCAAATAATATAATGGAATTTTTATGCCCGATGTCGCAGTCATCACAGGTTCGGCTTCCGACAGTCCGATTGCGGAAAAAGCCGTGAAAGTGCTCGCAGAGTACCGTCTCTCCTACGACCTGCAGGTGATCTCGGCCCACCGCGACCCGGACCGCCTCGATGAATACGTCAGGACCTCGGACGCAAAGGTCTTCATCGCCATCGCCGGGATGTCGGCGGCCCTGCCGGGCGTCGTCGCCTCGAAGACGAAACGGCCGGTGATCGGAGTTCCGGTTTCGGGCAAACTGATGGGCGGGCTCGACGCCCTCCTCTCCATCGTCCAGATGCCGAAAGGCGTGCCGGTAGCCTGTGTCGCCGTGGACGGTGGCGAGAACGCAGCGCACCTCGCCGCCCGCATCCTGGGCGTTTCATGAAAATTCAACCGGCCATCAGGAGCGGCCCCGTGCTTCTCGCCCCCTTACGCCCCGGGGATGCCGGGCGCATCTGCCTCCTTGCAGGAGACGCCGCCGTCGCCGACATGGCGGTGCGGATGCCCCACCCCTACCCGGAGAGAGCGGCAGAAGCCTGGATAGCGGAGAGCACAGCCGGATGGAAGGCCGGATGGGGCGCCGTCTGGAAGATTACGAGGGCAAAAGACGGCCTTCTGGTAGGAGAGGTAGGAGTGACGATGGACCCGGAAAATAGGAGCGCCGAACTCGGCTACTGGATCGGGAAGGATTACTGGGGCAGGGGATACGCCACAGCCGGGGCGTGGGCAGCGGTGCAGTTCGGTTTTGAGGAGATGGGGATCCACCGTATTCACGCCTCCTGCCTCCGGCGAAACGCCGGGTCGGCGCGGGTGCTGGAGCGGGCAGGACTGCGATACGAGGGATGCCTGAGGGAACATCTTTTCCACCGGGGACGCTTCGAGGATCTGCTGCTGTTCGGGGCGGTGCGAGATGCAGATCCATACCCCGGGGAGGGGGAAGGGGGCAACGCCGCCGAAGGCTGCACTCACCACCCGGTTTGCCATGAAAAACGCCTGCGGTGTCTTTCATAGAGACGCCTGAAACCCCCTTTCATAAACAGTTCTAAAAAAAGGAGAGAATCGGCCTTCCCGGCATCTTCGGCGCGGGGCAGCCGCACTATTTTTCCCGTTCCCCGAGGATATCCCGCACCATCTTCACGGCGCAGAGATCGCCGCACATCGAGCAGGTCTCCAGGTCGCCGTCGCGCTCATGAATTTTTCGAGCATGATCGCCGTACATCGCCGCCGCAAACTGCTCGTTCCAGTTGAGCCGCCGGCGGGCCTCCGCCATCTTGAGGTCGGCCTTGGCGTGGGCACCCTCGCCGAGGCGGACGATATCGCCTGCATGGGCGGTGATCCGCGCCACCCGCGTCCCTTCAATGATGTCGTCGAGATCAGGCAGGGCGAGATGCTCGGCCGGCGAGACCATGCAGAAAAAGTCGGCCCCATGCATGGCGGCGACCGCAAAGCCCATCGCCCCGACGACATGGTCGTAGCCGGGGGCGACGTCGGTCACCAGCGGGCCGAGGAGATAGAGAGGCGCACCGTCGGAAAGTTCTTTGAGCATCTGTACATTGTAGCCGATCTGGTCGAGAGGCATATGCCCCGGCCCCTCGATAAAGCGCTGGACGCCTGCCGCAAGCGCCCGCTTCGCGAGGCCCCCCAGGGTCACGTACTCGGTCGCCTTCGCAAGCCGTTCGGCGTCGTACAGGCATCCCGGCCGCATCCCGTCGCCGAGAGAGACGACGACATCGTTTTCCGAGAGTATCTCAAGGAGATAGTCGTACTCGCTGTACAGCGGGTTCTCCTCTCCCGTAGCGGCCATCATCGCCACATGGAAGGCCCCTCCCCGCGAGACGACGCCCATGATCCGGGGGTCGAGGCGGAGGGCCGAAAAGGCGGCCAGGTTCACGCCGCAGTGGAGGGTGAGGAAGTCGACACCCTGCCTGCAGTGCTCTCTGATCACGTTAAAGAGGAGATCCGGGGTGATGTCGGCCGCATTTCCGGCCCGCCGGACCGCCTCGTAGATAGGGACCGTGCCTGCGGGAGCGTCGAGAGCGAGGATCTCTTTTCTCATCGCCGGGAGATCGCCCCCGGTGGAGAGGTCCATCAGGGTGTCGGCACCGTTTTCAAGGGCCGCCTTCGCCTTCCTGATCTCAAGGGCAGGATCACAGCGCTCTCCCGACGTGCCGATGTTCACATTCACCTTGATCCGGCAGCCCTCACCAATAGCGCAGAGGCGGTGTGGACGGCGGGGATTGGCCGCGACCGTGATCCGCCCCCTCGTGATCGCACGGGCGGCCTGCCGCGGCGAGAGCCCCTCGTCCCTCGCCACAGCCTCCACCTCCGGAGGGACGCCTTTGAGGCACTCCTTGATCAGGGTTTGCATAACACACATCTATCGGGAATCCTTATTATTCTGCATGCCAGTCGTGTGGTTGCCAGGAGAGGGATATTTCGCGAACAGTTACATCTTCGGCGGAGTGCTCGTCGATGCCGGGGTGACGCCGCTGGCGCTGGCACCCCATGCAGACCGGATCGAGACGATCGTGATCACCCATACGCACTATGATCACATCGCATACCTGAACGAGATCAAAGCACTCACGCAGGCCGAGGTCTATGTCCACGCCTTCGATGCTGCCGGACTATCGGGGGACCGGACCAGCCTCGCACCCATGTTCGGCGCACGTCCCCCCATGATCGTTCCCGATCATATCCTTGAAGGTGGGGAGCGGATCGGCGGTCTTGAGGTGATCCACACACCGGGCCACACACCGGGCGGCATTTCCCTGTACAGCCCCGAGGAAAAAGCGCTCTTCTGCGGCGACATCGTCTTTCCCGGCGGTTCGTTTGGACGGTTCGATTTTCCGGGCGGGGATGTGGGGGCGCTCGCCGGTTCGATCGACCGCCTCGCCGCCCTCGACGTTGAGGCGCTCTACCCCGGGCACGGCGAGCCGGTCAGGTCCGGTGGGAACCGCCACATCAGGGTGGCGGCCCTCGCCGTACGGGAAATGCCATGAAAGGGATCTACTGCCTTATTCTCAGAAACGACGCATGTGACCTTGATGTGGGACGGCTGGGACCGGTCAACTTCAGAGGTGGCTGGCATATCTATGTCGGTTCCGCCCTCGGCCCGGGTGGGCTGCCCGCCCGCGTCGGGAGGCATTTCAGACTGGCCACCGAAAAAGACCGACCTGCACGCTGGCATATCGACCGCCTCCTCCTCTCGCCGGCGTTCAGCCTCGAAGGAGCGGTTTGCGGCGGCACCGAAGACCGACTCGAGTGCCGGCTCGCCGACGCGATCGGCGGGGAGAGAGTACCTAGTTTCGGGTGCACCGACTGCGCCTGCGATTCGCACCTCTTTTACCGCCCTGCCGACCCGTTCGACGAGATAACACAGGCGTTCGACGCCATCGGCATCTCTGCCGGTACCAGAAAGACCAATAAGGGGGAGGGCTATCTCTTGGTATGAAAGTGCTCGGCATTTCAGGGAGCATGAGGAAAGACGGCAACACCGCCCAGATTGTGAGATATATCCTCGCAAAGGTGCAGACGGCCGGCATCGAGACCGAGTTCGTCTCCCTTTCAGACAGGGAGATCAAACCGTGCACCGGCTGCGAAAAGTGCAAGGAGACGAAGTGGTGCGTGATCGAGGGGGACGACTGGAGCGCGATTGCCACAAAGATGCTCGAGGCCGAGGTGGTCGTCCTGGGGTCGCCGACCTATTACTACGACATCAACGGCCAGTTGAAGAACCTCATCGACCGGACGTACTCCTTCTACCACGACCGGAAGCTGGCGGGCAGAAACGCCGTCGCGGTAACGGTCTGCGCCGACAGGGGCTGCGAGCGTTCGCTCGAAACGATCGAAGGTTTCCTGAACACCCACCAGTACTCGTATCTCGGGCATGTCTGCGGCAAGGCCTATCTCCCCGGCGAGATCATGACCGACACCAGGGCGGTAAGGAAGGCCGACGAGGCTGCCCGGAAGATCATCAACCTGCTGCAGCCCCACGACTGAAGGCATAATATGGGCCGGGCACCCAACGAAAGATATGGAACACGTCAGGGTATCCCTCCCAGAGAAGGAGGCTGAAGGCTTCGTCATCCCCCTCGGCCCCGCAAACCTCGTTTTTGTGAAGACCGATCTCGGCCTCGTCGGATGCGGCGCCGTCGACGTTGCGGCGCTGGAAAAATTCGGCTACCCTGCGGCGAAGGTCAGGCCGGTGGACGGCCCGTCGATCCGGGACGTCGACGACCTCCTCACCGGCATCATCGTCATGGCGAACGGACCGGCTTCAGAGAGAGGCGTAGTTCCGGGAATGACCGGAAAAAAGGCACTCGAACTACTCTGAAACCGACAAAAGGAGTCTCTTCTGATCTTTTTTCAGAAAACCTCGGGATCGAATAACAAGATATACCAGAGATCAGCGAGAAACCTGAGAGTAGTTGTTCCCGCCGAACGGAGGAATTCAGATCAATCGTCGCGGTATAAAGATTGTCGCTGGCGTTCTCGTCCTGCTCTCTCTTTTTCTTCCGGTCTCCGCTACAGTGCCGGACGATACCAGAAGCGTAATGCTCCTCCTCTCCTACAACCAGGGATTCGAATGGACCGACGATGTGGTGGATGGGGTCGTCTCGGTCCTACCCCCGGATGCGGATACCGATCTCCATATCGAGTACATGGACACAAAACGGGCGATGGGAGACGAGTATTTTGACCAGCTCTTCAGCATCTATCAGACCAAATACCGCAACGAAACGCCCGAAGTGATCATCGCCGATGAAGAGGATGCCTACATCTTCCTGAAAAATCACCGGGACGACCTTTTCCCCGGGGCGCCGGTCGTTGTCGTCGGCCTGAACTGGCGGGAGGACCGGCAGGCACCAGAACCCCCGGGTTTCACCGGAGTGATGGAGGACTACGAGATCCCGAGAACTATCGATCTCGCCCTCACCCTCCACCCCGACACCGAACACCTCGTCATCATCAACGACAATACTTCGACTGCCGGAAAGGAGAACGACCGCCTGCTCCGGGATATACTGCCAGCGTACCAGGACGACCTCGGCGTGATCGAACTCAGCAACCTCACCGCCGAAGATCTCGGACTCGCCCTTGAACGCCTCCCTTCTCACAGCATCGTCCTGCTGCTCACCTACAATCAGGACGCTGAAGGGAGGGTCTTCACCTATGACGAGATGGTCGCACGCGTCACCCGCATGACCGACGCCCCCGTCTATGGCATCTGGGACTTTTATCTCGGAAAGGGGATCGTCGGCGGGTATATGACGCGGGGCTTCGAACAGGGCGTTGCAGCCGGGGAGATCGCAGAAGAGATCCTCAACGGTACCCCGGTGGCCGCGATCGCCCCGGTGATTGCACGGCCGAAGGTGGCAATGTTCGATTATTCCGAACTCGAACGGTTCGGCATCGCCGCTTCCGCCCTGCCCGAGGGGAGCGTCGTCGTGAACAGGCCGCAGACAAGCGTGGAGATCCCGCTCCAGACGGTCTATCTATCTGCTGCGACGGTGTTTGCACTCGCCGCTCTTCTCGCCGTTCTCCTGCTGATGAACAGGCGGCTCAATAACGCACAAAAAAAGTTGCAGATCAGCGAAGACCGGCTTTCCACCGCACTGGGAGCCACAAACGACGGGGTATGGGAATGGAACATCGCCGACAACTCGGTCTACTTCAGCCCGATGTATTACCGGATGCTTGGCTACGAGCCGGGTGCGTTCCCCGCATCCTACGCCTCGTGGATCGCCCTGCTCCATCCCGACGACAGGGAGCGGGTCCGCGCCGAGATAACGACTGCGTTCTCCCGCAAAGACACCTTTTATCAGACCGATTTCAGAATGCTCACAAAGGGCGGGGACTGGAAATGGATCCTGAGCCGGGGGCGGGTCGTGGAGTGGGACGGCGAGGTGGCTGTCAGAATGGCGGGAACCCATGTGGACGTTACCGGGCGAAAACGGGAAGAGATAGAGCGGGAACACTACCGCAAGATCCTCGAAGAGCAGGTCGCCGAACGGACTGCCGACCTCGACCGGGCGGTAAAAAGCCTCAGGGCCGAGATCGAAGACCGGAAAGCCGCAGAGTCCGGCCTCGCAGATGAGAAAAACCGACTCGCGGTGACCCTGCGATCGATCGGGGACGGTGTGATCGCCACCGGGACGGACGGGCGCATCGAGATGATGAACAGGGCTGCAGAGGATATCACCGGCTGGAAAAGTGAGGATGCCCGTGGGAAACACCTCAGATCGGTTTTCAGGATCTTCGATGAAGCCAGCAGGCAACCCCGTGAGGATCCGGTCGCACAGGTGATCAGGGACAACTCCATCATCGAACTTCCGCGGGACACTATTCTGATCCGGAGGGACAAAAGTGAGCGGGTCATCGCCGACTCGGCCGCCCCGATCCGTGATGCAGGGAGCCGTATCATCGGCGTCGTCATCGTATTCAGGGACATAACCGATGCCAGAAGAGGGGAGGAGGAGCGGATCAGAGCACAGAAACTCGAATCCCTCGGCCTTCTCGCAGGAGGGATCGCCCACGATTTCAACAACTTCCTGATGGGAATCCTCGGCAACATCCAGTTCGCCGCCGAAGGGCTGGAAGAGAACGACATCAGGCTAAAGTATCTCAAAGATGCCGAAGCCGCCCTTTTCAGGGCGAGGGACCTGACCGCGCAGCTCCTCACCTTCGCACGGGGAGGAGCACCGGTCAGGCGCGCCCGTCACCTCGGGGACATGATCAGGGAGACGGCCACCTTCACCCTGAGGGGATCCAGATCGAGGCCGACCTTCGAGATCCCGGATGACCTCCAGGCGGTGAACGTGGACATCAGCCAGATCTCGCAGGTGATCGGAAACCTTGTCCTGAACGCCGCGCAGGCGATGGAAGGCGGCGGCATCGTCACCGTCACTGCGAAAAACGTCGAGATCGGAGAGGAGACACCCCTGCAAAAGCCGGGAAAATATGTCAGGATCGAGGTCCGCGACACCGGCGGCGGCATTCCTCCCGAGAACCTTCCAAAGATATTCGACCCCTACTTCACCACAAAATCGGGGGGGAGGGGGCTCGGTCTTTCAAGCTGCCTCTCCATCATAAAAAAACACGACGGCTGGATCGATGTCCGATCTGAGCAGGGTACCGGCACGACTTTCTCGGTTTATCTTCCGGCGGCTGAGACAGGCCCCCTCCCCGAAGAAACCGGGGAGGCGAAGCCCGAAGATATGGCATGTTCAGGTCGTGTGCTGATCATGGACGACGAGGAGCATATCAGAAAGGTGATGCAGGCAATGCTCACCAGAAAAGGTTTCTCAGTCGATACCGCCGAGGACGGTGCCGCCGCAATCGAACTCTACAGGAGGGCGATGGAACGGGGAGAGCCCTATGATACGGTGGTGCTTGACATGACCGTTCCCGGCGGGATGGGCGGGAAGGAGACGATGGAGCACCTCAGAGAGATCGATCCGGGGGTGAGGGCGATCGTGTCGAGCGGCTACTCGCAGGACCCGGTGATGGCGTCCTATGCCGACTGCGGTTTTGCGGCGGCGCTCCCGAAACCCTACCGGATCCAGGATCTCATCGACGTCATCAAAGAGATCTGCAGAGACGAAACATAAAATCGGAACAGCGGGGCTGGAGACCTGCCAGGGAGAGGGGAGGGGGATTTCACGGCACGGTTCCATAGAGGGTCGTCCGCTGCACAAGCGGGCGGCCGATATCCTCCGCGATCCGCCGCATCTCCGCGGGGTCGAGGTAGTCGGTTCCGGTCGCACCCGCCCCTTTGGAGATGCTCTCCTCGAACATCGTGCCGCCGAGATCGTCGGCGCCAGCAAGGAGGGCGATCTGCGCCATTTTTATCCCGATCTTCACCCAGGACGCCTGGATATGGATGATATTATCAAGGAACAGACGAGAGACGGCGTACATCAGGAGATCCTCCCGCCCGGTCGCACCGGCCCGCGCCCGCCCCGAGGTGTAGAGGGGGGTGGTCCACGGGATGAACGAGAGCGGCACGAACTCCGTGAACCCACCGGTCTCGTCCTGGATCTCCCTCAGCACCGCAAGGTGGCGGGCGCGCATCGAGGCAGTGTCGATGTGGCCGTACATGATCGTCGCCGTCGAGGGGATGCCCATCAGGTGCGCCTCTTTGATGATCCTGACCCACTCCGCGGTCTCGATCTTGCCCGGGCAGATCTCCTGCCGCACCCCGTCCACCAGGATCTCGGCGGCGGTGCCGCAGAGCGAGCCGAGCCCCGCCTCCTTCATGCGGGCGAGGACCTCACCGGTCGAAAGCCCGCTCTGTCTGGCGGCATAGGCGACCTCCTGCGGGTTCGAGGCGTGGATGTGCGCCCCTGGCGCCTCCTCCCTGATCCTCCGTATAAGACCGACATAATCCTCGGCCGTAAAGTCGGGGTGGAGACCGCTCACCGTGCAGATCTCGGTGACTCCCCTCTCGCGGGCGGCCCGAAGGCGGGAGATCACCGTCGCGGGATCATGGAAGTACGCGTCCGGGTCCCCCGGCTTCCGGCAGAACCCGCAAAAGCCGCAGGAGTTTATGCAGATATTCGTCACGTTCAGGTTCTGGTTGCACACGTAGGTGACGGCGTCGCCGGCCCGCTCCTCGCGCACCTGATCGGCGGCGGCGGCGATCGCCCATACGTCCCGGCCCCGGGCAGAAAAGAGCGTCACCGCTTCCTCTTCGGTCATCCGTCGCCCATCCTGGATCTCGGAGAGCAGCGCCTGCAGCATGCACATTCCTTGCGGGGGCGGAGATATTATATCCTGCGGCGGGGGCCCGGACGGGGGGACCGTGAGCAGATACGGTTGAACCGTCCCCGGCTGGAGAGGAGGGCCCTCAGGGCCGTCACCCCTCCGCCTGTCGCCTGCACTCTGAAACGTCCGAACTGATGGATGGGTAGGGCGAATTATTCAAAAGGCCATTAATAACTGATTTATAATCTGGATTCAAGATCTACCCATAACACAGTGAGGTTTCACACATGGCCGCCCAGGATATACCACTTCCCGCGATCAACGTCATGCGGTATCTGGAACTCTCGCCCGAAGAGATCGCTCTCGCCATTCTCAGCCTGATCGTCGGATTTATCGCCGTGCACCTGGTCGGCAGACAGATCATGAGATATGCCCGGGACAACATGAAGATCCCGCAGATCATGGCGATCCACATCGTCACCGCCATCAAACTCTTCCTCTATCTCGTGGTCGTGCTCATCGCCCTCTCCTTCCTCGACGAGGACATCGATGCGATCATTCTCAGCGTATCGGCGGTTGTGATGTTCATCTTCGGTTTCGGGCTGCAGGACACCATCAACAACTTCGCCTCAGGCATCTGGATCGCCTCCTCACGGGCATACGATATCGACGACGAGGTGACGATCGCC
>Ga0068711_1000372_pt1 | contig 41970 bp, 21 predicted proteins | sample MTBAKMMethaMetaG_FD_62224 | JGI IMG/M metagenome (GOLD analysis project Ga0068711, IMG submission 62224) | Enrichment culture microbial communities from Arthur Kill intertidal strait, New Jersey, USA, that are MTBE-degrading - MTBE-AKM (Arthur... | ecosystem: Environmental > Aquatic > Marine >...
GTCACCTTCTTCAAATTCACAGTCTTGCCGCATTTCCTCTATCATTTCCCAGAAGGTCTCTCGCGTTTCTGCTGAAAATTCCTCTTGACCTTTCAGCATGTCTTTGATGGTACCCCACCAGGGGACTTGCACCAGGCCTGCCATGAGCTCGTTGATTTGTGCTCGCGCCTCGTCCAGGCTGATTTGATCTTGCAGGTAAGCATCGATGATGCGGCCATTCTCCACTAGCAGATCCTCGTCGTATTCTCCGGTATAGGAGGGGAACATCCAGCAGACATAGCGCGCCATTTGCAGAAATTCCTCGCGGTCGTCGAACCACAAGAACGATCCCGCGCCGCTGCCGCACACGCCGTTGACGTCTAAATAGAAATACATTCCCAACGTATCCAGTTCGGGTTCCATGCTGGATGCTTTTTGCATCATTTCAATAATTTGCTCAGCGAGATCGGTCATTTCATTTTCTCCATTGTGGGTGGTCGTAATGATTAATCAGGTGTTGCTTGAGGTCTCAAGTATGATTATATTGGGGAGGCTGGTGCGTATTTGTGGGCTTGTTTTATGTTGATTGCCATAGATGAGAATTTTGGCAACAAAAAAGCCCGGAAATTTCCTCCGGGCATTTTGCATAGGAATTCGATTAGAATGCAATGTCTATTCTTTAATATCCCCGATTTCAATCGAATAGCCAAAAACGGCCTCATCCATGAAGCGGGTGCCGAGCATGACCATATCCATGGGTTCCAAATCCTGGCCAGGATCGAACACGATGGTGAAGATTTCATCGAGCTGACTATAGGTGCAATCTTCGACAAAAGGGTGCTGAGTGGCCAGGTCGATGAAAGCCTGGATTTCGCGCTCTTTCAATTTGACCGGCGCTTCCATTCTGAGGATGTTGCCGTCATATTCACCCTGGTATTTAACTTCTTTGTCTTTCATTATTTTCCTCCCTGGATTTATGTGATGTGGTAACGGTCAGGCGCTGATGGTTGGTAAATTCCTGGCGATCATGGGTGATAAGTACCGCGCGACTATTCCTGGTATGGATTGTTGAGAATTATTCTTGACCCCCTCCCTGCCCTCCCCCGGCAAGCCTGGGGAAGGAATACACACCAGAGCGGGCAAAATATGCCATTACCAGGCCAATATTAGAATGGAAACCGATTGAATAGATTTTTTACAAAACCCAAGCGCTGGAATCAGAATTGCTTTGCGAAGCGGGCATAGAGAGATTCTGAGCAAAACTATTTTTTAGGGTTTTGATATTTATCTTTTATGTAGATATACAGAAATATGATAACCACTCCAAGCAGTAAAAAGAAATCTGCCATTGTTACCCTCCTATCCATATGGCAATACCTGTTTCAATTCGATTTTTCTCCGAATGACTCTTTTTGGCCTACATAGATGATTTATCTTTACACGGGAAAAATGGTTTTCAAATACAATGAAACCGGTAAGTGTTTTAATATTTTCTCAACAGGGTTGACTTACAGGTGTTTGTATTCAGGGATTCTTGCCTTGTTTCGGCTTATTTTTCCCTCTTGTTTTCATCATTTTTCTTTTTCATGTCGTTAATGATTTCCTCAATGGCATCAACAAAATCATCGTCTGAAATTTCCCGGTCAAAGATATGAAAAACAGGTTTTTCCCCATCTTTTTCTTTTTTGATCTTGAAGTCCGGGTTTTTATTTTCGTCATATTCTTCCATATCCCAATCCTTTAATCGAATTTCTTGCCTATGACTAAAGCGAAAGAAGCTTTCTTGCTGGTCTTAATACCAACAAGGGAATTGAGGAGAGTTATAGGTGATTCTTGGTGCTGCTCATAAATATTGTACTCTAGAAAACCCAAACGTTAACCTCCCTCGTGAGGTACGGGAATTGGGGGAATCTGGCGGATCACCTCGACACCAACTCTATTTTTCCATGATCATCCAGGAAGCACAGCGTGGCTTTGGCGGGTTCTCCCAGCAAAGCATTGATGACTTGCGCGTACCGGTTCATTTGGGAGCTGTATTTTTCAGTCAGCTCGGATTTCTTTTCATCATTCCAAATCGCGTCCGTTTTAAAATCGATGATTTGCCAGCCTTCATTGGTTCTATACAGCAAATCGATGTATCCGGTTTCTGCAACTCCTTTTACATTTCGGGTATACGGTAGTTCGTGATAGCGTTCCGTGGTTGCTTCCACTTCAATTCGGAGCGGGTGATCATGAAACCGGTTCAATAAAACTTCAGCATGGCGAATGGCGGCTTCAAGTCGGGATGGTTGAGCAAGGCCGGCAGTTAGTGCTGTGGCTCTTAACACCGGGCGAAGACGAAAATCCTCTGGGAATAACCACAGCTCGATGGCCTTGTGCACCATTTTTCCAATCACCGCAGGGGGAATCGAATCAGCGGGACCGGTTGTACGATATGGGAGAACTTCGGGCAATTCATCTTCCCGCAAATCAGGCTGAATGGGTTCAGTTAACGGGGCATAAATCGGGACCATATCAGGTTCAGTCTCGATGGGTAATTGTGCGGTTTTTTCATTGGATGTCAAACCAGCGTTCGGATTCATCGCCCAGGCGCGCACGGGCTGCCCGGTTTTCGTATGGGTGATCACCGCGCTCCCAGCGTTTTGAATCAGGCTATCTACGTCAATCTGGGCAGCTTCGCATAAATCTTTAAGCCAGGCGGCTGTTTTCCCCCCACTATTTTTACTTGAAGTGGTATGACCACAAATGATCAGTTTTTCTTGCGCGCGCGTGAGTGCCACATATAGCCAACGCTGAACCTCGGCCTCTGTTTGCTTGTTATCCAGGTTTTTCGCAATGTTGTACAGGATAGGGGGCGGATCCAGCTTTACCGCTGTTCCCATTTTCGGCAGGAGATAAGCCATCTCAGTTTTATCATTTTGTTCGCGGCTGGCATCCGCCAGAACCACAATGGGGAATTGCAGCCCTTTCGATTTATGAATCGTCATCAGGCGCAGTGATCCTTGCGCATCGGCGGGAGCTTCCCCTTCGCGAGCACCGGCTTCATTGATGGTGGTGAGATGATCGAGAAAGTCTCGCACATTGATTTCCCCGCTAGATTGGGCGTCCGCGATCAATTTGTCCAGGTTTCTCCACAGCCGTCCCCCCGTTCCACTCTGGTCCGTGATGGCAAGAATGGCGCGATAATCAGTTGTGTCCACTAATTTTTTCAGCAGTTCAGCGACTGGAATTCGATCCACCAGCGGAATGAGTTCATGCAGAATAGATAACGCGCGTTTCGCACGCGGCTGTTCTTCAGGGGCAATGGTCGAGAGATCCCCTTGAAGCGCGGTCCAAAAGGGCATGGAATCGTTGTTTTGCCAGCGCAGTTGGTAAAGAGCGCTATCGGTAAATCCAAAGGCTGGCGAGCGCAGCATGCCTGCCATTGCCAGGTCATCGGTCGGGTCTGCCAGCGCTCGCAAGATATTGATCACATCGCGGATCTCTGGACGGTCGTAAAAACCGCGGCCGGCGACAGTTACAAAGGGGATTCCTGCTTCTTCAAACGCATTTTCATAATAAGGGAACGCATTTGCCGTTCGAAACAATAAAGCCACGTCATCCCAGGAGCGAATTTGTCCCTCTTGTTTCAGTTCCAGCAGGCGCGCGGCTAGGGCTTGCGCGGCAGCCGGTCTGCCAACTTCAGCGTTTTTACCAGCGCCGATCACAAATTCAATATGGGGTGAGACGATCCCTTCTCTCGGTTCCTGCCGGTGCGCGATGAGCGGTTGGTATGCCGCGTGGTATGGAGGGGGCGGATCTTCTTCGGAAATCATCACTGCGGATAACAAATCTTCCATCGCGTCTAACATCGGTTTGTGAGAGCGAAATGTCTCATCTAAATTGATGCCTACCCCGCCCTTTGCTTTGATGTTTTGCTGCACGGACCGGAACACGGTTACGTCTGCGCGGCGGAAGCGATAGATGCTTTGCTTGGCGTCTCCTACCACAAACAATTTACCCGGCGACCCGGCAAGGGCTTCTACAATTTGACGCTGCCGCTGGTTGGTGTCCTGAAATTCATCCACCAGCACAGCCGCGACTTGACTCTGCCAGTGCTCTTGAATTTCCGGTCTGGCTAATAATTGCGCGGCTCCATTTTCAAGATCATCAAAATCGAGTGCTGCCTGTTGACGCAGGGCTTCGCAATACGAAGCAACCATCATGGTAAAGGCGTGCTGGATCAAATCCAGAGCGATGATGAAATTCTCCTCTGCTTCTGCGCTTGGAGGAACGTCCTTGTTATCTTCGCCGCCGCAAATCGGATCCAAACATGATTTGTAGGCTTCTCTTAAATCCTTGACGGTTTCCTTTACAACACTGTTATTGTTGCCTGGCCGCTTGTCCATATAATTCCGCCTTGCCTGGAACAAATGCTGGCAGCAGGTAACATAATCGCCAGCCAAAAGGGCTTTTTCCGCCTTATCCCATAAGGGCAACAACGCCTGCACTTGCGCGGCTAATTTATCCCCCGCGTCCCTGCGAAGTTCCAAGGCTCCCGTTCCCCGTAGATACGATATGCAGTCAGCAATGGCCGGTTTCTTAAGATTGGATTCTAATGCCTGCTGGATGATCTGAGCGCCATCGAACCTTTGCGCAAATGCTTCCTGAGCATCCAGGCGGTTGTTGAGGAGAATGGTTAGCAGTTCGGATATGTCTTTTAAGTCCATTACCCGGAAAAGCGGGGCGAATTCTGCCATTCCGGCCATTCGGGACTTTGTGTCTTCCACTATTTGCGCTTTCAACGCAGCCGCGTTGTTTTCATCCATCACCTTGAATTTGGGATCGATTTTGGATTGCGCGGGATGGGCGCGTAGGATTTCTGAACATAAACTGTGAATGGTGCCAATGTGGGCTGAATCCATTTCTGCAATTCGATCTTTCCATAGTTGACGTTGGTCATCAGAAGTGGATTGATTCCAGATTTGCGTAAGGGTTTCGCGGACTCGCGAGCGCATTTCCAGCGCGGCTTTATCTGTGAAGGTGATCGCAAAAATACTGCGTGTAGGTAAACCATCGGCCAGTAAAGTAACATATCGGGCAACCAGCGTGTTGGTTTTCCCGCTACCTGCCCCCGCTGTAACAGCAATGTCGCGGCCGCGGGTGATGGCGGCCTCTTTTTGTTGGCTGGTGAGTTTGAAAGATTGTAGTATTTGTTCTCGAAGAAGATTATTCATGGTTTACCAACTCGATTCATATCGCCAGCACCATGCAGCTGCCGGGCAGTAAGAAGGGCAGCCTCCTGAGGGTGATGCGGGAGAAAATTCGGCAGCATGGATTCCTTTGATAATTCGGCGCAGGTGCTCGCGAACGATATCAATAGAGGCTTCCACGCCATCCATGTCTTTGTTGCCTAGATCCGAAAGTATCAGGGACCCAGCCTTGGCAGCCAGGATGTTCCAGTATTTTCCTTCTACCGGAATTCCGAGATTCAGCGCATCCCGCGCGGCCAGGGCGTAGATTGGAAGTTGCAGCCGGTACCCTTTTTCCAGATCGCTTTTTGCGAGGTGAGAACCGCCGCTTTTATAGTCAAGCACGCGCAGCTGCCCTTCTTTGTTTTGGTCGATACGATCGATGACTCCACGGATTTTAATTTTTTCCTCCCCCAAATCAATGATCAGGGGTTTCTTTCCATGAATGCCGAATTCTTCTTCGAAGGCAATCGGCGCCCAGGTTGTACTCTGTTTCGCCAATTCGCGCACGGTTTGTTTTAATTTTTCCAGGAGTTGCGCTTTTTCAACTTCCCATAGCAAAGAAGGCCGGAATCCGAAATCTCGGGGGGCGTTATGAAATACTTTCTCGGTTTCTTGTTCCAGTATCTTTAATACTTCTGATTCTTCATTCGTATTTCGCGCGTTTTTATACGTTTCTTCCAGGATTTTATGAAGCATCGAGCCTAATTGTCTGGCATCGAATCCCAGTTTGGGAAGCTCGCGCGGCTCAAGATCTAACGCGTTTCTTACAAAAAACTGGAAGGGACATGATCCATAATTTTCTAGTCTAGAGGCGCTCCAGATTGTAGAAGTTGAATACCTTTGGCTCAGGCTGGGCATAAGCGCGGGCACATACCCTTCATACGGGCCTTGAATTCCTTTGCTCCGCCTGGCTTTAAGGACCTCTTGCGTTTGTTGAAGATTCTGCCAACGTTCTGATAGAAAACGATATTTTCCAGGGAGGAGTTTTTGCTGCACGGCAGAGAACAGCAATTCCTGGGTGGATGCCGCGTCTGCCAATAGCTGCGGGTGATCTGGCTGAATGGTCTTCACCGCTGATTCATTGAATAGAGTCTTGACTGCGCTCCAGAAAATGGACGGTTCCCATCTCTCTCCATCGCCAGCCAGGTATGGGCGTGTGAGCAGTAAATATTGATCCGCGCGGGTAACGGCCTGGTAAAACACCCCGGCTTGTTCGCGCCGCAAGCGTGAATCCAGGCCCACTGCGGACCGAAAATCTTCATCCAGGAAAGGATCAGTCCGTTCAACGACAGGGAAAGATCCTTCGGATAACCCCATGATGACTACAGCCTTAAACCGTGTGCCGCGCGCTTCCGTCATTCGGCCAACAAGTAGGGCGGGTTGCTTAAACCGGCCGGATTCTCTTAACCCTTCGCCACGCAAGGTTCCCTGGATGTCTGCCAGAAATTGGGGATAACTCACTTGACGTTCTCCAGCTACCGATTCATTCAAAACCAATGAGCGCAGAACTTCGCGTAAGACCTCACATGCAGCCTGGTCACGTTCACTGCTGGCTTTCTCATAGAACTGTAATTGCTCTAATACGTCTTCGAGCCAGGTAATCCATTCTGTTTGCGAGAGAACCTGCTCAGGTGGGGTGAGGGTTTGAAATACTGATTTCAGCGTCTGGCATAACTGATCGGCTTCTGACCCACGTGGGAGCTTGGGTGAGTTACGCTCATCGTCCAGATCGTTTTGGTCTTGATGCGTGGATGAAGAAAGGCGGTCCCAGGCTTCCTGCCATTGTTCCCACCCTTCCACTATTTGTGCCACCCTGCTGATCATCTCAAGGGTGTTTATGGTTTCTTTGTCCAGAGAGAAATCAAAATAGGGAGAGCGGAGGATGTTCACCAGGTAGCGGGATGAAAAATTCTTGACTGGCAGCGAAAGTAAATTGATTAGTGCTGTTATTGAAGGAGAGCTATCCAATGACTCATCCAGGGTGAATTGGATGGGAATACCGAATTCTTCAGCACTGATTTTGAGAAAAGGGTGGTAGGTTGCGGGATCGGGAGTGAATATGGCGCAACTGGTGAGTGGCACGTTCTTTCGAACGACCAGCGTTTTAATCCACCGCAGGGCTTCGCGCGCTTCATCTGCTGGGGAGCGTGCTTCCAACAAGATGGGTTCGGAGACTGGCCGGGCCACTCCTTTTTGGGGCTCAAACAGACAACTCTCTATCCAACCCATTTCTGGTGTTAAAAACGGCGTGTTTTCCAGCGTGGTGATGATTGGGGAGAGGGCGCCAATCAGCTTTTTTATGTTTTCTGTAAAGCGGCGAAATGCGGGTCTTATTGAATCTTGCATTCCTGGGATTGTGATTAAGGTGTCACCACCTCGTTGGCTCAGTAATTTCAATACCTCAATTTGCGCGCTGTCGAATGAATCAAATCCATCGACAATTATGAGCCGAATGTCTTTTGCTATTGTTTTGTTCTGCTCCAAGGCAGTAATCGCAAGCCAGTTCAAGTCCTCCGTGTCTGCCCACTGCAACTCTCCCAAGCGAGATTGATACCGGGAAAATAACTCAGCCAGGTCTTTATAAGCAGGTGAATGATCTTGTGCATACTCGAAAAGCTGTGATGGATTGACCAGGGCACGCTTAAGCTCAGCAAAGGACTCGCGCAGGGATTGAATGAACCCAGGAAATGGCTGAAGCGGTGAGAAATGAGGTAATTTTCCGAGGGCTGTGGCGGAATCGACTGTGTCTTGAATGAACCGGTGCTGCAATGAAAAAGATGCTACTGGCAAAAGCGTCCCAGTATCTTCCAAAAGGCTGCGATTTAAGTCTTCGAAGCGCCCAATTTGGATGCCGATGGCCCCGCCGGACTCTGCCAATCTGCCGCGAAAGGCGGCTGCCTGTATCCGGTCTGGAACCACCACCCAAATCTTTTTCAGCGGGTTAGCGGCTTGATTATCCCGAATGCGTTGGATACAGGCTTCTGTTTTTCCGCTCGCGGCGGGGGCGATTAAGAGTTCAGCAGGCAACAAAGGCTCCTTGGTTGTGGAAAATTGATTTCATATCAATCCTGGTCATCGGGATCCACTCCGTCGATGTCTGCGTAATATGAATCTTCTTCCATGCGGTATTCTCCGTAATCGCCCTGGACATCCATGGTTATTTCACCATTTTTACATTCCAGCACGCCGCTGAAATCATTGGATCCTTCCTCATAACGATGGACGAAGGTTAGATCACAAAATAACTTTGACAACGCAATTGTGACAGGCAAAGGCGGCGACCATGCGGACAGGAAATACGCAACGACTTCGCCATCATCCATTGCGATCAATCCTGAATCCTTTTCGGTGTTCCATGAGGTGCCCCAGTTATTCATGCGCCATTCAAAACCACCCGCCCGAAATCCAGCACCAGACCCATCTGCGTCTAGTTTTGCGAATTCCTCCGGATAAGGAATCACTGCGTTGAAATCAAAAACAATATCATCCGTTTTTACCAGATTGAATAACCGCTGGAGGTTTTCGTTGTCTCCAGTGATGACAATTTCGTTGGAACACCAATTGGGCATAATTTCCTTTCTATGTTCTACTTAATAAAGTTGATTGAAGTCAAATTCATCTGTTTGAAATAATTTGGTTAATCACTGTCTTCATCTCCCTCAGCGTCAGAAGAAAAATCACCACCCATCATCTGGGAAAACAATTCTTCTAATGAAATTCCATCTCCATCATCTTCAAAGCCTGCAAAAGAGAATTTCACTTCCTTATCTTCCAGGTCTTCATCTTGCTCTCCCGGTATATAATCGAAGAGCTCATTCTCCCTGAGAGTAGACTTATTTTGACTTTTATCAGAAACGGTTCCCCTGAAGTTTTGATGAATTTTATTCCTGACAATGCTTGCCTTTGCCTCATCAATAATTTCAATGCCAATATTGTTGTCGTAGATCTCATTTAACTCAATCTGGGCAGTGGCTGAGTCACAGATAAGGATGCCTGACCTATCGTTGTTATATATTTTGTTACCTTTCAAAGTTAGTGAAGCGTTTTCGCCGATTTCAACTCCGCGGATTTCATTATCAAAAAATTCGTTTTCTTCCGCATTCGTTTGCGAAGCACCATAGGTTGCCAGACCATTGTTTTGATTTTCGTAGCTTTTATTTTTGCTTAACCTGCAGACAACATTATTGTCTATAAATATTCCATGCTGCTCGTTTCCAAAAACCTCGTTATTTTCCAAATTTGCTTTTACTTGATGCAATAAACCTATCCCGGCAGCATTATGGTGACTGGAATTTTCGGTAACGGTTACAGTGGACTGGTCATAGGCCATCAACCCATATCCTTCATTTGAACAAAATTCATTATTAAATATCTCGCCGGTGGAACGATCACGAAAGATTGCGCCATAACCATTACCCTCGAAGGTATTGCTTGTTAACGCTACAGTGGATTGGCCTTGGGCAGAAATTCCCAGAGTATTCTTCTTGAACACTGATTGGCGAATATCGGCCTTGCAATTTTCATTCAGCAATATACCCGCTCCGTGATCACATCTTTGAAATTGTGGGTCATTGCCACCTGAAATAACACAATCTTCCATATCCAATTCACCTGAAGAGATGATAATTACATTGGTTTGAAGACTGCTTTTCAGCACGAATTCGATGTTTTTTAATTCCAGGGTTCCATTCCCTTGAAAAGACAATAGATTGGGTAAATCTTCAGCGATAATTCTGACTTTGTCGATAAAGCTGCCATAGATTTTCAGGGGTTGATCAATCATTATAGGCTCGGAAACTTCATAATCGCCTTCCTCCAGACAGATTTCTTGATCTGGTTTTGATCTAGCAATCACCTCTTTGAAGCACACGATTTCTCCAGCGGATGGAGCTGAGATCGATATTTGACCTAAGGCTTCTGCATAATGAACTGGATTGGCCTGGGCTTTGGGCTCTTTATAATCGTCGAATTCAACGATTGCGCCCTCTTCAATTTGAACATTCCAATTGCCATTATTTTTGACAACATTCTTCGTAATTGTTCCTCGCGAGTTCGTTTTTGCCAAAACCCCATAACCCGAATTTCCAATAACCAGGTTGTTTGAGAAAGAAAATTTAACATTTTCAGAGAACTTAATTGCTGCGAAATTTTCATTGATCGTGTTTTCTTCTACTTGTGTTACTGACTTGGCTTTAAACAGAACCCCAAATTTTTCTTGATGTAAAAAGCGGTTTTTCGAGATTTGTGTATTTGATTGATCGTCACAAATAATCCCTTGCTCGTTGCTATTGATCAGGTTGTTGATGATTATTGCTTTGGTATTCTGAGAAGCCAATATGCCAATTTGGCAATTCGAAATCTCGTTCTCTTCGATTTTGCAGTCACAATTTTCTCCTGTTATGATGCTAACTTCGTTATCGGTGAACTTATTTTTGAATAGAATTGAATTTGAATTTCCCTTTAGCAAAGCGGCTGTGCGGTTCTCAGCAAAAGAGTTCTCTTGGATAATGCCAATGGAATTATTCTCAAATACAATCCCTAAATAGTTGTTTGTAAATTCGCAGTCAAAAATCCTTACTTGAGAATTTTCTATGGCGCCAATCCCAACATAATTATCTCGAAAAGTGGTTGTGTGGATATCACCTTTGCAATTGCCTTGAACCAGGATACCCATTTCGTGGTTTTGTTCGATCACGGAACCGGTTATTTTAAACGTGGCACCGCCAAGAATTTTTAACCCGGTCCCGGATATTTTTTCATCCCCCTTAGCCAATGAGAAGGCACAATCTTTAACCTGTAAATTGCCTCCGGATACGATTACCAGGGAATCCATGGAATTATTATGATTTACGAAAGAAATCCCTTCGAGTTCAATGGAATGGCTTCCCGTCGATTCAAGAAGGACATTCAAATTTTCACCTGATATAATCGTATTTCCGATTCCCTCACCAACGATGCGCACAGATTTATCTATTCTGATGGGTTGCATGATTTGATACTCACCGCTGGAGAATTTTAATGTAGTGCCTTCTGCCATCGTGCTAAGTGCTTGATCGAGTGAGTTATTGGCATTTTCACGGAAAGGTAAGACGTTGATTTCGTTTTGTGAATTTGAATTGTTGCTGCTCATAGTTATTTTCCTCTCCTAACAATGATTGGCTAAAAATTTTTCAGATGTGGATGGTTTTGTGTCTGCCATGTTTACTCTGATGTGAGAAATTCAGTTGACTCAATAGTTGCTTTTCGAACCTAATTTCTTCATTAACGCGTAAATTTGTTGGCCAAGTGAAGGAATCAATACTTTCTCTTCATGAGGCCAGGATTTCAAGGGAAAATTCCCTTGAAATTTTGAATAAATGTGGGTAAATAAACTGGTACCGATCTTCACATTCCCCCTGTGTTTAGATGTATGCATTCCCATAATGATGAATGCATGCTCATTATAGCGGGTTTGGTCGCGGGTGAATGATTTTTAATTTGGAATTTATCCATTTTTTATAATTACGCGTAATTGTAAACAGGAGACTGGCGCGTATTTGTGGGTTTGTTTTTTGTTGATTGCCATAAATGAGAATTTTGCCAACAAAAAAGCCCGGAAATTTCTCCGGGCATTGTTTATATTAACAGCCACTTTCAATCTGAGAATGCTATCTTTGCATTCGTTATTGATTTGGTTTTATTCCTCCATTTTCAGGTAGGTGATTTCAAACGTTTTACACCCACGATACTGCTGCAATCGATTAGCGAGGTCAAAAGCGTCATTCATCTCGTAATGCTGGTAAATATCCAGGCCGCGGTCCAGCAAGATTTTCCAACCCGTATCGGTGACAATATGCCGGGCGTGGATGGTACAGGTGTTGTCGTATTCCCAGGTAAATTGGATACCCGCGGGCGCCACGACCATCTGCATTTTTTCAAGAGACTCATCCTGACTTTCAGGGCGGTTTTCATCACTGGTGGTGATCAGGTGAACTTCAATTTCCTCTTCCTCGGGCTTCACTTCCACCAGCATCTCCAAAAACTCCATGAAGTTTCGCAACTGATGGAACAGGCGGATATAGGGATCGGTCACTACAATCTTTTGCGCGTCGCGTAAATGGGTGGAAAACAATTTATGGTATGTAACCCCGCGCTGGTTTTCCTGGAAGGTGATATGCCCAATTTCGGGTTGGTAAAGTACGGGAATTAATGGTTGGACAGGCAATGGCGGGTTCTGTTGATCGAGGGGCAAGGGGTCGCTATCAGCAATTCGGCGGAAGTGCTGCGGGTATTGTTCTTCTTCCAGGGTACGCACGCTGCGCGTTTCACCCAAAGCGGAATGCGTGTAGCTGAAACGAACAGCCGTATAAGTGGGGTCGATGCGTAAGAGTTGATCTTTGACCCGTTTCCTACCCTCCATGGCGAAGCGAAAGATGCTTTCAACCTCTTCTGGTGTAGCTTCGTCGTGGGGGAATAAGATTTTCATCAATCCCGAGAAGGTCTTATGAATGCCGTCGCGATCGCGGGTAGAAATTTCGTTGGAGAGTTCCAAATAGGGCTTATATTTCTGTGAGAAGTCGTCATTGCGGAAGTAGCGCAATATCTCAGCCAGGTAATCGACCACAAAGCCGTAGCCGTCGGAGAACATCTCGCCGCGGATGATGTCCACTTCCCAACCGGGAATATAGAAATGCAAGCGGTCGAGAAACGCGGAATCAAAGTATTGCTCGGGTAGATCGTCGAACAGGTTGGTGTGTTTAAGCATGAAGGGCAGGGTGTGCTGGGTGTTGCCGACAAATACCATCGAAGCCTCCGCGCCGAGGGTTTCGATGCCGCGCGAGAAGCTCTTGTTGGCCATATAGTTCTTGAGAATATCCACCAGGGCTTTGTCAGCGCGTTTTTTCTTGCCGGCGAATTCATCAAAAGCGATGGTATCCCAATAGCCCACCAGGCCAATGCGCCCGGTGGAGTTATTGACAAATAATTTGGGCACGGTGACTTCACCGCCCGAGATGAGGATGCCGTGGGGGGAGAATTCGGAATAGATATGCGATTTACCGGTGCCTTTGGGGCCCAGTTCGATCAGGTTGTAGTTGCGTTCGCAAAAGGGAATCAGACGCACTAGCTGGAGCAACTTGCTGCGTTGGCCAAACATTTCCGGGTTGAAGCCGATGCTTTGAATTAATAAGTCAATCCATTCTTCGGTGGTGAATTGCCTGCGCGCGGAAAGGTAATTCTCCAGGTCAAAGGAAGAAAGCTGGATGGGTTTGAGAGAATTCATCAACCAGGGGCAAATGCGTTTGTCATCTGAGTACTGGTATTCCAGATCGGCGATACACCACACACCACTGACCAGCAGCTTGGGGTGTTTTTTGACGGTATCAGGGTCAACAAGCACCTTATCAATGCCCAGGTTAGAGAAGGTGGCTTCGTAAGTGTCGGCTTTTTCGTTCAGCTCGACGCTGATTTTGTCGATCACGCGGTGACGTCCCTGCTCACGGATGATGGATTTGACCAGCCCGGATTCATTGCGGTGCACATAATGCTTACGCAAGATCTCTTTGACGGTTTCAATGCCGGTCTGAATGCTGTCTTCGTCCGAAGTTGCGCAGTATTGGCCCAATAAATATTCCAGCACGTAACTGGGAACGATGGCGTTGCCTTTTACTGTTTTTACCAGGTCTTTGCGCACAACCAGTCCGGGGAAGTGTTGATTGATCTTCTGGTCGAGTGAATTCATGGAGCGGCTCCTTGTTAGAAATCAAAATCAGTAGTAATGGATTTTTTCAACCGGTAGGGGGCGTGTTTATACAGCACATAATGACTGGTACCGGCGACCTGCTCTTCCAAACGTAATTCCACTTCTTCGTTGTTGTGGGATTCGGCCTGGCGGTTGAGCAGGAAGCGCACCTTTACCTCCCGCTCGGCCGGATTTTCAGCGGAGAGATCGAACACCAGTTCGTGCTGGTCTGAAAGCAATGTGCCATCCAAAGCGTAAATTCCCGCCCGCAGGGTTCTGGGCAACATTTTGGTCTCGATCGATTCTTTCTGATAGAAGGTAACCGAAATTTGCCCTGAAGTGATGGTAGACGTGGCCCCACGGATGATCTCCACGGTGACCAGGGGCGTCTCGCGGCCTTCAACTTTGTGCACACTGACCAGCGGAACCACGATTTCTTGCAGGCTGCTGCCCCCGTGGACAAAGCGGCTGCCGGATCCCTGCAAGCGCAGGCGATTGATCGATTTGGGAATGATGATTTCTACCTCCCCGTTCAGCCCCATTTGGGCGGGCTGGTAGCGGTTGGCGCTGGCGCTTTCTTTAACCTCATGCCCAAGGGCGAAGCGACGGTTTTTAAAGGTTACTTCGTCGCCACGCACGTCCTGGCTGGCATAATCACCTTCGTCCACTTCGCTTTCCTGATACAAAAATCCATGGTCAGCAGTGATGAAGATGTAGCTGGTGTTGGCGTTGGCAATTTTCTTGACCAGGGTGATCAGCTCTTGCTGAGCTTCTTCGACGGCGTTGAACACGCGTTGTTCGGTCTCGCGCTTGTCACCCACCGCGTCGATTTGATTATGATAAACATACACCAGCGTTTTCTGGCGGAAAAACTCGCGCAGTTCTTCGCGGCCCATGGCGAGAATTTCCTCCGCTTTAACCGCCGCCGCGGATGGACCGTGCGCCTGCTGCAAAATTTTGGCGCGGTTCTCCAGACCGGCGCTGGGCAGACCATCCACCCACACGCTGCCGTCGGCGCGGATTTCCAGGGTGTTGTTGGGCAGCAAGGCGGCCATGCCCATCTGGGTGTAGCTGGGCAGCGCGCCCAGCATGGCTTCCAGCTGGGTTTCGAAGCCTTTCAGCGCTTCGATCTGTTCGCTTAACTCGCTGGCGATTTCATAACGCAGCGCGTCAGAGATGATCACCGCCAGGCGGGTGTTCTTATCCAGGAAGGGCTGCACGCGGTCAAAGTGAAACTTGCGCTGCATGCGCACGCCCGGGATCTCCCATTGATCCAGCGCGTTGATATGCTGCTGCCATTGATCGTTAAGCGCCAGCACGTAGCGATTGGTGTACTGGCTTTCCAACTGCTCCAGTAGACCAGCCAGCAGGGTGAGCTGGCGGGACTGGCGGGCGTGGAAATGCGCTTTCCGGTACAAACGATCCAGCTGAAACCAGGTTTGCGTGTAGGCGTTAAAACCGGCAGCCGGGTCGCTGATTTGCAGTTTAATCTGCCCCTGCAAAGAGAAAAACTGGGCAGCGGATTGAATGGACAGGTAAATATGCTGGTAGCGGGAGAACCAGTGTGTTTTTCGCCGCTGCCAGACGATGTTCTGCACATCGCCGCCGGTGAGGGTGCGGCTGGTGACTGCTTCGATCAGGGCCTGGATCAGGCGTTGATCGATCAGCTCGAATAAATCCGCGTCCAGCAATTGCACCAGGTTGTATTCGCGGCGGGATTCTTCCACGCCTTGAATCACTGAAAGCGTGTGTTTTTGCAATTCCGCGTCCATGCCCAGAATGTGTGCGCACTGGTCGGCGAGGACTTCGAAGGCGGGTTGGAAGCGCGCGCTGTCTTTCCAGCGGCGCATGAACACCAGCGCCTCGGGTTTGAGGGCGGCTTCTTCGTTGACCTCCATTTTGTAACAGGCCTTGAACAGCGCCACACTGAAATCTTTGACGGTTAACAGATCAGAGGTATAGCCGAAGGTTTTTTCCACCTGCGCCCACAGATAGCTTTCCAGCCCAGCCGTTTGGATTTTGACCAGCAGGTTGGGCTCTCCGGCGGCTTCCTCTTCCATTAGGGCGGAGAGCACATCTTCCAGCAGGGCGAGGGTATTGAAATCCAGCAGCACCGAAAGGATGAGCTGCTCTTTGTGCTGGCGCGCGGCAGGGTTGGCCTGCAGTAAGGCGCGGAATTTCTCGCGATAAGGCCCAGACTTAAAGAATTCCACGTGCGCCTGCACGAATTCCCAGTCGTCAGGTTTAAGGCCCAGCTCACTGAGCCACAGCGAGATCTGGTCGGCGCGGAATTCGGCTTCGGCCAGCAGCACGTCCAGCAGCCAGTTTTCCTCATCCGCGGGGCGCGGGCCGTGATGGTAGAGCAGGAATTTCTGGTTTTGTTTCTCGCGCAAGATGGTGTGCTTCAACGCAAATTCGTTGCCGGCGATTTCCAGTTTTTCCACGCCGGGCAGCCACAACTCTTCGTATTGCTGGCGCAGCTCGCGGTTGGCGTCGTACCAGAAGACGATGCGGCGGCGTTCAAACAGTTTGAATAAGGCGGAATCAAGATTGGTCACGCTTCACCTGGTATTCTGAAAATTGTTCGCGCACCTGGTGATGCCCCACCAGTTCTCCGTATTTGGAATAATTACGCGTCTCCCAGCGCAAACGGCCGGCCAGAATCGCGGGAGATATCTCCAATTGGCCGGCGTGGTAGACGATTTGTGCTTTACTGAAGGTGTCTAAATTTGGCTGGCAGTGCGTTTGCCAGTAGACCGGCGGCACCAGGGCGTTCCGGGCAAACGTGTTGGCTTCCCGCTCGCGCTGATCCTGTTCTGCCGCGCCGTTGTGGATGGTTTCGTCAAAAAAAGCGATTTGCGTATCCCTTAAATGAAGGTAAACATGGGCCAGTTCGTGCATCAGGGTGAACCAGAAGTGATCCAGACGGTCGTGTCGCAGAGTCAGGCCGATCACCGGGCGGCTACTGCGGGTGAGGAAGGCCGCTCCGTCCAGATAGGTGCGCGGAAGGTGCGGATGAATGATGAAGTGAATGCCCTTCTTGTTGAGATGCTCTCTCACCAGCTGCGGGCCGCTATCATAATAAGAGAGGTGTACCAGCTTTTCCAAAAGATCATCATCCAGAGATTGGCGCTCAAAAGCGGGCAGCTGCTCACCCTCCACCAGCGCCAAGACCCGCGCCTGCCAGGCCAGCAAGGCGCTGGCGTTGATGGGCTGATCGGCGTGTTTGCAGTACAACAACTGCGGCGGCTGCCCGGCAAAGGGGGCCAGCAGCCCCCCCAACAACTCTTCGGCCTGTTCTTTGGCCTGGGCCAGACTGCCCCGAAAGGCGGGAAAGTAACCCTGGTGAAACATCTCTTGAAAGGGGAAATCTTGCCAGCGGCAGGCTGCACCCGGCAATGACCGCCCGCTCTCTTGCAGCAGCACCTCAGCGGGGATGCCCAGCTCGTTGTGCAGCTTGCGGACCATCGCCAGGCTGAGCGGGCGCTTGCCGCTCAACACCTCAGAGACTTTGCTCTGGCTGCCCAAATAACGGCGCATGTCTTTGCGGGTGAGTCCTTGCTGCTGCATGCGAAACGTGATGGCCGCGATCGGGTCGGGCAGGGGGATGGGGAAATGTTCTTTTTCAAAGGTTTCCACCAGCAGCGCGAACAACTCCAATTCGCGCTCCTGCTGCGAACCGGGAGCCGCGTCCATTAGCGATTCCAGATGAGCCAGCGCGGCTTCGTATTCAGCTTGATTTTGAATGACTTTGGGCTGCATCAGATCTGCTCCACGTTAAGCTTGTCGTATTCTTTGTGCGGGCCAAACCAGCGGATGAAGACGATGCCCTGGCTGGTCTGGCTGGCGTAGTGTACGCGCGCGATCAGGCGATAGTGGTTGCCTTTAATATTGAAGATCACATGCTGGCCGGTTGGAAAGTCGGCGTTGTTGTAACGCGCGCGGATGTCTTGCGGGCCGGTCCAATGGGCGTGCTCGGCTTCTTTCAGCCAGGCCAGCAACTGCTGTTCGGCATCCGGGTATTGGCGGCAATAGGCCAGCAGGGTGGGGCGTTTGATGACTCGCATTTACAGTATATCCTTAAATGGGAAGATTGTAAATGGATATATCCCAATTTGGGATGATTTTTGAGCATCCAACCCGCGCATGTCAGATCGCCTTTAGCGCCTTGCCAAATTTGGCGTAGTTGACCTTGACGCCGTCGTCCAGGTCGATGCTGAGCTGTTCGGCGGCCAGGGGGTAAATCACTTCGTTTTCGTAGTCGCGCAGCTCGGCCAGCACGCTTTCGATCTGGCGGATTTCTTTGAGCGCGGCGGTTTTGTCCTTTTTACTGGCGGCGGTGTCGCGTTCGATGGTCTCTAAAAAGCCGCGGCGGGCGCGCAGTTTGTTCTGGTATTCGCGCAGGTATTTGTTGAGCAGCACCGAGAGGGTATCGGGGCGGTAACGGTGCATGTAGATGAGGGCGTTGAAGCTGCCTTTGGGGCTGCTGAACAGCCAGTAGATGGGGCGCTGCTTGTAAGTCTGCAGGTGATCTTTGTAGAAGTCGCGGGTAAAGTAGGCGCGCAGGTCTTTGCCCAGCGCGGACTCGATGAAAGCCAGGTTTTCTTCGTAGTTTTTTGCGCCAAAGGTGACGCGCAAAAAGGCTTTGAAGCGGTTGGTGATGTCGTCGGGGAACCAGTCGCCTTCAAGGATGGGGATGATGTTGTCTTCGTCGGGGGGGAAGGCAATAACCCTCACCCCTAACCCCTCTCCCTCGGGGAGAGGGGATGGGGTGAGGGCTCTTTCATAATCTTCCACACTCTCGCCCTGGTTGGCGAGGATGAGGCCGGGTTTTTCCAGCGCGTAGCGGCCGAACATGCAGCCCACGGCGTAGGAGATGAACTCCTTCATTGTGTCTTCCAGCAGCAGGGCTTCGCGCTCGGCGGGGGTGTATTGCCTGCGGGCGTTGTCGGGGTAGCGGTAGTGCGGGTTGCAGGTGAGGGTGATCTCGGAGAGCGGCACATCGGGGGTGAGCTCGTCCTGCAGGCCGTAGGCCTCGATGAAGATGCGGTTGTTTTCTTCTTCCAGGCGTTGGGTTTCGTTCGTCATGCGCTGCCATTCGGCGCGCAGTTCGGCGTAACGCCGGGAGAGGGGCACGGCGGCGGGCGGCTGGCCGGGCGGCAGCAACGGAGAACGCTGGAAGTCCCAGGAGGTTTCGTAGGTGTCCCAGTCGGTTTTGGAGGTAAAAATTAGCCTATTGGTTATATCTACGACATTGCTAAGCAGGGTTTTATTAGGAATGATGATAGGTAATTTAGCAATATATCCAACTTCAAAACTAATTGTTGGAGTGAGAATTAATAATAGTTCAAATGTAATTTTTGTCGCCAGAAACGCCAAAATATACCGTAATAATGAGCTATCATCGCAAACAACGGGTTTTCCACTTATTGTAAAAACGAAACCAGATTCACAGAATCTCACACCAAGTTTTGAGGCGCTTACTCCGGTCCAAGTTATTGCTTCTTTAAAATTTGTGCTTGGATTTCGAATTGCTGAACTAGGAAATTGTTGAATTTCATAACCATTGTTTTTCCAATTTACTAGGTAATCATTATTTCCAAACCACTTTCGAAACTCTCCTCCTTTAGTTGCCGGATACCATTTCTTTTGAGATAACAAAGAATCGTTTTGGTTTCTACAACTAAAATTTATGAATGTTGAATTGACCTCAAACCACAATCTTAAAAATTTCTCGTTATCTCCCGTTGAGGTGCCTTGTCGTGGTTCCGCAATTTCGGATATTTTTTTATTATTTGAGAAAATGTTAATTATTGAATCACTCACCCAATATGCGATGGGCGCGCCGGGGATTTTCTTCAATGATTTTGAGTTCACATAATAGGCTGGATAATTCTCAGTATCAAAGAAATTTCTTGATATTGCTTCATTGGAATTCACTTCTCCTTGATTTATAAAAAGCTTTCGAAAATATCCAAATTGGTTTTCATTTCTCTTTTTCTCGAGAACAAAAGAGCATGAACCAAAATCTGATCCCCATACTCCGCGACCATTATGAATCAAGGATGAAATTGTTGTTTCCGACAAAATATTAAACCGAAAATCTTCAAAAGAGCTTAGGAACATCCAGTTTGGAATAGTAATCATACCTACAAATCCATGCTCTAGAATCATGGATAATGATCTTTCCATAAACATGGAATAAGTATCTGCTTTTGTAGTTGGGTAGTTTAATTTTGCAAATGCTTTTAAGCAATCATTCATATTATTGCTACCCATATACGGCGGGTTGGCGACCACTACCTGGTAGCGCGAGCTGAGGTATTCGGCCATTTCGAGCACTTTTTCCACTTTGCGGTTGGTCTCGTTGAGGAACAGGTCGGCGAAGACGCCCTGCTGGCGCATGCGCTCGCGTACGGCTTGCGGCTGGCGAATACGCGGGCGGATCAGCGCGCCGTAGGTGCTGGCCTGTTCAAACTGTTTCAGCCCTTCCCACAGGTCCTGGGTGAAGAGGTCTTCGCCCAGGCGTTGCATGTAGGTTTTGATCTCGGCGGCGCTGAAGGAGACGTCTTCCAAAACACAGATGTTGGGGGTTACGCCGCGGCGGGCGAAGCGGCGGTCTTTTTCAAAGGCTTTCATGTACAGGGCGAAGGCGGCCAGGCTGCCGGCGCGCTGGTCGATCTCGATGCCGTAGAGGTTGTGTTCAATGATCAGGGCGGGAATTTGGGCCGGGTCGTAGCCCGCCTCTTCGTAGATGGCGTAGAGCAGGTCGAAGGCGTAGGTGAGGATGTGTCCGCTGCCGCAGGCGGGGTCGCACAGGCGCAAGTCTTCGGGGGAGGAGACTTTGACAGCCCTCACCCCCGGCCCCTCTCCCTCTGGGAGAGGGGAGTGAGGGGTGAGGGTTTTATGGGTTGAATCAATATAATATTCCATTTTCTCAGCCAGGCGCGAGTGGGGGTGATTCAACAGCCACAGGCGGCCGAGCGAATTTTCGACCATGTAGCGCACGATCCAGTGCGGGGTGAAGAGCTGGGTCACGGCGGGAATGTCTTCGCTGGGCACCGCGCCCTTTTGCGCCATCACCTGGTCTTTTTTCTCGGAGATGTAAAACTGGTACAGCCAGCCGATCACTTCCACGTCCTGGCAGGCCTCTGGGGTAAGCGCCTGGCGCACGGCGTACAGAATGGAGGATTCGGAGAGCAGGTCTACCGGCATGAGCAGTTCGCTGTAATCTTCAATTGGCTCGAAGAGGAAGGGCATGCTTTCGGCGAGGTTATTGCAGACGGCCACCAGCAGCAGGCGGTAGGCCTCTTGCTGGGGGTTGTCGGCGGGCAGGCTGCCGCTGAGGTAGCCCTGCAGTTGCTTGCGCTTCACCGGCAGGGTTTCGTCCACATAGCCGGCTTTGGCCTCCTGCAAAATCTCGGGTTGGGTGGCGCCGCTGGCGGGTGACACCACACCGATGCGGTTGAAACCGTTCAGGTCCATGTAGCGCAGGGCGCACAGGCGGTTGAACCAGGTGTAGGCCACCTCTTCGATCACGCGGTCTTGCGAGGTGTCGCTGATGCGTTTCTTCAAATCCTCCAGGATGGCGGCTTTCTCATGCGCTTCCACGCTGTCGGTGAGCAGCAGTTGCTGCAGACGCGCGCCCACTTCTTTGCGCAGCTGGTTGCGGGCTTCTTGGGCAAATTTCTTCAATGCGTTGGTATCCATGGCTGCCTCCTAGAGCGAGATCTGGTTTCCGTTTTCAATTTCTTCCATAATGGCCCGTTTGAGCACCTGCAGGTAGGCGTCCACTTCGGCTTCGCTGCGCAGCAGCGGCTTTTCGAAGCTAGGGCGCAGGGTATAGACCGAGCGGGTCTGCAGGACGGGAGCGGGCGCCGCTGCCGGGGGTGTGTTTGTTGATCTGGCTGCATCATCCGCTGTAGCTTTCATGGATGGCTGCGGCGGGGGCGGGGGAGGGGGCGCGGCCATCCGGTCAATGCGGGTGAGCAAAGACGGGAAGACCTGTTCGCTGAAGTGACGTTGGCTGTCGCGCACCGAGGCGATCAACGTCAGGGTCTTAAGTGTGGCGAGGAACTGCTCCAGCTCACCCTCAATTTGCTGCTGCTGGGTGGGGCTGAGGCGCTGGAAGTTTTCCAGCCCGCGCAGGCTCTCACGGCGGGATTCAATCTCGCGGCACGCCTCTTGCTTCACCTGTTCGAGGGCGGTATGAAGGGCGGCCTGGATGGCGCGCATGGTGTCCCGCGCGCGCATCATCTTGTTGCCGTAATAGCATTGTGGGTCGTCCAGCAAGGCGCGTAGTTCGCTCACTTCGCTGCCCGGAAGCGCGCTGAAGTTGGCTTCTTCGCGCAGCAGAAAGCGGCGGCATTCGTCATAATGGCCGCGCTGGTCGCCGCCCATGAAGCGGCGGATGGGCGCGATCAGGCTCTCTTTCAGGTCAAGCAGCTCTTCGCTCTGTTCGCGCAGCTCGGTGAGGAAGTAGCTGTAAGGTTCTCTGGAGAGTTTTTCCAGGCGCTGGACGGGGGTGATCAGCGCGCTGAGGAAGGGGTATTGCTCTTTCTGGCGCGCCAAATCCTGCAAAGTGTTGGCCAGATTCTGGAAGAAGGTTTTGGTTTCATTGCCCAGGGCGCGGCCGTCACTGGCGGCGGGGGTGGCATCAAAAAAGTCGCTGAAAAAATTGCGCAATGCGTGCACCTGCTGCGGGGTGAATTCGATTTGCGGTTCCAGCACCACGCTGTTAAACCCGTGCGTGTTCTTCAAGGCTTCCAGCAGGGCGCGGCCTTCAAGGATATTGCTATCGGAGCGGATCTCCAATTTTCCCCGGTTGTGCAGCATGGCGATCACACATTGCAGCGCGGCCAGCGACCAACCGTAAGGTTTGCTGGAGAATTTATTAACCAGCGCGTATAAACTCACGCGGTGCTGTTTTTCATACTCAAGCCGGATGGCGCTTAACACTTCCCTTTGCGCTTCGTTGTATTCCACTTCGCTCTGGTCGAAAAGCTCATTCTGCGCGCGGCTTAAAAAGCCCCAGATCTGGCTTTCTTGATATTGAATACCGTGCAACAAGGACAGCTGCGAATAAGTCCGGGTGATTAACTCGTTAAAACCAGTGAGGATGTTGGTTTTGGCGTCCTGGCTGGAAATCTCCAGCAAACTGCCGTTCACATAGATCGCCGAGCGTCCGACCAGTTCGCTAACGGCGTCTTTCAGGCGGCTGTAGCGCTTCTGGTTTTGCAGGCGTTTTTCATTAATGATTTTATTGATGGATTCAGAGGCATTGTTCGTGGTGGTCTGCTGGATATAGCGTTCTGTTTTGCGATACAGATAGAGGTCTTGCAGCAGGTGGTTGTCGGCGGGCAGAGCGACCAGCAGCACTGGCAGGCCCATCGACATGGCCATTAACGCCTGGGGATTGTCGGCGTGTTCGTGTTCGGGGGAGATGATCTGGATGGTGAGTTCCTGCTCGCGGCCGTAGGTTTTGTGGTCCACCTTTTTGGTGTAATCGAAATCCTGGCCGGAATCGGCGTGGCGCAGGCGGCTGTTAACGATAATGCCATCGAAAATGATTTTCTTTAACTCGTCGAGCATCTCACCTGACTCGACCTCGGTATTTTTGATCTCCACCTCAACATCTTTTTCCTCGTCGGTGAGAAACTCGTATTCGTCGCCGTTGCGCTGGATGTAGGTTTGCTGCTCCAGCAACACCAGAGCTGATTCAATGCGCTGGCTTAGCTGGCTCAGGTTTTGGTCAAAGCTTTCGGTCATCAACACACGCAGGTTGTGCAGGTTGGCTTTAAAGTCGCGCACATATTTGACCAGAAACAGGACCTTCAGCAAACGCACCGCGAATTCATCGGTCAGATTCTGCTCGGCCAGCTGAATTGCCAGCTGATTTTGGGTTTTTAACATGCCGCGAATGCCGGTGAACATACAGTCAAAAGAAGCCAGGGTGCCCACGGGCCGTTCTTTGATCTCGACCGCCACGTATTGAAACACGCCCAGCATGGAACGTTCTCCGATGGCCGCGTGGCGTCCTTCAAAGGCGTTGTGGTCCGAAAGGCTGGCCAGCACCAGTTGGAACAAACCAAACTGGTAGGGGATGAAGGGGTACAGGTTAACGAAGTGTTGCTCGTGGCGATAATTTTGAAAGGTTCTGCCGCCGCTGGAAAAATCGAAGAAAGTACCCAGATTATTTTTTTGCTGGTGATAAAGGGGCGGAAGCACATTATCCGCCTGGGGGTTCTTCATCAGCAGGCGTTTGGCGATAACTTCATCCACATTGGCGCTGGTCAGCTTTAAACGCATTTTGAAGCGCGCCATAATTTTGGAAAAGTCGTATTGCTGCTGCTGGTTTACATTGCCCACCGCCTTTTCCATGTCTTCCTGCGCGGTGACCACAATCCACGAGCGGCCCTGGCAAATGGTGTTGAGGCTCTCTGCGATGGTCTGCAGATTGGTCATCAGGCGGGTATCATCAGCAATGTACTGGCCCACCTCGTCCACGAAGAAATTCAGGCGGAAGTTGGGACCTTGCGCATCAATATATTCCTTGACCATTTTGGCGAAATCTTCAATCGAGAGATTGAAATCTTCGCGGTATTCCTTGATAATGTCTTTGACATGTTCGTGATGGTTGCCGGTCACCTGAGAGTAAACTTTGGCAATCAGCGTACGTTTTCCCAGGGCAAGGTGGCGGTCGTCGACCCATTGTTTGCCAGTTTCACGCAAATACACCTCTTGGAATTGAGCATACAATCCCTGATCAACCAAATCGCGTTCAAACTGGGCAATATAGCCGACCTTGCCATAATACCCGCTCATTTCATTGAATACCTTCACAAACACTTCCAACAACGCGTAATCATCATCCGGATTCATCGAATCAGACTTCTGATCAATGTTAAACAGAATGCTGCGGGATGGGATCGCGGCGGCGTTGGTGAGGTTGGCTTTGAGAAATTCATCTTCTCCGCACTTAGGCAGGAAATATTCCAGCATGCTCTTGCCGTTGATCTGGCGGTTCTCCAGCAGGAAAGCCAGCATCTTCAGCAGGTGAGATTTACCGGATCCAAAGAAGCCGGACACCCAAGCGCCGTTGGCGGTTTTGTAATGGGTGTACTCTTCCAGAAAATCGTTTAAGTGCTTGCTGACCTCTCTGGTGAGCACATATTCTTCCACCTCAGACTGTAATCCACTTTCATCATTGGCTTTGATCACCCCTTCAATCGGGCGGTCAACGGGTTTGCTGAAGATTTCTTTAATGAGCATCGGTTTTGGTCCCCTTTAGACTTGGTATTTCAAAATATTAAACGCGCGGTAATACGGGCTGGCTTTTAAGCACTCAAATAGCACCAGCGCGGTGCTGGATTTTCCGGTTTCAACATACTTACCGGGGTAAAACATCACCATCGGGTGTTTCTTCACAATATTTTGCAGGTTATTCAACAAGGTATGCGAGCGCAAATAGGGGTAGATCTCCCCCACGCCGGTCAAGAACAATATATGGTGCTCCTGGTGCTTGATCTTATGGGCAATGGCGGGAATGAGAAATTCCTGCGGGTCGAGCATGGCTTGCAGAAGTTCCTTTAACTCATCTTTGGTATTTTCGTGTTCGAAGGCAATCACCATGTCCCAATTGTCATCCCGTTTGATGATATCGATACATAAATCATACAGATTGATATTCAGTACTTTAATCCCCTCGTTTGCCAGGGTATTATCCAATTGTTGGATCACTCTGACCATTTCATTGGTTTCATACGGGTGAAAGGGGCAAATAAAAAATGGGACTTCATTACCCAGTCCGCTCATTTCTAAAAAGCGAGGCGAACGCATCACACGCAGTAAATGGTCCTGTCGGTTTTTTATGGGTTGTTCCAATAGATCCGGGTACATGAAAATCCTCGATAAGTTAAGTCAGTTTGGCTGGAAAAATTGAAGTACTCCAGGGAGAGTCGCTGGACAACTGGTGAATTACAGCATCGGAAAGCGAGCAAGGCAGGATGCGGTTTTCCTCGCTGAGAAAATCCGCTTCGCGCAGCATGCGAAAGAGAACCGTGCGGATTTTGGTTTGTGTGCTTTGTTTGAGATCGCGTAATTCAAGGTGCCAATCGGCTTTGTTGTTGTAAAACACGTTGTAATCGAACTCTTCAATATCCGTGTAAAGTAAATTGTAACGTTCATGCAGGACTTCGATCGCGAAATCACGGATGAATTCATAGCGCTTGCAAATGGCATACCAGAGAATTTGCTTTTGCTCATTCACATCTGCTTCTTCCACCAGGAAGCGCAGTTGATCATCAGAAAGATCCATAAGACGCGGTTCAATCTCCTGGTAGACGCGCTGAACGCTGCTTTGCACACGGGATTGGATCAGATTCTCAGATTTCACCTTATCTCTGGTGGCTGCCCAATCTCTAAACGTTAAGTATTCATTTGCCACAATGAGTGATTCAGCCAATCCAAGGCTGACGGCGGTGAAAGATAATTTATACCGATTAATCATCTAACTTTACCTTCCAAATTCGTGGCTGTGGGTGGTGATTTCACCCAGTTATCCACATCAGTTTTCAGGAACATCCATTTCCTGCCAACTTTATGGGCGGGCATACCACGTTCTTTGATCCAATTATAAATGGTGTCATTGCTGACTCGTAAGTGGTCCGCAATCTCTTCAACTGTAAGCCAACGTTCATCCATTTTATCCCTCCTGGTATGGAAGTAACGATATAATTATAGACGATTTACCGGGAAAATACCGGAAGAAGGGGGAATTAGTGGGAAGGAAAAAAAGCTGACGATCAAGATTCCTGGTCGAAAATTCCTAACCAATTTTAAGACTAGTCGTTAGTTTTCATTGACAAATTGTAAGACAACATCTATCATTGATAAAGTATCCCACCCTCTACCGCTGTACAAGGGGGCGTAACAGTGTGAGGAACAATGGCTGGAAGAATCGTTAATCATTTCCGCATTCTCTTGGCGCAAAAAGCAACCAGACAACAACAGAATATCACGCTCATGGAGGTTCAACGCGAGACTGGTATCGCCTGGTCGACGCTCAATTCGTGGGCGAATAATCAGGTTACCCGCTATGACGCGCCGTTGATCCTGGCGATGTGTGAGTATTTCGATTGCCAGGTGGGGGATCTGCTGGTGTTTGAGAAAGAAAACGAGCACTTTACACCTCAAGATGAGCATCGTGGAAAAAGAAGTGAAAAAAAGTAACCCTCGTCAACGGCTATTATTGGGAGTTTATCCTAATTCAAATAACTTCTTATCATTGATAGAAAGATTTTGCCATACGCTCTGATGAAAACGAGTGACAAATGAAAATGATCTTGGCGCAAAAACATTACTCAACTAGCAAGCCATACTATCCCTGCATAAAGAGAATATGTAATGCTGGTTTGGGAATGCTGATTGCTCACAAGTACACTAAAAACTAGGGGGACAAATTGAACCTGATCGAGTTCTTGCGAAGCGCGAAAATGGAAGAGTTGGATTTACCAACCGAGATTGAACAGAAGCTGCAGAACCAAAACCAGATTGATTTTCAAAAGCTTTATTCTGCTATTCAGGCATATCGAACTTTTGGAAAATGCACACTGAAGAATTTTGAAGATGAGCAATTAAAAATTCTAGATCAGAAATTTACTTCCCTATTAATCCAAAAAGGATTAATAAAGGGAAAACCTTCAGGTAAACCCGCAAATAAACCTTTTGGAAACCCTGCCGCAGATTCTCCGAAACCTGCCCGGTCTATCGGGCACAGTCAGTCTGTGCAAAATCCGGCAAAGAATTCAAGACAAAAACCGGTTGCTGCACCCAAAGAAACCGCAAGAAAATTAACAGAAACGGGTACAAAACCAGACCGGTATGCAGCGCCACAAGAACCGAGGGGGGATGAATTATCAAATCCGCTGGGTGAATGGGAGAACCGCTTTCGAGCCCAAATTTGGAAAGTATCCTTAATCGGCGAGATTCCGATCACCAAGGAGGATTTAGATGAAATTTCAAATCATCTTTGTCGGTTATTCTATCGCGCAAATGAGGAATCAGTCCTTCGATTAATTGCCAGAAATTATCCGGCGACCTTTTTAGTATTTATGGTTGGGCAGGGGATTTTTGGATATGATGACCATAACTTTTGGCCTGCTTATGAGAAAGCGTTAAGGCGATCAATAGATGGTAGTGCATTTGGCAGGTTATTTGAAAAGCTTCTCAATCAATTTGGAAAACCATTATTCCGCGACCTGCAAGAACGGTCTTTGCGTTATGTCAGCCTGATTCTGGCTCATGGCGGAGTCCCTGTATACTGCTTGAAAGATTTTTTCAGCAACGTTGTCCTTAACACCGCAACCCGTTCAGAGCTAGTTGGGCTGGAAGGGGAGGAATTGGTTGAGGAAATCTTGAAGCATTCGGTATACACCCACAATACAGACAAGCCGGTTGTTTATTTTCTGGAATATGGCGGGCGTACGGCGGCAAATTTCTTAGATCGTTCTCGAAAGATGTTAATAGGTTGGCAACAAAGCCAAACAATTCCAATAGCTGAGGAAATCGGTTTACCACATCATATCGTCAAGTTTTTTGAAGATTGGGTCATGCAAAATCCTAATCTTCGTTTCGAACGTAGTTCTCGATCGCGATTAAAGCGTCCGCAATTAGCTCTCGATCCATGGGGTTTGGGAATTTTCCTCAAATTACCGGCTCAGCCAATCTCAGCGCTAGGTCATCGGGAAATCTTCTGGGTAGTCAATACCGGGAAAACGAATTGTGAGATTCCTGCTCATACCCAACGTAGGGGAGAGCAGGTAATGACCAGAGAAACCACAATAAGACTGAAGGAAATACCAGAGAATATTGAGATTCACTTTCATCATGGTGAAAGTGATTATGAATGGACTATCCAGGGGTATTCACCAGATCATTTAATCCTGGCTTTTGATCCGATAAGTGGTCATATCCAGAATCATATTTTCTCACGTGAAACCTGGTTGTTGTATCCAGGTCATTTGACGCTTTCCATAGTTTCTGGACAGGGAAATTTGCTTGAGGTGCTACCAGAATTACCCGGCGACTGGTCTGATTTTAAATTAGAATGTTGGGATTTATCACAAACGATTCGGTTGGGGTTGGCTGAAAATGGATTATTAGTTCGGGAAATATATGTCCGTAGCCAGGAAAAACTTGAACCGCCTTCCTTTGTGGGTGGGTGCATCGTTCCAACTGATTTGGATGAGAATCCGATTCCGGTATATGAAGGTAAGCCACCATCAATCCTTATTCCATTGGGGCGCTGTGATGACGTTCTCGCTGAATTGAGCCGGTGGCAAATCAGTGTGGAAAGTATTGGTTATGCTGAACCCGAACTATCTTTTAAGGCTGGATTTTCAGAGCTTTCAAGAGACATTGTTGAAGTTTCAGGCACTAACGTCTTAGTTGATCTATCGTCAAAAGAACTAATTAAACATCGACCAATCGGTACTTATCAAGTATCCATCAAAGGACCATTGGGTAAAGATACAGTTTTAAATATGAATGTAGTGCCTGAATGCAAAATACATGGTCTTAAAGATCTTTATGTACCTGATCGTATATTAGGCCCTGAAAATACGGCTTTTCAAGTTCATACCTCACTTTTGGACTCTTTGCATGTCTTAGGCGGGACACAAAACATTCAGGTGAAAAGTGAAAAACCGGGTGTACATACCGTAGATGTGTCGCCCGGAACAAGTTCATTTAGCCTTTTAATACGGCGGCAGACAATTGAAAGACAATTCATCTCTATGCCCGTTAACTTAAGGATTAATCGTTTGCGATGGCGATTTATTCGGGGTCAAGGAGAAATGGAAAGCTGGCTGTATAAGCATTCTGCATTGTCCATTCAAGAGTTGCTTCAGGAGGATTCGCCTCTTCTGATTATAGATTTTCCTGGAAATGAAAATTTAGAAAAATCTTTAAAGCTCAACCTATTAGATATAACTGGAAAAGTTATCCAGCAAGTAAAACCTGTTGATCGATCTAGTAAACGGCAACATCGGTTTTGGCGTTTTGATTTAGATAAGATAAAGAATTCTGTAGAGATGATCGATAGTCCCATTTTTCGCCTGGATCTTGAAGCAATAAGTCGGCATGACAATTCAATTATTTTTAGCTTGCCCGTTCTCGTATTAACAAGAAGAATACAGGTACAGAATTTATCCGCCGAGACCTATTCCTCTTTGGATTTGCACCATGTACTAGTCACATGGCAGGAGAAGCGGCATTTGCGTTCACGAGCTCTGGTATTATGGTCATTATTTCGTCCATGGCAAGCCCCCATTATTGAATACATTCCTGATTCAATATGTAATGAATATGAATTCGTAATACCAAATAAAGACCACGCAGAAGGGATTTACCACATGCGGATGGTGGTGATCGATCCTTGGATAACGTCAGATATTTCTTCATATCCTCCTGCAGATGGTATGGAAGAAGGATGTATTGTTGAATTATCCAATCCTAAATCTAGATTGATGGTGCTTGAGAGAGAAATAAGCGCAGCTACTTCTCGAAATTCAACTCAATTCAGTAATCGAATTGAAGCTGCGTTGATTCGTCAATATTTAGGAGATTTGGAACATAGTATTTATGATCTAGATATTTGTTGTCGAAACTTGACCCAAGCGACAATGAAAGAAATACTAACCCTTCGGTCCATTTTGAGAGATATAAATTCGAGAAATTTATGTGAAGAATTTAGTAAACAAATAATTGATCCAATTGTGGTTAATCGATTTCACGATGGAATTGTCTCTCAGAGTATTTCATTACAGGATTTTCTTTCAGTTTTTGAACTTTTCCCTAACTACAAAAAGTGGCCTGTAAATACTTGTGAAATCTTAATCCAAATTGATGATCCTAAAATTAGTTTAAGCGCATTGGCTCAACTAATAAGCATTGATATTGAAAAAGCTGTGAGTTGGGTAATTAAATTGATACAGCAATCCGTTTTGTCAATGGAAGATGCGGTAGAGATTTTATACGAACAAAAACCATTGGCAAAGGAACAATTATTGAAATTAGAAGAGCCGATTGCAATTATGTTAGTGGATTTACTTAATCGCTTTAATCCTTATTCAGGATTGCCAATTGTAAAAATAGGAAGCTGGGTGCAATCAAATGTGGGATGGGGGAAAATTGATGAAATTATTGATCCGCGTACGCGAACATCGGTGGATAGTTTCATAGAGGGGGAAGGAAGATTTATCCTTTCAGTAACCATGCACATACATGAAGATAAAGATATGGTGGGTGAAAAAGCAATTATTGATATGACTGTCGGAGAAATTTCTTTTCCGCGGGCAGCGCGCGTATTTTGTTGTCAAAATTGTAATTCTTTTGCCAGTTCAAGAAAGGAAATTTACCGCAGTCATTTAAACTACGCCCATGGGAACGTCACTACTAATCCTGCAATAATTAATAATCCTGTTCAAATCACTGAAATATATTTCAACATGAAACCACTTGAAGGTAAATTGGAATACTTATTATGAATAAACGTCTATCTATTAATCCCATTTCAACAACCGAGTTATGTAAAAATAGCTATTTACGGTACTTGAAAACCGCATATCCTTTTCAGGATGATGATCTGCGTAGTCAATTTTGGAAGGCATTAGCGCAGCCGGATTTATTAGTTAAGGGGCCACTACTGGAGGCAACCCCAGAATTTGTAAAAGGACAAAGTATCCAAGAACTCGTATCTGAAGGAATTTTGGATAATGGATTTCAAGATTTGTGTGGAAAAGGCTTGCCCTATCAAAGACCACTATATCTGCATCAAGAGCAGGCGATTAGAAAGCTATGTCATGCGAAACGAAATTTGGTAGTAACTACGGGTACTGGTTCGGGAAAAACCGAAACATTCTTAATTCCAATTCTTAACCACCTTTTGGAAGAAGAGAAAATTGGAACGATAGACCAGCCAGGTGTTAGGGCGTTATTATTATATCCAATGAACGCCCTAGCAAATGATCAGCTAAAACGATTGAGGAAGGTTTTAGAAGCTTTTCCATCGATTAAATTTGGCCGCTATATTGGCGATACAGAACAAAAATTTGAAAAAGCGCAAGAAAAATTCTTTCGCCAATTTTATGGAGAACCTCTTCTCAAGAATGAGTTGATCTGCCGCGATCAAATGCAGCAGTCACCTCCACATATATTGCTTACAAACTATGCGATGCTTGAATATTTGTTGCTTCGTCCGGCAGATAACATTTTTTTTGATGGAGTAACTGCTAAGAGTTGGAAGTTCATCGTATTGGATGAAGCTCATATATATAATGGAGCGATTGGCATTGAGATTGCGATGTTGCTTCGTAGGCTTAAAGATCGTGTGGTCCAAAGTCAAATTGGAAAATTACAGATGGTGGCCACTAGTGCAACTATTGGACGAGGAAAGAAAGATTTTCCTGACGTTGTGAATTTTGCGTCCAACTTGTTCGGTGAGAGTTTTGAGTGGGTAGAAGACGATCCTGATCGACAGGATGTAGTTCAGGCAACACGGATACAGCAGGCTAATGTTGAGGATCAATTATATGAGATTAGTTCAGAATTTTTTTTACAACTTCATGATGTTCTTAAGGCTCAGAGTGAAGTTGATTATGAAGGTATGAATGCTTTATGTAAATACTATGGCATTCCATCTTTGGTAATTGAAGCAGCGAATAGACATATTCAAGATATTGGAGAAGAGCAAAAACTATCAAGTTTTCTTTATTACATCCTGATGAATGCACGAGCCCTTCATCAACTTCAATCACAATTATCAAATTCGCCAAAATTATTATCAGAGATTGCTTCTGAAATATTTATTGAGGACGATGCTGCTGGTGAAAAGCTCGTGCCACTGGTGGATTTGGCTGTGCGTGCACGAAAAGATGAAGAGAGCGCATCACTATTACCTGCGCGATACCATGTATTTATAAGAGCGCTTGAAGGAGCGTTCATATGTCTTAATGAGAAAGGACATTCTCCAAATCAACCAAGAATATTCTTGAATAGACGTGAGATTTGTCCTCATTGTGGTTCGAAGGTTTGGGAATTGCGTACTTGTTACCGATGTGGGACAGGGTATTTGACTGGACACTTCGAGGGAGAACAAACAATTTCTTACTTTTCCTCCGATTCTGCACCAGATCAAAACCTGCATTATGAATCAGTTGGTTTCACATTATCAAAACAAGTTGTTGCAATGGATGAAGATGAAGCAGTCATTGATGGTACACCTTTGGAAGATATTTCCGATGCTTTTATTGACCCTTGGACACTTTGCTTGACTTGTGGAGCGGTCTCGCAAGGAACCGGCACCGAAACCAGGTGTAAATGCGGGTCCAATGCCCCCAAAGCAGTCATTAACCGTTTGGTTGATGAGTTAATTGAAGGTCATGGTTCTTTTCCAATGATTAAACAATGTGTGTCCTGCGGGGGTAGAAACAACCAGGGTATTGTATTGCCGTTTCTCACCGGTCAAGATGCGCCAGTAAGCGTGTTGGCAACATCGCTTTATCAAAATTTACCGCCAGCTGATGAAGAAGATATGTCATTTCTGCCTGGACAAGGCCGCAAATTGCTGGTCTTTTCGGATAGTCGTCAAGATGCCGCGTTTTTTGCTCCTTATCTTGAACGCACTTACCAGCAAATATTACGTAGGAGATTAATTCTTCAAACCTTGTTGGAAGATAAAGACGCTCGTCAAGGTGATTTGAGAATTGATGATATGGTTAGTCGGGTAAGAGTCTTTGCTGAAAGAATTGGATTCTTTCTGCCCTCGGATAGCCGAGACAAGAAAAATCGGGTTGTTACAAAGTGGCTGATGCAAGAGTTTGTGGGTTTAGATAAGAGGATAAGTCTTGAAGGATTAGGTTTGATTCAATTTAATCTTGTAAAGCCACAAGGTTGGCGTCCACCGTCACCCTTATTAAGTGATCCTTGGAATCTATCACCTGAAGAAATTTGGAAATTGACCGCTATCCTATTTGATACTCTCCGAACTCAAGGGTGCATTCGTTTTCCTGAAAATGTGGATCCAAGAGATGAGGATTTTTTACCGAGAAATCTAATAATCCACATAACTGATAGATCACCAGATCCGAAAAGTCATATATTCTCTTGGCTTCCTGAACGTGGAAAAAATCGGCGATCCGATTTTCTTGCTCGTTTAATCTCTCAATGCAACCAAGAGTTGGATCAAAAAGATCAAGATCAAAATATCAAAGACCTGATGGAAGGATTATGGAGAGGGTTCACAAAGGATCCTTCTTGGAAATACCATTTGTTACCAGAAACAATACCCGGTAAAGGCCTTGTTTACCAGGCAAATCATGAAATGTGGGAGATTTCTCCGATTAATAAAGGAACAGAGGTTTTCCAATGTTCGCGGTGTAAAGCCATCTCCACTATAAATTTAAGAAATATATGCCCAAATTATCAATGTGATGGATTTTTAGAGCCAATTAATTTCAATTCTGATATTTGGCAAGAAAACCATTACCGAAGACTATATCAATCGGTGAACCCGATTCCACTTTCCGCAGAAGAACACACTGCCCAATGGTCAGCTGATTCAGCATTAGAAAAACAGCAAAGTTTTGTGAATGGTGAAATAAATGTTTTAAGTTGCTCCACCACATTTGAACTTGGTGTGGATGTGGGGGAATTACAGGCTGTCCTGATGAGAAACATGCCACCATCCACCGCGAATTATGTACAGAGGGCTGGCCGCGCTGGTCGGCGAACCGATTCCGCAGCTTTTGCACTCACTTTTGCTCAACGTAGATCGCATGATCTTTCATATTTTTCTAAACCAGAGAAAATGGTGGCAGGGATGATTCGACCACCAATGATCAGCTTGCAAAATGACAAGATTATCCGGCGTCATGTTCATTCAGTACTTTTTGCGAGTTTCTTTCGTTGGGCAAAAGAACAATATGGTGAGATTTACAAGACCGGAGGAGCGTTTTTTACCAAGGATGGAAAAATTAAAAGTGGCACAGAGTTATTGAGAGAATACATTCATCTTAAACCTAATGAAGTACAAGAATCGCTTTTACGGATTTTACCCAAAGAGGTATTAGATACTTTTGAAATTTGCGATTGGGGGTGGGTAAATCAATTGACTGGTTTAACTGAAAATGGTTATGAAGATCAGGAAGAACCAGTAATGGATCGGGCGGAAGCAGAGATTAATGGGGATTTGGATGAAATCGAAAGGGTCATTCAAGAAGTTATTGCTGGCGATTCTCGTTATCGATATGCGCAGGCAGATCGTCTACGGCAAATGGGTGAAACAATTAGTAAAAGAGAATTGTTAGGCTTGCTGGGAAACTATAATATCCTGCCAAAGTATGGCTTTCCAACTGATGTGGTTGAACTACGAACAAGTCACTTGCATATACCAGAAGCCAAACAGGTTGAACTTCAGCGAGATTTGCGTGTTGCAATTACTGAATTTGCGCCTGGAGCAGAAGTAGTAGCAGCGAAACGAGTTTGGGTGAGTGGTGGATTGCATAAACCACCTTCGAAACAATGGCCTGTGTATTCCTATTCAATTTGCTCAGATTGCAATGGCATATTTACCACTTTGGGAAATGAAATTGAAACGTGCCCAAGATGTGGAAAAAATCTTAAAGGAGCAAGATCAAACCGCACTCTAAAAGAATTTATCGAACCAGAGTTCGGGTTTGTGGTAAAAAATCAAGAACCGCGTGCCTCTGGGGAAAATCGACCAATTCGAATCTACGGTTCTAAAGTTTACTTTGCGGAATATCGAATTCCTGGTAAAGATGGCCAGCCTGTTCAAGGTTTTGAAACTTTAAAAAATCTCATTTCAGCAAAAATCAAGATAAGTCAAAGATATTCACGTTATGGATGGCTGATTGTGATTAATGAGGGAAAATTAAAAAATGGATTTAGAATTTGTCATACCTGTGGTGCAGCTGAATCGACCCCTATCCCTTCGGAAAATAAAAAGAAAAGTAAACCTGGTCCACATTCAAATCCAATAACTGGTAGACAGTGTAATGGGTTTCTAAAATCCTACGCATTAGGTCATAAATTTATGACCGATGTCGTAGAATTACGCTTTGATGGCGTATTGGCAAACCAAGCGTCCGGAAATACCTGGCGATCTCTTCTCTATGCTATTTTGGAAGGAGCAAGTGAGGCCATAGGTATTCGGCGAGAAGATTTAGATGGAACTCTTTACTACAATCAAGGGAGCTCTAATCCTTCACTAATACTTTATGATGATGTTCCTGGTGGAGCGGGGCATGTAAAACGAATACTAAATTACCTGCCTGATATTATTGTTGCTGCCAGAGATAGAGTGAGTATGGACTGCTGTGGACCAGAAACCAGTTGCACAGAGTGCTTGCGCAATTTCCGAAATCAACCGTATCATGATGAATTGAAACGAGGATTAGCCAAAAATTTTCTGGATGAGATTGTTAAAAGCTTTGAAAAAGCAAGCTCCACAACATGAGTTTGCAGGTAAACCAATTAATTTGCTTTTTGTTTCAAATATTTTCTAATTCACTCCTTTGTTAGCAAATGGACGATATTGTTTTCTTCAAGGCAATCCACTATCATGAATATTTGGAAGGGCAAAAAAGATCATTTGATCCAAAATTATCAAGCTGAAAATAATTAATAGAATAAGTATTTCTCGCCAATTCCACTTTCCACTAGTGGGATTGGCAATTTTTTCATTTTATATTTTCCGAAGCAAAACTTGCGTGTTTACCAGAGCCATTGGCCAAAGTTTTCCCCAAACGTAAGGGGTAAATCTGTCACCCTACATCCTTCCTAAAAAACCACCGCCTCTCAATACAATCCCCAGAACAGAACCATCCCTACTAACAGCCCCGCGAAGGCGATCAACGCCACTTTCCATCCGATTTTCACAAAATCGCTAAACTTATAGCCACCCGGCCCCATCATCAGCAGATTGACGGGATGGGCCATTGGGGTGAGAAATGAGTTTGAACAGCCAATCGCAACTGCCAGTGCGACGGCCTGGGGATTGATGCCGTACTGGATCGCCGCGCTAATGGCGATTGGACCGGTCACCAGCATCTCGAATTGCCCGCCCATGATTTGTGAAAGCGCGGAGGCAATCAAGAATGATCCTCCAGCCAGCCCCAACGGACCAAAGAACTCGGTCAGGTGCACTAAAACAGCTCCAGCTTTTTCAGCGAGCCCGCTTTCCACCAAAGCAATAGTCATACTGTACATACTGCCCACCGCGATGATCACCTGCCATTCAATCGCTTTATAAGCTTCCTGCATGCTGATCATCCTGGTCGCAATTGCCAGCAATGCCGCGATAAGCACCGCAATATAAACGGGAACTCCCGCTACCGCTGCAACCACCGCCGCGAGCAGCAGACCGAGGCTAATGGTGGTTTCTTTAATTCTGGGGGGCTTGTCTGAAGTGCTGGGCTCGAGGAGGAGAAAATCTCTTTCTGAGAGAACGTTTTCTTTTCGCGCGCTTTCACCAATTACCAGAAGAGAATCACCAGATAAGAGCCGTTGCTTACCGACATCCGTTTTGTAAGAACTGTTTCCGCGCTGGAGCGCGATGACTGACCAACCAAACCGGTTACGAAAATCAATATCTTTCAGTGTTTTCCCGATTACGCTGGAATGGGGTAAAACCAGTAATTCAAATATATCCAGGCCGCGTTTACTCAAACCAGCCTGCTCATCTTCGGGTTCGATATGTAAACTGATCGGTTCTGATTCCAGCTCACGCACCCGCTCTTCACGGCCAATGATTAACCACTGGTTGCCTGCTTTTACAACGTAATCTGAACCTGGTGAAAGGGTAAAACCGTTTTCACTGTGCACGGCTGCCAGAGTGATCCCGTAATTTTTTCCAAGACCAATTTCACTCAATTCTTTTCCAATCAGAAATGAATCTTTTGGAATAATCACTTTCCAGGTGCGTTCCGAGAGTCCGTAAGCTTCTTCAAGTTCGCTTTCAGTGGGTTTTGAATCGAGATATACAGCGGCTTGTTTGCGGTCCGGCAACAATTTGGGACCAAAGATAGTCAAAAATGCAATTCCGCTAATGGCGATCAGTCCACCGGTGGGTAGAAAAGCCAGCACTGACAGAGGTTGTTGCGGGGGAGAGGCGCTTCGCAAGAGAGAACTGGCAAGGATATTGGCGGTCGCGAAATAAGTGGCCATTCCCCCCAGCAGGCTGCCATAAGAGACAGGGATGAGCAGTTTCCCCGGATTGATTTTTGTTCTGCGGCATACCTCAAGCACACTTGGAATCAACAGCGCTCCAGCGGCGACGTCATTCATGAAAAGAGATAGAATTGCGGCAGTGCATGCAAAAAGAAAAGTCAGCCGCCGGATGGAATTACCACCAACTTTCAGGATTTGACGGCTGATCCAACGTGCGAATCCGCTTTTGTCCAGAGCAGAAGTGAGGATAAAAACGCAGATTAATATGATGACCGCATCCTGGCCAAACCCGGAGAGTGCCCGGACTGCCAAATCACGTTGACCCGCCGGTCCAAAAACACTGAACCCGGAAAACTGGAGGATGGCGAGCAGCCCCATGATGGACAAAGCCGCAAAGTCCATGCGCAGACGGCCAATGATTACCCCCAATAAAGGTAGTGAAATGGCAACCAGAATCAGGATTTGTGAATTCATCATGAGATTATTTTAGCGGAACTGTAATGTCTATACAAATTCTATAAGTTAAGGGTTTGATATTTCCAGCCAGGAGATTAATGCAAAAAAATAGGAGGTGGATGTCCACCTCCTATTCGCTGATAATTTTGAAGTGCCGAATTGGATCTCACTCGATGCCAATTACTCGGACACCATTCACCTGGGCTAACTGATTGGACAATTGCTCAAAAGTTTCGCCTTTTCGAAGTTTGACCGTGATTGTGATGCGTATGCGTTTGTGTCGCAGATGGCGCTCCAGGCTGTTGATGGAATAATGCTTGGTATACTGTGATAGGACCTTGTTGACGTTTTCCTCAATATCGTTTCGGAAATCACAGGATAATGATATTTGCCGGTTAACGAAACCAGAAAGCAAGCTTTTTTCAACCCAGTTCAACAAAGTAAGTGAGGTTAGCAGCAAGGCAGTTGCCCCAATGCCCACCCAATAATATCCAGCTCCCACAACCAGACCAATAACAGCCATAGTCCACAAGGATGTCGCGGTGGTTAGCCCTTTGATATTGGGCCCATAGCGCATGATCGCGCCTGCGCCCAGAAAGCCAATCCCGGAGAGTACCTGAGCAGCCAATCGGGCGGGGTCTCCATTCGGGGCCAGGTTCAGAAATTGCATTGAAAGGTTGATTGACAATGTCATTGCCAGCGCTGAGCCGGTGACCAGGATGATATGCGTGCGCAATCCGGCGGGTTGGTTCTGACGTTCTCGATCCAAACCGACGATTGCTCCTAGTACAGCTGCCAGAATCAGACGCAAGAATATTTCTGAATCGGGTATGGCATTCATTCTCGGCGCCTTCGTTCCCTAATTGCGATCTTCGTAGGGTAAAACATAACTCCGGTTGGGGTCGAAGGTGATTTCAACCGGGCAGTTTTCCTTTAATATCTGATCAAAACGCGGAGAAGTGTCTACGGCGATTAGATGATTCCCGTTTGCGTCGATCTCGTATTCTACCGAAGCGCCCAGAAATACTGTGGATTGGATCTCACCATTCTTATTTCCATTGGCGGCTGGTTTAATCTCAATAGCCTCAGGCCGAATCATCAAATAAGCCGTGTCACCTTGCGTGACAGATTCCGCGCAAGGAACCCAGTAATCTCCACCAAAAGCATTAATCAGGCATTGCTGTTCTTTGCGTTCTTGAATCTTAGTCTCAATAAAATTCGCCCGGCCGATGAAATCCGCGACAAACAGGGAAGCGGGGCGCACAAAGATATCAACAGGGGTTCCGACCTGTTCAATGCGGCCTTTATTCATCACAACCACCCGATCAGAGAGACTCATGGCTTCCACCTGATCGTGAGTCACATACACACTGGTGATGCCCAGCCTTTGTTGCAGGTGGCGGATCTCGACCCGCATTTGCGTGCGAAGTTTGGCGTCCAGGTTGGATAAGGGTTCGTCAAAGAGCAAGACCTTGGGTTTCATCACCATCGCGCGAGCCAGGGCAACCCGTTGTTGTTGACCACCTGAAAGCTGACTTGGATTACGTTTTTCGAGACCTGCCAGGTTCATCATGTGCAGCACAATCTCAACCGCTTCGCGAATTTCTGATTCATTCATTTTACGCAAGCGGAGACCATAGGCCACATTTTCAAAGACATTCATATGGGGGAACAGCGCGTAACTTTGAAAAACCATGGCCATTGGGCGCTGGTTGGGTGGTTGGTTGGCAATATTCTTTCCATCCAGGGAAATTACACCGGATGTCGGAAACTCAAATCCGGCTAACAAGCGCAGCGTGGTGGTTTTTCCACACCCGGATGGCCCTAATAGGGTGATAAACTCTCCGCCATTGATTTCCAGGGAGATATTGTCAACAGCTCGAACCTGATTATTTCCCTGTTCGAAGATTTTGCTGACATTTTGCAAAGTCATGCTTCCAGTGCTTTTATTGTTAGTCATCATAAACATTACTCCTAAAGGGATACACCCAGATCACGCTCAACACCATTGGAGGTGCCAATTACAAGGTATAGGATGCCAATGACAATCAAGACTAATAAAATGAGTATGTCACAATAGGCAAACGCATTACCAAACCTTCCCGCGTCGACTTCATTGAGGATTTGGGCGGTCATAATTTTGGCCTGCGGCGTTGATAAGAAAATAACCGCGGAAAGAGAAGTCATTGAGCGGGCAAAACTATAAACCAGACCGGTTAAGAATGCCGGGCGGATAAGGGGTAAGATGATCTTGCGGAAGGTGATTGCGTTATCTGCGCCGAGACTGATGGATGCCTCCTCGATAGAAGGATCAATTTGTTGGAGAGACGAGACGCCAGCCCTAACGCCAGCCGGGATACTTCTGACCACATACGCCAGAATTAATGCGATGGTTCCACCCGCGATTGCGGTTCCGCCTGCCAGTGCGGGCAATAGGGTCACGGAATTGATTTTCAACGGGTTATTGAAAGCCAATAGGTAGCCAATACCCAACACAGTTCCGGGAACAGCGATGCCCAACATGGAGACAAAATCCACCGCGCCACGCCCGGTAAATTTCTTTCTAACAACCAACCAGGCGATTAACATTCCCAGTATGCCCGCAATCGGCGTGGCGATCAGGGACATTTTGGATGTATCCAGCATGGCCTGAGAACCCAGCCCAAATAGTACAAATTCGAAGTGTCTTAAGGTGAAGTTGTAATTGATCCCAAATAGTTCCGTGAAAGCGCCCACAAATACCGTCGCATAAACCATGAAGATCAAAATAGCGAAAAGCATATTCAGGGCGAACAGACCCCATCGAACAAGCGGATTGGTAATCATGGTGGGCTTACCGGAAGGCTTGCCCGTAACAGAAATCACCGATTTCCGGCTGACCCAATAGCGCTGAATAATGAAGACGGTAATGGAAGGAACCAATAAGATCACTGACAGAACTGATCCGGCAAAAATATCATATTCACCCGATATCGCAATATACACCCGCGACGCCAGCACGGTGTAATCGCCACCAAGCACAAGGGGATTTGCTAGATCTGCGATTGCTTCGACAAACAGCAGTAAAAATGAACTGGCGATTCCAGGAATTAACATGGGAAGGGTTACGGTACGGAAAACGTCCCATTTGGAAGCCCCCAGGTTTGTTGCAGCTTCATCCAAAGAAGGATCAAGCGCTTTCAACATTCCCTGCAGGTTCATGTAAGCGACAGTGAATAAAGACATGGTCAGTACCAGGCTTAATCCAGTAAAACCATACAGGTTATAGCGAATGCCCAATAGTTTATAGGTGATTAATCCACCACGGCCGAAGAGCACGATGGCGGCTGTAGCAAC
>Ga0068711_1000383_pt1 | contig 41022 bp, 28 predicted proteins | sample MTBAKMMethaMetaG_FD_62224 | JGI IMG/M metagenome (GOLD analysis project Ga0068711, IMG submission 62224) | Enrichment culture microbial communities from Arthur Kill intertidal strait, New Jersey, USA, that are MTBE-degrading - MTBE-AKM (Arthur... | ecosystem: Environmental > Aquatic > Marine >...
GCTCTCGATCGACCCGTGCATCGGCTGCTGCGAGAGGTGATCTGATATGGCATACTTTGAAATGGCAAAAACGGTGTTGAAATCGGTCCTTCACGGCCCGGCCACCATCCGCTACCCGGCGCAGCCGGCAAAGAAGACCCCGATCTCGCGGGGCCACGTCACGATCGACCCGTCGAAATGCATCTCCTGCGGAATGTGTATGCGCAAGTGCCCGTCGGACGCGATCTGCGTCTCCCGCGAGGAGAAGACCTGGGAGATCGACAGGCTCCGCTGCCATGTCTGCAACTGCTGCGTGGAGGTCTGCCCGGTGCACTGCCTCACGATGGAGACGCAATATTCCCCGGCAGTCACGGTCCACGAGGGGCTGGAGCTGGTGAAGATCACCTACGTGAAGCCCGAGAAACCTGCAAAACCTGCGAAGGCAGAAGAAAAGGGGAATGCAGATTCCTCTGCTTAATCCTCTATGACATTTTACGCAGCATGACACTGTAAATAAAACACCTGTTGCCGCTCTGTCTTTGAGACACGGGGGGAGAGAGGATCGGGCCGGCGAACGCCGGCTCGATCCCCCTTTTTCCCGATTTTCCTCGTCCGCATCATTTCCTGCGCCGTAGCAGTAGCACGGCCAGTAGTACCGCGACGACAAGCACGGTGATAGCGGCGATCACCAGTCCCCCGCCGCCGGTGACGGGTTTTTCCATCAGGGCATAGTGGCCGGGATTGGCAATAGCCGCTTCAACGAGGACTGTGCCGTTCTCTGCCGAACTATCCGAGATAAGCACCGGGTTCCCGCTGTCGACGCGGTAAAAACCATACTCTTGACCCTCTTCGGCCACGATGTGAGCACGCAAAACCGCCCCGGACATTCTGGTCGATTCGGCATCTTCGATGAAACTGATGTTTGCCGTCTCTCCCATAAGCGTGTAGCCGGGGGATGCCTCATAGGTCGTTTCGAGCAGGGCGAAGTCCCAGCCGGTTGCGGTCCACGGACCGCATTCGTACTCCGTGTTCGAGAAGATGTCGGCCGCGAAGTACTCCGGGCCATGCAGGCTCTCCGTCTCGACCCGACACCCGGAAGCGGCATAGAACTGGAGGTACTGGGTCACCCTGTCAAACGAGGAGTTCCTGATCATGACGTCGGCCGTTCCCATGCCCAGGAACGCCGCACCGACCGATGCGAATGTGTTGTCTTCGAGGATCCCGTTCGCGCACGTTTCGGCGACGATCCCGACGTCGGTGTCGACGAACGAGCACTGCCGCACGGAAAAATTCCCGGCTTTTCTCAGGAAGATCCCGGTCGCCGGGCCCTCGATGGCGACGCCGCTGACGGCCACGCCGTCGGCTTCGATCAGCAGCCCCATCCGGTCTGTATCGCTCCCGATGATCGCCCCTTCGTCGCTGCAGATCGCGACCGCTTTATCGACCGTCACCTCTCCGGGATATCTTCCGGCGAGGAGTTCGACGATATCACCGGGTGCGGCGGCGGCGATACCTTCCTGCACGGTGACATAATCTCCGCCCGACGGCGATACCACGATGGTCGCCGCCTGCACACCTGCGATCGCACAGAGCAGGAGCAGTAATACGGCGATATTTCGCATCGGGTTCATGACTTCACCACCCTGAGCGCGACCTGCCTGTTCAGTCTCTGCTCCAGTTCCAGGTTCGCATCGTATTCGAAGAACGAAAAGATAGTTCCGCTGTAGGAGTTCGTATCGTGCACGGTCCACTTCCGTTCGTAGACGTTCTTTCCGGTCTGCACCACCAGGCCGCCGGGGTCGCTCACCTGGAGCATCCGGAACCTGTCCCCGATATCGGCATAACGCAGGTAAAGGAACCTGACAGTTCCTTCGTTCTCGGTATCGCCCAGCGCCCCTCTCAGCGCCCGTGTCGCGATGGCGGTCCTCGGCGCACTGCCGAGCACGCTTGCCGTTCCGGTGTCCTGAATCTGGCCGCTGCCGGTAGCGGCGGTGCGGTCGCCCCCTATTTTATAGACAATCGCCACATCGTAATCGAAATCGGCGGTATAGGGGATTGCTATCGAGAAGGGGCCGATTGGAATCTCGTATGAGGAGAGCCGCTCCCTGATCACCGTGTTGATGGTCGGATACGCGCGGACGCTCCCTCTGATGCTCGTGTCGGTGTTCCATCTCTCCTCGAACGGGACGGTATAATCGCTGCCGAAGGGCGAGTCCTGCACTATGGTCCGGCCCGAGTAGAAGAGGAGCAGTTCGTCTGAGTAACTGAACGAGGCGTCGGTCGTCTCCTCCCCAGTGCTCTTTTCTTTTTCGATATCTGCATCGAACGAGAAGCGATAATCATAATCGATCGTATCGTGCCAGTCCTGGAACGTGAAATCCGAGTTTAACGAGCCTGACTCTTTCCAGTCGACGGTTCCGGCAACCATGTCCTCCTTCACCACGATATCCACCCATGCCTCGATTGCATCGTGATAACCGGTGCCGACGTCCTGGTAGAGGATGCGGAGCCGTTCGACCCCTTCCTTTTTGCCGGCGATGAATTTCAGGAGCACTTCGCCGTTCGCGTCCGTGACCGGGTTGCCGTCGCCGTCGGTCGCGCCGGCGACGATCACGCGGGCGCCGTCTGAGAGTTCTAACTTCGAGACGAAAATGCTCCGATCTGCCAGCGGACGCCGTTCCTGATTCTCTCCCAGTTCGAAGAGGGCGACGGTGATGTCGGTCTCGCCTCCGGGTGCTATCTCCGGTTTTGCGGGCGTGGCGGTGAGCATCACACCGACGATGGCGATCTCCGCCTTCGCCGAGGCGTCTTTCCCGCCGCGTCCGTCGGTGCCTATCTTAACGGTGGTTTTTCCTGCCCCGGTGCCTTTCGCCGGGTCGAGGGTGAAGGTCGCCCGGGCGTTGCCGTTCTCATCGGTGATCGAGTACTGCCACCCGTACCATTCTGAGCCCTGACTGACCTCTCCCTCTCCTTTCACCTTCCCGCGTGCCGGGTTGCTCTCGAAGTAAACCTTCGTTCCTTCGACTGCCTCTCCGCGGCAGTTTCTGACCGTGGCGGTGACGGTCGTGGAGTCGCGGATGTCTTCAGGAGTGACCGATTTCGGATCGACGGAGACCGAGAGCGAGGGTGCTCTGGGCGGAACCGGATGCGTCTTCTCGTGTGTCTCTATCACGGACGAGAGCGTTCCCAGTCCGGCGGCGGCGCTTCGTACGGCCTGCGAGATGCTGTCGGCCGCATCGGTTTCCGCATACCCGCGGGCGACGGCGATCCACAGGTCCGCGTCGATAAGCGTGGTCGTCACCACGTAGCGCGGACCGACCTGACCGACCGAAACCGTGATCGTATATTCGGCGCGCACCCCCTCAGCAGCGGCCTCAAGGCGCGCCTGGTTGACGCTCCCGCCGGCGTCGATCCGCTGCTTTTCATACTCCAGGTACTCTGCGATATCTTCGGAGGTGGTGATCTCCACGCCGGGATTCGCCTCCCGCAGTGCGATGGACAGGGTATCGACGACCGCTCTGCCCTCTTCGGCAGAAAGGTTCTCCGTGTGTAGAGTGCAGGGCAGGACATAGATCTTCGGCGGCGGGCAGGTGTCTTCGGCGGCGAGGGCAGGGGCGCAGAGCAGCGCCAGAAGTGTCAGTGCAACGAGCAGCCGTCTCATACGCTCGCCTCCCCGATGGCCGAAATAGGCCGGGTATGCACCAGCAGGCTCGTCGTCTCCCCGGCATCGATGTTCACGCGGTTGAGGGAGTCTGCCGGGACGATGAGGGTGCCGCCGCTGCTGTCCTGAATCTCGCCGGTGACCCAGTACGTGCCCGGCGGAACATTCATCCTGACCTCGTCGCTGCCGCTCTCCGTCGTCACGCTCGCGGCACGGTCCAGGGTCAGGGCGTCGGTGAGCACCAATCGGCTCGCGGTGGCATCAGGTGGCAGCCTGACGACCAGCGTGCCGTTTTTCCGCTCGACGGAGAACGAGGCGGTGTCCTCAGCGAGCACGCTGCCGTTCTCACTGAAGAGCACGGACCTGACGAGGTAGGCGCCGTCCGGGTAGTCCGCCCCGATGCTGTCGTCCAGCATCGTCAGGAATTCGGATCCGAGCGGAGCGAAGTCGAGCGCATCGCTCTCTTCCGTTCCGCCGGGGAGGTACCGGTCCGCTCCCTGCGGCCGCTGGAGTAAGGTGATCAGGGTTGTGTTCTGATGCGCCCCGCCTCCGATCACCGCGGTGTCGATCTTCAGCGGCATCCCCTCACCGAGAACCTTGCGGTTGACGAAGAGGTGTACCGCCGGCACGGTGCCGAAGCAGATCGGGACCGACGAAAGGGATACGAGCCGGCCGCCGTCCCCTGCCGACAGGGTTCCGACCAGCCGCCAGGTGCCCGATTGTTCGTCCGGTCCGAACGCCATTGCACCGGGCAGACGTCCGTAGTGATTGTCCTCTACGTACCGATCGTCCAGCGGCGCCGGCTCTCCACTGTCAGGGAAGGCGTGCAACGTGCCGTCGGGAGAGACCAGGTACACGGACGCGGTGTAGTTGTCCCCGGCGGCCACACCCGATATCTTCACCCACGCCATCAACTCGTCGCCGGGGCCGAGTGCCCGGTCCGATGTGAAGACCCGGATAGAAGGCGCCGACGCCTCGACGGCGGGTATCAGTTCAACGTTCCGGACGTGCCACGCGGCAAGTCCGTTGGTCCTGTCCGGGTTCTCACCGTGGATGAACGAGATAATATTCTCCCCGTCCGGCACGATCAGGTCGGCGGGTATCGCGACGGTGTACGCCTGCCACCCGGCGGTCGGTCCGGTGATGATCTCGATCTGCCCGTTCTGCGGGAGCCAGTCGGCCTGTGCTGTGCCGGTGCCGCCGGCTCCTGCCAGATATCGGTTGACCATGACGCCTATCGTTCCGGTTTCACCGTTCTCGGCCTCGAAGCGGAGGGTGTATGCTCCGGGATGCCCGTCGAACCCGAACGACACCTCGTCCGGGAACCCGGGCGTCCCGACCGTGGTCTCTTCGCCGACGGCAAGAGGGATGACCTTGAAGTCAACCTTTTCTTCGCCGTAGCGGCCTGACGAGTCAACGCCCATCACGACGATCTCGTGGTCCCCGAGCGCCAGCCGTTCGACGGACACGGCCGCGCCGGGTGCGATCGGTATCGCTCCCCCGCCGTCCAGCCGGTACCAGGCCCGGACGAGCGGGACGGGGGCGCTGTATGTCACCTCAGTAACGCGCTTGACGGTTCGCACGGGTTCGGGGGTCAGGATGGTTATGGCGAACTCAGGCGGCTCCTCGGGCGGAAGGGAGACGGAAGGCGCTGCATCGCCATCTCCCCCGCCGTCGTTCGGCCCGACGGCGTCGACGGTGAAGTTCACCACCGTGGTATTCGTATTGCCCGCGGGATCGTCGGCCGACACTGCGAGCCGGTGCCTGCCGTTTGTCAGGCCCGCCAGGGTCGTGTTCTGGACGAAGTACCGGTCGGTGCTGTCGTCGAGTGCATACCACCACGCGGCGACGTCCTGATCCGGGCTCCAGACTGTGATCGGGACGTTTGCCGTGGTGTAGGTTGCGTTCTCCTCAGGCGAGTACACGTAGATCGCCGGTGGGTCGGTGTCGGGGACAAAGGTGTCGGTCAGCGGGTACCGGTCCAGGCCGGGCACGCCGCCGGCGGTCTCGTACGGCAGCAGGGTGTCGCCGAGTCCGTCCTCGTCGGTGTCATCGCCGGCATAGTCGTCCCAGCAGTTGCCCGCGGTCCAGGGGCCGCCGATGATATTGGCGGCGGCCGTCGGCGTCACGTTCCAGCGGGTGTCCGCGCCCCAGTTCTGTGCGGCCGCAACGGTGTGGTTGAAGAGCCGGTTGTTGTAGAAGAGCGAGCCGTCGCCGCGGTTCGCGATCCCGATCCCCTGCCGGGAGGCGTGGGTGTTGCCTATCACGCACCCGCTCACGGTGAGGTTTTCGTTCTCAGAGGCGTCGTTGCGGATGCCGTACGAGTCATAGGTATCGGTCGAGTGGCCGTTGTTGGTGACGATGCACCCGGCGACGATGTTGTCGGTGCAGTCGTACTGGAAGAAGATGCCTGTCGGATTGTTGCCGGTCGTTTCCGTGTCCAGGATACGGCTGTGGCTCGTGTTCGTCGCCCAGATGCCCGCCTGCCCGCTGCTGTCCACGTGATCCTCGCCGTTCGAATCGACATGCGCGTCCCTGACGGCGATCTCATCACTGTCGCCGATCAGTATCCCCTGGAAGGCGTTTCCGTGGGCGGTGACCCGGTCGAGCGTCACGTTCTCCGACCGACAGATCAGGATCGACTGGGCGTTCTGCTCCAGATAAAAGTCCTCGACCAGGATGTCCCGGCACCCGATGACGGCCAGATAACCAGGTGCGGGCGAGAGCGTCCCGTAGTTGTAGACCTCCCCGGTCTCGCCGACGATCCAGTAGATCGGATCTCCGTCGACGGTGTTCGTCGTGTCGATCGTGTTGCGGGCCGCCCTGCTGCTGAGATAACCGATCTGGCCGGCAAACCCGAACCCGTAGGTGCACCCGGTGACGGTGTTGCCGTTCATCACCAGATTGTCTGCGTCCGTTTCGAGCATGATGCCGAACTTCTGGTTCGAAACAATATTGTCCCGGACGATGTTGCCGTCCCCGCCGATCTGTATCCCGGCATCGTCGGTCTCGCAGGGGCCGGCGACGGTATTGTTCTCGACGATGTTTTCATCGCCCCACAGAGCGATCGTCGCATGGTTCAGCAGGGTGTTGTCGGCGACGATATTGCCGCTGGTGCCGGTGATGGTGACGGCGCCGCCCGTGTCGAAGGTATTGCCCTCGATCCGGTTGTTCGTGGTGCGGCTGCCGGCGCCTGAAGAACGGTAGGTGCTCTGGAGCAGTTCCCGATCGCAGTTGGTCACGGTATTGCCGGTGAAGTCGGTGTTCAGGGCGTACCAGAGCCAGACGCCGCATTTTGTCTGGTTGACGGTATTGCCCTCGACGGTGTTGCCGTTCGAGTATGGGTCGAGGATAATCCCGTAATTCGCATCCTCTATCCGGTTGTTCCTGACGGTGACGTTGTCCGCGCGCCCGAAATCCCAGCGATTCAGATCGATGTGGTAGACTGCGTAGCCGATCCGGACGGCGGCGGAATCGGTGGTCCCGAAGATTCCAGACTGGTTATGCCACCACCCGTCCTCGATCGCGAATCCCTGGAGGATGCAGTCGTCCGCCCTGAACGCGAAGACGTCGCCGATCCGGCTGATGGGGTTGTCGGGGCTGCCGTTCACGACCGGCCAGCCGATGCCGGTCAGGTTGACCGATGTCGAGACTTCATGGTAGCCGGTGTAGTTCCCCGGATAGACCAGGATCGTGTCCCCATTCATGGACGCGGCGAGGGCGGCGAGAATGGTCGAATAATTCGCCGGCGGGACCGGGACGTCCTGGTCGTCGTCGTCGACGGTGATGATCCCGGGCCGGCGTTCGAGCGTGTCGAACGATCCGGTGCTGCCGGTGCTGTTCGCACTCGCGTTCTCGACGTTCTGCGAGTAGCATCGGAAGTAATAGGTCGTGTTCCTGGCAAGACCGGCGAGCGTCACCGACGGCGTCACGGTTGTATTGATCCAGGCCGACCATGTCCCGCCGGTAAGGGACGGATCGGTTCCGTACCATACCCGGTTATCGCAGGGAACGGCGTTTGAAATCTTCCAGGAGATCCCCGCCGAGTTCGCCGTGACGGCGCCGACCTGGATATCGTCGATGATCGGTGGATAGTCGGGTGCGGCGGTCTCGTTCATCAGGGGGTAGAGGTCGCGATTGGGCTCGGAGGACGCGTAGGCTGCGATGGTGTAGGGCGTATCACCCACTCCGTCGTGGTTGTCGTCGGTGCCGTAGTAGTCTGAGTACCAGTTGCCCCGATGCAGTGCTTCGCTGTACCAGGTGCTTGCGGGCAGGGTCGTGCTCGAGTCGAATGCATTGTGATAGAGACCGGGGAGTGTCCCGTCCATGTTGTCGAGCCGGTTGAAGTAGAGTATGTTTGCCGGCGAGCCAATGAGTTTGATCCCGTAGCCCTGTCCGCCTTCGGAGGCGTACGCCCCGTTCCCGGTGCAGGTGTTGTTGCGGACGGTCATCCCCTCCGAGGCGACGAGCAGGATGCCGCTGTATTCGTTCCCGGTGCAGGTGTTGTTCTGCAGGACGCCGCCCGCGGCTCCGTTGCAGGAGATGCCCGAGAACCCGTCCGCGGCGCTCATGTTTCGGACGGTGGCACCGTCGGCGGCGACCCGTACACCGGCTGCATCATACCCGGTGGCGTTGACGACGTTAAACCCTTCGAGCACGCAGTTTGCGCTCGTGATATCAAAGCCGGTCCCGCCGAGGGCGTCCAGGGCTGGCATCTCCAGGCCGGTAAGCGTGACGCTCTTATTGATGACGACCTGTTCGGGGTAGGTGCCAGGTCGGACCAGGATGGTGTCCCCGTCACGGGCGGCGTTGACGGCCCCCTGGATCGTCGTCACGTTGTCGGGCACCCATATGGTCATCGGGCCGGTTTCATGGACGAAGAGGTTTGCCGAAACGTTGTCCGTCGTTCCCCGGTCGTCGGTCACGTTCAGGACGATAGTGTACCAACCTGCGGCTCCGTACCGGTGCTGCGGGTCCAGGACGCTCGCGCTGCCTCCGTCGCCGAAGTCCCACTCATACGAGACGATAGTCCCGTCGGGGTCGACGGATCTGTCGGTGAACTGGATAGTATCGGCGGTGTCGGGCCAGAGCGGGCTCCACGAGAACGCAGCGATCGGGGGCTGGTTCTGCGCGAAGGTGTAGGCGGTGTGGGGGGCGACGAGCGGATAGTCATCGTCGTTGTCGGTGGCGATGGCAAACAGCGTGTCGCCCACGCCGTTTCCGCCCACATCGATTCCGCTGTATCTGCTCCAGTTGTTGCCGAGATGGCCGGTGCACTCCGAGCCGGAATAGTAATACAGCAGTTCGGTCGCGGTGTTCCACGAGGTGTCGTTCGCGGCAGAAGAGACGTCCGCACTCCCGCCGGCGACGGTGTTGAGGTAGAAGCGGTTTGCGTCGGAGTCGCCGTCAAGGTAAATTCCCCTGTCGTCGGCGTCGAAACTGGAGAAGTTTATCGTGTTGCTATCGCTGGCATAGAGCGCGATGCCGTCCTCGCAGCCCGTGACGCTCACGTTGGTGACTGATGCCGCGCTGGTATTCCAGAAAACGATCCCGCAGGGGGTGTCGGTCATGGTGAGGTTCGCGATGGCAGTGCCGGTGCAGTCGATGCAGTACACAGTGGCGGCATTGGACGAACCGTCTATGACACCCCCCGTATCACCGCGCAGGTAGACGATGGGCTTTCCGTCGGCGGTGTTGCTGTCGTCGATCCGGTGGTCGTAGTAGCGTGCCCGGTCTCCGACGACACCGAAGTTGTAGCGGTTGCCGGTCATCGTGTTGTTCGTGCAGGTATCGTTTTCACCGTAGTTCAGGTACAGTCCCCGCAGGTCGTGGTCCCTGAGGATGTTGTCGGCGACCACGCTATCGTCGGCATAATCGAGGAAAAGGGCGGCTTCATACAGCGAGGGGTTGGCCTCGACGATGTTGCCGGTGATGGTGTTGCGATCCGACCAGGTCTGTATGATGCCGTAGAGGCTATTCCCGTTGACGGTGTTGCCCGAGACGGTGACGTCGTCGGATGTGCTGATGACGATGCCGCCCTCGCTGTTATTGGTGACGGTATTTTCCGTGATGGTGTTGAAGTTCGAATTACTGAGATAAATGCCCGCCCCGTAAAGTGCCCCGGCAATGCGGTTGTCGGTGACCTCGGTTCCCGTAGAGGAGGATACGAGATACAGGTTGTGCCACCCGGCACCTGAGAGGGTGTTGTTGTGGATGGTCGTGTCGGTGACGGCGTCCAAGTCGATACTCATGACGTTGTTGTCAATGATGGTGCAGTTGGCAATTCTGGTATTCGATGACCCGTCAAGGCGTATGCCCGAAGCCGACGAGCCGTAGTTGCCGATAATCGAGCAGTCGTGGATCACGGTGCCTGCGACCGCACCGACCGAGACGGCGATGCCCCGGTTGCCGCTGATGTTGCAGTTCCTGATGGTGGTGTTCCCTGCGCTGACCAGAACGCCATTGTTCCTTCCTCGGGTGATCGTGAACCCCTCCACGACGATCTTCTCCGCGGCGAGTGTCAGGGTGCTGGTCCCGGTCACCAGACCGCCGTCGATCGCCGGGGCTCCGGTCCCGGAAAGGAGCAGTTCCTTATCCACAACGACCTGTTCTTCATACGGGCCGCCCGAGACGACGATCGTGTCCCCGGCGACGGCGGTGTCGACGGCCGCCTGTATCGTCCCGAAGTCTCCGGGCACGGTATGTACTGCCGCCGAGACGGGCGCTGTTCCGGCGGCGACTGCTATACACAACAATAAAAACAGAAAAATCTCTTTAAAATACCTCATCGTCCCAGCACCATCCTGAAAATCCGGTGTTTTTATATATAATATTTTGATATATAATACATTTGATAAGATATTTGTATTTTTAAAATAAGAATATATAAAAAATATACATCAATTCGACTGCTAAACCCATCAACGAACTATATTCGATTTTAGACGATACGAACAACAAACCCATTTTTGTACCATTTTTTTTAAATTTACAATTGTACGGCTTGTGAATTTAATCCAGAGGGGCACTATAATCTTCGGCAGGGTTTGGCGAAAATCGACGATATCACTGCTCAGAAGTTATTCAGTGACAGCGTGCTGAAAAAATGATTGCGGCATGTTCTGATGGAATTTCAGGGAAGCGAATATTACATAACAGATACACAATCTACAAAGTATCCATCTCAATGTGAAGATTTCAAACGATTTTAATTAAATGCGCAATATATTCATTTTTCACCTCTGAATTCTCTTTTCACGATGCCACTGTATACCACGATGAATTTTATGAAAATCAACAACCATAAATCACTCCACCGCACACCTATATGCCGTGAAAACGGCGATACTGGGCGGCGGGCTTACCGGGGTGACGCTCGCCCGGCTGCTGCGGGAGCGGGGGGAAGACGTGATCGTCCTGGAGGCGGAACCCGATTACGGTGGGCTCTGCCGGTCGAAACTGAGCAACGGCTTCACCTTCGACACCGGTGGGTCGCACATCATCTTCTCCCGCGACGAAGCGGTGCTCACCTTCATGAAGGAGGTGCTCGACGAGAACCGCACCGAGCGGGAACGCCGGACCAAAATATTCTACAAAGGACGCTACGTCAAATACCCGTTTGAAAACGGGCTTTCCGACCTGCCGAAAGACGACCTCTTCTTCTGCATCAACGAGTTCGTCAAAAACCTGATCGCGGTCGAAAAAGGGGAGGTCGCCCCCCCGACAAACTTCAGGGACTGGATCGTCGCCACCTTTGGAAAGGGGATCGCCGAGTGCTACATGGTCCCGTACAACCGGAAGATCTGGAAGTTCCCGCCTGAAGAGATGTCGGCGCACTGGATGGAAGGAAGGGTGCCGATGCCGCCGGTCGAGGACGTGATCAGGTCGGCGATCGGGATCGAGACCGAGGGCTACACCCACCAGTCGGTCTTCTCGTACCCCCAGGCCGGCGGGATCGAGGCGCTGGTGCGGGCGATCGCCGCCCCGGTCGAGGACGCCATAAAGACCGGGTTCGTCGTCCGCTCGGTGAGGCAGCGGGAAGACCGCAGGTGGGTCGTCAGCGACGGGAACGAGGAGATCGTCGCCGACCGGTGCGTCGCCACAATACCCCTGCAGGCGCTCATCCCCTGCCTTGACGAGGTGCCTGCGGCCGTGGCCGAGGCCTGCGGGGCACTGAAATACAACGCCGTCGCCTGCGTCTGCATCGGGATCAGAGGGGCGACCCTGCCGTATTCGTGGGTGTATGTGCCGCAGGAGGAGATCGGGCTCTTCAACCGCATCTCCTTCCCCTCGGGCTACAGCGACGCCAACGCCCCCGCAGGGTGCACCTCGGTGCTTGCCGAGATCACCTACCGGGAGGGTGACGAGGCGTCTCGGATGAGCGACGACGCCCTCGTCGAGCACACGATCGAGGGACTTGTGAAGATGGGAGCGATCGCCTCCCAGGACGAGGTCGTCTACGCCTCAGTCGAGCGGCAGAAATATGCCTACGTCATCTACGATCTCGCCTACCAGAAGAACATCAGGGTCGTCAGGGAGTTCTTCGATGGGATCGGGATCGACCTCCTGGGCCGTTTCGCCGAGTTCGAGTACCTGAACATGGACGGGTGCATCCGCCACGTCCTCGACTATGCCGGAGAGCGCCGATGAAGGTGAACTTTTTCGTCGAAGATATGCTTTTTTTCAAGTATATCGGGTGCGCAACCCTGGCACGGATGCTCGCCGTAAAACTCGCCGAAAATGAAGCCCTGGATCTCGCCTGGAACTCCCACGGCTACGACTACGACGTCGTCCACTACCACACTTTCGGCCCGCTCGCCCTGGCAAACAAGAAGTACAGCCGCGGCGTCAAGGTGCTCACCGCCCACTCCACCCCCCGCCTCAACAACGGCAACCTTGCCTTCTCCAATACGGTGAATCACTTCTATCCGGGGATCTACCGGGGGTTCGACCACATCATCACGATCTCCGGCCCGAACGACCAGGAGGTGCGCGAGATGGCGCCCGACGTCCCGACGACCCTCATTCCCAACGGCGTGAACCGGGAGCGATTCAAGCCCGACCTGGAAAAGCGCGCCGCATTCCGCAGAGAGTACGGCATCGGCGATGAGGAGCGGGTGGTGCTTACCGTGGCGCAACAGACGCCGCGGAAGGGCATCTACGATTTTATCGCACTTTCAAAGGAGCACCCGGACGTCAGGTTCGTCTGGGTCGGCGGGTTCCCGTACGGCTCCTTCTCCAAGGACTACAAACGGATCGAGAAGGAGAAGAGCAAATGCGGCAAGAACGTCATCTTCACCGGTTTTGTCCGGGACATCACGGCGGCTTACTGCAGCGCCGACCTCTTCTTCATGCCGTCTTTTGCCGAGGGCCTTCCGATGGTCATCCTCGAATCCATGGCGAGCGGCGTTCCCGTGCTTGCCCGCAGGATACCGGAGTTCACCGAGAACTTCGAGGGCGCCGCCATCTTCTTCGACGACCTCAACGGGGCCGGGGCGGTCGTCGAGGATGAACCGCTCATCAGGCGACACGCCGCCGCATCGCGCCCCTTCACCGATCGCTTCGACATCGGGAGGGTGGCCGATCTCCATGTGAACCTCTATAAGGAGTTGATATCGTGATCTCGGTGATTGTCCCGACCTACAACGAGGAAGAGAGCATCGCCTCCTGCCTCGAATCCCTCTGCAGCCAGACCATCCCCAGAGACGCCTACGAGATCATCGTGGTGGACGGGAACTCGAAGGACCGGACGCGCGAGATCGCCGCGAAGTACGCCGACCAGGTCTTTGTCCAGACGAGCAAAAAGGTCGGCGGGGCGAGAAACGACGGCGCCATGGCGGCTAAAGGCGAGATTGTCGCCACCACCGACGCAGACTGCTATCTCCCCCCCGACTGGCTCGAGCGGATCGAGAGGGACTTTGCCGATCACCCCGACGCCGTCCAGATCTACGGCCTCGTCTTCCCGAAGGAGAAGGGGATCAAGAACTCGATCTCCCTCTGGCTTGCAAACTTCTTCTCCCGCCTGGGCTACCTGACGCACTCGGTCTACTACACCCTCGGCTGCAACACCGCCTTCAGGCGCGACGCCTTCATGGAGATCGGGATGTACCACACCATCGACGCGGGAGACGACCTGGAGATCGCACGAAGAGCCAGGAAGGCCGGGAAGGTACTCCTCGACTCCAGGCTGAGGGTCGGGTTCTCCATGCGCCGTTACCAGCAGTTCGGGACCTTGAAGTCCCTCTGGGAGTGGGTATATATCGTGGTGAAGGGCGGAGAGTCGGAGAAGTACTCGTACTCCAAACGCGAGTACAAGTGAGCCGACGGCGTGGGTGTGCCGTCGACCGGCCACTCACGCAAAAATGAAAAGGATCCTATCGCAAACAGGAGATGCCGGCGCTATCACTGTTCACTCACGCGAAGACACACCATTCCTGATATGCCCCCTCTCCCTTCGCTTGAAATCATTCCCACGACTCCCCAAAAAAACTGTTTTTTCTTCCCTCAGAACGCAAACAACGTCGTTTGTACGCCCATATCACTGAACATCAGATAGGGGGCCGCCCGCCGCACGACTCCGCACCGCCGCAGGTCGGCGGCCGACCGCAGCGGCCTCTCCTGTCGGGCAACGAGAATCCGCCGAGCGCCCTCCGGCCCGATCCCGGGCACCCGCAGGAGTTCGTGGTACGGGGCGGCGTTGACGTCGACCGGCGGCAGTTCACGTGCAAGGAGGACCTTCGGGTCGGCGTCCGGAAGAAACCCCTCCCCGTCCAGCACATCGGCCACGCGGTCGGCGCGCCAGCCGTACGCCCGCACCAGAGCGTCGAGCTGGTACAGGCGGTTCTGCCGCCAGAGCGGGGTGGCGGGGCGGCCCTGCAGGAGAGTGCCGGGCAGCGGGGTGAAGGCCGAGTAGTAAACCCTCGCCGTGCCGAAACGCCTGTACTGCCGCTCCATGCACGAGAGGATCTCGGCGTCATTCTCTCCCGCCGCCCCGACGACGAGCTGGGTGGTGTGCCGCCCGGGCATCGCATCGGCGATCCAGGCCTGCCTCTTCTCGATGTCCTGGAGATAGTCCTTCACCCCGGCGACCTCAGAGAGCCGCGAGGCCGAGGGCGCCTCCAGGTTGATCGAGATCCGGTCGGCCAGCCTGGCTGCCTCGGCAATATCGGCCCGTGCGGCGCCGGGCAGGACCTTCAGGTGGAGATAACCGGCAAAGCCGCGCCTCCTCAGGATCTCCCCGGTCTCCAGGATCCCTTCCATCGCCTCGTCCACATCCCCCGGGATGCCCGAGGAGAGGAAGAGGCCGTCGGCCCGGCCCTCCCGGTACATCGTCAGAAAGGCCCCGGCGAGGTCGGCCGGAGCGAGTGCATACGCCTCCCTCCTGGTCCTGACCCCGCAATAGGCGCAGTCGAACGAACACCTCCCGCAGAGGAGAACCTTGAGCAGGCGGCCGCACCGGGCGCGGGCCGGGCGTTCCGAGCGCGGGCTCATGTCGAAGCCAGCCGCTTCGGTGAGCACCGCAAGGGTCTCTCCCAGGGACATACCGATCCTTTCTCGCCGAAGCGACGGATAAGCCCGCACCGGGCGGCGCGAAAGTGAGAGGATATATTTTACCCCGGGTGTACACTACACCCATGACTCCGGAATACGATGGGGTACAGACCGTCGCCTCCTTAATGGCGCTCGCCGCACGGACGGCGCCGAAGGGGAAGGGCGTCGACACCATCCGCGTGGAGGTGCTCCGCGGGACCGACCTGGGACGGCTCGCCGATGCGATGCGCACCTACGGCGGGGCGCACAACCTCGGCTTCTTCCTGAGGGACGCAAAGGGCGTCGAACAATCCGACGCCTGCGTCCTGATCGGGTGCCGGGGCCGGGAAACGGCCGGCATCAACTGCGGCGGGTGCGGGTGGCCGACCTGCGCCGGGATGACCGAAGCGGTCGAGAGCGCCCCGGATGACGGCAGGGCCCCGTTCAAAGGCCCTAACTGCGTGATCAGGATGGCCGATCTCGGTATCGCCGTCGGTTCGGCGGCGAAGACCGCCTCCATCCACAACGTCGACAACCGGATTCTCTACTCGGGCGGGGTCGGCGCTCTCTCCCTGGGAATGATGGATGATTGCAGCGTGGTCTATGCGATCCCGCTCAAAGCGTCAGGGAAAAATATCTTCTTTGACCGCACATAGGAACAGACCATGCCAACGATGATGATCAGGGGCGGTGACCTCGACCTCGTCGAATACGAGTTCGAGCCCTTTGCCGCGGGCGAGCAGATCCGGCCCCTCGATATCGGGAGGGAGACGACGCTCAGGCCGCAGGAAGGGGCCGTCACGGTGCGGGCCCCGGCCAGGATCCATGCGACCGTCCTCGACATGAACAGGTTCGCTCCCGGTCAGCCCGGCGGCGGCGGGTTCGGGTTCGCCGTGAAGGTGTACTGCACGGCGACCGCGGAATGCACGGACGGCGGTGTCGAGATCGATTACGACCGCGTGCCGATCGTCAGGCATATCGTGGAGGCGTTCAGGGCGACGGTGGGCTACCAGGGAGGGTTCCGCATCGCCGCCCGGGACCACCAGTACAAGCACGTCGGCCTCGGCTCGACCGGGACGATCCTTCTGGCCGTCTGCCATGCGATGAACGCCGCCGTCGGATCGCCCCTCACTGCAGAAGAGCTCCGCATCCTCGTCGGCAGAAACTTCGTGGAGGAGACGGCCGATGATCGGGTCGCCTTCGGGTTCGAAACCGGCGTCGGCCCGGCAGCAAGCACCTACGGCGGGTTCGTGGTGCTGGGCGACGAACTCAGCCTCGCCTACCGCCACCCCTTCGCTGTGGGAAAGAACGTCTTCATCATCATACCGGCCAGCGACATCTCGTCGGCCGGGACATCCGAGTTCAACGTGCTGATGAACCGGGCGCGCGATCTCGATTACCGCGACCGCCCGCTCAAGGCCTATATGGTCCTGATGGACCTGATCCCGGCGGTCGAGGCTGACGACCTCAGGAAAGCCGGGGAAGTTATGTGGGAGATCGAGTTTAGGGGCTCGAAACGGGCCGAGATCGAGCACCACAGCTTTGCGATCTATAACATGATGAGCGGCCTTAGAGACGCCGGGATCGAGTTCGTGGGGATGAGTTCGGTCGGGCCGTCCATTGCGGTCATCACGGAAAAAACCGAGGCAGAAGTCAGAGCGATCGCGGAGGGGCTCGGGCTTTGTGTCGCCCTCGCAACCGCCGTCGACAACGAGGGGCTTGTGATCGCGGGGCCGTGACGGCTCACTTCACGATCATCACCGGGCAGGGGGCGAGCTGCACGACCTTCTGGCTGACGCTGCCGATGAGCGCCCCCTTCACGCCGGTGAGGCCCCGGCTCCCGACCGCGATCAGGCCGGCGCCCTCCCTTTTCGCATGGGCGATTATCCCTGAGGCGGGATCGCCGATACCGATCTCAAGGCCGTAGGGGATCCCGGCCTCCCGGAACATGGCGACCGTTGCCCTGATCGCCTTGCAGACGGGCTCGTCGAGCGTGCCGCAGAGATCGAAGGCAGCCACTGCGGTCTCACCCTCCGGGGTGGCGGACTGCACGATGTGGACGATGGTGACCGATGCGGACTTCAGTTCTTTTACCAGTTCTATCACCGATTCAGTCGCCTTTTGAGCGTTTTCAGAACCGTCGGTCGCTAGAATGATCTTCTCGTACATGGCAATCACGGGTTGTATGTCGTTCAGGTTCTGTTATACAGGCGGTTTTCACGCCTGAGTTTGTATGTGTTGCGAATCGATAACTCCCGCACCGGTCAGGCCTTCTCCAGGTCGAACACCCAGCGGCTCACGGCCGGCGCGACGTTGCCGCACCGGCGGCAGCGGATCACATGGTAACCGGCGTCCTCGTACGCCTGTTTGAGGCCCTCGATCTGGTGCGGTTTTTTGAAGGTGTAAAAATGCACCGCACCCCCGCTCCGCACGAGGGGCGTGACGGTGTCCAGGATCCGGTCCATGCCGTAGGGCGTCGGGACGATCGCCCGGTCGAAGAGGAGGCCGGGAGCAAAAGGAGGCGAAAAGGCGTCGCCGAGGACGACCGCCGTGCGGTCCTCCACGCCGTTCCGCCTGACGTTCTCCGCAAGCCAGCGGCAGGCCGCCGGGTTTTTCTCCACCACCACGACCTCGGCGCCGCGGGCGGCGGCCGGGACGGAAAAAGGTCCTACACCACCGAAGGGGACGAACACCCGCTCCCCGACCCGCACCTGCGCGGCGACGCGCATCCGCTCGGCGGCGAGCTTCGGGTTGAAAAAGACCGCGGCGATATCGAGGCGGTAGACGAAGCCGAACTCCCGGTGGAGGGTTACGGTCGTCGGACCGGCGAGACGTTCGAGGCGCGCCACCCGCCGGTCGCCGTCCGTCTTCGACGTCAGGGTCACCACCGTCCTGACAGCGTGGTTGGAGGCCCGCACGGCGTCGGCGATCTCGCTCCCGAAGGGCCTGAGACCTTCCGGTATCCGAAGGACGGCAATGTCGCCGATGACCGCATACCCCCTGTCGAGCAGTTCGAGGTCGTCTGCGGGAACGACACCCCTGAGCGACTCCTTCAGAGGCATAACCAGATGTGGGAGGGCGAACCTGAAAAGAGTGACGCATTTTCCAACTATCCACACAAACTTATATTTTAGTGTATGCTTCAGTATAATGCCACAAAGTACAATCTATCAAAAAATAGAAGCCAATTTGTAAAAATAACCCTTTTTACCTCACCTTCAGAGATTTATTTCGATAATTATTAATAATGCATATCTGACATTCACATACCATCAACCGGTAGCCGCCGGATGGCAGACCCCCCCGCCTGAATGGAGTTTCGAGGCGAATGAAAAATCTATGGATGAAGGGAGGCCCTATTATGAAGCGGGAATCGTATGGAAGATTGGTTCTATTTTGCATGATCTTTTGCATCTCCGGGATTTCAGCCGCGGGTGCGATCACGGTGGATTATGTCGGCATCGACAAGGTCGATCTCCAGTGGGGAACGGCCGGAGAGGACTTCCAGCGTTATGATGTTTATCGGGACAACGTAGTGATCACGACGATCTACACGGCGTCGAGATCGCACTACCGTGACGAAGGCGTTCCGGCCGGTACCCATACCTACAAAGTACTGACGGTCATATCCGACGATTCTTGGTTTTCCCCGAGTGTCTCGGCCGATGTCGGCGAACCCCGCGGGACACTCAAACTCGGCGACGACACATGGAGCGATCAGGCGGTGACGCTCGGCGGAGACGTGAACCTGGGAGGCCATACCCTCACGATCACGGGCAGCCAGGTTTCCGCCGGAAGCGAGTATGATATCTGCGGGAGCGGCAACCTCTCAGTCCAGAACTCTGAATTCTCCGGTGTCACGATCGACGCCACCGCACCCGCCGCAACGATCGAAAAAGTCACCTCCGACCGTCCGATCAAGGTGCGGGGCGGGGGGATCGGGGCGCAGGATGTGACGATTCCCTGGGGGACCACATGGGGGCCGGGCGATCATCTCCTCTATCTCTACGGCGACAACAACACGATCACCGCATGCAATGCCGAAGTGCATATCCAGGGAGATTTCGGCATCATCAAGGACTGTTCCGGTGAGAACGTCAAGATCGCCGCGACCGGCGACAACATCACCATTACGAACAACATACTCCGCAACGTCCCGGGCCAGGCCATCTATGCGAGCGGCAACGACCTCAGCATCCGCTCGAACGAGATCACGAACGCCTCCACCGAGGGGTACGGTTACGGCATCGGCATCTATCTCGACGGGAGCAACAGGGGCATCGACGTCTTCGACAACACCATATCCGAGGCACAGGACGAAGCGATCTACGCAACCGGTGAATACGACACTGCGATGGCAAACTATACTTTCTCGTTCAATACCATCCGTGACTGCGGCTACGGCCTCCACTCTCGGGGGAAGGTGACCTGCTGGAGCATCACGGACAACACCTTCGACGCCTGTTCGGATCGCATGATCTATATCTCCCAGGCCAACCTGACCACGATACGGGACAACACGCTTGAAAATATTACGGACTACGGCATCACGTTTTCCGGAGATCGATCGCAGATCACGAAAAACACCCTCAAGGTCATCGATTCTGCAGGAATGGATATCGGGACCGGCATCGATGGGGGGAACCTGACCGTCTCGCAGAATACCGTCACCGGCATCCCCACTGACGACGGCAGCCCGGACGGCATCTACTTCTCTGCAGAGGACAGCGTGCTCGAAGACAACATCGTCGAGTACTGCCGCAACGGCATCGACACCTCGTACAAACTGAACATGACCATCCGGGACAACCAGATCTACGACTGCTGGGGGGAATGGGGGCTGTACTTCTATGATTCCTATCTCGGTCTGGTCGAGAACAACACCTTCTTCAACGTCTCGACGGACGTGGACGCCGAGGGCGTCATCTATGTCCACCACACCGGCAACGCCACCGTGCGGAACAACGTGATCGACGGCGGCAGGAACGGCGTCTACATCGAGTTCGCAGACGACGGGCTGGTGATCGAAAGAAACACCATCAAGAACGTTACGTCATGCGCCGTCAGGGTAAATATGGCGAAACATGGAGACGGCTACCGCAACTACCGGGGCCCGGCCAACGTCACGACGCGGGACAACACCATCGTTTCAAGCGGGTATACCGGATATAACTGCCGTTATGTCTACGGCACCTCGTTCGTGAACAATACGGTGACGAACGTTTCGCAGGGCATCGATCTCAGCATTGCCAACGACACCGTCATCCAGGCAAACTGTTTCGAAGAGATCAGGACCGGGTTTTATACCTATGCTGTGCCCGGTCTGGTGGTAAAAGGCAACACCTTCAATGTCACCGAAACCGGCGGAAAACTCAGCCTCTATTCGCCTAACTGCACCCTCGCCGACAACCGCATTTCAGGCTACGACCTGATCGGCGTCGAGGTGAAAGACCCCGACGGGGCCGTGCTGCGCAACAACACCCTTGCCGGCAGCGGCACCGCCTGGGATCTCTACATGGGCATCCCGGAGGGCGAACGTCAGGACACGCTGCTGCTGGAGGAGAACACCTTCGGTACGGCGCACCCGACGACCGTGACGATCACCGCATTGAACGGTCCGGTCTATATCCGCGGCGTGGAAGACCCGCCCGAACCCCCCTCGCCGCCCGACTACCAGACGACGAAGAGCTCCATCGGGAAGTGGATCGAGATCTACGGCGAGATGGGGCAGAAAGAGGTGGAGATGAACCTCACCTTCGCGTACACGAAAGACGATCTCAACGGCGTCGAGGAGGAGACCCTCTCGATCTGGAAGTACAACGGCACCGGGTGGGAAGCCGGAAATGACCTTCCGGATTCGTGGAACGGCACCCGGTGGCAGGACTTCTTCAATCACGAGATCGGGGTCGAGGTGAAGAAGCTCTGCATCTTCGCCCCGCTCGGCGGCCAGACGGTCCACAACACGCGCATACCGCGGGACTACAGCACCATCACCGAAGCCCTTGACGATCTCGAGTTCAAGAGCGGCGACACGATCACCGTCGACGAGGGCTACAGCGGCACGCAGGAGAACGTCCGGATCTACACGGAGGTGAAACTGAAATCGTCGTCCGGCACCCCTGCATCGGTCACCCTCACCGCCCTGGACGCCTACGAACCGACCGTAAAGGTATGCGCCGCCGACGACGTGGAGATCGACGGCTTCGTGATCACCGGCTCCACAGGCTCGCAGGGCGTGCGCATGGAAGGGTGCGACAATACGAAAGTCATGAATTGCCGTCTGGAGGGGAACTTCTTCGGCGTCTCCATCGGCCTGGACTCCTACGATAAATCACCCTCGACCTACTGCAAGGTAATCGACTGCACCGTCACCGGCAACGAGCACGGCGCGGTCCTGATCAATCTGTCCAACAACTGCAACGTCCTCGGCTCCACACTCTCGGGCGACGTCGGCATCGGCATCGTCGATGCGGAAAACACCTACGTCTCCGGCAACACGATCGCGAACTGTGACGATTACGGCATCGCCGTCGACGGCGGAAAGAACAACGAGGTCACCGACTGCACCATCACCGGTGGCGAACTCGGGATCTACCTCTACGGCGGCGAGGCGCAGACGGTGACCGACTGCACCGTCACCGACACGAACGCCCCCGGCATCCTTCTCGAAGAGACGGAAGGAAACACCGTCAGCGGGATCACCGTCACCGGCGCCCCGCTGGGTCTTGCGTGCGACGGCGCCGACGACAACACCTTCACCGGCATTCAGGTGAACGGCGGTAATGCGGGCGGTTCCAGCCTCGTGGGCATCGCCCTCGACGACTCGGACGGCAACGTCCTCTCCGGGTGTGCGGTCGAGAATCTCCGGGTCGTCGGATATTCGGCCACCGGTATCGAGATGACCGGCACCTCACGCGCGAACACCGTCGAGACGTGCCGGTTCACCGGGTTCGAATCGTCCCGCGTCGACGGTGCGGTCTTCGCCTCCTCGGGGAACCTGATCCGCAACTCCACGTTCACCGGTTTCAGGGGTGCGGCCGCCGGCGCTGCCGGCATCAGCGCCAGAGAGAACACGACCGGAAATGCTGTTCGGCGGTGCACGTTCGACGGCCTCTACGCCCCTGAAAACGCCACCGCCTTCCTGATCGCGGGAGCGAAGAACGTAACGATCGCCGACTGCACCGTCGGTACAGTGGCGCCCGCGAACACCTCGGCGTTTGCGGTCTTCGAGGACTCCGCCTACTCGAACGTGATCGAGGGGACCGTCCTCGGCAATCTCGCCGAAGTATATGAACTGCGTGCGGCCGGCAACCTCACCGTCTCGAACACGAACGCTATCCCGCCGGACGAAGACGACGTCAGGAACATCGGCCACTACCTCAACCTCACCTCCGACGGCAGCGGCGAGGCGTGGATCTCCTTTGCGTACGCCGACGAAGACCTGAACGGCAAAAACCCCGCGCTGCTCTCGGTCTGGCGACACGACGACGTCGGCTGGCAGAAGGCGCCCGCCCCGAACGGCGTGAACACCGCCGAACACTACGTCTATGCGTACAACGTCACCGAATTCTCGGTCTTCGCCCCGATGTGGTCGGGCAGCGGCCTCCCGAAGGCGAACTTCACCGCCGACCAGACGGATGGAAACGCCCCGCTCGCCGTCGCCTTCACCGACCTCTCGAAGAACGCCGATGCGTGGCTGTGGACCTTCGGCGACGGCGAAACGGCGACCGAACAGAACCCGCAACATACCTACACGACCGTCGGGCGGTTCAACGTCACGCTCGAAGTGAGCAACGCCGCCGGCACCGACACCATGACCAGATACCGCTACATCGCCGTACGGGACCTCCCGGTCGAACCGGCCGAGAGCACTGAGAACTTCACGCTCGGCAACGACGGGGCAACGGTCACCGACGTCGGCGGCCGGCAGCAGGTCTCTTTCAACGCCACCGCCGGCAACGGCACGGTCAGCGGGAACGACATCCTGCTCCATAACGGGAACATGAACGTGACCGTGCAGACCGACGGGCTCAGTACCGTGGGCAACGTCTCCACCGGCAACGTCACCGGCGTGCTGCTGGAGGGCGGACCCGTCGGGGCGTCCCTCGACGGCGACGTCGGCAACGTCTCGGTCGGCTTCAACGCCTCGATGAACGGCTACAACCCGGACCTCGGGATCACGACCTCGATCTACGACCGGCCGAGCGATGAGGCGACGAACGCCTTCACCCTAGCCGCGGCCGGCGACGGGCTCTCGATCACCTCGACAGCGTATGCGGTCTACTTCACCAAGAGCAACCTCACCGCGGACGACGCCATCAGCGACGCCTACCTGCGGATGACCGTCTCACCCGATTGGGTGGAGGCGAACGGCGGCACCGATGTGATCCGGGTCTTCAGGCAGGGCGACGACGGCGACACCGAAGTGCTGGCCACGACCTATCTTGGCCTCGACGCCGACGGCATGATGGTCTTCGAGGCCTACTCGCCGGACGGCTTCTCTTCGTTCGCAGTGGCGGCGATCGCCTCTTCGCCCACGCCGGCCCCATCCTCCGGCGGCGGTGGCGGCAGCACAGACACCTCGTCGGCGGCATCCGCCGGCAGCCTTCAGGCAGGGGAGACGGCAACCCTCCAGGTCCGCAACTCGCCGGTCACCGGCATCGTCGTGGAGGCGGCCGGGGAGATCGACAGTCTTATGATCACGGTGAACGAACAGAACGCCCTCCCGGCAGACGTCCCGGCCCCGGACGCCGATGTCTGGCGGTACCTCTCGATCACGCTCTACCGCGCCGACCCCTCGACGATCGGGAAGGCGACGATCACCTTCGGCGTGCCCGCCGACCTCCTCGGCGACGGCACGGCGGTGCTGATGCGGTTGAACGGATCGATCTGGGAGACGCTCCCGACCGAACCGGCCGGAACCGCCGACGGGACCAGCCTCTTCACCGCCGAAACGCCGGGCTTCTCCTGGTTTGCGATCGCCATAGCGGACGAGGCCGCGGCTTCCGGCGAGTCAGGGGCGGCAGTCTCCACGACAGCACCCGCGAGCCAGCAGACAGCCGGCGAGACCGCAGCAACCACTGGCGTCCCGGCGACGGCGACCCCGCTCTCCGCGACGGCGGCGCTGCTCGCCACGGCAGGGGCCTGCCTCCTCTTCGGGAAAAAACGCCCCTGATCCCGGGGCGTGAAAAGGCCTCCCACACTTTTTTCCCCGGCGCGATTGCGCACGACTATATACCACCGCCCCCTCTCTCCTGCATGGTCGCGGTGAGGTCTGCGGCGCGGGTGCTGGACGCACGGGAGACCGTCGAAGGAGCCGGCGTTCGGCTGAGGCGGGCGTTTGGCTACAACGAGGTCCCCCTCTTCGATCCCTTCCTGATGCTCGACGATTTCAGGGCCGAGATGCCCGAAGATTACCGGGCAGGGTTCCCCTGGCACCCGCACCGGGGCATCGAGACGGTCACCTACGTGATCGAGGGGAGGGTGGATCACGAGGACAGTCTCGGCAACGCCGGGAGCATCGGGGCCGGCGACGTCCAGTGGATGACCGCAGGGTCCGGGATCGTTCACCAGGAGATGCCGAAAGGTGCCGACGGAGCGATGGGAGGCTTCCAGGTGTGGGTGAACCTGCCGGCATCGCAGAAGATGATGGAGCCGCGCTACCGGGAGGTGAAACGCAGCCGGATCCCCGAGGTCTCCCCCGCGCCGGGCGTGGGCGTGCGGGTCATATGTGGGGAGGTAAACGGGGTTGCCGGCCCGGTGAAAGAGATCGTTGCCGACCCGGCGTACTTCGATGTGAGCATGGAGCCGGGGGCAGCGTTTGTCCAGGCCTTTCGGCCAGGGTACACGGCGTTCGCCTATGTCGTCGGGGGATCCGGCAGTTTCGGGGAGGGAGAGGGAGCGAGAACCGTCAGCAACAGGCAGGTCGTCCTCTTCGGGGACGGAGACGAGATCAGAGTCCGCTCGTACGGGACGCCGCTCAGGTTCCTGTTCCTTGCCGGAAAGCCGATACGGGAGCCGGTCGCGTGGTCCGGCCCCATCGTGATGAACACCCGCGAAGAACTGGAGCAGGCATTCAGGGAGTACAGGGACGGGACGTTCGTGAAGGCAGGACGAGTCGGCACGGGGCCCTTATGACGAAAAAAGACCCGAAAACGGTTTCCCCATGAAGGGCTGCGTCGCATTCGCACTGCTCCTCTGCCTCGCCGCACCGCCCCTTGCGGCCGGATGCGTTTCCATGGGAGGTAACGATGTGGTGATCGTCGAGTACCATCGCACCGGCGGGATCGCCGGTTTCGACGACCGCCTCGTGATCTACGAGAACGGGACGGCGACCGTCTCCAGGCACGGAACCTTCGCGGTCGTCTCCCCGGACCCGCAGGCCCTTGCCCGGATCCGGGAGATCCTCTCCTCAGAAGCCTTCCAGTCCCTCAATGCGACTTATCTGCCGCAGCAGCAGGGCTACGATCTCATCTCCTACGAGGTGACGGCAGGGAAGAAACGCGTGCTGGCCGAGGACGGCGCCGTCCCGGCGGCACTGGAGCCGCTCATCGCCGAACTCAACGGCATCATCCGGGAGAGCCCGACCCCCTGACGCCCTCCCCCTGCATGTCAGGGCCGAATCTTTAATGGCCGCCGGGACACATACATAAACGACCACTCCACGGTACGGTCGGAAGAGATCATGAGAACGGAGCAGACGCCGGTCGTTCTGGTTCACGGATGGAAGAGCCATCCGGGCATCTGGAACCAACTCACCCCACGGCTTGAGAGCGCATCCATACCGTACCGGAACTTCGACCACACTGCGATGGGCAACGCGCCCCCGGCCGAGATCGCCCGGGCAATGCAGGCCTTTATCCGTACGACGCGGGAGGAGACCGGATACTTCGGACCGATCGACATCGTCTCCCACTCCGTAGGGACATGCATCGCCCGGTACATGCTCGAAGTCATCGACGGCGCGAACCGGGAAGAGCGGGTCAGGCACCTGATCGGGATCGCGCCGCCGAACAACGGCTCCGCCCTCGCCGAACTCTTCAACGATCCCGTCTACGGGCCGCAGATACTCAACCAGCTCGCCGGCGTATTCGTGCCGCGGCGATACAACCCGGCAGAGGACGTCATCGCCCAGGAGGTCAGGCCGGAGAGTCGGACGATGGCCGTCCTGCGGTCTGCGGGCGTCCGCCGGGACATCGCATACCGGATCATCCTGACCGCAAATCGCACCGCAACCCCGGATCTCTTCCCCTGTTTCGACGGAAAGACCTGGGAGCGATCTCCGGATCTGGGCTGGCAGACGACCTATGCCGGCGACGGCATCGTCCCGCATACCGACTCGTACCTGCCCGGAGCCGGTTTCGACATCCTGCCCGCCGACCCGGCGGCGCTGGGACGCAACCCTGATCAATACGGCCATATCAGACTGCCGCGGAACGCCGAGGTGGTGGACCGCGTGATGGCCTACCTCTGCGACCCAGCCACAACCCCCGGCGGGTTCTGTCCTCTGTAAGGGGACGGCCGCAAGCCCGAACGGCATCGGGAATGAAAAAAGATCAGGGGGTAGCCGTGACGGCCCGAGAGACCGCCGGGATCTCCGAGATATTTTCAAGCGTCTCGACCGAACCGTCGGGGAAAGTGACCGTGGTCACCGCCGGGGAGAAATCGGCCTGGACAAGGGGGGCGAACCAGTAACTGTTCAACGCCTTTTCCGCATCATGCAGGTTGATGGCGGGGGTCGTATATGTCGTCTCGTTCCCGGCCGCTACGATCCGTGCAAAATGTTCGACCCTGAAGGAGGCCGAGTGATCGCTCAGGGAGACCGATTCGACGCTCTGGCCGGAAAAGGTTTCGAGTGCATTTTTAAACTCGTCCGAAGGATCGGCAATTTTGAAAAAGACCGCAATATCTTCGATCCACGAGAGGGTGTAGTCGAAGGTGACCGTCGCCGTTCCGTTTTCATCGACCGCGATGTCCAGTCTGTCCGCGGTGAACGCCCCCGCGGGCAGGGCCATGCCCATGACAAGGAGCAGCGCCACCCCGATGCGAATCCATACGTCCATACTCTCAACTCCAGATATACATCAGATTTTTGTCATATAAACATACTGAACGGGATGCCTGCCCGCCCGCCCCATGAGGAACATATTTATATTAAAATTGTTATCGGTGGTGTTGATGGGCTATCCGAAGAAACATGCTGCCGCCGCGGGGCTGATGGGATGGCTTTTCCTGGTAATTTTTTTTCTGATCTTCCTTAGAAGCATCGATCTCACCGTCTTTCTCCTGCTCGTTTCCCTGGGGCTGTTCATACTCATAGAGGTGCTTGACACATCCTTCGCCAAACCCTCCCATATCATATATCTCAAATACTGGGTCGCCGTCGGGGTTGTGTTCTTCGTCACCGTCATCGTCGATAAAGTGGTGAGGGTTGTTCAGGCATGAAGAGGAGATATATTAAAGGGTTTCTGGCAGGGCTATCCCTGGTGGTCATCGTGATCTGTGGGAGTCTGGTCACGTCGCCGGTGCTGTACTCCGCCGAGAACACCTCTTCCACGGCATACCACACCGACCCGACGATCATCACCAGATCCCAGGACACCGACGCGGGGGCGGTCGTGCCCGCCATGGGCGATCTGATCGAGAGTACCGGAACCATCGTCCTGAACATTAAAAATAAGGATTTTAAAGCTGCCCAGGACGATCTGGAAAACTATATCGCTGCCTCGCGGTCCTTCAACAACCTCGTCGTCAACCTGGACCTGACCGAGAGCGAGATCGGGGAGTTCATGGACGTCAACGGCGAGAACATCGAGTCGCTTTCCACATTGCTTGAGGAGAGCGAACGTTTCGACGATCTTTCCACCCTTGAGGTGGTTTACCGGGACGAGGGGAACCCGGAGGCGCTCTACTCGGTAACCTACGAGGGCGAAGCGCTCAGGATGAAAATGCAGGAGGCGTATCAGCGGTACGCCGCACAGCAGTCGTCGCTTCTGAACGTGAGCAGCCACTACGGCCTCTCCACCGCCTCATACAACCAGAGCGTGGAAACGTTCGCCGCAGTCGTCGGGGAGACCGATACTGCACAGGAGAGCAGGATGGATGCGATCCCGAAAAACGACGTGTTTCCTCTGACCCTAGGCATAGAACCGACCACCGCCACCTTCGGCGATCAGATCCTGATCACGGGCACCCTGTACCACAGTCCGGAGCGCGAGGTCGGGATCTATATCGACAGCCGCCTCTGGAAGACGGCGTTCACCGATCTAAACGGCCGTTATGCGGCCTATTATCCGGTGACGGCGATAGGCACCGGAAAACACCTGATCTACGCCGCACAGGGCAGCCGGTATTCGGACGTGATCGAATTCACCATACTGCCGGCGCCGGCCACCCTGACGCTCACGGCCACGACCGGGGACTACGGTAACGGGGACAACGTGCTATGCACCGGCACCCTCTCAAGCCTCGGAAGACCGGTCGCCAACGCCCCGGTCGAGATTGTGCCCGACTACGGGGCGTGGATCCAGGCGGTCACCGACGAACAGGGCCGCTACTCCTGCACCGGCCAGATGAACACAGGGATCAGGGAGGTGAGGGCGGTCGTATCTGGCGAGGTTCTCCCTCTCGCATATACCGCCAGCAGCCCGGTCGTCCTGGAGATCCAGCACGCGTGGGTGGCGTTCGCCTCCCTCGCCATGAAGGCGGTGGCCATCCTGTTCTTCGCTCTGGGGCTGGACTTCGTGATCAGGAGCATACGGGAACGACGTTCAAAGAGGCGTGCCACCCCCTTGAGCCGTCGTGAAATTCCGGTTCTCAGGCAGCCTTTCCCACCCTCCCTCGAAATGCCGGGAATGCTGACGCCTGCCGAGGTGACGCGGCGATACGCACTCCACCTTGGAAACGGCGAATATGGAGAGGCCGTCAGGACGCTGTACCTCTCCATTGCCGATCGGATCGGGCGAAGGGCGGAGATCAGAAATTATGCGGCATGGACGCCGCGGGAGATCCTGGGCGCCGCATCGGGCACGAAAGGGGCCACGCACCTTGCCACGTTCGTCGGGAGGTACGAATTGTCTCATTACGGCACCGCAGAGACCACGCACGGGCAGGCCGAGGCACTCCTGCGATGTTACAGCCGCGTCGCCGAATTCATGGGCGGTGGTCAGGATTAAGTTCATCAGACTGGCGTCGGCGGCCATCGTCGTTCTGGCGATATCCGCCCTGTTCCTCCACCTGTCCACGACCGACGACGAGTTCAGCAGGCACAATGTCGGGTGGAACGGCACCGCCGTCTTTGCCGGGAAGGTGGAGGACGCCGGAGGAGTGATGCTGGCCGACACTGCGGCCCTGCCTGATTACCGCGATGCGATCCTCCTCCTGATCGCTCCTGAAGGGGAGATCCCGGACAGTGAGATCGGCTATTACAGGGCATTTCTGGAGCATAACAACACGCTGTTTATCGCCGACGAGTCAGGGGCGTCAAACAAACTGCTCAGGGAAATCGGTTCGGAGATACGGGTTGTTCCGGGGAACATCTCGGGTTTCGACTCGGGATATGCCGACGCCAGCCTCCCGAACGGCTATCCTGAAGGCGGTCACCCCCTGCTCGAAGGCATCGAGGTGATCACCTTCAACCACCCGGCGCAGGTCATGGGGGGAGAGGCCCTCGTCAGTTCGGGCCTTTTTACCTGGTACGACCTGGACGGGAGCGGGCGGATGGAGGCGGGAGAGCCGTCGGGGAGGTTCGTCTTCATCTCACGCGAGCAGAGCGGCGGCGGGGAGGTGATCGTCTGTGCAGATCCCAGCACCCTGATCAACGCAATGCTTGGGCGAGGCGTGCCCGGAGACGGCGTCACCTTCGCCGACAACCTGCTGTCCTACCGGAATGTCGTCATTATGGAGGGGGTCCACTCCGCGACCGCGACCACCGGGAGCATCGGGAAGAGCCTGGAGTATCTGAAGGCGTCGCCTCCCCTGCAGGCGAGCATCATGGTGGTCTGCCTTCTTCTGGCCGGAATCGCGTGGAGAAAAAAATATGTCTAGGGTGTCAATCATGGCAAGCGAAACAATCGAGAATGAACTGAAGGCGATAGCGACTTCATACACCAGGGTCACCGAGCAGGTGGGAAAATTCGTGGTGGGCAACACCCCGCTTATCGAGATGATCTTCGTCGGCATGCTCAGCGAGGGGCACATCCTCCTCGAAGGTGTGCCCGGCACGGCCAAGACCGTTATCGCAAAGACGGTCGCACTCCTTTCCGGGTGCGACTTCAAACGCATCCAGTGCGCCGTCGACATGCAGCCCGCCGACATCATCGGGGTGCGGATCTACGATGCCGAGCGGAAGGATTTCGTCCTGAAAAAAGGGCCGATATTCTCCAATTTTATCCTGATCGACGAGATCAACCGGGTCAGCCCGCGGACGCAGAGCGCCTTTATCGAGGCGATGAGCGAACGGCAGACCACGATCGACGGCGTCACAAACCCGTTTTCCGATCCGTTTTTCGTCATCGCCACCCAGAACCCGTACGAGTTCGAGGGCACCTTCCCTCTCATCGAGGCGCAGAAGGACCGTTTCATGTTCAGCGCGAAACTCAGGTACCTCGACGCCGACGAGGAGCTGGAGATCATCAGACGTGAGAGCACGGGTTATCTCGACTGGAACGCCTACAGTTCGGAGATCACGCCGGTGCTCACGCCCGGAACGATCCGGGAGTTTACCGAGACGGTCCGCTCAGTGCGGGCCGAAGAGCCAATCCTCCGGTATATCAGGGACATCGTCCTCGAGACGCGGAGACATGACGACATCTGGCTCGGTGCCAGCCCCAGGGCGTCGATCGCCTTTGTGCGCGGCAGCAAGGCCCTTGCAGCGCTGAGCGGAAGGGAGTATGTCATCCCGGACGACGTAAAACGAATCGCACGGCTTGCCCTCCCCCACCGTCTGATCTTGAGACGAGAATCCGATCTCGGTGGGGTGACAACCGGCGAGGTCACCGAAGATATTCTTGCGGTGGTCGAGGTGCTGTAAGTGGAAGTCGGGCGGAGCGTGCAGGCCGCACTCCTCTTCATCGTCGTACTTGCAGGATTTTCGCTGCTCGTCGATAGCGTCCCTGCCGCTCTCTGTGCCTGCACCCTGGCCGTATTCCTGCTCTCTCGCTATGCCGCATCGTTTTTTCATTTCAATATGGTCGCCGGTTCGCTCGCCATCAAACGCACGCTAGGAAAAAAGGTTGCAAAACAGGACGCCTCGATCGAGGTCGGCATACGGGTCAGGGTCAGGGTGCCGCAGGGGGTCACCCTGCTGATCGAAGACCTCCCGCCGGTCGGGGCGCGGGTATCGGGCGGGTCCTGCTCCCTCCGGATCCATGGCCCGTTCGCCGGGGAGCAGACCGCCGCCTACCAGATGACGGTGCCGACGGAGGGCAGGGTCAGGTTCGTCGGGGTGAGAGCCGACATCCCCGACGCATTTTTCCCAAAATCGGCCACGTTTGCCGGGGAAGCCATGCAGATGCCCGGAATTCTGGTCAAACCGAACCGGCTGTTTCTTACGTACCGCGGCGGGCACGAGACGAAAGGGCCAGAGGAGCGTCCGCTCTCTTCGAACTCATCAGGTCTGGTCAGATCGTTCAGGAAATTCGTCGACGGCGACGACTACCGGAACGTCGACTGGAAAATGACGGCCAGGCACGATATGCTTTATGTGAAGGAATTTTCGGCAGAGATCGTTGCGCCGCCGCTGATTCTGGTCGATATCCCACAGGTGCCGGTGGGCCAGGCGATGCGTTTGGCGTTTCTTGATACGGTCCAGTCGGCGGTCGCCACCTGGATGCAGGAGTCAGGCTACGTGTCCCTCATGATCATCAAGGGACCGGCGGTCATCTCGTTTCTTCCGAAAGACGCCGATTATGCAGGGTTGCTGCGCACCATTCCGGCGTCGTGGGATTTGATGCAGGAGACGTGGTTTTACCGGTCCCGCCCGGCGTCCGATCTGCAGAGGAAAGCCGCCGTCCTCTCCAGAGTGGCTGAAAAAGAAGGGGCGGAAAGCGCTCATCAGACGTACCTCGCCACCCTCTCGGCGTATTACACCTCGGTCCTGGCGGGCAGGACGGTATCGGTCTTTGAGGAGCAGATCGCACGGGCGCTCTGGAGGCTCAAACCCGGGCGCATCGATATCTTCTCCTGCTATGCAGGCGATCTGAGTCATATCCGTCTGGTTGCCGGGATCGCAGAACACCAGGGGGTATCGGTGGAGGTCTGGACGCAGAAAGACCAGGACAGGACGGCGGTGCTGGATCGGATCGGGCTCATGCAGAAAGGGAGCGTGAGTGCGGTATGAACATCCGGTCTGCCGCATGGGTTGTCCTGGTGCTCCCGGCACTGGCTGCAGTGTTTATGGCGGCATATACCGACATGTGGGTCTATCCTGTCATCTTCGCCCTCGGCTACCTGGCCGCCGCCATTTTTTCGATACGATGGGGGCCTGAAGGCTGGGTGCTGGTATTCGCCGCAGGAGAGCCCCTGGTGCTGACGACGGCGGCGGTGTCCCTGATCGCCGCGGCCCTCGTCCAGATTGCCGTGCTCTGGGCGGCAATGCTGACCGGATGGAAAGGGGAAAGCGGAGCTTCGGCGGCCGGCTGGGCATTGCTGGGCGGCGGGATCGTCGGGGTCGTCGGCATTGTGGGCACTTCCTCCGCCCATGCCTCTTCTCTTCTTACCGGTGCGGCGCTCGCCGGGATCGCGGCCGTCGCAGCGGTGTGGCTGGGCGAACTTCACCTGAAGAAAAAGGTCGGGATACAGAGATGAAAAAACAGGAGTACAACGACTATTTCCGCACCGGCGCCGTGTTGATCGCGCTCTCCGCACTGATACTCGTCGCCACCGTCGTTACGGGGAGGGGCGATATGACGGGGGCCGTGCTGATCGTGAGCGGCATTGCGTGTTTCGTAGGCGGGCTCTTTGTCCTGACGCTGTCGAAAGGCGAACCCGTGGACCCGGCATATGTGGGAATATTCCCTGTCGCCGGGACGATCAACCTGAGCCGGGTCGCATCGGACCTCGGCCTGATGGGCGACGGCATATACATTCCGCAGAACGGCGGTTCGCCGTCGGTCCTCCAGCTCGTCCCGGCCGGCGCATTTCAGGGCGCGGAGTTGAATGGGGACTTTTCCTTTGCGACAGAAAAAGGATCGACCGGTCTGGTCATGATCCCGCAGGGCCTCCCCCTCCTCGAACAACTCAGGAGAGACGCCGGACTGGTCGTGCCGTCCAGCGAACCCAAAATACTCACCTCAATCGGAGAGGTCTGCACCGACATTCTGGAAATCTCCGAGAGCACAGAGGCTGTGCGAAGTGGGGACAATATCGTCGTGACGCTGGATCGCTACCGTCTCTTCTCGGGCTGCAGTGCCGTGCGCGCCGAGTCGCCGAAGTGCTGCACGATGATCGGGTGTCCGGTTTGCAGCCTCGTTGCCTGCATGATTGCGGAAGGGCTTCGCCGGCCCTGCACGCTCTCCCGCGTCGAGGCCGACGAGAAAAACAAAAACCTCACCCTGATCTACGCCTTCCCGGCCGCCTCCTGACGGCCGGTCCCGGGATACCCCACCCCCAGGATCGGGGTGGGGTGGCAATCACTCTCTTCAGGTCCTCCTGTTCTCTCTTTTCCGGGCCAATACTGCGCTGGGGTTCGTGCATGATGAGCCCCGGCAAGACGTAAGGGAAGGCGGCGACCCATCCTCACACGATCCGAGCGACATCGACCTACCGGCGTCATGGGGATGTGACATGAAAGCCAGGTCCTGCGATATGCCTGAGCCAGAAATCAGGCTCAGGTCTGATGCAAAAGAGCAAAAAAAAAGGTTATTTTCTCCCTCGTCCAACGAGGAGGGCCGCTACAAGAAGGCCGATCAGACCGGCGGCAAGCCCCATCGGCTGCTGCTGCGCCGCGGTCGTCGCCGTCTCCGTGCCAGTGGTCCCGGCCTGAGAGGCTGTCGTCACATCGATCGTGCCTGCATCGGCAAAACGCATGGGGCAGAAGATCCCGCCGCCGGCGATCTCGGTACAGACCATACTCTCCTCAATGGTGCTCGGGAGGATCTGCCATTTGTCGCTGATATAGGCAGCGACGAACACAAGGGCCGAACTGCTCCTCAGGTCCTCGGGCAGGGCGAACCGCAGGATTGCAGAACCGGGAAACACCGCTCCTTCCGGCGTCACGGAGATCGGTTTGCCGACGACCTGCCATCCCTCGGGCACGTTCACGGCGTCGGTCTCGACAAGCGTCACATTTTCAAGGGTGCACCCGTCGATGCAGGCGCCAAGACCGTCCGACCAGATCACGGCACCGCCTTCGGGGCTCGTCGTCGTCGACGAAATGCTGCTGCCGCCGTCAGATCCGCTGCTCGAACTTCCCCCCGACGAACCGGGCGAGGTGGTCGTAGTTGTGGTCGGCGACGTCGTCACCGTCCCGGTGGGCTCGGTCGTTGGTTCGGTGGTCGGCTCAGTGGTAGGCTCGGTCGTCGGTTCGGTGGTGGGCGAACCCTCCCCGATGGGTATGGTCTTCTCAAAGGCATCCTTGCCGTCGACGCTGACCACGATCCTGCTCGAACCGTCCCCCACCCCGTTGACGATGAAGGTGATCTGGCTCGCAGACGGCCCGGTCTTGGTCCCGGTCAGTCGCAGCTGGGCGACGACCTCTGTGGCGTCGGGCATGGCCTGCCCGTTGAGCCTGAAATAGTCATAGGTCCCGGCCGGAATGTCCTCCTGTCTGGTGAACGTGAAGACGCCGTTCTTCGAGGGTCCACCAACGTTGATCGTGTTGCCGTTGATATAGGTAGCGAGCGTCGTATAGACCGTGTTCTGCGTCGATGCCGAGATCCATCCGTCGCTCAGAGAGATGGGCATCTGGAAATTACCCACTTCAAACATGAATTGTTCTCCGGAGCCGACATCAAAACTTCCCTCGACAAGGATCGCAAACGAGGTGTCGTCAGGCAGATCCTTCATGGTAATGGTGATCTGATCCCCGGCCTCTATCGCATCCGGCGATATGGTGATACTGACCGCACTGCACCCGGCAACAATAGATGCCAGAAGGATTATCCGGGCAATAATAGCAATTCTGAAACGCAATTTTCCGTCCCCCTGATTACGGGAGGTAGTAAGCATTATATATTATAAATGTTACTTGGGTTACGGGGGGAACGTGATGAAGATAACCTCAGGGTATAGCGCAGCGTCCATACGTATTATACTCCTTCTGATGCTGATATGCGGGATGACGACAGTCGTCTCGGCAGCCACGCCGTTAATCACCGTATCAGGCAGTCAGTCTTTCGCCTATAAAGGAGTTGAGGTCATGGAGATCGACGTGGTCGACCTTCTGGACCCTTCGGTATCGCAGATCGAACTTACCGCCACCGGTGAAAACGACCTGAAATCGATTTTGGGACCGGAAATCAGGTATATCAAACGCGATTACCCTGAGGCGACCGTTACAATAGAAGGTTTTACGATCTCGGTCTATGAGGTCGGTGAGGTGGACAGATCAGGATTGAACGTCTATCACCTCTATGCAACACCGGTGATCCCGACGATCAAGGCAAACGTGCCCGGAGAAACAGGAAACATCCTTCTGATCAAGGTGCCGGACACCCTTGACGCGGACAACCTCATGGACCTCGAAAACCTGATGACCGCAACCGATGCGATGTATATGTACACCGACGACGGGATCATCTACTGCAACCCGCAGACAAACGCCTATATTCTCTGGGGCGGGATCGATACCGGCGATTACGACCCGAACGACTTCGGAAAGACGCTGAAGGCGACCGAGGTGGCCCTTGACGCCTACACCTGCGACGCCGTGCTCGCGCAGATGATGGGGACCGTCTACCCCGAGGCCCTGCCCGAGGCAGGTGAGTACGCCTGTTACGTCTTCAGGTACGACGCCGATGCAAAGAAAATCATCGTCCTCGGTACGGCGGCGGTGATCGTCACGGACGAAGACCGGAGCCTGACCTGGGACGGGAGCACCTCGCCGGGGATCTGGCAGGACGGCGGCGACACCGTGCTCTCCTTTGAGGACGGGGATAGCGTGGCGGCGTGCGCATATATGATCGTGAAGAAGGACGCCGTCTTCGATGCCGAGATGACGGTGAATGAGGAGAACCTCTACGCCCTGAAGAACCACCCGACGATGACGGCCTCCTCGATCTTCGATTTCCTCAAACAACAGCTGCTCGGCTACTCCTACGACACCAGCCCGTTCGGTGTGGCGCTGATCGTCGACGGTGCGGCGCAGGATCCCGAAGACCTGGATGCAATGCTCCCGATCTCGACCGGATACGGCATCGCCGGTGCCGGAACCGGAGGAGCGGTGACGGTGCCCGAGTCGGCGCTCTCAGGTCTTTGTGACGGGACCTATCTTGTGATCCTTCTCGGTGTCGACAGCGACGGGTCGATCGTTGCACTCGACCAGAAAGAGGTCATCATTGTATCCGATAGCGGAAGCTCGGAAAAGGATTCGTCCGACTCGGACAACTCCAATTCGGGCGATGACAGCATCTACAAGGCCAGAACGGTTCTGATCGGAGAAGGATCCGATAAGGAGAGCACAACCGCTACCGAGGAGACGGCCGAGATCGACACCCTGTCTGGAGACGAGGGTGCGGCAAGTTCGGCATCGGCAGCGGGCCCGGCATCGGTCAGGGACATGGACGTCGCGAACGCTGCTGCAGTCGGCGCCGAGCCGGCCAGTACGGCAAACCCCTTCGCAGGGGGCAGCATCACACCGACAACCCTGGGGTATACCGTGATAGGGCTTATCATTCTGGCAGCGGGCGGCATGATGCTCAACCGCAACCGGTTCAGATAGATTGGCCGGCCGAACAAGGCCCATCTTTTTTTTTTGTTTTTCTGGTTCTCCAGTCACCGCGCAAGGCCGGGAGGGTACCGTGATGTCGCAGCCTTTAACCTCCCGGAGAGAGAAAGAGATAGCAGATGGCTCAGCTGACCGTGGACCTCGGCGGACGGCCCGGCGCGGACTGCCGGGGGTTCTGCGAATACTGTTATTTCAGGCATGTCGGTGACGTCGCCCCCCTGGGGTGCCGGTACTGCCCCCCTTTCAGGGTGGGGTGCGATTACTGCAGCAGGGGCGTTAAAGAGCAGTACAGCGGGTTCAAGCCGCTGTCCACCGTTGCAGACGATATCCTGGCCAATTTGCAGATGCTCCCTGACGATATCAGCCGGGTCACGATCAGCGGGGGCGGGGATCCGAGCTGTTATCCGGAGTTTCAGGACCTGATCGAACTCCTGGGAAGCATGGAAGCGCCGCTCCACATCGGCTACACCAGCGGCAAGGGGTTCGACGATCCGGCCATCGCCGACGTTATGATTGACAACGGGCTGACCGAAGTATCGTACACGATTTTTTCCGCCAACCCGGCGCTCAGGAAACGGTATATGCACGACCCGACGCCGGACGTATCTCTTGCGGTCATGCGAAGGCTGTGCGAGGAGATCGACGTCTATGCCGCCGCCGTGGTCATACCGGGGGTCAACGACGGCGAAGACCTGGAACAGACCTGCGCATGGCTCGACGAGGCCGGGGCGAAAGGTTTGATCCTGATGCGGTTTGCGAACACCACCGAGCAGGGGCTGATCCTGGGGAACGCCCCCCTCATCCCGGGCCAGCGGATCGAGAGCGTCGAGGCGTTCGGGAGACGGGTGACCGATCTGAGCGAGCGGTATTCCCTGAAGATCAGCGGCACCCCGCTCCGGGACCCGGAGATCGGGTCTCCGTTCGCCATCCTGGGCGAACCCGACCTCCTCGCCAAACTCCCGGCGGTGCGGGCGCAGGCATCGGTGATCACCGGGAGCGTGGCGGCGCCTTATATCAGGCGGGTGCTCGACGCCTGCGGGGGTGGCTGCGACGTCGTCCCGGTTTCAAAGGAGATCGCATGCCTGATCACCCTGGACGACCTTAGAAACCTGGACCCGGCCGACCTCGAGGAGACCGTGATCCTTCCCGGCCGCTGCTTCGTCCACGACCGACAGGCGTCCGACCTCCTGAGCGGCGACGGGACGATCAGGACCGTGCTGCGCGGGCCGGACATGCTGACCGCCGACGCCGAGACGTCCATGGGCATGAACAAGAACGAGGTCCTCCAGATGGAGATGGAAGGGTTTTCCGCCCTGATCCACTGCATCAACCAGAACGGCCGGAAAAAATAGGGGTTCGGCCGCACCCATACGATCCTCAATTCACGCGATAGACGGGGGAGCCCGCGTGGCGACCTCGAACACTTTTCCCACTGCCTTCGCAGCTTCGCGTGAGGCCGTGCTTCATGCATATATGCCCCCCGTCCCGCTGGCGCGACGCCAACATCTGGTACGATTTCAAAAATAGGGAAAATAAGATATTTTTTCAGTCTTCCCTGACCGAATTGTTGCGCTCGATCTCGCGCTCCCGCAGGACGTTCCGCCGGATCTTGCCGGAGATGGTCTTCGGGAGTTCGTCCACGAACTCGATCGAGCGGGGATATTTGTAGGGTGCGGTCGTCTTCTTCACGAACTTCTGGATCTCCTTGACCAGAGTCTCAGAGGGTTCGAAGCCCGGCGCGAGGATGACGAACGCCTTGACGATCAGGCCGCGGATGACGTCGGGCGATCCGACGACGGCGCACTCCTGCACGGCCGGGTGCTCCATCAGCGCCGACTCCACCTCGAAGGGGCCGATACGGTAGCCCGAACTCTTGATCACGTCGTCGGCGCGGCCGACGAACCAGAAATAGCCGTCGTCGTCCAGATAGGCCTTGTCACCGGTATAATACCAGTCCCCGCAGAAGGCGTCGGCGTTGGCCGCCTCGTTCTCGATGTACGAGACGAACATGCCGGGCGGCCGCGGCTCGGCCCAGATGGCGATCCTGCCCTCTTCACCGACCGGCACCGGCTGCCCCTCGTCGTCGTGGAGTTCGATCCGCCATCCTGGCGCCGGTCGGCCCATCGACCCCTGCTTCACCTCCATGCCCGGGAACGTCCCGATGCAGAGCACCGTCTCGGTCTGCCCGTAGCCCTCGTAGATGGTGAGGTCGGTGCCTTCCTTCCAGGCCCTCATCACCTCAGGGTTCATCGGTTCGCCCGCGCTGGTGCAGTGACGGAGCTGGGAGAAATCGAACTTGCCCAGGTCGGCCAGGATCAGCATCCGGTACACCGTCGGCGGGGCGCAGAAGGAGGTCACCTCGTACTTCTCCAGCACCGGCAAAAGTTCGGTCGCCTTGAACTTGCCGCGGATATCGTAGACGAGGGTGCAGGCACCTTGCATCCACGGCCCGAAGAACTTCCCCCAGGAGGACTTCCCCCACCCGGTGTCGGCAAGGGTGAAGTGGAGGTCGTTTTGCTTGAGGTCGAGCCAGAACTTCCCGGTGATGATATGCCCGATCGGGTACGCGTTGTTGTGGAGGACCATCTTCGGCTCTCCCGTCGTGCCCGAGGAGAAGAAGATCAGCATCGGATCGGCTGAGCGCGTCCTCTTCATGCCGGGCAATTTTATCAGCTGGGACGAGACCGGGGCCGGGTAGGTGAGTTCCTGATGATAGTTGATCCAGCCGGGAAGTTCGCCGTCCACGACGAAACGGGAGACGAGAGACGGGCATTGATCGCAGATCTCGTTCACCTTCGCGGCGTTCTCCATATCGGTGACGACCATCTTGAACTTGCCCGCGTTCACCCGGTACCTCAGGTCCTTGGCCGTCAGCATCGTCGGTGTCGGGCAGAAAACGGCGCCGAGTTTAATCGCTGCTGTGGCAAAGATCCACCACTCGGGAATGCGGTGGAGCATGATAATGATCCGGTCGCCTTTTTTGATGCCGTACTTGAGGAGCATGTTCGCCGCCTGATTGGAAAGGTTCATCATGTGGCGGAAGGTGTAGAATTTTTCATGCCCCTCCTGGTCGGTCCAGATCATCGCCAGGCGGTTGCGGTCCTGCTTTGCCCACATATCGACGACGTCGAAGCCGAAGTTGAAGTACTCCGGCACCTCCGCATGGTAGGAGGCGTAGACGTCATCGTAATTCATTGCAGTATGCTCGGCGTCTTGCATAGCGAGTACTAGGTTTGGGGGGCTGGTAGATAAGGGGCGCGATTGAAAAAGAGGGGGGGTCAGGCATCGGGGCGGTCATCCGCCTGATTGTTCTCAAACTGCTGCATTTCCATCATCTTCAACTCTTTCCGTTTGATCTTGCCGGAGAGCGTCTTCGGGAGTTCGTCCACAAACTCGATCGTACGGGGATATTTGTAGGGCGCGGTCGTCCGTTTGACGTGTTTCTGCAGATCTTTTACGAGCTGCTCGGAGGGCTCGAAACCGGCGTTAAGGACGACGAACGCCTTGACGATCAGACCGCGGATCAGGTCGGGCGATCCGACGACGGCGGACTCCTGCACGGCCGGGTGCTCCATCAGCGCCGACTCCACCTCGAAGGGGCCGATACGGTAGCCCGAACTCTTGATCACGTCGTCGTCCCGGCCGACGAACCAGAAATAGCCGTCGTCGTCAACATATGCGCGGTCGCCGGTGTAATACCAGCCGTCCTGGAACGATTCCGCATTCGCCTCCTTGTTGTCGAGGTATTCCACAATGAGGCCGACGGGCCTGGGGTTGAGAGAGATGGCGATCCGCCCCTCCTCGAAGGGTTCGCAGGGGCCGCCGTCCTCGTTATGGAGTTCGACGTGCCATCCGGGCGAGGGTTTGCCCATAGACCCGAATTTCGGCTTCATGCACGGGAAGGAGGCGATGGCGCAGACCGTCTCGGTCTGGCCGTAGCCTTCCCTGATGGTGAGGCCGGTGCCTTCCT
>Ga0068711_1000390_pt1 | contig 40496 bp, 35 predicted proteins | sample MTBAKMMethaMetaG_FD_62224 | JGI IMG/M metagenome (GOLD analysis project Ga0068711, IMG submission 62224) | Enrichment culture microbial communities from Arthur Kill intertidal strait, New Jersey, USA, that are MTBE-degrading - MTBE-AKM (Arthur... | ecosystem: Environmental > Aquatic > Marine >...
TTCCTTAGCGTAGGATGCAGCCGTTTTTTGTATTAAGAAGCATTTTAGAGATATACGACTGAATTTCGCCAAATTGAAAAGGGACCGTGCTGAAACTCAATAAGTTTCAACACAGCCCCCTCATTGTATTAAAGATTGTACATCGAATTGTGCTGTGACCAAAGCATCAATACAATTCTATTTTCATCTGAAATCAGTTTCACTCAGTCGAGAACCTTGACGGAGCGCAGATCATTGGATTCTGTGCTTTTACCAACCTCGTCAATGAGATGATGCATCTCGAACGGGGGATAACAAGTCATTTAAGCGAATGATTCTGCTGCCTTTACTTTCATAGTAACTTAGCATTTCGTCAATTTTTCTTTTATCATAACTGGTAATACAATCTGATAAGACATTAACGCCATAATTTGCTTTGCACAAGTTGTAACAGGTTGACTTAACACAAGCAACGGCATCTGCTCCGGTAATGTAGAAATCACATATTTCATTTTGACGAATGAAGTCTGTAAATTCTTCACAACTTAATGCGTTTCCTTTGGATTTTGTAAAAACATTTTTTGATACGATTTTCAAATCCGGCGCTAATTCAGCCCCATAGGTATTGGGCTTAAAAGTCCTCGTTCCGACCGATAAATTTTCATGCCTAATATAAATAACATGAATTTCGTTATGGATTGCCCAATCAATAGCTTTATTGATATTGCCAATAACATCCTTGTAATTCTTTGTTATGTCATTTTGAATATCTATTATTACCAAGGCTTTTTTCTTCATAGTGTCTCCTCCTTACAGATAGATTGCTTTGTTTACTTTTTTATTATACAATGCGATTGTTGCCAACAGTATGGCAACAATCTGCAGTGGCAAAAAGAAATTTTGAAAAATTGAAAGGCGGCTGTCAGATGAAAGTTGACAGGCTTGTCAGCATTATTATTACACTCCTGGATAAAGAGCGTATAGGCGCACAGGAGTTAGCAGATATGTTTGAAGTTTCACCACGCACAATCTACCGCGACATAGACACCATCAACATGGCGGGCATCCCTATTCTCTCAACAACTGGAGTGGGCGGCGGCTTTGAAATCATGGAGAAATACAAGATTGATAAAATGGTTTTTTCTACTGCCGACCTTTCCGCTATCTTGATGGGGCTTTCCAGTCTTTCCAACATGGTACGAGGTGATGAACTGGTAAACGCCCTTGCGAAAGTCAAGAGCTTTATCCCCGCCGACAGAGCGAAAGACATTGAGCTCAAAGCAAATCAAATCTATGTCGATTTAAGTCCATGGAGGGGCAACGAGAACATACAGCCGTATATAGAGATTATCAAAAGAGCTTTACAGGAAAGCAAGCTGCTTTCTTTTGAATATGCAGACCGCTACGGAAATAAAACCGTACGAGCAGTCGAGCCGTATCAGCTTGTGCTGAAAAGCAGTCATTGGTATTTGCAGGGGTATTGTCTCAAAAGAAAGGATTATCGCTTATTCAAACTATCCCGCATATCCAACCTGCAAATGCAAGAGGTGACTTTCACACCACGGGATTATCAAAAACCGACTTTAGAATTTGTGGAAATTTTGGACACTATGCAAACGAAAATCAAAATACGTATACATAAATCTGTGATGGACAGGGTACTTGATTTTTGCTCTTATAAAGACTTTTCTCCAGACGGTGATGGGCATTATATTGTTAGTTTTCCCTTCATAGAGAACGACTACTACTACAACATCCTTTTCAGTTTCGGGGATAAATGTGAGTGCCTGGAGCCGTTACATATCCGCGCAGAAATGAAGCATAGAATACATGATATAGCCAGCTTATACGAAAACAAGCGGTAATTATTTAATTAACTGTGTGGTGTTTTAGCCTATATTTATAATCTAACAAGCGGAGCATCTCGGATGCGTGGTAACGGATCAGTTTACTCTTGTCCGTATCCGACACTTTTTTCAGCCGTGCAGCAAACATTTGCTTCTTACTGACAATTAGGTTCCACGTTTGAACGAACACACGCTCCGGCCTGCCGAGCGGAACACGCACCACTCCGTGGGATTCATCGTCCGGCTGCGGCATGTCGCCGGAACTCAATGGGGAAGCAAGAAATATTTGAATATGAGGCATCTAACAATCTGGCAAAGGGCTGCAAACCAATTTGTGAAACTATCTTGACGGTACCGGCACTACAGCATTGATTATTGATATTACTTATTTCATATCGCCAGTTGTCGCTCTGCTTTCTTTGGAAAAAGAAGAACTTATACTATATCCTAGAAATATCGCAATATATCTTATTAACTCCATTGTCATAAGATAGAAATTTAATCGTTGAATCACCTGTGGCATCTCGATTCCCATATATGCAGTATTGAAAATAATTAATATTATGAATAATGGCAGGCCCATAGCCAATAATCTATCCTTATCCATTTTCCATGATCCATCAATCTTGTATTCAAGAATGAAGTTTAAGCTGCCAAGAAATAAGCCGAATAGGAAAAATCCTGTTATACGAACTAAACCACGCAATGCTACATAATCATAAGTTTTTTCTACTAAAGACGCCATGAATTGATCCGTTGTTTCAATAGAAAGAACTAAAGCAACGAAGGCGATAAAAATTCCTGCATACTTTATTAACCTTCTCATATCCATACCTCTCCAACACCTTATTTGCACCATATTCTTCTATAATCATAGCATAGTATTCTATATATACAATCGAATAACAAAAAAGCACCATCAAGGGTATTCCCCTTACTGGTGCTACTTATTTGTAATTTTTGGTGCCGCGGGGGGGACCTATATACTATACACTGGCGAAATATATACTAAAATATTCCATCGCCTAGAATCATCATATTCTTATGATAAGATAGGGTCTTTCCCCTCTTTATAAGTCATCGCACTAACGATCAATAATGCTGCAAGGCACGCTAACGAACCGACGATCGTCGGAGCTATATTAAATGGCACCCCAGCAAAACTCCAGACACAGCTAACTACAAAGCCAGAAATAACCGACGCAATGATGGATTCCCTTGTAGCCTTTTTCCAATAAAGTGCTGCAAAGGCAGGTATCCCAACCGATGCCGCATAAAATGTCCAAGCAAACATAAGTGCCTCATATGCGCTTCGAATATATAAAGCAATGATCAGCGCTCCAAAGCCAAGAATAGGAATAAATATCCTTGATAGTCTAACTGCCACTTTTTCCGAAAGGTCAGGCTTAAACTCTCTAATTATATCGCCGATAATAGTTTGCCCAGCCACAAGTAAATAACTGTCTGAGGAAGACATAAGTACAGCAAGCAATCCTGCGCAAGCTAATCCGGTAATACCAACTGGGAGACAGCTTATTACTAAGGCAGGAACTGCCGCGTCATAAGTACCAAACATTTCATATAGATTTGGCAATAGTATGTATGCACATAGCCCAATGATTAAAGTGCTTATGATTGTTGCTCCATAAGAGATTGTGCCAAGAAGCATTCCTTTTGAAGCAACCTCTCTGTTTTTTGATGCAAATGCCCTTTGCCACATCTCTGCGCCGGCAAAAGAAAAGAGTAAATTTGTATACGTATATCCTATTATTGTCGCGTTGGGGTGTAAATCCCACATCTCTGACGGAATTTGTTGTAGAAAACTGTCAATCCCACCAATTTTTGCAATCGCCAGTATTGGCAGTAATATATATATGGTTGCCAATAAAATAATAAATTGTGCCATATCAGTGTAGACTACACCAAACAATCCGGAAGCACTCGTATAAAAGATAAAGACACATGTTGCAATTAGTGCAGCGAACTCATAGGAAATATTTATTTCATAACCAATAATTTTAATTATTGTCGCTGTTGCGGAGATTTGGGAACCCACTGTTGCCATCATCGTGTATGCAATCAAAAAAGAAAATACCAGTTTGGCGCTTCTGCCGTATCGTTTTTTCATAAGATCTGGAATAGAAACAATGTTATATTTGACACCAACATCATGAATTCTACCTGAAATAAATGAAAATCCAATCATCCCTAAGAAATATGGGACCGCAAGCCATATCGCCATGACTCCTTTGCTATAAACTATACCGCCTCTGCCTATTAAGGCCCCGCCACCAATTATTGTCGCACATACAGTAGCAAGCATGGTAAAAAGCCCTAAGGATCGACCAGCAACATAAAAGTCCGAGGTCCCCTTGATTTTTTTAGTGAAATAAACACCTATTAACAACATTCCTATTAGATAAATAACGATTACGGCTAAGTCTATAGTTGTCATCCCCTGCATCAATATCACCCTCCAAACATTTGATAATGAGCATGATCATCTCCCATAAGGTATGTTTAATTTGAAGATGTTGGCCATAGAAATCAAGCATAACAAACGCTCGGTTTCTATGGCCAACCTGTTTAATCAATAGCCGCTCTGCAGAAATTCTTGGATTTCTTCTTTTGATTTTTTGTCTAACCCCATCTTATTCAATGTTCGCCCCGTCTTCCAATAATCCACGTCTTTTAAAGCGGAGGCTAGATATACTACGGAATCCATCAATGGCGTATCTATCCCCAGCGCTTTACCGATTTCAGCCATAGCCACCAAAGAGCAAGGCGCATCCTCAGTAAGATAGCGGCCGTTTAAATCATTAGGCCCTTCAATGGGGAGAAAAATATCTTTACTGCCTTGATATGATTCATACAAATTATCGGTTAGCGGGCAGTACCCCATTAGATATAATCTTTCTTTTATGTCCACCTTGTCATATCCATATGCTTCACATATAGCCATTCTTTCGTTGTCAATCTGCTGGTTGACTTTCGCAACGGAAGGAGTTATCCCCTCTCTATAGTGATAATGCTTTCCATAGTACTCAATCTTACCGGCATTTAAGACGACCGGGGCTGGATGGCTCGATGCATTTCCATTGTTTAAACTGGTCTCAAGCACATCGTTAACCAATTTAATTCCAGGAAATAGGGGTTTTACCAACTCATACATTTCTGTATTATATTTTGCTGGAAATGCCGCAAAGTACATCAATTTAGCCATAAGTAAAATTCGTACGGTTTTGTTATCAACTTTTCGGGTAGCATAAGGAAGGGTATGCATTTCTGCGATTTTAATACCATCCAGTTTTCCCAAATCATGCAATACTTTTGCGAACACTAAAGCACCGCCAGTACTGCCTGGGGTTAAAACTATTTTGTCTCCTGACTTCAAAAACGGCGCTAACGATCTTGCCACTGTTTCCTGTGCATAAGCTGGTGAAATCGGCATAATAACATCTGCATCTTCCAATGCCTCTGCCAAGTCCAATGTCACTTTCTTAACTTTAAATTCGCCGACAGGCCCAACTCCTTCACAATTAATTATTCCCGACTCAATGATCCCTTCAACATTAGATTTAAATTTTGGGTCTTCATAAATAGTCACTTCATATCCTCTTGAAGTTAAGTCTGAGGCTGCAGCAAAAGCGCCATTTCCACCGCCGATAATCGTAATATTTTTGACCATACATCATCCCTCCAATATTTATTTTAGAGCTATTTGTAAATTGGCGGCAGCGGTATGATCGAATTGCAGATTATTAATTACCATTTGGCTATGATTTCGAAGTATGTTTTCGAGCTCTTCAAGATCTCTTCTCTTGATTGCGTCAATAATAAGTGTATGAGTAGGGACAGAATCCAATTTCTTCCTCATCGGCATATAGAAATTATCATAAAGCACTAGATATATTCTCATCCGATTATAAATAAGCCAGTACATTTCTTCTAAAAGAGGATTCTCGCTTTTCTGCATAATTATTGCATAGAAATTACCAACGCAATCAAGATACTCTTGAAATCTCATATTCTCAAAAGCATCATTCTCTTTTTCAATTGTTTCTTCCATCCTTTTATAATCTGCTTCAGTAAAGTGATCAATACCGCGCCGCAAAGCAATCATGTGTAATTCGATACGAGCATCATAGAAGTACCAAAACTGATCCTTGGTTATGCTTGTAACAAAAGCACCTCTGTTGGGAATTATTTCAACAAATCCATCATCTGCCAATCTTCGCAGAGCTGCTCTGGCCGGCGTTCGGCCGACCCCGAGAGTGCTACATATACTCTGTTCTGTAAGGGCAGCTCCCGGGGCTAACCGCCGCTCATATAATGCTTGTTTTAAGCTATCGTAAGCATATTGTTCTGCAGAAGCTCTTATGCTGTTTTTCATATATCTTTACCTCCAGCCTCGCATGTAATAATATGCTTAGATTCTAACATAACAAATCAGGGTAAGCGAATAAATCTAGTCGCTTATGCTTATGCTTCTGTTGCTTTTGGAGCCATTTGAGGACAATTTTGTGCTCTCTCGGAAGCAGCTTCTCCTTCAGGCACATATGGAATGTTAAATTTGCCCATATATGCAAATACAATGAGAAGGATCAAAGAAATCCAGTTGTTAAATAAATATGGCGTGTATTGATTCCAACTGACTCCCAAAGTATTCATCATAATCAAAGCACCTCCACTCCAGGGTACAACCATGCCCAAGTGTGATCCCGCTTCGCACAATGTTTGTCCAAGCTTCACCTTGTCCATGCCACAACGTTCATAGGACTCGCCCCACATACGCCCATTGACAATACAAGATACATACACACTACTTGACATATATATACCAAGAATGGTTGTTATAGCACTAATTAGAGTCAGATTCCCTCTACTGGTCGCCAGCTTTGACAATCTCTGCATGATTACTGTCAGGAGCCCCATCTCATCAATAATCCCTGCAAACATAAACGCGCACATAATGATTAGTATCAGACTCATCATATTCCCGAGGCCACCGCCTGAAAGCAGCTTATCTAAAGACTCAATTCCTGTAGCCGATTTATTGCCGCTGTACATAATCTTGAATACATCTGCGAATTTCCTACCTTGGATGAGTATGCCACAACCAGCGCCAAGCAAACCGCTTCCAAACAACGATGGTAATGTGGGCCACTTCAATATCCCTGCGCCAATGACAAAAATTGGAGGAATCAGTAATAACATATTGAATTTGTAAGTAGATTCAAGGCCTTGCAAAATCGGAGCTAACAGTGACGTATCTAATTCAGCGCCCTTAAAACGGAGACCTATAATGATATAAATAACAATAGCCGCCAAAAAACCGGGGAGGGTTGTTGGAATCTCTGCCATAAATATGTCAAATGAAGTACCCTTAGTGACTGCGGCACAGAGATTCGGCACATCCGAAAACGGACTCCACTTATCACCAAGATATGAACCGGCTGCAATAGCAGCGCCCGCCATTGCGGGATTGATCCCCAAACCAAGAGCTACACCCATCAGAGCAACACCAAAGCTTCCAATGATTGACCATCCTGAACCAGTAGCCATACTGACAATAGAACATAAAAGAAAAGCAACAACTAAAAATGATCCTGGGGTTATCATCTTTAATCCATAATAGATCAGCATGGGTGTTGTTCCCGCTGCAAGCCAACTACCAGTAATGACACCTACAAACAGCAGAATGAGAATCGCACCAATACCACTTAAAAACACTCTTTGAATTGACTGATACATGTTTTCCCATGATATCTTTAGAAAGCTCATACCATATGCAGCTGCAACGACTCCACAAATAAGGACTGACATCCCTGTCGGTAATTTTCCAACCATAGCACCCCAAATAAGGAAAGAAATAAAAAACACTAGTAAAACCATTGCTTCAGCAAAATTTAATTGCCGGCTTTTATTTTTCTCGACAGTGCTCATTCATTCATTCGTCCTTTCATAATACTTTTTCATTCGCAATTTGGAATAATTACTCTCCTTTCTAATTCATTTTTCTTTTTTGTTGCTCTATATTGTTCAACAATCTTGTTCGTCTTTATGATACTGCGATCTTATCTCTTTGTAAAGAGTAATTTTTTAAATGTTTGATTGGTTATTAACCATATGTATTTTTTTCTTAGTCTGCAAGTGTTGGATCCTATTTCAAGAACACAAAGTAGCTGCCCAGTATGAATATTTTCACTGATCGGCGTCACCAAATTTATCCAATAACATCTACCTTGTATTCATCCCGCATCACGATGAGGCAACAGGTCTACATAAGTACGCTTGCCTGTCTTTAGATTACAGCGGATATCACATATTCCTTCAATCGTCTTTCTAATCTTTCCACCAACATCGAGAAGCTGGATCATGACCGCCGGATCAATGCGCAGCCAAAAGGCTTGGCAATGATATTGCGACCCTCAAAGCCATTTATCAACAACTTGACCTCGATAAAATTGGATAAACTTGACCAGGAATGAAATCGCAAGTAGACTTCCAAATCGCAAAAAGCAGTAAAACGGAGAGATGAAACCTAATAAAAAAAACAGCTGACATTCTGTGTCGGCCGTCCCTCTTTTAAACTGGAAAAATTTACTGTTCGGCATTTGTTCGGCACGGGCGGTCTTTGACAAAAAAATAAAGGCCTCCGAAACCTCGGAAGCCTTGATTTTACTTGGTGCCGCGGGGGGGACTTGAACCCCCACGCCCTCACGAACGGTAGATTTTGAGTCTACTGCGTCTGCCATTCCGCCACCGCGGCACATCTAACGAACATTAACCATTATACGAGGAATCGCAGGATCATGTCAAGGGGGGCATGCCTATATTTTCATAAGCCCAAGCCCCCTGTAAACCATCCGCCATCGCTGGCTCTTCAGCATCCCGCATTCCAATGGATTCTATCGTTCCGTACCGAAAAAGTACAGAGTCAGGGTCCCCGGACCGGAATGCGTCCCGATCACGGGGCCGACAAAACCGATCTTCACATCCTTCACCTTAAAACGCTTGCGTAGCAGCTCCGCCAGCTTCTCCGCATTCTGCAGACAATCGCCGTGACAAATGAACACGGTCTGGTTTTCTATGTCGGTGGCGGTTTTCTCGAATTGGTCCAGCATCGTCTCCAGAGCTTTGATCTGACCGCGAACCTTGGACATGGGGATCAGGTGCCCGTCATTGTCCACATGCAGCAGCGGCTTGACCCCAAGGATCGTGCCGGCCACCGCCGCCGTAGCTGAAACCCGCCCGCCCCGCTTTAAGTGCATCAGGTCGTCCACCGTAAACCAATGGCATACATGCAGGCGGTTGTCCAGCAGCCATTTTTCTAATTGCTCCAAGCTGTAGCCTTCGGCTTTTTTCTGTGCGGCACTCCATACCAGCAGCCCTTCGCCGCCGGAAGCGCTCAGAGAGTCGATGCAAATGATCTTGCGTTCCGGGAATTTTTCCCTCAGCTTGCCCGCCGCCACCATGGAAGCATTGAAGGTGCTGCTCAGCCCTGAGGAAAGAGCAATATACAGCACATCCTTGCCAGCCTCAAGATAGGGCTCAAAATGGTTCATATAAATATTGTAATTGATCTGAGTTGTAACGGCCGTCTCACCGGACCGTAGCTTTTCGTAAAATTCGTGGAAGCCCATTTCCCGTCCATCCGGATAGTGGGTATAATTCTTCCCTCCGATCTCAAAATCCATCGGGATCACCGCAAGGCTATTCTCCTCAATCAGTTCATCCCATAAATCAGAGGTAACGTCAGTCACAATTTGATAGTCTGCCATCGGATCACGATCCTCCTGCTTTCATAGTGTCGAAGCCAATTACGTATTTTATATTATAGCATCAAAACCGGTTTAGATGGCAACTTGTTCCTTGTATCATCGTTTCTTTTTGGTTTTTATGCAATGGATGCGCTTGATACGCACCCGGATTCAATTCCATGGATGCGATTCTGCCGTTTCTGTGGTAAAATATTTATTGTTGTTAATAGTTTTTTTATGTACGGCATCTTTGGGCAGTTTGCCGCCGCAAAAGCGCTTAATAAATTTTAAGAAAGGAACCGCCGATGCAGCAACACCCCACCAACAAGAAATCATCCTCTCTGCTCCTCATGACCACCATGATGATTCTTGTCTTCTTTTTTTTGATTGTCTTCCTGCAAAAAAACGGATCAAATCCGCGAAATATAACCATTGACCTGATGACCGCCGGCCTTTTTCTCATGGTCTTCTGGGTCATTTTCATGCTGGACCGCTACATCATGCACATCGATAAGCTTCAGGCATCCAACGCCTCCACGATCCATAAGAACAGCCGTGAGATCGAAGAGCTTTCCCAGCGGCTCAAAGAGCAAACCAAGCTGGCCCGGAGGGCCAACTCCTCCGATCCCTTGACCGGCCTGTTCAACCGGAGCTTTCTTTACTCTTTTTTGCCAAAGATCAAGGAATCCGCCTTGATGCCCATCTCCATTGTGGTTTTTGACACCGACGGCTTGACCAAAATCAACCACACTGAAGGGTTTCCCGTTGGCGATGCCATTCTGAAAAATTTTGCCAATTTGCTGGTTTCATCCTGCAAACCGGAATACGTCGTCTCCCGAAGCTCCAACGACGAGTTTGTGGTGGTCCTTCCCAACACCTCCGAGACAGAGACCTATCGTTTCTCCCGGGAAATCAAGATCCGGTTTCCGCAAATCAAAGACGAAGTGGATTTTCTGGGGGAGCTCAGCATTTCTTCAGGCATCAGCACCCTCTACGACCCCACGGACGACATCCTCAAAACACTGGAGAAAGCCAAGCAGAATCTGCATGTGGAAGCCCTGCTCAGCGACGTCAGCAACCAGCATAACGTCCTGGCGCTGCTTCAGAAAAGCCTGATCAGCCGAACCAGCGAAACCGAGCACCATTGCCGCCGGCTTCGTGACGTATCCCGGCAGATCGGTCTGGAACTGGGACTGCCTCATCCTGAGCTGCAGCGGCTGGAAGTGGCCGCCCAGCTCCACGACATCGGCAAAATCGCCATTCCAGACAGCATCCTCCAAAAGAAAGGCACCCTTTCCACGGAAGAACGCAGCATCATGGAGAAGCATGCGGAAATCGGCTATCACATCGCGGAAACCATGCCCGTTCTGAAAGAGATGTCCCTGCCGATTTTGCAGCACCATGAGAATTATGACGGCACCGGATATCCCCAAGGCCTCAAGGGAAATGAAATCTCCTTGCTGGCCAGGATCATAGCCGTCAGCGACAGCTTCGACGCGATGACCAACAGCCGCATCTACTCCAAAGCGATTTCAGGCCATTCTGCCCTGAATGATCTGGTCAGCTGCAGCGGTACCAAATATGATCCCATGGTGATTCAAGCGTTTTCGCGGGTTTTCCATAAATCCGCCAGTCTTTAGAAAATTTACATAAGAGGTGGTTGAACAATGACAGCATCCAACAGTCAGCTCGGTTCAAAAAATGAAGGGGAATCAATTGCCCGACTCCAGGCCATGATCGATGAAAGCAATTCCATTGTTTTTTTTGGCGGCGCAGGCGTATCCACGGAAAGCGGAATCCCTGACTTCCGCAGCGTCGATGGACTGTATAACCAAAAATATAAAAATCCTCCGGAAGAAATGCTGAGCTTTCACTTTTTTCTTCAGCATCCCGAGGAATTCTATGATTTCTATCGCGACAAAATGCTCTATCTCGATGCCCAGCCCAACAGAGCCCATCAAAAGCTGGCGGAGCTGGAAAAAGCGGGCAAGCTGACCGGCGTCGTCACCCAGAACATCGATGGTCTCCACCAGAAAGCCGGTTCCATGAATGTCCTTGAGCTCCATGGCTCGGTCTACCGCAATCGCTGCAACCGATGCCGGAAAGCCTACGACATCCAATCGATTGTGCAGAGCCAAGGCGTTCCCCGCTGCAGCTGCGGCGGCGTGATCAAGCCGGAGGTGGTCCTTTATGAAGAGACCTTGGACCTCAACGTCATGGAAGCCGCCAAGGAGCTCATTCGGAAAGCGGATATGCTGATCGTCGGCGGCACCTCTTTGGCAGTCTATCCGGCCGCTTTTCTGGTCACTGAATATTTAGGCAAAAAGTTGGTGGTCATCAACCGGGCCATCCAGAGCTTCCAGGGCGCCAATCTCGTCATTTCCAACAGCATCGGCGAAGTCCTGGATCAAATCACCGTATCCTGATCATCGCACCAAGCATAAAAAAAGCATCGATCTAAAGGAGCCCTAGCTTCCCGCAGACCGATGCTTTTTATTTTAAGGCGGCCGTCAGGCCTGCTGCTTCAACAGAAAATCAATCATCCGCTCGGCGGCGGCTGGCTCATTCTTCCAATAGGAATGTAGCATCGGCCCGATTTCATAGCGGATGACGTCCTCATACCAATGCTCTCCCAAGGGCTCACCGTCACAGAAATGACCGTGTCCGATCCGGAACCCTTTACCCAACATGGGATCGCTTTCAATTCTTTCGTTGACCTCCATCATCCTGGTGTTGATTTTCTCTGTATGACTTTCATCCAACCCTTGCCGGGCCAGATAATGGGCGAATTGGGGGCGGCCGAAGGCCGGCTCAATGTCGAAAAAGGGGAAAAGATTTCGGATTCCCTGCCCAAAAACCAAAGGTTCCCTCGATGCCATGTCCAGAAGGCCGATCACATAGAGATTCTCAGGAATGGTCAGAAGGATCTTGCCGTCCTCGTACGGCACCGCTTCGCCTCGCCGTTTCCAATGCAGGATGGGCAGAAGGTTTTCGAAAAGCCGGCTCAGATCGCATTGGTTCAGCCCGTCGAGAATCAGAAAAAAAGCGGATTCCAGAGACTGCCCGACCCGACGGCTAAAACTGCAGAAAGGCCCTTCCTTCAAGGCTCCCTGCAGCGATTCCCCGTGAACGTCATAAATAAAGCGCTTGAAATCATACCCCGGATTGAGCTGGATATGGAGGATCCGCTGAGGATCCCGCGCCCCGATGATCGAATAGGCCAGTTCCGGTGCCATAGAGCTCTTCCCCACCCCCGGAGGGCCCTGCAGGATCAGGTTTTTTTTCTTTAGCAGCAGCCGTTTCATCACTTTGTATTCTTCAGGGTCCAGAAAGGTCTTATGGAAAAAATCTTTCTGAGTGTAACTGTGGACCGGAGCTTCCGGTCCCGCCTCCGTCGACGGACGTGCTCCAGCGCTCCGGGGGGCCTCGGTTTCAACAGCCGGCTGGAGCCGGACAATGTCCTCCGCTGGTTTTCCTTCCACTTTGATCGTATCTTCAAGGATTTTGCAGAAGCTTTTCGCTGCTGTGATCTTTGTCAGCGATTTGATGGTAAAGATGCCGCTGATGATTTTCCACTCGCCGCTTTTTTGCCAGTTGACCCGGCGAGCATGGCGGTATTCTTCCGCGTTTTCATTGTAGGTATATTCCGAGCGAACCGTTCCCATTCCCAGCAGGGTTTTGGTGCCGCTTTTCACATACACGGTATCACCGGTGGCGATATCATAGCAAAACTGCCAGAGGACATTGGCTTCATTCGCGAGGTTGCCGCTTAAAAACCGATCATCTCCATAATGGCTGAGGAGGGCCTTTTTGATCTCTTCCCGGGATTTGTATTGCCTCAGATCACCGATCTCATCCCAACCAACGGCCATGATGCCGGCTTGTTTGAACTCCGACCAGACGTTGGCATCCTCTCCGGGAGAAAAGGTCCAGATTTCGTTGCTTATTTCGTTTTCCACGGTATCCTCCTATCCTCTGCTCACAAATTGGATCATGTCTTCCTCAATGGCCTCCACCGCGGGAAGCAGGACGCTGGTCTCCAGCTGAATGTTCAATCTGCCGCACAGATCCCATACGAAAGATTCTGTAATGTCATCCCGAACAAAAACCGTTGCAGGTCGGCCAAATTCCAAGATATGCTGCAGCAGGATCCCCATCAGCACCTCGGAATTCTTATCCTGCAGCTCCAGCATGCACTGATCGAGCATTTCCCCGCTCTGACGCTCCGCAAGAATCGCCATGCGCGGATAAAAAGGTTTAGGGATCCGTTCGTCCTCCACCGGGACCGGGATATAAAACAATTCCAGCTCCAGTTGGCGCTCGGTCTGCTTCTGCCGCAGAAGTTCGGTGATCAGCAGTTCATCATCGATCATGACCCGGCCGGTGATCATCGGGATCGGCGGCATGACGCCTGCAAACACCTGCCAGCCGCCGGTTTCCTGGTCATATTGCCCGTATAAGGTTTCGCCGCCTTCAAAGTCCACTTCAAGGGATGTCTGCTGCATGTACCGCAAAGCTTCAGCAAGACCTTCCAGGGCCAGGGTCATAATTTCCGCCTCATCCGCATCGATCAGCCAGGGAAAATATCCGGTCTGATAGGATCTGAAATAGGGCCACTGGTTTTGGGACCGGAGCCTGAAGCCCAGCCGCTGGATCTGCTCGATGTCTTCTTTCATCAATTCCTGCCGTTCGCCGAAATGACAGGTCAGGCAATTCTGATAAGCCATCGGGATATAATAAGGCAGCTCCCCTTCCGCCATCTGGGTCAAACGGAAAAAGCCGGCCATTTGATCATAGCCCGCATAAACACGCACACTGCAGTTCTGTCCGGTCAGCCCGGTCATGGAACAAAAAATCGGCTCCGGCCGGTACGGGTAGACCAGCGTCACAATGTCCGTTTCCCATAGATCGTCCCAGGGGGCCAATGCCCGGATCTTTTCGGCCGCATCATACAAGCGCTGCAAAGCGGCGAACCCGATGGCACTGCCTCTGCCAACCGGATTCATTTTGATCGTGGTCTGGTCGGTCATACGCTTCCCCCTCGCTGAAGATCATGAATTGTCCCCTATCATTTTAACATTTATTTTACAATTTCGTAAGGCCAGTCGATGATACCGCCCATATCGTACACCTGCGTGTAGCCCATATCCACCAGTTTTTGGGCGGATGCCCGGCTTCGCCGGCCGCTCCGGCAGTAGATGAGTATTTTCGCATCCTTATCCGGGAGCTGCCTGGGGGCTTCGGCTTCCAGTTCGGAATCCGTGATCCGGATCGCACCGGCAATATGCCCTTCGGCGAACTCCTCAGGTGTTCGCACATCCAGCAGGATGATCACGGGATCTTCCTCCAACATCGCTTTGCCTTCTTCGGCCGTCACCGTCTGAAAAGCAGCGCCGGTCTCGGCAGGCTTTTCCGCAGGCGCCTTCCCGCAGGATGCCAGGACCATGGCAAGGAGCAGCAGGATCAGTCCCCGCTTCATCCATATACGCATAAGATCTCCCCCCTCTCAATACATTGAAGATTCTTCCTGCACCCGTTCTTTTCCTTTTGTGTTTTAATTTCTTTACGCAAAAACCGGCATCTGTTCCACGAATGGGATTCCAGCATGCCGGCGCCGCTTCAATGTCTATTTGTATCGTCTTAAAACCGGATGTCTCGGCCCGCCGCTGTTGACCGCGCAGCGAAAAAAACCTTCGGCGGAGGATTTGAAGGCGTCTTCTCCCAAATCCTTCTTGATGAGATTGATGATGGCCATGGTCTGCTTTTCAAGGTCCCTGAAGAAACAGGGCTCCGGTCCGCGGGAGCCGTCAGCCACTGAAGCCTGCACAAAGCGATCCGCCGCTTTCAGGACCTCCGGCGCGCCGTAGGTCAGCCATTCGGCACGATGCTGCCGGAGAAACTGAATGAGATCCTGCGGATCATAAAATCCGGCGTCGTCATAGGTGTCCATGACGGCAAAGAGGGTGTCGGTCAGCCGGTAGTAGAGCTGCCGCTTCTCGTCATATTGAGCCATGCGCAGCTCATGGATCCGTTCGGAATAGGCGGTGTACGCCGTTCCCGCGATCAGTGCCAGAAAGGCGATGAAGCCGCTGCTGACCAGGATCCGGATGCTCTGGTCAGCCTCCATCAAAGCGCGAACCAGCATGCCGGTCATGGCAGCATTCAGCATCAGGACCAGAGACCCGGCCAGCAGAATCACTAAGGAAACAGCGAAGCGGTTCCTGGTCAGCTTGCGGAAGGACATGCCGGCGGTCGGATCCGGCGAAATGGAATTGACCGATGGATGGAATGATTTCTTAAGCATAATAGCACCTCCCCTTGTATTGAATTATACAAGGGGAGGTGTACGTTTTTTCGCACAGCGCCTCCGCGCGGACAGGGACTTTTTTATCGTGGTTCCGGCGGCGGATCCCTGCGGTATTCGGACAAGGTCTCTTCAAGAAGCGCCAGCATCCGCTCCCGGACCTCCGCCGGTCCCAGGATCCGGGCTTTTTCACCAAACTGGAACAGCCAGGACAAGAACACCGGGCTGACAGAGACATGCAGATAGGCAATAAACCAGCCTTCCCGGGAGGGCTGGATCGAAACATCCTTCCCGAAGCGGTCAATGACAACGCCGATCAAACCGGCTGCGAATTCCACCCGGATGTCGGACCGCTTCCCGGAATACATGCCAAACGTGCTTTGGCAATAAGCCACCGGGTCCAGACCTTCCTCCAGCAGGACCCGGGGCTGCTCTTCGATGCGGATCGACGCCATTTTGTCGATCCGGAAATGGGCCAGGGTATGGTACCGCTCATGGTATGCCACCAGATAATAATTTTCGTTGTCCCAGGAAAGCAGGAAAGGGCTGACCACATAGCGTTCCCCGTTGCGGCGGAAATGCTGCTGCTTATCCAGCGCGTACTCAAAATATTGGAAGGAGATCTGTTTGTTCTCTGTGATCCCCTTATGCAGCGCATCCACATTATAGTAGATGCTCTCATTCATGGTCTTGATGCGGCCTGCCACATAGACCTGGCGCTGCAGGGTTTTTGCCTGGTGCCGGCTGGCCAGCGCCTCGATCTTTTTGATCAGCATCTGGGATTTTTTGTTGGTAATGAAGCGGGAGGCCTGGACCGTGTCCACCAAAAGCTTCAGCTCCGGGAGTTCGAAAGCCCGGCTGCCCAGGAAATAGCCGCAGGTCCGGCTGCGGTTCATAACGATATCCATGCCGAAATCCCGCAGCAGCTCAATGTCATCATAGATCGAACGACGTTCCGCTTCCAGGCCGCGGGCCCGCAGCCAGGATAGGATCTGCGGCATCGACATGGGATGCTGCTCGTCGGTCTCCTCCTGGAACATCTTCATCAGGTAAAGCAGTTTCAGCTTCTGGTTGCGGTTTCCGGCCATAAAGCATCTCCTTGCCCCGGACGGGGTTTATTGAGCAACCGTTTTCACATCAGCGTACAGATCGCGTTGGAAAAGGCCACGGGATCCTCGATGGCGATGCCCTCGATCAAGAGCGCCTGATTGTACAGCAGCTCACTATAGGTTTTCAGTTTTTCCTGGTCTTCCTCATACAGCCGGCAGAGGGCGTCAAAAACCGGGTGGCCGGCGTTGATTTCCAGGATCCGCTCCGCCTTGACCTTTTGGTCTGCCGGCATGGAATTCAAGACCTTTTCCATTTCCAGCGTCAAAGCGCCCTCGGTGGCCAGACACACCGGATGGGTCTTCAGCCGTTTGGACAACCGGACTTCTTTGACCTTGTCCCCCAGGGCTTCCCGCATGAATTCAAATAAATCTTTATGCTCGGCGGCTTGCTGTTCAGCGGCTTTTTTATCGTCGTCGCTTTCCAGGTCCAGATCGCCGCTGGAAACCGATTTAAAGGTTTTTCCGTCAAAGCCGCCCATGATCTTCACAGCAAACTCGTCCACATCATCGGTCATGCACAGGATATCCCAGCCTTTGTCCAGCACCCGTTCCGTCTGGGGCAGCTGCCGGATCCGGCTGACGCTCTCTCCGCAGGCATAATAGATCGAATCCTGTTCCGGGGCCATGGCGGCTTTATATTCAGCCAGGGTCACCAGCTTGTCTTCCTTCAGGGAATGATACATCAGAAGGTCCTGCAGCTGTTCTTTATAAGCGCCGAAGCTGCTGTAAATGCCGAATTTCAGCTGCAGTCCAAAGGCTTTATAAAACGTTTCGTATTTCTCGCGCTCGTCTTCCTGCAGCTTCAGCAGCTCGCTCTTGATTTTTTTCTCAAGGCTCTTGGCAATCGCCTTAAGCTGGCGGTCATGCTGCAGCATCTCCCGGGAAATGTTGAGGGAAAGGTCCTGGGAATCCGCCAGGCCGCGGACAAAGCTGAAATAGTCCGGCAGCAGATCGGGACATTTGTCCATGATCAGCACGCCGTTGGAATAAAGCTGCAGCCCTTTTTCATAGTCTTTGCTGTAGTAATTGTATGGTGTTTTGGATGGGATATAAAGCAGCGCGTTGTAGGTCATGGTTCCTTCCGCTTTCACGTGGACATAACGCAGCGGTTTCTCATAATCGTAAAACTTCTCGGTATAGAAGTGTTCGTATTCCTCCGCCGTGATCTCGCTTTTATTGCGCCGCCAAAGGGGCACCCTGCTGTTCAAGGTCTCCGTTTCCGTATAGCTTTCGTATTCCGGGATCTCGCCCTCTTCCTCGTCATCCGGCTTTTCCGCCTTGTCCTTCAGGCGGCTTTTGGTCACTTCCATATTAATAGGATAGCGGATATAGTCAGAGTACCGTTTCACGATTTCGGTGATGCGGTATTGCTCCAGGTATTCATCATAATTTTCATCGGCTGTATTGTCCTTCAGCTCCAGGATGATCTCGGTGCCGTGCCCCTCTTTAAGACAAGACTCCAAGGTGTAGCCTTCCGCCCCTGTGGACTCCCAGCGCCATGCCTCCTCGGAACCGAAGGCCTTGCTGATCACCGTGACCTTTTTGCTGACCATGAAGGCCGAATAGAAACCAACCCCGAACTGGCCGATAATGTCGATGTCCTCCTGGGGATCGATATCCTGTTTGAAGTCCAGGGTGCCGCTGCGGGCAATGGTCCCCAGGTTGTTTTCCAGCTCCTCCCGGGTCATGCCGATGCCATCGTCGATCACAGCCAAGGTTCGTTTGGAGGAATCCGGAACCAGCCGGATCTCCAGCTCCGATCTGGAAATTCCAGCGCCCGGCTCAGTCAGGGATTTGTAGTAGAGCTTGTCCAGGGCATCGCTGGCATTGGAGATCAGCTCCCTCAGGAAAATTTCCTTATGGGTGTAAATGGAGTTGATCATCAGATCCAGGATGCGCTTGGACTCCGTTTTGAATTGTTTTCTTTTCATCGTCGATCACCTTTTACTCTTGGATTATTAGCACTCTCAATTGTCGAGTGCTAATTCATTTATATACCAGCGTATGAGAAAAATCAAGTATCAATCTGCGTTTTTTTATCCCGTCGCTCAGGAAGCATCCGGTAAAACCAAGTCCCTATATGTATACATTCTTATTCCTAATGTCTCATCTTGACTTTCTTTTTCGGTATTATATAATACTTGTATACAATCATACAAGTATTTCTTGCAGGCTATGCCAACAAACTTCACTCTATCTCATGTATTAAGGAGGGTTTTCATGATCGAGCCAAATAAAAACAGCAATCTGCTGGAACAGGATCCTTACAAATATTCGCTGCAGGACGTGGAAACACCCAATCTGTACCGCGACATCTTCCCGTACTCGGAGGTGCCCAAAATTCCTTTCAATCATCGCCGGGTCCCCATCGGCATGCCCGCCGAGATCTGGATGACAGACACCACCTTCCGTGACGGCCAGCAGTCCCGCGCGCCCTACACCGTCAAGCAGATCGTGGATCTATATAAGATGCTTTCCCGTCTGGGCGGCCCCAAAGGCTTGGTCCGCCAAACTGAATTTTTTGTTTATAGCGAAAAGGATCGTGCAGCGCTGCGCCAGTGTATGGATCTGGGCTATGAATTCCCCGAGCTGACCACCTGGATCCGGGCTTCCAAGGAAGACTTCAAGCTGGTCAAGGACATCGGCATCAAGGAAACCGGCATCCTGGTCAGCTGCTCCGATTACCACATCTTCAAAAAACTGGGCAAAACCAGAAAGCAGGCTATGGATTCCTATCTGGCCGTGGTGGCCCAGGCCCTGGAGCTGGGCGTACGGCCCCGCTGCCATCTGGAGGACATCACCCGGGCAGACTTCTATGGCTTTGTGGTGCCCTTTGTCAATGCCTTGATGGAAATGTCCAAGCAATCCGGCATCCCTGTCAAGATCCGGGCCTGCGACACCATGGGCTACGGCATCCCCTTCCCGGGCGTCGCCCTGCCCCGCAGTGTGCCGGGCATCATTTACGGTCTGCAGCATTATTCCGACGTGCCTTCCGACATGCTGGAATGGCACGGCCATAACGACTTCTACAAGGCCGTGGACAACGCCTCCACCGCATGGCTCTATGGGGCCTCCGCCGTCAACTGCTCCCTGCTGGGCATCGGCGAACGAACCGGAAACATTCCTCTGGAGGCCATGGTTTTCGAATATGCTTCCCTGAAAGGCAGCCTGGATGGCATGGACCCCACTGTGATCACCGAGATCGCCCGTTATTTCGAGAAGAAAATCGGTTATCACATCCCGCCCATGACCCCCTTCGTCGGGCGCAACTTCAACGTCACCCGCGCCGGCATCCACGCCGACGGACTGCTGAAGGACGAAGAGATCTACAACATCTTTGACACCACCCTTCTCCTTGAACGCCCTGTGGCGGTTGCGGTCAGCAACACCTCCGGCCTGGCGGGCATTGCGTATTGGATCAATTCCCACTATAATTTATCCGAAGACCGGATGGTGACCAAACAAGATCCGCTGGTGCTTCGCATCAAGGAATGGATCGACGGGGAATACGCCGGCGGACGTCAAACCGTCATCAGCGACGAAGAATTGGAAGCCATGATCGGATTCATGCCGCCCAAAGAATGATCATCCGACAGAAATCGGCGAGGCAAATATGAATACAACCAGAGAATCAAATCCATCCAAGCTCATGGCATCCGACAATGCGGCTTCCCTGAGCACCCGGGTTTTCGAGCAATTGGAAGAAAGCATCCTCAGCGGCCGGATCAAACCCGGCGAAAGCCTGATCGAGCTGAAGCTCTCCGAACAGCTGGGCGTCAGCCGGACACCGGTCCGGGAAGCCATCCGGATGCTGGAACAGAAAGGGCTCGTTCAGATCATCCCAAACAAAGGCGCGGTGGTGCTGGGGATCAGCGAAAAAGACCTGGAAGACATCTACACGATCCGCATGTACATCGAGGGCCTGGCCTCCCGCCTGGCCGCCGCCAACATTACCGACGAGCAGATCCTGGAGCTCAGCGAGCTCGTGGATCTGCAGGAATTTTACAGCCTTAAGCAGTCCACATCCCACATCAAGGATCTGGACTCCCGTTTCCACGAAAAAATTTATGAATACAGCAACAACCGCACGCTGCAGCACACCTTATCCGATCTTCACCATATGGTCGTGCGTTACCGGCAGCTCTCCTTTGCCGCCGAAGGCCGTGCGGAAAAAGCCATCGAGGAGCATCGGCAGATCCTTCAGGCCCTGGCCCGGCATGACCAGGACGCCGCAGAGAAACTGACGGTGCAGCACATCAGCAACGCCAAGGACAATCTGCTTCAGGTGGTCAAGGCTCAAAAATCCCTACCGAACGATCAGAAGGAGTAATCAGCATGGGTTATACGATTGCGGAAAAAATCATCAAGAACCATCTCTTGTCCGGCGACATGAAAGCCGGAAGCGAGATCGGGCTGCGTATCGATCAGACCTTGACCCAGGACGCTACCGGCACCATGGCTTATCTGGAATTTGAGGCGATCGGAATCCCCAGAGTGAAAACCGAACGTTCGGTGGCTTACATCGATCACAACACCCTGCAGTCCGGTTTCGAAAACGCCGACGACCATCGGTACATCCAGACGGTAGCCGCCAAGCATGGCATCTGGTTTTCCCGTCCCGGCAACGGCATTTGCCATCAGGTCCATCTTGAACGTTTCGGCATCCCCAGCAAAACCCTGGTGGGCTCGGACAGCCATACCCCCACCGGCGGCGGCATCGGCATGATGGCCATGGGCGCCGGCGGCCTGGACGTGGCCGTGGCCATGGGCGGCGGCGCATATTACATCGATATGCCCCGCATGATCAAAATTGAACTGACCGGCAAACTGTCCCCCTGGGTCAGCGCCAAGGATATCATCCTCGAAGTCCTGCGACGGCTGACCGTCAAGGGCGGCGTGGGCGCCGTCATCGAATACGGCGGCCCTGCCCTAGCGGAATTGAGCATCCCTGAACGGGCCACCATCACCAACATGGGCGCCGAACTGGGCGCCACCTGCTCCATCTTTCCTTCCGACGAAGTAACCAAAGCCTTCCTGAAAGCCCAGGACCGTGTTGAGGACTGGGCCCCCCTGGCATCAGACCCCGATGCGGTCTACGATCGCACCGTTACCATTGATCTTGGAGCCCTTCGCCCCCTGGCCGCCTGCCCCCACAGCCCGGACAACGTCAAACCCCTCTCCGAGCTGACCCATATCCCCGTGGATCAGGTCTGCATCGGTTCCTGTACCAACTCCTCCCTATCCGATATGCTGAAGGTGGCGGCCATCCTGAAAGGAAAAACCATCCACCCCAACGTCAGCCTCTCCATCTCTCCCGGCTCCAAACAGGTTTTTACCATGCTGGCTGAGAGCGGGGCGTTGGCCGACCTGATTGCCAGCGGCGCCCGTATTCTGGAATGTGCCTGCGGACCCTGCATCGGCATGGGCTTCTCCCCCTCCTCAAAGGGCGTCAGCCTCCGCACCTTCAATCGCAACTTCGAAGGCCGCAGCGGCACCGCCGACGCACAGGTTTATCTGGTTAGTCCGGAAAGCGCCGCAGCGGCGGCTCTGACGGGCCACATCACAGATCCTTCCACCCTGGGCCCGGCGCCGGTGATCACCATGCCCGAAAAATTCCTGATCGATGACCGGATGATCCTGCCCCCCGCCTCGGAAGCCGACGCAGACAAGGTTGAAGTGGTCCGAGGCCCCAACATCAAGCCTCTGCCGACTTCCGATCCCCTGCCGGATGCTTTGGATGCCGGCGTCCTGCTGAAGGTGGGCGACAACATCACCACCGACCACATCATGCCGGCCGGCGCCAAGATCCTGCCCTACCGTTCCAACATCCCCTATCTGTCCAAATTCTGTTTTGCCCAGGTGGATCCCGGATTCCCCCAGCGTGCTTTGGAGGCCGGCAAAGGCTTTATCATCGCCGGCGCCAACTACGGCCAGGGTTCTTCCCGCGAACATGCCGCCCTGGTGCCCCTCTATTTAAAAATCAAAGCGGTCATCGCCGTCAGCTTCGCCCGCATCCATCGCGCCAATCTGATCAATGCCGGCATCCTGCCGCTGACCTTTGCCCATGCGGAGGATTATGACACCATCGATTTAGGCGACGAACTGGTGATCCACGGCTTGCCGGAGGCGATTGCCGGCGGTTCTGAAATCGTTATGGAAAACAAGACCAAGGGTCGCAGGATCCTTTTGACTGCGGAATTCTCCGACCGCCAAAAGGATATTCTGAAGGCCGGAGGCCTCTTGAATTATACAAAGCTTTCGTCCATGTAATGGCGCATTGAATAAAACATAAGAACGGAGAATGTCTATGAATGAAGCGATCCGGCTGGCCTGCGAAAAATTCGCCAAGGTCCTGGAATCCCAATTGGCACGGGTTGACATGATGAAAGCGCAGGGGGATTTTGTCGATTATGCCTCCCTGGCGCCGATCGTGATCGGCGTCTGCGGCGGTGACGGCATCGGGCCGGTCATCACTGCGGAATCCCATCGCATCCTGGAATTTCTCCTTGCCGACGAAGTCAAAAGCGGCAAGGTGCTTTTCAAAGTGATCGAAGGGCTGACCATTGAAAACCGCATCGCGGCCAACAAAGCCATCCCGGACGATGTGATGGCTGAATTGAAAAGCTGCCATGTCATTCTGAAAGGCCCCACCACCACGCCCCAGAAAGGGGATGGCCGTCCCAACATCGAAAGCGCCAATGTGGCCATGCGCAAAGCCCTGGACCTCTTCGCCAACATCCGGCCCGTTAAAGTGCCGGAACAGGGGATCAACTGGACCCTATTCCGTGAAAATACGGAAGGCGCCTACGCCGTGGGCAGCCAAGGCATCAACGTGACCGAGGACCTGGCCGTGGACTTTACCATCACCACCCATCAGGGCACCGACCGTATCGCTCGGCTGGCCTATGATTTTGCCCGGAAGAACGGCTTTAACCGGGTTTCTCTGGTAACCAAAGCCAACGTGATCAAAACCACCGACGGCAATTTCCTGGAGGGCTGCCACAAAGTGGCTGAGGCGTATCCGGAAATTACCACCGACGAGTGGTATGCCGACATTATGACCGCCAAGCTGATCGACGAAAAACGGCGCCGGGATTTCCAGGTCATGATCCTACCCAACCTCTATGGAGACATCATTTCCGACGAGGCCGCCGAATTCCAGGGCGGCGTGGGAACCGCCGGCTCCGCCAACATCGGCAAACGCTACGCCATGTTTGAAGCCATCCATGGATCCGCGCCCCGGATGATGCAGGAAGGCCGCGGCCCTTATGCCGATCCCTGCTCCATGCTGCGGGCGGCAGCCATGCTGCTCTCCCACATTGGCTTCCAGAAAGAATCCGAACGGCTGACCCAAGCCCTGGACCTCTGCACCTATACCGAAAAGAAACTGGTGATCACCGGCCGCAGCGACGGGGCCACCTGTGAGGAATTCGGCACTTACGTCATGGAAACCATCCAAAAACTATAAGATCCGGCTTCGGGCTTCGGTCCGGAAGCTCCTGCAGGACGGTCTCGCACCGTCCTGTTTTTTTTAACCCATTCGCCATTTTATTTGAATTCAAACTTTTTGCCTTCCTTCGTTGATATTCAACGTTCTTTTTTATATAATGAAGTATTGAAGGGAGTGATCCTATGCAGTCCGAAAACTCCAAACCCAAGAGGCTGGGCAAGACGCCCGCCGAACGAGGCATGGTCCATCCCGACTTTCACCTGGAAGCCGGCTATTTAGCCAAGACCTTGGCCTTGCTGCAGAAATGTCTGGCCGCTGAACTTGAAAAACTGGACCAGACCCATCAAAGCTTAGTGGAAGCCCGGGAGGAGCTGCAGGACAATCTGCCCGCGTCGCCCAACGACGCCGACAAACGAGCGGACACGACCCAAGCCTTGAATGTCCTGAGAGCCCAGGCCGCAGCCTACCAGGCGATCCAATATAAGATCGGACAATACCAGCGCATGGAGCCCGCCCCTTATTTCGGGCGTGTGGACTTCATCGAGACCGGCTATCCTTCGGAATCCATTTACATCGGGCGGGGCACACTGATCGATCCCTCCGACGGCCGCATCCGGGTTTATGACTGGCGGGCTCCGGTCTCCAGTCTTTATTACCGCTACGGGCTCGGCAAGGCTTTCTATCAGGCGCCTGCCGGAGAAATCCACGGCGAGGTCACCCTGAAACGGCAATATGATATCCGGAACGGTGAACTGGCCTATTTCATCGACACCGACATCAACATCGATGACCCGAGCCTGCGCTACGCCCTTTCCCAAAATGCCTCTCCCCAGATGAAGGCAATTGTGGAGACCATTCAGAAAGAACAGGATCAAATCATCCGGGATATGGACAGCGAGCTGCTGATGGTCCAGGGTTCTGCAGGCAGCGGTAAAACTTCCGTCGCCCTCCACCGGGTGGCTTACCTGATGTATCGCGGACTGACCTCTCGTCTGGCGGCCCATCATATCATCATCATTTCACCCAATGCGCTGTTCAGCCAGTACATTTCTCAGGTTCTGCCGGATCTTGGCGAAGAGAATATCGCCAACCTGACCTTTGATACGGTCTTTGCCGGCCTGGATGCAGGACGCCCCGTGGAAACCCGGGCCAAACAGGCGGAAGCGCTGCTGAGCAACCCTGATCCGGCGGCGGCGGCTCTGGATCGGGACATCCTGGCTTTCAAGGCCTCTTCGGTCTTCTGCACCCTCCTGGACCGGCTGGTCTGGCATTATGAGCATAAGATTTTGTCGTTCCCCGATTTTTATTGCAACGGTCATTACATCGCCCAGCGCGCGGAGCTCAAAGAAGAACTGCTCCGCGACCGGGTCAGCCTCCCGCTGACCAAACGCTTGGCTCAGATCCAGGAACGCCTTCTCGAAAAAATCCACAAAGAAAAAAAAGAACGTCTTCCCCAGCTGGAAGAATTCGTATCCAATTTTCCGGACCATCAGCTGGAGGTCCGGTCTTTCGCCCGGCTGCTTTCGGCGAAGCGTTCCGCTTCCCTGGTGCGGGCCGCGCAGAAGATCACGGAAATCAACGGTCTGTCCGTCTACCGTCTGCTCTTCGAGGATCCGGGGCTGTTCCGCCGGTTGTCCAAGGGACTCGCCCTGCCGGACAACATCGAACAGATCCTGGAAGCGTCTCGGGAAAAACTGACCGCAGACACCCTCAGCCACGCCGACGGCGCTGCTCTGACCTATTTGAAGCTCAAGCTGGACGGCCTCCAAAGCTATCCGGATATCCAGCAGGTCATCGTGGATGAGGTCCAGGACTACGGCCCCCTTCATTTTGCCCTTTTGGATCGCTGGTTCCCCAACGCCCGCTACACCATCCTGGGAGATCTCTGCCAATCGGTGGAACGTCCGGCCCCCGAATCACTATTCGAAGATATTCGGAAGGTCCTTCACAAGAAAAAAGCCGCCTCTGTGATTCTGCGCCAAAGCTACCGAAGCTCCTTTGAAATCAGCCGCTTCAGCCAGCGGTTTCTGGACCATCCGGAAACCGTGGAGCCCTTTGAACGTCACGAAGGTGCGCCGGAAATCACCGGTTTCCCGGACCGGGAAACCATGGACCGGGCATTGACCGAAGGCATCCGGAAATACCGGGAGACCGGCTGCGGTTCTATTGCCGTTCTCTGCAAAACCATGGCGGAGGCCAACGGACTTTATCAGCGGCTGCGCGGCCGGCATGCGCTGCGCCTGGTCACCGAAGACACCCCGAACGTCGGATCCGGGACGATGATCCTCCCGATCTATCTGGCCAAGGGCCTTGAGTTTGACGCCGTTCTGGTTTACAGCGCCGATGCCGGCAGCTTTTCATCTTCGGATGACCGTCGGCTCCTCTACATTGCCTGCACCCGCGCTCTGCATCATCTGTCCCTCTATTATGCCGGTGAAAAAAGCCCATTGATCAAATGAAAGAAGGAACCTTGCTTGGATATTTCGCGTTTTACAGACTATCGCCAAAAAGTCGTTGAAAACTGTTCCAAGGTCATCGTTGGGAAAACGGACACCATCACCCTGGTGCTGACTTGCTTTATCTGTTCTGGCCATGTGCTCCTGGAGGACGTGCCCGGCACCGGTAAAACCATGCTTCTGCGCGCCTTCGCCAAGACCATCGGCGGCGAATTCAAGCGCATCCAGTTTACGCCGGATCTCCTGCCTTCCGACCTGACCGGCATCAATTTCTACAATCAGCAAAAGGGCGCCTTCGAATTCCGCAAAGGTCCTCTCTTTTCCAATATCATTCTGGCGGATGAAATCAACCGGGCCACTCCCAGGACCCAATCCAGCCTGCTGGAGGCCATGGAGGAACGGCAGATTTCCACCGACGGCGTCACCACCCGGCTGGAGGAGCCTTTCATGGTCATGGCCACCCAGAATCCGGTGGAGTCCTACGGCACCTTTCCGCTCCCGGAGGCTCAGACAGACCGCTTCTTCATGCGTTTATCCCTGGGCTACATGAGCCGGGACGAGGAATTGTCCGTCATCGCCCGCCGCAGCACCCAAGCCATCGTGGAAAAACTGCCCTGCGTGGTCACCCCCGAAGAAACCACCTATCTCAAAGAGCACTTCGGTGACGTGAAGGTGTCTTCGGTGGTGGCGGATTACTTGATGAATATCATTGAAAGGACCCGCGGCGAAAGCCGCTTCGTGACCGGCGTCTCCACCCGGGGCGCCATCGCGCTTTACAAAGCCGCCCAGGTCACCGCGGCCTTCAACGGAAGGGATTACGTCCTTCCCGAAGACATCCGGTATGTGGCGCCGCACGTTCTGACCCACCGCATTGTGGCCGGAGGCGTCTCCCGCTCCGGCGAGGTTGCCGCGTTTATGGAAAAACTGATCCGTGAAGTCCCGGTCCCCCTGGAAGTCTTGACGGAGGATACACCGTGCTGATCTTCATCGCCGTTCTGATCCTGTGCGCCATCGGGGCGGAATGGGTTTCCCTGCAAGATCCTCTGGCCAAGGTCGCTTATGACTGCCGCCCTTCCAAAGCAGTGGTAGAACCGGAGGAGCCTTTCGAGATCATCACCACCCTTCAAAATGCCCGTCGCTTTCCAGTCCCCTTCATCAAAATGGAAGAGCTCCTGCCGGCCAGTCTGGAGTTTCTGCCTCCTATTCCCGCCCATCGGCAGGACAAAGGCGGCCTGATCCGCACCGGCACCCTCTATTTGATGCCCCGCCAAACGCTGCAGCGCCGCCAGCCGGCCCTCATCCGGCAGCGGGGCCGATATTTTTTCAGAGGGGCAACCCTGTTTGGAGGCGACTTTCTGGGCATCCGGGAAACCAGCAAGCAGGTTCACCTTTCCAAGGAGCTGGTGGTGCTTCCGACGACCATCGACTGTCCGCTGCTTCTGGAAAACCTGGGCGGTTTTCTTGGAGAAATTTCCGTCAACCGCTTTATTCTTGAGGACCCGGTTCTGACACTGGGTTACAGGGATTACACCGGCCGCGAACCCCAGAAAGCCATCAGCTGGAGTCAAAGCGCCAGGGCCGGCAAACTGATGGTTAAGAAGTATGACCATACCCTGGAGCTCTCCGTGACGGTGATTCTCAGCGTGGACAGCGGCACCGGTGACCACCGGCAGGATCCGCAGGAAATCGAGCATTGCTTTTCCATCGCCCGGGCGGTATGCGAAACCCTGGAAGACCGGGGGGTCCAGTATGGCTTTCTGACCAATGCCACCGCCGCCGGCGCCATGGGCTGCTGGTCGCTGCTGGAGGAAGGCCTCGGTGCCCGACATTTCTACACCATTCTCGAAGGTCTGGGGCGAGCCACCTACGACAGGACCCAGTCCTTTGCCCACCTGCTGCATCGGGCCGCCAAGCGGGCCCAGCAAGGCCAGGCCCACATCATCATCACCCCGGCCCTTCTTCCTGAATTCCAACCCATGATCAACCGGCTGCGGGACCTGACCGGAAGCCAGATCACGGTGCTGGCAGGCAATGACTATAAGGCCAGCTGCGACCCAGACTCTCAGGAGAAAGCCGACAGCAAAGCCACCGCGGAAGAAAGGAAGGATGGATAGATGGAGCTGGTCTTTTTATGCAAGATGCTGTCTGACCTTTCCCTGTATTTCGCCCTCAGCTTATATATCTATGCCTGGATCGGCCATGACCCCTCCGTCTTCCCGCCTCTTTTCATCATGATCCTGTCGGCCATGCTTTCCTATCGTCTTCGCGGCAGTCAGAAGCCAGCCATGCGCTTGCTGCCTTTGAGCCTGATGCTCTTCTGCTTTCTTTTTCCCGAAAACTTTCTGGATGGGCTGCTGCTGGTTCCGCCTTGCCTTTATGTAGGCTTTGTGGTCAAAAGGCAGCTGTTTCGTCTGGATTACAACACGCAGCATGACGCCTTTATGCTGGGTCTCAAGCTGCTGCCTTTGCTCCTGTTCCCCTCCCTGTTCACCCTGGACTTTGTCCAGCTGCAGCAGGGTGCTCTGCCCTTCGTGCTTCTGTTCCTGGTTTTCGGGGTCCTGCTGATGCGCATGCTTCGCCATGATGCAGCCGCCGTCGAACAGCCGCGTTTCAAGCTGCAAAATGCCGCAGCCCTGATCCTGTTCTGTCTGCTGGGCTTTGAAATGAGCCGGGGCTCCGTGCTCCATGCCTTTTCCCTGTTTCTGTCCGCGATATATCGCATCCTCATTTCACCCCTGATCATGCTGGCGGCATACGGTCTCAGCATGTTCGCCTATCTGTTCGCCCTGTTCCTCAAGCTTTTCTTCCGGGACATCGAAGTGACCAGACCCGAGAGCGAGGTGTCCGAAGCCTTCTCCGAAGCTTTGGGAACGGCCAATATTCGTCATGTGGCCCTCCCCCCGTGGCTGATCCTTCTGGGGAAGCTCCTGCTGGCTGCGGTGATCCTCTTTCTTGTTTTCCTGGTTCTGCGGCGTTTTCTGCGCAGAAAACCGGTCTTGCCAACCGACAGCACCCCGGAGATGCGGGAAGCCCTGGCCATCCTCAACGAACCGGTCCGCATCCCCAAAGACCTCTTTCCGCCCCATGACCCCAGGCAAGCCATACGGTATTATTACCGGAAATTCCTGCGGATTTATCTGAGTTTGGGGCTTCCCTTCAGCCGCTCCAAAACCAGCGCCGAGATCCAGGATGACGCAGCCCTTTATTTCGAACTTGACCTGCTGTCCGCCTTGCGCAATCTCTACGCGAAGGCCCGATACCACACGGCCGAGCCGACAACCGAGGATGCGGCGGAGGCCAGGCGGCTTTATCTTGCGCTGAAGGCACAAAAAGGGTCTGCGGCCGCTAGAAAGGGTCGAAAAACGTCACAAAAAAAGCCGCGCCCCCCGAAACACAGTGATTCCTATCGGTAGAACCCGGCAATTTTATGGATTATCAATATGCTTTCATGGACGCGTCATAACCAGCAAAGGCTTCAGCTGCCAAGGGGACGGTCGTATACATCGACACAAATCAAAATGTCTTTGGTATTATCCATGATACACCTCTTATAAGGGATTTCGGCCTTCCACCGGAATCCCCTGTTTCAGCAGGTCCGCGATAATGGCCTCTCCGTGTTCAACGCCCTGGGTTTCGATCAGAACCGTGACGCTGCACATGTTCAAAGGCACATCGGCCCGGTTGCGGTTGTGATTGACGGTGATCACATTGCCTTTTTCGGTGGCAATGATCTCCAGAAAACGGCGCAGGCTTCCCGGCCGGTCTGCGATCACTGCCGTGACTTCCGTGTAGCGGCCGCTCTTGAGCATGCCGCGCTGGATGATCTGGGCGATGAAGTTTACGTCCACATTGCCGCCGCTGACGATGCAGGCAATCTTTCGCCCCTCGGTGGGAATTTTTTTATAGAGGGCGGCAGCCACCGAGGCGGCGCCGGCGCCTTCTGTGATGATCTTGACCCGTTCCAGCAACAGCAGGATGGTTCCGGCAATCTCCTCATCATCCACCTGCACCATGCCGTCCAAATAGGTTTCAAGAATGGCGCCGGTCACCTTGCCAGGGTGCTTGACCGCAATCCCGTCGGCAATGGTATTGCTTCGGTTGGCGGCTTCCACGCCGATGACCTGGACGGTGGGTTTCAGGGACTTTACAGCCAGGGCAACACCGCTGGAGAGGCCGCCGCCGCCCACCGGCACCAGGATCACATCCACGTCCGGCAGCTGTTCCATGATTTCCAGGCCAATGGTTCCCTGTCCGGCGATCACGAAAGGATCGTCATAAGCATGAAGGAACAGGGCACCGGTGGCTTTTTGCATTTCTACGGCCTTTTTCCAGGCTTCGTCGTAATTATGGCCCGCCAGCACCACATTGGCACCGTAACCCCGAGTGGCCATGATTTTGGAGATGGGAGCTCCCTCGGGCATGACGATGGTAGACGGGATTCCGGCGCGGGTTGCTGCCAGCGCCACGCCCTGGGCATGGTTGCCCGCCGACGCCGCGATGACGCCCTTGGCGCCTTCTTCGGGGCTCAGGGTCAGGATGCGGTTGCTGGCGCCCCGGACCTTGAACGAACCGGTTTTCTGCATGTTTTCCAATTTCAAGAAGATCTGGCCGCCGGTCATTTTGTCCAAGGAGCTTGAACGGCTGATGGCCGTCTTATGGACCAGGCCGGCAAGCCTTTCTTTAGCTTGCCAAATATCTTTCAGCTGTACATCTTCCATACCGATCCCTCCAATATTATAGGCTCGGACCGCATCTTTCGCTGCAAAGGATTTGCTTCAGCTCTCGATGCCTGGTCTGGCTTCCAATCCAAGATCCTGGTAATAATGCTTGATTTCTTTCATCTCCGTCACCAGATGGGCTTTGGCGATCAGCTCGGGGGTTGCGCCGCGGCCGGTAAGAACCACTTCGGTATGCTCAGCCTTTCCGTCCAGGATCGCCTCCAGCGCCGTCCAGGTAATCAGTCCGAAGTGGAGGGCCACATTGATCTCATCCAGAACCACCAGGTCATACGCACCGCCGGCCAAGGCTTCCCGGGCCCGGGCCATGCCCTTGTCCACCAGCGCCTGATAATCTGCCGGCGGATTGCCGGGCGGAAAGATCACCACGCTGTCCTGCCATTTGGCTTTCTCCTCCGCCGACATCATGCCTTCCGGCGCGATAAAAAAGGGCTTGCCCACGTTTTCAACGGTCAGCTGCGGCGCAAACTGCGGCAGGATCTTATGCTCGCTGTAGGTGGGTGCCTTTAGAAACTGCAGAAACAGAATTTTTTTGCCTGCGCCCAAAGCACGCAGCGACAAGCCCAGTGCGGCCGTGGTCTTTCCTTTACCGTTTCCGGTGTAGACTTGGATCATTCCCTGCATGTGACTCACTCCTTACATTTTTTGAGGAACATCCTGGTTTGGACGATCCGCCGGGCGCGGCTGCATCCGCCCCGATGCTTCGTCGGAGGCCTTGGGCGCTTTTTTCGCCATCTCCAGTTCGATGGATTTTTCAAGATAGCGCTTGCTCTCTTCAGGGCGGCCCAGACGGCTGCAGACCACCCCAAGGGCATAATAGGCCATGCTGAGCTGAGGGTCCAGCTCGATGGCATTTTTCAGGTACTGGTAAGCCTGCTGGTAGCTGCTGACGGCTTCATCGAAATATTTGTCGTTCCTCAGCGTATCCCCCAGCTGGCTGAAGGCCAGCCCCAGATTAAAATTCGCCTCCACCTGGCCGGGTTCCAGCAGCAAGGCAGCCTGCAGCATCCAGATGGCGCTGGGAAAGTTGTAATTGGATGCGAAGTTGGTCCCATCGGACATCAGCTGATGGGCCAGCTGCGGATTAAACAGTCTCAGCCATTGAATATACAGGTCTGCAAGGGGATGGTCCGGCTCATGCCCTAATAAGTAAATGATGGAGCCGCCGATGGTCTGCCACATCTCTTCACCCTCAAGCTTCTGCTCGATGGCGGAATTGAACACAGGATACAGGGGCAGCGGCGGCAATCCTTCACGATGCTCTGCGTCCGGCGGCCAGGGGATGAAGGTCAGCTCGCTGCGCCAGCTGTCATCCCAGGGCTGATATTCTTTCATCCGATCCCAAGCCTCCTTTCGATGGGTCTCTTTTTCTATGATTTTAGCATATTCTGCGCATTCCGTCACAAACCCTGCCCGCTTTGGCAAATATTTTCATTTAATCGTTGCGTGCCTTGCTTTCAGATTATAAAATATAATGAAGGGTCTGCTCACTCATGCCCGAAAGGAGCTTTGATATGACCAAAAAACTTTTGCTGACCGGCGGACGGGTTCTGGATCCGGCCAGCCGCACAGACGCCCATCTGGAAGTCCTGATCGAGGATGGCTTCATACGGGGCCTGTACGCTCCGGGCACCCTCGGCACGGAAAACATGAACGATGCCCTGGTTCGGGACGTGTCCGGATGCATCATTGCGCCCGGCTTGATCGATATGCACGTTCATCTTCGGGAGCCCGGCGGCGAAGCCAACGAAACCATTCTGACCGGCATGAAAGCCGCGGCGGCCGGCGGCTTCACCACCATCTGCCCGATGCCCAATTCTCCGGTCACCGCCGATAGCCCGGAAATCATCCAGATGATCCGGAAACGCAGCCAGGCCATCGGTTTGACCGAGGTTCTGCCCATCGCCGCCATCTCCAAAGGCCTTGCCGGCAAGGAAATGAATGATCTGGCCGCCCTTATGGACAGCGGGGCTGTAGCCTTCTCCGATGACGGCATGCCGGTGACCAACAGCCATTTCATGATCCAGGCCCTGGAAGTATGCCGCGGTCTGGACGCTCTCCTGATCGATCATTGCGAAGATCCTGAACTGAAAGGGGACGGCCTGATGCACGAAGGCGCCGTTTCCGCCAGGCTCGGCCTGAAAGGAATCTCCGCCGTCAGCGAGGCGGTCCCCATCGCCCGGAACCTGCTGCTTGCTCAAGCCACCGGCGGCCGGACGCATATTGCCCATTTAAGCACCAAAGAAGGGGTTGCCCTCCTGGAATTCGCCCGGCAGCAAGGAATCCGGGCCACAGCGGAAGCCACTCCCCACCACCTTCGTCTGACGGATGAAGCCCTTGCGGGCTATTCCACCCTGGCAAGAGTCAGCCCGCCGCTGCGCAGTCCGGAGCATGGCGAAGCCCTTCGCTGGGCCGTCAAATCCGGCCTGATCACCTGCATCGCAACCGACCACGCCCCTTGGTCCCTTCAGGCCAAAGCCCAGGAATTTACAAAAGCCCCCAACGGCATCAGCGGTCTGGAGACCGCCCTTGCGGTGGCTTGGGATACTCTGGTGGTCCATGATGATATGGCGCCCCTGGATCTGATCGCCCGTCTGACCACCGGCCCCGCCGCCGCCCTGGGTCTGGACCGCGGCCGGCTGGTGCCTGGCGGCGTCGCCGACATCACGGTGATCAACCCCATCCTGAAAAAGACCGTTGACCCGAGAGACTTCTATTCCAAAGGCCAAAACACCCCCTTTGGCGGTATGACCCTGCAAGGATGGCCGGTCATGACCATCCACCGGGGCACCATCGTCATGGAGGACGGCAAAGTCCTGGTTCCCAAAGAGGAGGAAAAATGATGTCCGAACCGAACATCCGCCCGCACACCGCGGCAGGAAGCCGGCCGCCGGTCGGACTGCTGCAAGTCCCGCCCGTGCACCGGCTCATCGTAGCCTTGGATTATCCCACCTGGGCCGAGGCAGAAGCCCTGGTCCGTCAGCTGCCCAACGTGACCTTCTTCAAGGTCGGCCTGGAAATGTTCTTGTCCAGCCGGGGCCAGGCGGTGGAAGCCCTGCGCGCCCTCGGCAAAAAAGTATTTCTGGATCTGAAATTCCACGATATTCCCAATACCGTCGCCCAAGCCTGCCGGCAGGCGGTGGGGCTGGGCGTCGACATCCTCAACGTCCACACCCTGGGCGGACGCCAGATGATGACCCAGGCGGGAGCAGCCGTAGCGGATGAAGCGAAAAATCGCGGCATCCCTGCGCCTGCCCTGATTGCGGTTACCATTCTGACCAGTATGGGTGAAACCGACCTGGAAGAAGTCGGGCTCGCTCCCATGCCGGCAGACAACGTGGACCGGCTGGCCCGCCTGACCCAAGCCTCCGGGCTCCAGGGCGTGGTGGCCTCGCCCCAGGAAATTTCCTTGATCCGGCAGGCCTGTGGCCGGGACTTCCTGATCGTTTGCCCCGGCGTCCGGCCTCAGGGTGCAGCCCTGGGCGACCAGAAACGGGTCATGACGCCCCAGGCAGCCATCGCCGCAGGTGCGGATTATCTCGTGGTGGGGCGGCCCATCACCCGTGCAGCGGACCCATTGGCCGCCGCGGAAGCTGTTTTACAGGAGATCCGTGAAGGTCTGAATTCCAAATAAAACCAATCAGGAGGTCCATCCGATGCTGACTCAAAAAGAAATCTTAACGATCCTCAAAGATATCGGCGCCATCAAGGAAGGCCATTTCCGCTACACCTCCGGCCTTCACGGCCAGGTTTACGTCCAGTGTGCCACCCTGCTCAAGGATCCTGCACTGTCCGCCCGGGTCTGTGAAGGCATGGCGGAGCATTTTCGCAAGGATGCCCCGGACCTGGTTCTGGGGCCCGCCGTGGGCGCTGTCAATTTATCCTATGAAGTTGCCCGCCAGCTGGGAGTCCCCAGTCTGTTTGCCGAGCGCAATGACGAAGGCCAGATGGTCCTTCGCCGCTCCTTCGAGATCCTGCCCGGCCAAAAGGTCCTGGTGGTGGAAGACGTGGTTACCACCGGCGGCACCACCATGGAAATGATCAAGCTGGTCCAGGGCCTGGGCGGCATCGTGATCGGCGCCGCTTCCATCGTCAACCGCAGCCGCGGCAAAGCCCAGCTGCCGGTCCCCTATTTCGCGCTGCTGGATCTGGATGTAGCCAACTACGCACCGGAGGAATGCCCTCTCTGCAAAGCCGGCATCGCCGTAGAAAAGCCCGGCAGCCGCAAAATCAAATAACGGACACCCTCAAAAGGAGCATTGACGCAATATGAAAGCGATCCATCAAGCCTCCCTGCTGAAAAACAGGGCATTGGCACCTCAGCTCTACGAAATGGAATTGCTGGCCCCCCAAATGGCCTCGGTTTCCAAGCCCGGCCAGTTCGTTATGGTGCGGATCGGCGAAAACCAAGACCCTCTGCTGCGGCGTCCCTTTGGACTGGCCGGTATCGATCCCGAAAGCGGCCGCATCCGTCTTGTCTACCAGGTGGTCGGCCGGGGAACCGATCAAATGAGCCACTGGCGCACCGGACGCACCGTAGATGTCCTGGGCCCCCTGGGCAATGGTTTTACCTGGACGGAGGATCCGGGCCGGGTCATTCTGGCCGGGGGCGGTTTGGGGATTGCCCCCCTCCTCCCTCTGGCCCAGGCTCTGCGAAGCGCCGGCAAAGAAGTGACGGTGTTTCTCGGCAGCCGGACCGAGTCCCTGCTATTCGGGATTCCTGAGTTCTCGGAGCTGGGCTGCGAGCTTCAGCTGGCCACCGAAGATGGCTCCCAGGGCTTCAAAGGCTTTCTCACCACCCCCCTGGAGCATTTTTTATGCGCCCAGGCGCTGGACGCCGTATTCTTAAAAGCAAAAGAGGCTTCCGAAGCCGGGGCGGGCCATGCCCATGTCCATACCCATGCCATGCTTCGCGAAGGCATGAAAGAAACGGGCTTTCACCAGCTCTATGCCTGCGGACCCTCACCTTTCCTAAAGGTGATCGGCAATTTGTCGAGCCGTTACGGCCTTCCCGCCCAGCTTTCCTTTGAAGAGCGGATGGCCTGCGGCGTGGGAGCCTGCATGGGCTGCGCCATTCAGATCAAAAATCCGGACGGAAGCTTGAAAACCAGCCGCGTTTGCAGCGACGGCCCTGTTTTCACCGGGGAGGAGGTGCATTGGAATGGCTGATCTTCACGTCAACCTGTCTGGTTTGCATTTGTCCAATCCGGTCCTGGCCGCCTCCGGCTGTTTTGGCTTCGGGCGTGAATACAACGAATTTTATCCGATCCGCCAGGCCGGCGGCATCATGGTGAAGGGCTTGACCCTGGAACCCTGTGCCGGCAACCCGACGCCGCGGATCGCTGAAACCCCCGCCGGCATGCTAAACAGCATCGGCTTGCAGAATCCGGGGGTGGATGCTTTTCTATCCAATGAACTGCCCTGGCTTCTCTCCCAAGAAGCTGCCGTCATCGCCAACATCAACGGCCACGCCCTGGAAGATTTCGAGGAAATCGCCCGCCGGCTGCAGGGTGCGCCGGGCCTGAAAGCCATCGAGGTGAACATTTCCTGCCCCAACGTATCCCACGGCGGCATGTTTTTCGGCACGGACCCTGCCATGGCTGCTGAAGTGACGCGGCGCGTGCGCAAGCATACTTCCCTTCCCCTGATCATCAAGCTCTCCCCCAATGTGACCGACATCACTGAAATCGCACGGGCTGTGGTTTCAGAAGGCGCCGACATTCTTTCGCTGATCAACACCCTGTTGGGCATGGCCATCGACGTCAAGACCCGCAAGCCGCTGCTGGCTCGCAAGGTGGGCGGACTCTCCGGACCCGCCGTGAAGCCGGTGGCCCTGCGCATGGTCTGGCAAACCGCCCAGGCGGTGGATGTCCCCATCATCGGCATGGGCGGCATCAGCAGTGCCCAGGACGCCCTGGAATTTCTGATGGCCGGTGCCTCAGCCGTTGCCGTCGGCTGCGCCAGCTTCGTGGATCCCTTGGCGATCCCGCGCATCATCGGCGATCTCAATGCGTGGCTGGACCGGGAAGGCTTCACCGGCGTCCGGGATGTGGTGGGCCTGGCCCTTCGTTGAAACAAGCCTGAACACCCTGAACCGCAGCATGACGGGCCAAATACCCCTTGTTATTTCACGAAAAAATAGGTAAACTGATATAAGTTAATTGATTCTAATGCCAGACACGAGGCGCTTTGCCCAAAGTCTTCCTACGAAAGGATCTGACGCATGACGAACAATATCCGCATCGTTACCGACAGCACGGCGGATCTGCCGAGCTGGTTCGTTGAAGAAAACAAGATCAAGGTGGTTCCGCTGCATGTCTCATTCCCCAAAGCCACCTATCTGGATGGGATCGAACTGACAGCCAAGGACTTTTATCCCATGCTGGCGGCGTCCGGAGACGACCTGCCCAAAACGTCAACGCCCACCATGGATGATTTCCAGCAGGCATACCGTCAGCTGATGACGGAAACGCCGGACTGCCAGATCCTATCGATCCATATCTCCGGCGGCTTGAGCAGCACGGTCCGGATCGCGGAGGCCGCGGCAAAAGCCATCAGCGATAAAATCTTTGTTTTTGACAGCCGCAACATCAGCTTCGGCACCGGGCTCCAGGTTTTTGAAGCTGTTGAGATGATCCAGAAGGGCCTGCTTATGGACATGATTCTGGACCGCCTGGCCAAAGTGGCCAAAAGCACCGAAACCATGTTCTGCCTGGATACCCTGGAATACCTTTATAAGGGCGGCCGCATTGGCAAAGTCACGGCATTTGTTGGCTCCATGCTGAGCATCAAGCCGATCATCCATGTGAAGGATGGGGTTTACGAGTCCTTTGACAAGGTCCGCAGCCAGCGTCAAGCCATCCAAAAAATGATCGACCAGGGCGCCAGGTTGCTGGGCGGACGAACCCCCAAACGCCTCGGCGTCATCCACGGCGCTTGCGAGGAGATGGCCATGACCCTCAAGGCCAAAGCCGAGGAGGCCTTCGGCAAGGCGGTGGATACCTTCAGTGAAACCGGCGCCGTCATCGGCACCCACACCGGACCCGGCACCTTGGGCATCACCCTCTGCTATCTCAACGAATAGGTTTTGCTCGCACATACGCAGCGTTTTGCAGCGCCGGACCCTGCTTCAATATAAAAAGGAGACCCGAAGGTAAGACCACTGAAGAATTGACGATAGAGCCTAAAGAACTAATAGAGCCGGGATTACGCAGAATTGAGTAGTCCCGGCTTTTTGTGGTACAATTTAATTTTAAACTCAAGTGGGCAAGAAAATAATTAAATATCCAACGAGCCTGGTCTTGTGTTCCATAAGCGGCCTCCATAAGACTCTTGAATACCGCCTTACGCTTAGTCTTATTCGTATAATCCCGTCTCACTCAATTCACTCATCATAAAGCTGTATTCTAATTCCATTTCGTTATGTATGCTTTACCACCTGCCGACAATATCACGTCGTCCTTTGACCAGAGCAGAAGCACATCGAGGTTGTACTTGGTCCCTCCAGGAGGATCCAGCAGTATGATTTCTCCAGTTTGACATTCCGTGATTGCAAGCTTTGCATCTAAGTTTTGATTTGTTATATAAAAAGCTACTCTACTGCCATCAAAGTTCCAGGTGAAATTCCCTGTTGGCTGGAACCCCGACGGCAGCTCCAGTCTGTCTTCATTAATCATGATGGTATTCTCATCTACATGAACCAGCGGAACTTCACGACATAGCAATTCATATTGCACAAGGGAGTGCTGTTTTGCTCTGCACATATAACCAACGGGGACCGTAACAAGTGTCGCGATTCCCAAGACAGCGACACTGAGCACTATAGCTATCTCTTTGTCCATTTCCCAATCTATCCCCTTTTAATTATTTCATATCCGGGAAAATAGCATCGTCTTCAAAGACCATGGTCTTGGCTTCCACGATGATTTCGTTCGTGACAAGCTGCCACCCAGGAGCGTACTGCACTTGATGTACTTGACCCCAATCTCTCCTATTGTTTTCATCAGGCATTGGTTCTGTTTACTAGACCTACTAATGGTTGAGTTTAGAAACATATGGCCGCCATCAGCATCCTTCCCAAAGTGATTTCCTTTGCCGCTATTGCATGCCTGGCAGGTCAAAGCCGGCATAGACTTCCAGAAATTTCTCCGGCAAAAACTCTGCTCTGAAAATGGGCTCAAATCAATCGTGATCGATTGTTAATCCTTCAGCTTGGGCTTGCAGTTCGGCTCTATAGATTGTATCCGTGTCTTTTGTAACGACATTTGAGCAGAACTGGTCGGCAATGATCAAAACACTGCATAAAACCCTAGGGTACATGGGCAGAAAGGTCAGTTGTTCCAGCCGGGCAAAATAATCAATGCCTGAGTGAGGATGATTCCTGAAAAGAGTATACCGTCCTTTTAAAAGCTTCGCTCATTTTGAAGGTTCCTTTGTACGTTAAGCAATATGGTATTCCCACCAGAATGAATGTGCTGCAAAAGACCTTTGCGACGGAGAATATCAGGTCAATCAATGTAGCTAGCTTCCATCATTACAGCAACCTCTGGCTCGCACTAGAAAAGTCCGCTTGTGAATGAAGCTCCCACGGCAGCAAACATTGCCGATCCACCCGCCATTCCATGGATTATCCTGGTGTTGATAATCATCTATCCCCAATAATTTGTGTGTCAGCCCCTTGGCTACGCCCAAACAATCTGTTAGTTCACTTTTTGAGCATACCTTGTCTTCATAATCACCCAGAAGTGTCCACCGCCGAGGGCCCTTCGAACGTTTTGCCGAACCGTTCCTACTTTTTCAGATGCTTCTGGGATACATAGAGACGGACTTTGGCTTTATGGATCGCCAATTCC
>Ga0068711_1000391_pt1 | contig 40424 bp, 41 predicted proteins | sample MTBAKMMethaMetaG_FD_62224 | JGI IMG/M metagenome (GOLD analysis project Ga0068711, IMG submission 62224) | Enrichment culture microbial communities from Arthur Kill intertidal strait, New Jersey, USA, that are MTBE-degrading - MTBE-AKM (Arthur... | ecosystem: Environmental > Aquatic > Marine >...
ACGTTTGGTCACCGAGATGGAGGACTTATCGGTGCCATGCATGCACTACTTGACTGCGTTTCTGCATTAACCAACTGAGTGGCTTGATGGTTTTGAGGGGAAACCTCAGGGACAGACCACCAATAGCGAGATGCAATCAAAACTCAAGCCGCATGAAGTTCCTCGCGCAATACCTTGCGCAGGGTTTCCACGGTCACCGGCGCGCTCTCCGTCGCAATGGCGGCGCGCAGGGCTTCGTTGATGAGGGTCTGGTAGCCCTTGCCGCTTTCCTCGGCCCGGGCGCGGAAGGCTGCCAGCACGTCGTCGTCGAGGAAGATGGTGATGCGGGTTTTACCCTTGGGCTCGATGGGGGCGCCGCGTTTGGCGCTGGAGAAGTCGTATTCAGCTTTCATAGAATTTCCTTTCACCTTTGGTGGCTTCGCGGGCTGAAATCAGCCGCAGGGCGTCGCCGCGCGGGGTCCAGACCACGGTTAGCAGTCGGCCGAGGGCGCCCACCCCCACCGAAACGAAGCGGGTCTCGCCTTCGGCATTGTCGTCCTCGCGGGTCAGCGCCATGGGGTCGTACAGCACGGGTTCGGCTTCGGCGAAAGACACGCCGTGCTTATTCAGGTTGGCGGCAGCTTTCTTGGGGTCGAAAACGACGTTCATGGGCTAATGATATGCATTCGATGCATACATATCAAGGGAAGGAAGCGGGCTGTCGGGGTTTGTGCTGCCCTCTTTGCATTGGTCCCTTTGTGGGAGCGGCCTCCAGGCCGCGATGGGGTTGCGGTTGGGGCGCTAACAATCGCGACCTGGAGGTCGCTCCCACGGGGGAGGTCGCTCCTGCCGGATGGTGATTGGTTCACCTTGGTCCGGGTTAAACCCAGTAAACCGTCCCCGTCATCACCTTCGCCGTCGCCTTCATCGCCAGTTTCACCGGCAGGGGCAGTTCGGCGCCGCCGAAGTCCACGGCGGTGGTGGCGTGTTTGGCTTCGTCGTCCCTCATCTGCTCGACGATGGCGCGGCTCTTCATGTCCTGGGCGGGAAGGCGGGAGAGGTGGCCGTCCAGGTGCTTGCACACCTGGCGCTCGGTTTCGGCCAGGAAGCCCAGGTTCCACTTGTCCCCCAGGGCGCCGGCCACGGCGCCGAGGGCGAGGGAGTTGATGTACCACAGGGGGTCGAGGAAGCTGAGGCGGCCTCCCAGGTCCTTCACCCGGTTTTCGGTCCAGTGCAGGTGTTCCACTTCCTCCCAGGCCGCCTGCTCCAGGGCCTCCTTGGCCTCCGGGTCGCGGGCGGTGAGGGCTTGGCCCTGGTACAGGGCCTGGGCGCAGATTTCGCCGCTGTGGTTGATGCGCATCAGGCGGGCGGCGAGCTGTTTTTCCTCGGGGCTCAGGTCGGCTTCGGGCAGGTCGTCGCCGGGGAGGGGGCGCAGGGTCTGGGCCGGGGCGAAGAGGGTGCGCAGGCCCTTGTCGAATTGGATGATGAGTTTGTCCAGGTTCAGCATGGTTTTTGTCCTAAAAGTCGGGGTTTTCCCTCACCCCAGCCCTCTCCTGCACCCGCAAGGGGTGTCCTCGCCGGGGGCCCGCCACTACGTGGCGACCACGGCGGGAGGAGAGGGAGTTAATGTTTGAATCCCATTTGTTTGGCCACCAGGGTCACCGGGTGGAGGAGTTCCGTTTCCAGTCCGCTGTCCTTCACGCCGCAGCCCATGTGCAGGGCGCAGCCGAGGTTGGCGGTGGCGACGTAGCGCGGCGCGATGTCTTTGATCGCCTGGATTTTATCATCCAGCAGGGCATTCGCCATCCGGGGCTGGAGCAGGAAGTAGGCGCCGGCTCCGCCGCAGCACTGGTCGTTGCCCGGCAGGGGGACGATTTCGGCGCCGGGAATGCGCTTCAAGAGGGCGTAGGGGGAGGCGGTGTCCTTGAGCACGTTGGCTTGGGAGCAGGGTTCGTGGACCGCTATTTTCCCATTCAGCGGCGCGAGCTTGGCGTTGTCCCAGCCTTGCGCCTGGGCGAGAAATTCGGTGGCCTCCCGCACCGCGATGCCTACCGGGGCCAGGGCTTCCTTGAGGGCGGGGGCGCAGCCGGTGGCGGCGACGATCACCGTGTTGAGTCCGGCGAAGGCCTCCCGGTTGCGCCGGTCCAGGTCGGCGGCTTGGTTGGGTTCCCCGGCGTGACGGTGGAGGGCGCCGCAGCAGGTTTGTGCTTCCGGCACCCGCACGCCGTAGCCCAGCTGTTCCAGCACGAAGGCGGTGGCCTGAAGGGTTTCGCTGTCGGCGAAGCGGGCGACGCAGCCCAGGAACAGGCCCACTTCGCCCCGCTTGCCGGGGGCGGAGCGGACCACCTGCCAATCGTCTTTCACTTCCGGCAGGGCGGCTTCCAGGCGTTTCAGGCCGAGCCGCTGCAGCAGGCCCCCCGCCAAGGCGCTTAGCCCCAGGCGTTGCCCCAGGCGCAGCAGGGCTCCCGCCAGCTTCAACTGCCGGGGACTGGCGGCCAGGGCCAGCAGCCGGTCCCGCAGCCAACGGCGCCCGGCGGGCAGGGAACGGTGGGTATTGAGATAGGCGCGCATGCCTTCCACCAGCTTCCCGTATTCCACCCGGGACGGGCACACCAGCTCGCAGCGGCGGCAGGACAGGCACAGGTCGATGTGCCCGGCGAAAGTGTCGCTCAGGGGCACCTGCCCTTCCAGCACGCTGCGCATCATGAAAATACGCCCCCGGGGGGAATCGGCTTCCGACAGGGTCTTGCGGTAGGTGGGGCAGTGGGGCAGGCACAGGCCGCAGGCGACGCACTGGTTGGCGATGCGCACCAGCTCGGGCGGTTCGTTCAGAAAAGGGGCGTCGGGCTTGTCCATGGAGGTGCGGAATTATCCGCCGATGGGAGGAAATTCGCCACCGATGGGGAAAGTTAGAGCCGACGGGGCGGTGAAGGTTCGGGAGGCTTCAGGCCGACTTGGGGAACCGGATCGCCACCCTCAGCCCGTGACCGCCTTCCCCTTCTGTCAAAGCCAGGTCGGCCCGGTGCAGGTCGGCGATGCGCTTGGCGATGGACAGCCCCAGGCCGCTGCCGGGAGCCTCGTTGCCCAGCACCCGGTAGAAGCGGTCGAACACCCGCTGGCGCTCCTCGGCGGGAATGCCGGGGCCGGTGTCGGTGACGGTCAGCTTTACGGTGTTTCCCTCTTCCTGCACGGCTACCTTCACCGTGCCGCCGGCGGGGGTGTAGCGGACGGCGTTGTCCACCAGGTTGCGCAGCAGGATGGCGACCATGGCGGGCTTGCCCTGGACCGGCCCTTCCGCGGCGGCGTCCAGTTCCAGCTCGATGTCCTTGGACAGGGCGGCCGGGGCGAGGTCGGACAGAATCTGGCGGGCCAGGGGGGCGAGGGCGAAGGGTTCCGCCGCGGCGACGCCGGCTTCCGGGTCGAGGCGGGCGAGGGTGAGGAGCTGCTCCACCAAATGGGCGGCCCGGTCGGCACCGGTCACCATGTTTTCCAGGGCAGTCCGGCGGCCGGCCTCGTCACTTGCCCGCAGGGCCACCTGGGCGTGGGTCTTGAGGGCGGCCAGGGGGGTGCGCAGCTCGTGGGCGGCGTCGGCGGTGAAGCGGCGCTCGTTGTCCAGGGCGTCGCCCAGGCGCGCCAGGAGGGTGTTGAGGGAATTCACCAGGGGGGCGATCTCCGCCGGCACGTCCCGGTTTTCCAGGGGGGCCAGGTTGCCCGGGTCCCGGGCCGATACTTCCCTGCCGAGGCGGCGCAGCGGGGCGAGGCTGCGCCCCACGGCGAGCCAGATCAGCATCCCCAGCAGGGGCAGGGCGACGGCGAGGGGGGTCAGCAGCTGCAGGGCCACGTCGGTGGCCAGGTCCTGCCGTATTTCCGCCTGCTCGCCCATCTGGACCAGCACTTCGCCGTCCTCGTCCCAGTGGCTGAACACGCGCCAGGAATGGCCGTCGATGAGCACATCGTCGAAGCGGCCCCGGGGCGTGCCGTCGGGGTGGCGGTCGTCCTCGTCCAACGGGGCGTGATCGGGGCCGGCGGCGGCATAGTCCGGGGACAGGGGCATGTGCGGCGCGCGCTCCGAGCGTACCAGCAGCCGGCCCCGGTCGTCCCACACCTGGAAGGCGAGCTTGCGTTCGTACTTGTGGTCGCCGGTGCGGATTTCCATCGCCACGCCGTCCCGTTCGTCCCGCAGGTCCTCGATGTCGTGGGCGGCCTGGGCCAGCAGCACCTTGGCCGACTGGGCCAGTTGGGCGTCGAAGATTTCGTCCATCTCGTGGCGGGCGTCGAAATAACTCAGCGCCGCCGTGGCGGCCCAGGCGGCGGCGACGATGCCGAGCAGCAGCAGGAGCAGTTTCAGTCGCAGGGAAACGGGGCGGGTCATGGCTTGTCGATCATGTAGCCCACGCCCCGCAGGGTGCGGATCAGCTCGCTGCCCAGCTTCTTGCGCAGGTGGTGGATGTGGACTTCCACGGCGTTGCTTTCGACCTCCTCGCCCCAGGCGTAGAGGCTTTGCTCCAGCTGCTCCCGGGAGCGGACCCGGCCGGCGTTTTCCAGCAGGTGGAGGAGGACGGCGAATTCCTTGGGGGACAGCTCCACCGGCTGGCCGTCGAGGGCAACGGCGTGGGCGGCGGGGTCGACGCTGAGGGCGCCGTGGGTGATCAGCGGTGCGGCCCGGCCGCCGGAGCGGCGCAGCAGGGCGCGCAGGCGGGCGGTGAGTTCGTCCAGGTCGAAGGGTTTGACCAGGTAGTCGTCGGCGCCGGCGTCCAGGCCCTTCACCCGGTCGGCCACGGTGTCCCGGGCGGTAAGGATCAGCACCGGCAGGGAACTGTTTTTCCCCCGCAGTCGGCGCAGCACTTCCTCCCCGGACAGGCGGGGCAGCCCCAGGTCCAGCACCATCAGGGCATAGGGTTCGGACTCCAGGGCGGCGCGGGCCTGCTCGCCGTCCTTCACCCAGTCCACGGCGAAGCCGGCCTGGGCCAGCCCGGCGCGGATGCCTTCGCCGAGGAGGGTGTCGTCTTCAACCAGCAGCAAGCGCATGGATGTGCTCTCTCCTAAATCCGGAAGCGCGCCACGGCGGAAGCCAGTTCGCGGGACAGCTGTTCAAGCCGGTGGGCCGAGGCGGTGGTGTTGCCGATCATAAGGTCTGTGTTTTCAGCGGCTTCGGAAATATGTCCGATGTTGCCTGAAATGTCTCCGTTGGCGGAACTTTGCTCGCGGGTGGCACGGTCAATGTCATTGACCATTTCCACCGTGCGCTGGGCGCTGAGATTGATTTTCTCCAGGGCCTCGCCGGCTTCCCGCGCCAGCATCACGCCCTGGTGCACCTGATTGCCGCTGGATTGCATTTTGGAAACGGCATCGGTGGTCTCGGCCTGGATGGAGGCAATCATATCCGAAATTTCCGCCGTGGCATTGCTGGTGCGCTCGGCCAGCTTGCGCACCTCGTCCGCTACCACGGCAAAGCCGCGCCCCTGCTCCCCCGCCCGGGCCGCCTCGATGGCAGCATTGAGGGCCAGCAGGTTGGTCTGGTCGGCGATTTCCCGGATTACCTGGACGATGCCGCTGATCTCCCCCGAGCGCTCACCCAGGGAGGCGATCAGCTGGGAGATTTCCGCCACCGACACGGCGATTTTCTCCATCTCCGCCGCGGCGTCCTGGACGATGGCTTCCCCCTGGCGGCACAGGGCGCTGGATTGGTCGGTGATGCGCACCGTTTCGGCGGTGTTGCCCGCGATCCGGTCGATGTTGCCCATGACGGTCTGGACCGCTTCCGCCGTGGCCGCCACCGACTTCCGCTGGGCCTGGGAGCCGGCGGAGACCTCATCCGCGGCTTGGGCCAGTTGGGCGGAGGCGGTGGAAACCTCGCTGGCGTGGTCGGTGACCAGGCGGATGATGTCGCGGAAGCCGGCCATCAAGGTGTTGAAGGCCCGTGCGACTTGGCCGATCTCATGGTCGGCGGAAATTTCCGCCCGGTGGGACAGGTCGCCGCTGCTTTGGATGTGCAGCATGGCGTTTTTCAGGGCCTCCACTTGGGCGGTGATGCTGCGCATGATTAAAACCCCCGACAGGGCGGCGATGGCTAGACCTGCCAGAATGCTGGCCAGGGCCAGATTACGGGTCAAGGTGTAGGAATCGGATGCGACCAGGTACTCCGTGTTGGCGACCTTGGCCCGGACGGCGGTGAGCTCGCTGCGCGTTTTCTTGAGGGGGGAATAGAAGCTCTCCGCCACTTCGTGCCACAGCCGGTTCGTTTCCTCGACCTGGCCGGCGGCGATGGCCTGGGCGGAAGGATGCAGGAACGAGGCGGCGAATTGCTTCACCACCGTCTTGTAGTTTTGAAGGGCAAGGGTTTCCTCGGCCGGCATGTCGGCGTCGTCGATTTGGTCCAGGATGGAGAGAATGGCGGCGTTGTTTTCGGAAACGACGGCGGCTTCCTTTTTCATGCTTTCCATGGTGGGATTCAATCGGGCCATGAGAATGTGCAATCGGCTATCCATGATCTTGTGATCGAGCTGGGCGAGCTTTTCCCCGAACTCGGTGTCTTCGATGGCGTCAGTGTAGCCGCGATGGTTGACGATCGTCCCGGTGAACCCGATGGCGCCGATGGCCAGCAGCAAGGCGGACATGAACCCGATCAGCAAGGTGAGGCGGGCGCGGATGGTGGCGTTGTGGAGCATGTTTTCTCCCTGGGGGGACTAGAGTTGGCGCCGGGTTTTTTCCATGGCTTCGGTGATGTCCTTCCTGCGGCCGGTGTCGGCATCGGCCCGTTCCGGACGAGGGGGCGCGTTGAGGGCCCTTTTGAAGTGCTCCATGGCCTTGGCGTACTCTCCCTGCTCAGCCAGGAAGTCGCCATAGAAGTAGTTGGGGTCTATGCCGGTTGGGTTAATCTTGAGCGCCTTCTCCAGGTATTCCCGTGCTTTTTGCTTGCTGCCGAAAGAAATCGGCCAGCCCGGCACCTTGTAGTACAGGCTGCCGAGCGAGGTGTAGACGGACCCGTCCAGGGCGTTGGGGTCGGCTTTTTCCGCCTGAAGCAGCAGGTCCCGGGCCTTGCTCACCAGGTCCAAAGCCCCCAAACCCCCTTTCGCCTTGGCATAGCCGCTGAGAATGATGGCTTCCCAGATCAGGGATTCGGCTTTGCCGGGGTTGGCCTGGCTGACTTGCGCGGCTTTGTCGGCTAGGGTTTTGAAGGCCGCCTCCTGTTGCCCCGGGGGCAAAAGATAGGTGGTTTTCGCCCATTCATGCTGGAGCGGGGCGACGGCGTCGAGGGTGCGGGGTTCGGCGGCATGGGCGCTGCCGGCGGCAAGAACGAGAGAGGCGAAAACGATATTCAACAGGTGGCGTTTCAGCATGGTGAGGCTCCTCAGGAGGGTTGTTCGACAAAACGGCGCATGGCGATGTTCTGTTTGAACAGGGCCTTGTCGGCGAGGCGGGGGGAAAGGGCGTTGGCCCGGACCAGCAGGCTCTCCGGCCCGCCGATGTAGCATTCGTCCACATCCTGCCGGATGGCTTGAACGATGCGGGCGGCGACGGTTTCCGGCGCGTCCGCGCTCATTTTGGTGGCCTCGGCCATGCGGCTGACGGGGCCGTGGTTGATCGGCGTGTCGGTGTAGCGGGGGGCCACGTAGGTGACGCCGACGCCGGAACCTTCCAGCTCCCGCCGCAGGGCTTCGGAAAAGCCGCGCAAGGCAAACTTGCTGGCGGAATAGGCGGTGAAACAGGCAAAACCGACCGAGCCGAAAATCGAGCCGATGTTGACCACCCGGCCACTGCCCTGCGCCAGCAGCATCGGAATCACGGCGCGGGTGAGTTGGAGCGGGGCCAGGGTGTTGAGGCGAAAGATGCGCTCGATGGCGGCGGGGTCCTGGTTGGCGAAAAGGGTGAAATCCAGGGTGCCGGCGTTGTTGATCAAGAGGTCGAGGCCCCCCAGTTTTTCCCGGGCTTCCAGGGCAAGGGGAGCAAAATCCTGTTCCCGCGCCAGGTCGGCCACGATGGGAACGGCACTGCCGCCTTGCGCGCCGGCTTCACGGCAGATTTCCTCCAGTTTTCCGCGGTCGCGGCCCAGCAGCGCCAGGCGGGCCCCCTGGCCGGCGAGGGCCAGAGCCGTGGCCCGGCCGATGCCGCCGGAAGCGCCGGTCAGCAGGATGCGGCGGTCGTTCAGTTCCATTGCTCCGCCTCCTGCCCCAGTTCGCGGAAAATGTTGCCGTACAGGTGATAAAAAGCCTTGGCGCAGTGGAGGATGCTCTCCTGGTCGGCGGGATTCTCGATGCGGTTGATCAGGGACTGGAAATATTTCATGTGGCTGATATCCAGGGAGCCGTGGCTGGTCAGGTAGGTGAAAGCCTGTTCCGGCAGACCGAGGGTGCGGCCCAGCACTTCGGCGGCCCGGGTGGCCAGTTGCACGCTGGTGCCTTCCAGGACCAGCACCATGCCGAAGAAGCCCGCGGGGTTGCCCCGTTGAATGGTGTCGTAGGCGTAGGACACCATCAGTTCGGTGGCGAGGCGGGGTTGTCCCGCCCGCACCGCCTCGGCGTCGCCGCCGCAGGCGCGGATGTCGTCAAGGATCCATTCGTGGTGGCCCATTTCCTCGTTGATGTAGTTCGCCAGCGCCTGGCGCAACCATTCGTGGCTCTCCGGCAGCCGGGCGCCGCACGCCATCAGCAGGGGCACCGTGTGTTTGACGTGGTGATAGGCTTCCCCGAGAAAGGCCTGGTAGGCGGGCAGGCTTACCTGGCCTTGCATCGCCGCCTGGATGAGCGGTGCCGACAGCAGCGTGTTCCGTTCCCGTTCGGTGGCGCTGTTCAGTTTTTCATAGAACGTCATGGGTTTCCCTCCTTTGGTAAAGTTGTTCGATGGTTTCTTGGTAGGCCGCCAGAATGGCGCTTCGGCGAAGGCGGCCGTTGGGCGTCAGGAGCCCGTTTGCGGGGCTGAACGGTTCGGCTGCCGGTATCCACGGACCGATGCGCGCGTAGTCCGGCAATTCGGCGTTGGCCAGGGCGATGGCCTGGCTGACGGCGCCGTGCGGATCCGCTCCGGGCAGGGCACGGGGCACGATGACGGCGGTATTCCACGGGCGGCCTTCGCCGAAAACGGCCGCCTGGGCGATGGCGGGATGGCGGGTGAGCTCGCTTTCCACCCAGTCCGGCGATACGTTGCGGCCGAACGCGTTGATGAAGATGTGTTTTTTCCGGCCGATCAGATGGAGGTGGCCGTCGTCGTCCAGGTGTCCGAGGTCGCCGGTGGGGTGGAAGGCGTCTGCGTCCGGCGGGGTGTCTCCCAGATACCCTTGGTACAGCGTGCCGCCCACGAGGATTTCACCGTCCTCGGCGATGCGGATGCGCACGTGGGGCAGGGGTTTGCCGGCGGAGCCGGGGCGGTTGCTGTCCGGCGTGTTGAGGGCGACGACGGAGGCGCATTCCGATAAGCCGTACCCCTGGAACACGGGCAATCCAACGGCGGCCGCTTCGAGCAGCAGGCCTTTCGACACCGGTGCGCCCCCCACCGCCGCAAAGCGGAGGGAGGAGGGCAGCGGCGCGCCGGCCCGCAGGGCGAACAGCAGGGCGGACAGCAGTTGGGGGACGAAAACGGTGCTGGTGGCGCCCTGGCTGTGCAGGGCTTGGGCCAGCAGGGCCGGATTGATCCCCGACGATCCGATGAGGCCGACGTGGGACAGGGGCAACAGGATGCTTTGCGCCCCGGAAAGCAGCGGTACGTAAACCCCGCCGATATTTTCCAGCAGCGTGGAAAGCGGCAGCACGCTCACATGGCGATCCTGCGGGCCGGCTTGGCTGGCCTCGGCCAGGGACAGGGTGACCCGTTCGAGGGCAGTTTCGCCCAGCATGACCCCCTTGGGTTGGCCGGTGGTGCCGGAGGTATAGGTCAGCTTGGCGACCCCCGGAGGCAGGAGGCGGGTTTCGCCGGAAACGGGCAGGCGGAAAAGATGGCCGGTTTTGCCCGGGAGGCCGATGAGGGTGTTCGGGTTTTTGCCCAGCAGGGCGAGCAGGCGTTCCGGTTGGTCGGTCAGAATGCCGTCGATGCCGGCGTTCCGGATGGCGTGGCGTAACTGGCTGTCGGAAAAAAACCCCGGCAGGGGCACCACCGGGATGCCGGCCTGCATGGCGGCCAGATCGGCCACGGCCCACGGGGGGGAGTTTTCTTCCAGCAGCAGTCCCAGAGACTTTATCCCGCTTTGGCTGAAGGTGTCGGCCAAGCGGTTTACCGCTTTTCCGGCTTCCGCGTAATCGAGCGTGACGTGCGCCCCCTTGAGGGCGATGGCGCTGGGCTGTGTCCGGGCGTGGCGGTGCAGGGCACGGAGGATTTCATTCATCGCGCCACCTCACCGGGAAGATGAATGCGGCGCAGCAAGGCGGCGGCGTCCGGGCGGCTGAGAAGCGCGTCCAGGCCGTGGCCGATGTGACCTGCCATGACACAGGGGGCGTGGTCGTAGTAGCGGTTCCAGCGGTCTCTTTCCGCTTCCGGCAAGCGGCCCTTGTCGGCGCGGCACAGGGAGAGCGGGGCCAGGCCGAGGCGGTGAAAGGCGTTACGGAGGAGGGGCAGGCCGGTGAATGCCACCCATTGAAATCCCTCCCGATGAAGCAGGGCGGTGAGGGCGATGATCATAAGGCGGGTGTTGCCCGGTTTGGCGGCAAGATTTCCCACCTCCACAATGGTGTGGCGGGGGATGGGTTGTCCCCTGTCTGCGGACAAGACCGCTTCGATCGGCTGCTCCAGGTAGGATTCAAGGAACAGCTTCCTGTGCTCGCCGGCGGGCCGGATGCCGAAAGCGGCCAGCCAGTCGCCGTCTTCCTGGCGCAGGCTGAACAGGGTGGGCAGAAAATGGCCGACGTCGGCGTCAAAGGCTTCGGCGAAGCGGTGGTGGATGAATTGCTCCGCTTTCCTGCGTCCGCCGCCTTCCTGTTGGCATAGCCGGTAGCTGCACGGGGAGGGGACGACACCGGGGAGCGCGGGGCCGGATGGAAGGGCGCTGTCGAGGGAATCGTGTCCCGCTGCCGAGGCGGATTTTCCCGAATACGGCAATGCTGCGATGCCGGGCATGGTGTTCCCCTGTGGTGACGATGAGGGGAATCTTAAGCAGGGTTTCTTAAGGTCGGCTTAAGCGGGGATGCCAAATCCGGCCCGGCAATCCCGCCATGGGGGGCGCCGGATCAGCGGGCGGTGAGGGCCTGGCTCTTGAGGCGGGCGAGGTATTCCACCAGGAAGGTGTCGTCGAAAAAATACTTCCGCGCCAGGTTGTTCAGCATGGCCTCGATTTCCGGTTCGGAAGCGTTGCTTACCTGCTGGTAGAGGGTGGGGGCGATGGCGTCGAACACGTCCACCAGGGCGGGGTCGAAGTGGCTGCCGGCGTCCCGGCGCAGGATCGCCACCGCCTCGTCGAAGGGCATGGGTTCCTTGTAGGGGCGCTTGGAAGTGAGGGCGTCGAACACGTCGACGATGGCGAAAATGCGGGCGTTGAGGGGGATTTCCTCCCCCTTCAGACCTTTCAGGTAGCCCTTGCCGTCGAATTTCTCGTGGTGGAATTCCACCACGTCCCGGGCTCCCCGCAGCAGTTCGGATTTGGCGATGATGTCCACCCCCAGGGCTACGTGGGTACGCATGACGTCGAATTCCTCCGCGGTGAGGCGGCCGGGCTTGAGCAGGATGGCGTCGCTGATGCCGATCTTGCCCACGTCGTGGAGGAAGGCGCCGGCGGTGAGGTTGCGGATCTGCAGGTTGGGCAGACCCAGGGATTCCGCCAGGCGGATGGCGTAGAGGGTGACCCGGTAGTTGTGGATGTTGGTGTCGGAATCCCGCTTCGCCACCGCGCTGCCCAGCACTTCCATCAGCTCCAGGTTGGTTTTCAGCAGCTCGCCGGAAAAGCGCAGCAGTTCCTTGTTGAGCCATAGAATGATCGGGTAGAGGATCACCGTGGTGACCAGGATGGCGACCACCACCAGCACCAGGGTGCGCAGCACGTCGTGGTGGATATGGGCCAGGGTGTCGGCGTCCACCCGGTACACCCCCTCGAAATAGCCCGCCAGGGCGCCGCCGGAGCCCTTCAGGGGCAGCAGCACCTGGAGGAACAGTTCGTCGCCGAGGGATATCCGCCGGTAGTACTTCTCCTCGCCGAAGGGGAAGCTGTGGGCCCGCTTTTTCAGCTGGTCTTCCACTTCCGCTTCGCCGGGGTCCATGCCTTCGATGATTTTCTTCTGCTGCCGGTCGTAGAGCTCGACGATGATGAAATGGCTTTTCAGCAGCTCGTCCACCTTGGCCCGCAGCGGGGCGCGTTCCTCGGGGGGGCGGTCGAACAGGCGCAGGGTGTCGGCGGTGAGGGTCTGGGATTCCCCGACGGCCAGTTCCAGCACCCGGTCGTCGACTTTTTCCGTCTCCAGGTAGTACACCGTGCCGCCGATGGCGGCGGACAGCGCCACCCAGGAGACGAACAGGCGTTTCAGAACCTTGCGGTGGATGTCGTTGACCATGGTCTTCCCTATGGGAGGCGATGCCGGCCAGTTTAGCAGTTCAGGGGGATTCGGGCAGGCCCATGGCGCCGGGAGAGAAGCTTCCTTGTTCCGCGTCCCGGTGGCAGGCGGCGCAGTTGGCCTTGGAGCTGACCTTGGGGTGGCGCCATGCCTCTTCTGGAATGTCCCGGTGGGCGCGCTGCCAGTAGCGGGTTTCGGTGATGCGCAAGGGCGCGTCGCCGGCGGGGACGCTGCGGTCTATTCCATAGGCCGTCTTGGTGAGATGGGTTTCCGCGGCGTGGGTCTGGAGGAAGGCGAGGATTTCCCGGGTCGTCGCCGGGTCCAGGGCCAGATCCTCGCCGAAGTGCTTGCCCTGCTCCGCCAGGGTGCGGGTCCAGGAGCGGGCCGGCAGCAGCACCGGGTGGTAAGCCAGGTGGCAGCTGCCGCACTCCGCCCGCCAGCTTGGGTTGTCCGGCAGGGCCGGGCCGGCGAAGGGCAGGTAGGGCTTGTCCGGCGTCTGGGTGAAATAGTCCTTGAAGTACCAGGCGCCGAAGCCCATCACCGTCGCCAGCAGCAGCACGCCGGCCAAGCGCCGGGGCAGGCTGCCCTGGTGGAGCTTGCCTGCCTTGCGGCCGGTGACCATGGCTTTGGCCAGGTTCTCCCGGTGCAGCACGCTTTCCACCACCACCCCGGCCAGATGGAGCGCCACCAGGGCCAGCATGGCGCTGGCCAGGGCTTCGTGGAACTCCTTGAAGCCATGGCCCAGGTCCCGGGAAAACAGTCCGGCGAAGGGGCCGTGGTTTTCCTGCCCGCCCAGGGTGAGCAGGCCGGAAATGCCGATGGCCAGGCCCAGGGCCAGCAGGCCGTAGATCGCCCAGCTGCCGGCGGGATTGTGGCCCAGGTAGCGCTTGGCGCCCCCCGCCAGGGTGTCGCCCACGTAGGCCAGGGCCTGCCCCGGGGTGAAGCGGAAGGAGGAAAAACGGGCGTAGCGGTTGCCGGCGAAGCCCCACGCCAGGCGGAAGCCCACCAAGCCCAGCATCAGGTAGCCGGCGAAGACGTGCAGGTCCAGCCAGCGGGCGGAATCGGCGGTGAGCCAGCCCACCGCGAAGGCAGCGGCGAGCAGCCAGTGGAACAGGCGGGTGGGCAGGTCCCAGATCAGGATTTTCATGGGTGAATCCTAAAAAGCTTTAACCGCAAAGGACGCAAAGGGAATCAAATTCTTAAAAATGCTTTTCCTTGGCGTACCTTTGCGTCCTTGGCGGTGAATGGTTTTTGACCTCAGCGGGGGATGCGCACCCGGTCCTCGTCGTAGTCGCCCTTTTCCGCCCCGGTGTGGCAGGCGGCGCAATTGGCGGCGCTGCCCACCTTGGGGCGCTTCCACACGTCGGCGCGTATTTCGTCGTGCTTGCGCTGGAACCAGGGGGTCTCGGTGATGCGCTGGGGTGCGTCGGCGGGGCCGATGCCGCGCAGGATTTTGGCGCTGCGGGAACTGCGGTCGGCGCTGTTTTGGGCCAGGAAGTCGGTGATTTCCTTGACGCTGGCGGGGTCCAGGCTGGCGTCGTCGCCGAAGTGGCGCTCCAGGCTCCCCATCATCTTGCGCCAGGAGCGTTCCGGCAGCAGGGCGGGGGGGTAGGCCACGTGGCAGGCGCTGCATTCGGCCTTCCATTTCGGGTTGGCGGCGGCGGGAAGGCTGCTCCCGTGGCTATCGGCCAGGACCGGGGCGGCAGCGAAGACGAGGGGGAGAAGCAGCAGTTTTTTCATGACCCTCTCCCTATTTCACCGACAGCAGGTAGGCGAGGAAATCGCCCTTTTCCTGGCGGGTGCAGGCCCGCTCCAGCACGTCCCGGCAGTTGCGCTTGAACCACTTTTCCACCTTGGCCGGGTCGGTGAGGCGCTCCCGGTTGGCCACCGGAGCCAGGGGGGCGATGGCCTTGCCGGTGCGCTCGTGCTTGCCTTCGGCCTTGGGGCTGTCGGTATGGCAGGTGGCGCAGCTGTTTCCCTTGGTGCTTTTGGCATGATAGAAGCGTTCGCCGCGGGAGGCGGAGAACTCTCTAAAAGAAGCGTCTTCCTGCTTCGCCTCGGCGGCGTGGCTTTGCAGGATGTCCTGGGGAGTGGCGGCCAGGGCCGGGGCGGCGGCGCCCAGCATGGCGAGCAGAAGGAAGTTTTTCATGGTCGGGTCCTCTCGGCGGGTTGGTGATGGGATGCAGGCTACCCCGCCATCCTTAACGCTTCCTTAAGGCATAATCGCGGAAGTTCAAACGAGCATGGCGATTCGCCATGGTGTTTCCCTCACCCCTGCCCTCTCCCGCCCCACAAGGGGGTCCTCACCGGAGCCCGCCGCAAAGCGGCGACCATGGTGGGACGGGAGAGGGGGACGGAGTCTCGCTGCGCGAGTTTTACAATAATTCGGGAGAAAAAAATGGAAGCCGTCGAGAAACTGATCGCCACCCTGTCCGGCTGGGTGTGGGGGCCGCCGATGCTGTTGCTGCTGGTGGGCACCGGCCTGTACCTGACGGTGATTCTCAAGGGGATGCAGTTCCGCGCCCTGCCCCACGCCCTGAGGCTGATCTGGCACAAGGAGCACGCCGGCTCCGGCGATATCAGCCATTTCGCTGCCCTGATGACGGCCTTGGCCGCCACGGTGGGCATCGGCAACATCGTCGGCGTCGCCACCGCCATCACCCTCGGAGGGCCGGGGGCGGTGTTCTGGATGTGGATGACCGGCCTGGTGGGCATGGCCACCAAGTATTCCGAGGCGGTGCTGGCGGTGAAGTATCGGGAGAAGGGCGAGCACGGCATGCGCGGCGGTCCCATGTACTACCTGGCCAAGGGGGCGGGGCTGCCCTGGCTGGGCTGGTGGTTCGCCCTGTTCACCGCCCTGGCCACTTTCGGCATCGGCAACATGACCCAGGCCAACGCGGTGGCCCGGATTTTCGAATCCACCTTTGGCGTCGAGCCCTGGGTCACCGGGGTGGTGCTGATGGTCCTCTCCGCCCTGGTGATTCTCGGCGGCATCAAGTCCATCGGCCGCTTCACCTCCTACCTGGTGCCCTTCATGATCCTGGGCTACGCGGGGGCGGCCCTGCTGGTGCTGGCCCTGAACGCGGCGGAGATTCCCGCCGCCCTGTCCCTGATCTTCACTCACGCCTTCACCCCCATCGCCGCCGGGGGCGGCTTTGCCGGGGCGACGGTGGCGGCGGCGATGCGCTTCGGTATCGCCCGGGGCGTGTTTTCCAACGAATCGGGCCTGGGCTCGGCGCCCATCGCTGCGGCGGCGGCCCGCACCCAGGACCCGGTGAAGCAGGCCCTGGTGTCCATGACCCAGACCTTCATCGACACCCTGGTGGTGTGCACCATGACCGCCCTGGTGATCCTCACCGCCACCTCCTGGACCCAGGGGGTGGGGGCGGAGCAGTTGACCGCCCAGAGCTTCGCCGAAACCCTGGGGGGCGCAGGGACGATGCTGGTGGCGGTGGCCACCGCCCTGTTCGCCTATTCCACCCTCATCGGCTGGAACTACTACGGCGAGAAGGCCGTCGAGTACCTGGCCGGGGCGAAGGCCATCCGTCCCTACCGGGTGGTGTTCATCGGCGTGGTGGTGGTGGGGGCGATGATGAAGCTGGAATTCGTGTGGAACTTCTCCGACCTGATGAACGGCATGATGGCGATTCCCAACCTGATCGCCCTGCTGCTGCTGTCGAGGGTGGTGAAGGAGGAGACGCGGCGGTATTTCAAGAACTAGGCTGAAGCCTACTGAAAACAGGTTCCTATGTTCAGGCCAGGTCTCCTGGCCCCTCCACCGTTACGGCCTCAAATGGTTTCCACCCGGTTGCGCCCGCCGTGTTTGGCCTTGTACAGGGCGTCGTCCACCCGCTTGGCGAGGCTGCGGGGGGTGTCTTCGTCCTGGAATTGGGCTACCCCGAGGCTGATGGTGATATGCCGGGACACCGGGAAATCCGTTTTCGCCACCATGCCCCGCAGCTTTTCAGCCAACTGGGCGGCGCTCTCCTGGGAAATGCCGGGGGCGAGGATCATGAACTCCTCGCCGCCCCAGCGGGCGAAAATGTCGTTCTCCCGGATGTGGGCGGAGATGGTGTGGGCCAGGTTGATCAGCACCATGTCGCCCACCTGGTGGCCGTGGACGTCGTTGACCTGCTTGAAGTGGTCGATGTCGAACATGATCAGGGACAAGGGGGTGCCGTAGCGGCGGGCGCGCTCCACTTCCTGGGCCAGGGTTTCGTCGAATTTCTCCCGGTTGTGGATGCCGGTGAGGGAGTCGGTGAGGGCCTGGCGCTCCAGGGCCGCCTTTTCCCATTCCATGCGGGTGACGTCGGCGAAGGAGAAGATGTATTTGTCCAGCTCCGGGAAGTGGATGCAGCTCACCACGTAGGCCCGGGTGTCGCCGGTGCGGGGGCTTTTCAGGTAGAACACGTGCTCCTGGTCCGGGTGGGTGGTGACGTGGGCGCTCCACAAGTGGCGGTCGCCGCCGGCGGAGAAGGGAGTGCCGTCCACCCGGGTGATGAAATCGTCCACGCAGGCATGGGACTGCCGCATGGTTTCCAGGGAATCGAAGCCGAGAAAGGCGAGGAAGGTGCGGTTGATGTATTCCGGCTCCCCTTCTTGGTTGAGGATCACCACGAAGTTGGGGTTCACATCCAGGATGTAGCGGATGAAGGCGTTGCGGCTTTCCAGTTCCCGTCGCTGTTGCAGGGCATGGGCGCTTTTCAGCACCACCTTCAGCAATTGCCCGGTGTCCACCGGCTTCAGCACGTACTTGTCGACGCCGATGTCGATGGCCTTGAGGAAATAATCCTGTTCGTTGAAGGCGGTGGTGACGATGATCGGCGTGTCTTCGTTGTGGGCCTTGATGCCCTCGGACATTTTCAGCCCGTCCATCACCGGCATCAGGACGTCGGTGACGACGATGTCGGGTTGTCGGGCGCGGAAGACTTCCAGCCCTTCCTGGCCATTTTCCGCCAGGTACAGGGTGCCTACCCGCCGGCGCAGGAACTGGGCCAGCTGGTTGCGGATGTCGGGATTGTCTTCGACATACAGGACGGAAACGGTTTTCAGGAAGGTCGCTTCCCGGCTTGGTTCGTGGGTCATGATCTGCTTTCGTCCGCAGGCGGCTGACGGCAGTCGACGGCGATGAGGGAAACGTCGTCATGGGCCGGCCGCTCGTCCAGGTGCCGTTCGACCGATTCTAGCACGCTGTCGAAAGGCGGGGGCCCTCCTGCCGCCAGGGCCTGAAGCAGGCCCTCCTGGCCGAAGGCTTCCCCGGCATTGTTTTCGGCTTCCAGCAAACCGTCGGAACACAGCAGCAACTGCCCCGGCCGGGTCCAGCGGGCCGTGGCGGTGCGGGGGTCGAAGGTCTCGGCGTCGAGGATGCCCAGGGGCGGATGAAGGGAGGGGAAGCGCTCGGCGACGGTGCCGTCCTCCTCCACGAACAGGGCCTCCGGATTGCCGCCATTCCACACTTCCACCGTGCGGTTGGGGGAGTCCACCCGGGCAAGAAGGGTGGCGACGAAGCGTTCGGGGGGGGTGTAGTCCTTGAGCACGCCGTTCATTTCGGCCACGATGGTGGGCAGGGCGAAGCCCTTTTCCACCATCTTGTAGAACACCCGCACCAGGGGCAGCAGGCTGAGGGCGGCGGGCAGGCCGTGGCCGGTGGCATCGGCCAGCATGACGAAGAGGCTGTCGTCATGGGAGCGGGCCGCCGCCACCAGGTCGCCGGAGAAGCGTTCCGCCGGCATTACCCGGAAGCGCAGGGCCGGGTCTTTCAGCCCCTTGGCGCGCATCATGCGCTTCATCAGGTAGAGGGTGATCTTCAGGTCTTCCTCGGCGCGTTCGTGGAACTGTTGCAGTTCCCGCCGCTCCAGCAGGATTTTCCCTGCGTGGGAAATGGCTTCCAGCAGGCTGTCGACCCCGATGGGCTTGGCCAGGTAGCGGTCGATGCCGACCTCGATGGCCTCCAGGAAATAGGCCTGGTCGTTGAAGGCGGTGGTGACGATCACCGGGGTGTCCCGGTCCAGCTCCTTGATCGAGCGCGCCATTTTCAGGCCGTCCAGCACCGGCATCTGAATGTCCGTCACCACCATGTCCGGCCGGTGGCGGGTGAAGAGATACAGGCCCTGCTGGCCGTCCTCCGCCAGATACAGCTGGCCGACCCAACGGGCCAGGAGCTGGGCCACCAGGGAGCGGGTCATTTCATCGTCCTCCACGTAGAGAACGCTGAGGGTCTTCAGCTGGTTCTCCGGCAGGCTAGCCATGGGGGTCTTCCTCCCCGGGGGGGGCGAGGGGGGTGATGATGACGAATTCCGCGCCCCCGTCGGCGTTTCGCGCCTCGATGTGTCCTTCCATGTTGTTCTCTATGATCATCTTGCTCATGTAGAGGCCGATGCCGGTGCCCTTTTCCCGGGTGGTGAAATAGGGGTCGAAGACTTTTCCCAGGATGTCGGGCGGGATGCCCCCGCCGTTGTCCCGTATCGTCACCCGGGCTTCGTGGTCGTGAACGGAGAGTCGGATGTCCACCCGTCCGTTGGAAAGCTTGCGTTCCTTGATGACGTCCTGGGCGTTGGCCAGGAGATTGAGCAGGGCCTGGGAATACTGGTTGGGGAAGCCGAGGATGATGGCGTCCTGGTCCGCTTCCAGATGGACGGCGATCTGGTGGTTCCTGAACGCCGCTGCGGTGAGGGACAGGGCTTCTTTCAGGGCGGACGCGAGGCTGAAGCGGACTTTTTTCAGGTCGGGGCGGAAAAAATTGCGGAAGTCGTCGATGGTGGTGGACATGTTCTGGATGATGCGCCGCCCTTCGCCCACCGTCCTGTCGAGATAGGCTTCGTCCAGTTCGCCGAATTGCCAGGCATCCTTGATGTTGGCCAGAATCAGGCCCAGGGCGTTGAGGGGTTGGCGCCATTGGTGGGCGATGTTGCCGATCATTTCCCCCATGGCGGCCAGCCGCGATTGTTGGATCAGCAGGTGGTCCTTTTCCCGGTTGCGGGCCACCTCCTGTTTCACCCGTTGTTCCAGGGTCTCGTTGAGCTGGTGCAGGCTGTCTTCCGCCGCCTTGCGGCTGGTGACGTCCTGGATGATCCAGATGGCGCCCAGTTCCGGCGTGGCCGAGTTCAGGAGCGTGCCCGACAGGCTGCCCCAGATCAGGCTTCCGTCCTTGCGCCGCATGAGGTGTTCGCCGGTGTAGATTTCTCCTCGGGTCATCCGGGGGTAGGCGACCTCGCCGATTTCCTTGTAAGCGCGGCGGGAGGCGTAAAGGAATTCCGTGGTCTGGCCGGTCAGCTCCGGGTTGCTGTAACCGAACATTTCCGTCATGTGGCGGTTGATCCACACGAAACGGCGGTCCTTGAGGTAGGCGATACCCACCGTGGCGCTTTCCAGGATCGCCTGCTGTTCCGCCAGGGTTTGCTCCAGTTGCCGGCGCACTTCCAGCCGCTCGGCGATGCCCTGGAAAACGACTACCGTCCCCGCCGACTTCCCTTCCCGCAGCAAGGGGGAAGCGGTGACGGCCACCGGCAGCGGCGAGCCGTCCTGGCGCCAGAACAGGTCTTCCTGTTCGCGGCAGGTCCGGCCTTCGTTCATCGCCTGGAGGATGGCACATTCTTCCCGGCGGTAGGGATTGCCGTCGGCCCGCTGGTAGTGGAACAGGTCGTGGGCGTCCCGGCCTTCCATTTCCGCCATCCGCCACCCCAGCAGGCGCTGGGCTTCGGGGTTGGCGAAGGTGATGCGTCCTTCCTTGTCCAGGACATACAGTCCTTCCGCCAGGGTGGCGGCGATTTCCCGCAGCCGGGTTTCGCTCTCCCGCAGGGCCTCCTCGGTCTGCTTGCGCTGGGTGATGTCGTGGACGATGGAGTGGAGATAGGTCTTTCCCTGATAGACGATGGGGCCGGTGTAGATTTCCACATCGCGGATTTCGCCGCTGGCGAGCCGGTGGCGGAAATTGAAGTACATCCGGTTCTCCGCCTTGGCCCGGGCCATATCCTCCGCGATCTGTTCCGGCGGCAGGGTGTTGATGTCGCTGACCTTCATGGTTTTCAGCTGCTCTACGGGGTAGCCGTAAAACTCGGCCGCGGCGGGGTTGGCGTCGACGATGGTGCCCGCTTCCGGGTCGATCAGCAGCTTCACCGACAGATTGTTCTGGAACATCTGGCGGTAGCGCTCCTCGCTCTCGCGCAGGGCGGCGGTCATGTTTCGGGCCAGGGCCAGGGCCCGCTCCCGATGGGTGGCGAGGAACCAGGCGATGGCGAAAAGCAGCAGGCTGATGGCGGTCCCGGCCCCCAGGGTCAGGAGGGGGCTGCGTTTTTCGGCCGGGTCCTGAAGGGGGGTCAGGGGAATGATGTTGAGGGTCCAGGGGTGGCCGTGGAGGCTCATGCTGGTGGTGAGGGCGAGGCCCTGGTACGTCCCCCGGCACAGATCGTTGTCGAACAGCAGGGCCTCCTCGGAATGGCGGGCTCCGTCGTAGATGTGGATATCGAAGCGCCGCAATTTGTGGCCCAGGATGCCCCGGATCAGGTCCCCCATGCGGAAAGGCGCGTAGACGTAGCCCTCCAGGGCGGCTCGGCGTTGTTCGGCGGTGTCGATGGGACGGCCCTTGGCGTAGACCGGCAGGTACATGAGGAAACCGGCCTGGGTGTCCTTTTCGGTCTCCTGCACCAGGGTGACCTTGCCGCTGACGGCGGCTTCCCCCGTGTCCCGGGCCTGTTCCATGGCCTTCCGGCGCACCGGTTCCGAGAACATGTCGTAGCCGAAGGCCCGCCGGTTGCGCCAGTCGAAAGGTTCCAGGTAGACGATGGAGGTGTACTCGGGCCGATCCCCCGCGGGCCGGAGCGTGTAGTCGGGAAAGCCTTCGGCCCGGACGGCACGGGTGTGGCGGGCTTTCTCGTCGGGGAGGACGTGCTGGGCGAAGCCCATCCCCTGGATGCCGGGGAAGTGGTCGCCCAGTTTCAGTTGGGCGACGTAGGTGCGCCATTCGGCGCGGGTGACTTTCCCGGAGGAACCGAACAGGCTGGCGCCGCCCCGCAGCACTTGTTCGTAGGCCGCCATGCGCTGGAGGATGGCGTAGCGGATTTCCTGGGCTTCGGTTTCCAGGCGTTCGCGCCGGGTGCGCTCCGCCACCGCGTCGGTGTAGCGCCAGCCGGCGAAGGTGGCCAGGAGGGAAACCGCCAGCACCGCCCAGGCGGCCCATTTCCCCCAACTGGCGTGCCAGTGGCCGAGGCTCCCCTCCCCGGCAGCGGTATCGTCCACCGTATGCTGTTCCAACCAGACTCCTCCGCTAGGATGGGTGCCCGACGGCCCCTCCCCCTGAGAAATGTCGGCGCTTCTCAGGCCCCGCCCGGAAACAGTTCCGACATCGCCTTTCTGACCGTTTTCATCATCTCGGGCACCTCGATGTCCATGATCTGGTCGACGATCCAGCTTCTGTCCTGGGGCGGCAGCTGATCCATGATGCGCAGCCCGAGATAGCGCGTGAAGCCGAAATCCGGGCCTTTTGCGTCAGTATAATCGAAAGTGGCGTAGTCATCGGCCCGCTGGTTGAGGCGGGCGATGAACTGGCCCTTGTAGTCGGCGTCCCGGTCCACGCCGGGAACGTCCAGCACGTTGTCGTGGAGGATTTCCCCCAGGCGGTTGGCCAGGGCGGTGACGAACGCCACCCGCTGTTCCGGGGAGAATTTTTCGTAGGCCATGCGGTCGGCGAGTTGGACCAGGAAATACAGGATTTCCGCGATGATGGCGTAGCCCTGGGCCGGGTCGGTGATGCGGTAGTCTTCCTTGCGCAGGTTGGCGATGGCCGCCGATGCCAGGCGCCAGCAGATCAGGGCCGCCACGCCGGCGGACTGCTTCGCATCCCCGGCGTGGGCCGGGTTGTGCCACTCGGTCTTTATTCGCATAGCAGGCCCTGCTCGCCGGTTTCCACCGGCCGCGACGGATCGGTGATCCATTCGCTCCAGGAGCCGGCGTAAAGCACGGAGCCGGCCAGGCCGGCGTGTTCCATGGCCAGGACGTTGTGGCAGGCGGTGACGCCGGAGCCGCAACTGTGGATCACCCGGTTCGGCGGCACGCCGTCCAGGATGCGCAGGTAGGCTTCCCGCAATTCCTCGGCGGGCAGGTAGGTGCCCCCCAGGTCCAGGTTTTCCTCGAAGGGCCAGTTGAAGGTGCCGGGGATGTGGCCGGCCACCGGGTCCAGGGGCTCCACGTCGCCGGTGAAGCGCATTTCCGGACGGGCGTCGAGCACTTTCCAGTGGGCGTCCCGGCGGGCGGCGTCCACCTGGGCGGCGTCGGCCCACAGGGCACGGTGGGGGAGGGCGTGGAAAGCGGCGGGGCGGATGTCCGGCAGGGCATCGGTCAGGGGCCGCTTTTCCTTGTTCCATTTCGGATAGCCGCCGTCCAACAGCGCCACGGCTTCGTGCCCCAGCCAGCGCAGCAGCCACCATAGGCGCACGGCCATGGCGCCGAAGCTGTCGTCGTAGACCACCACCTGGGTGCCGGGGCCCACGCCCCAGGCGGAGAGTTTTTCCGCCAGCGCGTCGGGGTCCGGCAGGGGGTGGCGCCCGGTCTTTGCCGTCACCGGCGAAGACAGGTCTTCGTCCAGGTGGGCGTAGCGCGCACCGGGAATATGGCCGTGGGCATAGGCCCGCCGCCCCGCGCCCGGGTCGGTGAGGGTGAAGCGGCAGTCGAACACCACCCAATCGGGATCGGTCAGGTGTTCGGCCAGTTGTTCGGTAGAGACGAGGGTGGTGTGTTTCATTATCGTGAGGCGTGAGGCGTGAGAGGTTAGGGGCGAGGAGGAGGACGCTTTTGCGCCTCATCCCTCACGCCTTTCCCCTCACGGCTCAGGCTTAGTAACCGCCCTTGCCGAAAGGCTTCGGCAGGCCGGCGACTTTGGCCGACTGACGGTTGGGCTGCATGGGGAACAGTTCGTACAGGCGCTTTTTCCAATCGGTGCCGGGGTGCTCTTCGTCGAAGTCCTTGCACATGTTGCGGAAGTTGGGGGTGTGGCCGTCTTCCTTGTATTTCTCGCGCATGTAGTTGATCACCAGCCAGTGCTCGTCGTTGAGCTTGAGGCCTTCGGCCTCGGCGATCACCGGCGGCACGTCGTCGCTGTAATTCGCTTCCGTCAGAAAGTTTTCGTCATCCACTTCCAGTTCTTCACCGTTTACGACATAACCCATTTTTTCCTCCTGATAATGCCAGTTAATAAAAGCCGGTTTCCGGCCGTTGAATGAAACCTACGCGCCCACCGCCGTGAAGGACTTGTGGGGCACGAACACCCCGCAGCCGATCTCGTGGTGGATACCCAGCCCCGTTTCCTGAAGGGCCAGGGACTGCTCGTCGCTGAGGCCGTACAGCGCCAGGCTGTAGACGGTGGTCTCGCCGTCGGCGGTGCGAAATACGTTGGACTTGCCGCACACCATCTTGCAGGGAATGTCCCGGGCCTTCAGGGTTTCCTCGATGTCGGCGGCAAAGGCCGTTTCCTCCGGGTGGCCGGTGGTCACGAAGTGCGAGTGGATGGCGCTGTGGGGGGCGAGTTCCCGCAACTTCGATTTTCCTACGATGAGGGTGGACTCCCCCAAATTCAAGTGCGCACCGGACAAGGCCGCCAGTTTTTCCGCCATGGCCCGCGGCAGGCGGATGGTCAGGTTGGCGCGCTTGGATAGCATCACGGTGTCGCGCTCGGTCCTTGCGCCCCGAATCGGGTGCACGCCGATATTTTTCACCATCGCCAGCCCGGGCAGCACCCGGGTGAGTTCCTGCCACAGCAGCTGGCCGTGGTCGAAGGGAATTTCCTTTCCTTCCAGGGCGAACGCCACGTCGACGACGGTGGGGTGGTACGGAGCCGGGGCCTCTTCCCACATGGCTTACTTCATTTCCGTCAGGTCGGGCTGGGCGTCGGCCCATTCCACCATGGCCCGGCCCCAGCGCTCGGCGGACTGCTTGTCGAGATCGAAGATGGTGAAGCGCTTGCCCTCGCGGATGCGCAGCCGGAACGAGGTGAAGCCGGCTTCGTGGTCGACGCTCAACAACTCGATTTCCTGGCCGCCGAAGGGGCTGGTGAATTTGTCCAGACTGTGCACCTGATCCATGGGATTACCTTATATAGCTATTGCCGGCGCGGAATGCATACTCCAAGGGGGGTATTGGCCGGCAGACTGCCCACGCCTACCATTCACTGCCCGGGAATTATAACCGTGAGTTTCATGTCAGCAAGGGCTGGGGCCGGTGATAGCCTTTTTTGATAAGCCGGCACTACCCCTTATGGGTAGTATCCAGGAATGGGGCTGTTTGACTAGGATAAGCGAAAGTGTCCGACTTCGTCTGCGGCACGCGGCGTTCCCCGGTTTGAGCAAGGCGGCCGGGGGATTTTTTTCTCCGCGGCGGAGGGGTCGAGAAGATTACGGGTCGTCCACAGGGCGGCTGGTGTAGAGGGGTGATGGCGGGCTGCAGGGACTTAACATGCGGCCGGCTCGGCAGGACTGGCATACCAGGATCACGCAACCGCTTAAATTTTGTTAGGAGAAACCACGATGGCTAAGAAAATGCACGATACGCCAAATCTTGACGAGCTGGAAAAGGGCCCGTGGCCCAGCTTCGTGACCGGCCTCAAGCGTCTGGCTAAAGACAACGACATGATGGTTGACCTGATGGGTCAGCTGGAAACGTCCTACAAGACCAAGAAGGGTTACTGGAAGGGCGGCACCGTGGGTGTGGTCGGTTACGGCGGCGGCGTGATTCCCCGCTTCACCGAACTCAAGGACGAGCACGAGCAGCCCCTGTTCCCTGCCGCTGCCGCGTTCCACACCCTGCGTATCATGCCTCCTCCCGGCATGCACTACGACACCAAGACCCTGCGCCAGTTCTGCGACATTTGGCAGAAATACGGTTCCGGCTTGATCGCCCTCCATGGCCAGTCCGGCGACATGATGTTCCAGGGTGTCAGCACCGAGAACGTCCAGCCCTGCTTTGATGAAATGAACGAGATGGGCTTCGACCTCGGCGGCGCCGGTCCTGCCCTGCGCACCTCCATGTCCTGCGTCGGTGCTGCCCGCTGCGAGCAGTCCTGCTACGACGAGGCCCGCGCCATGCGTACCGTCATCAACGCGTTCCTGGACGAGATGCACCGTCCCGCCCTGCCGTACAAGGTGAAATTCAAGTTCTCCGGCTGCCCCAACGACTGCACCAACGCCGTTCAGCGCGCCGACATCGCCGTGATCGGCACCTGGCGCGACAACATGCAGACCGACGACGCCCTGGCCAAGAAGTGGTTCGCCAAGCACGGCATGAACGAGCTGGTGAACGACGTGGTTTCCCGTTGCCCCACCAAGGCCATCACCCTGAAGAAGACCTCCGAAGTGTCCAAGGGCGCCAAGATCTCTTCCGTGGCCATCGACGACAGCCAGTCCCTGGAAATCAGCAACGGCGACTGCGTGCGCTGCATGCACTGCGTCAACGTCATGACCGGCGCCCTGGCTCCCGGCAACGACAAGGGCGTGACCATCCTGGTGGGCGGCAAGCGCACCCTGAAGATCGGCGACTTGATGGGCACCGTGGTGATTCCCTTCATGAAGCTGGAGTCCGACGAGGATTACGACGCTCTGGTGGAATTCGGCCAGAACCACATCGATTTCTTCGCCGAGAACGCCCTGGAGCACGAGCGTAGCGGCGAGATGATCGAGCGTATCGGCCTGGTCAACTACCTGGAAGGCGTCGGCCTGGAAATTGAACCGTCCATGATCGTCCATCCCCGTACCAACCCCTATGTCCGCATGGACGGCTGGGACGAGGAAGTGGAAAAGTGGAACGAGCGTCAGGCTTCCAAGACTGCCTAAGTTAATCGAGTGATTGGAGAGAATAATGGCTGAAATGCGTCAACCTATCGAGAGCGGCGTACCGGATCACGAGCCCTATCTGCATCCGGCGTTCAAGAAGAACTACGGTCAGTGGAAGTATCATGATCGTCCCCGCGCCGGCGTGCTGCATCATGTCGCCAAGAGCGGCGACGAAGTGTGGACCGTGCGTTGCGGTACCTCCCGCCAGATGGACCACTACACCGTGCGCACCCTGTGCGATGTGGCCGATCAGTTCTGCGGCGGCTTCCTGCGCTTCACCTCCCGTTCCAACGTGGAGTTCACCGTCACCGACCAGAGCCAGGTCGATCCCCTGATCGCCGAGCTGACCAAGCACGGCTTCCCCGTGGGCGGTACCGGTCCTTCCGTGACCATGATCTCCCACACCCAGGGCTGGCTGCACTGCGACATCCCCGGTACCGACGCTTCCGGCGTGGTGAAGTCCCTGATGGACGAGCTGTACGAAGAGTTCACCAACGAGCAGATGCCCAACCGCGTCAAGCTCACCACTTCCTGCTGCGAGATCAACTGCGGCGGCCAGGGTGACATCGCCATCATCGTTCAGCACACCAAGCCGCCCAAGATCAACCACGAGCTGGTGGCCAACGCCTGCGAACGCCCCACCGTGGTGGCCCGCTGCCCCGTGGCTGCGATCCGTCCCGCGCTGGTGAACGGCAAGCCTTCCCTGGAAGTGGACGAGAAGAAGTGCATTTGCTGCGGCGCTTGCTTCCCCCCGTGCCCCCCGATGCAGATCAACGATCCCGAGCACTCCAAGATCGCGATCTGGGTTGGCGGCAAGCACTCCAACGCCCGTATCCGTCCCCAGTTCCACAAGCTGGTGGCCGCCGGCCTGCCCAACAACGCTCCCCGTTGGCCCGAAGTGGGCGCCGTGGTGAAGAAGATCCTGTCCGTCTACAAGGAAGACGCCCGTTCCTGGGAACGTCTGTCCGACTGGGTGGAGCGGATTGGTTGGCCCCAGTTCTTCGAGAAGACCGGCCTGCCGTTCACCAAGTACCTGATCGACGACTGGCGCGGTTCCCGTAGCAGCCTCAATGCGTCGACCCATATCCGCTTCTAAGCGGCTGTGAGAGCCACCCCGCGCCGAGAGGTGCGGGGGAGGCAAAAATAACTATCAAGAGGTTGATGGGATGAAATTAGGAATCATGGTTAGTGAGGGGCCCTACACTCACCAGGCAGCTGACAGCGCCTACAACTTTGCCAAGGCCGCGCTGGAAAAAGGCCACGAGATTTACCGCGTGTTCTTCTACCACGATGGCGTGAACAACGGCACCGGTTACACCACTCCTCCCCAGGACGATCGCAACATCGTCAACCGCTGGTCCGAACTGGCCCAGCAGCACAACCTGGATCTGGTGGTGTGCGTGGCCGCCGCTCAGCGTCGCGGCATCGTCGATGCCGACGAGCAGAAGCGCCACGGCAAGAGCGGCAACAACCTGGCACCCGGCTTCCGGATTTCCGGCCTGGGTCAGCTGGTGGAAGCCGGCATCCAGTGCGACCGCCTGGTAACGTTTGGTGATTGAGGGAGAAAGAACAATGGACGAAATGGACATGGAAGAAGGCGGTGCCGTCAAAAAATTCATGTTCGTCAACCGCAAGGCCCCCTATGGCACGATTTACGCCTTGGAAGGTCTGGAAGTCGTGTTGATTTCCGCCGCTTTCGACCAGGACGTGAGTCTCGCGTTCTGTGACGACGGCGTGTACGAACTGAAGAAGGGCCAGGACACCAAGGGTATCGGCGTGAAGAACTTCTCGCCCACCTACCGTGCTCTGGAAGGTTACGACATCGAAAAACTGTATGTCGAAAAAGAGTCCCTGGAAGCCCGGGGTCTGACCGAAGACGATCTCCTGGTGGACGTCCAGGTGCTGAGCTCTGCCGAGCTGGGCGCCATGATGGCCGAGCAGGATGTGGTCATCAGCTTCTGACGGGAGGGGTAAAACATGCTGCACATCATCAATAAGTCGCCCTTCGAAAGAAACTCTCTCGACAGCTGCCTGCGCATCGCCCAAGGCGGCGCCGTGCTGCTGATCGAAGACGGCGTCTACGCTGCCGGCAAGGGCAGCGCTGCGGAAGCCAAGATCAAGCAGGCCATGGCCGGCATGAAAGTGTACGCGCTGGGTCCTGACGTCGCCGCTCGCGGTCTCGCCGACCGTGTCATCGACGGCGTGACCTTGGTAGACTATGCCGGCTTTGTGGATTTGGTGGCTGAAAGCACCAACGTCCAATCCTGGCTGTAATTTTCATTTGATTCACCTCTCTAGGAGAAAGTAATGAGCTTCGAAATCAACGGTAAAGTCTACGAGACCGACGAAGAAGGCTACCTGGTCAACCTGTCCGAATGGAACGAAGACGCCGCCAAGCACCTGGCCGTCGAAGAAAAAATCGAACTGACCGAGCAGCACTGGGAAGTGATCAACTTCCTGCGCGAGTACTACAACGACTACCAGATCGCCCCCGCCGTGCGCGTACTGACCAAGGCCATCGGCAAGAAGCTCGGACCTGAGAAGGGCAACAGCAAGTACCTGTACGAACTGTTCCCCTACGGCCCCGCCAAGCAGGCTTGCAAGATCGCCGGTCTGCCCAAGCCCACCGGCTGTATCTAAGGCCTTACCTGTTGTACCGGAAGGACGGGGGCGGGCGCCCCTGTCCTCTCCAAACACGCGCTGTGCGTGCTGATACCAAGCCATTGTTGAATATGGCGCATGCTTGACTGAGGGTGACGATCAATGTCATTGCTAACGATTATTTACGCCGGTCTGTTCTACGCCGCCACCGCCATGCTGGTGGGCGGACTGGCCTACAAGATTTACGGATACTGGAAAACCCCGGCTCCGCTCAAGATTCCCACCACGCCGGCCCCGATTACTCCTTTGGGTGCCAAGCTGCGCGTGTGGCGTGAAGTGCTGGTGTTCGAGAGCCTGTTCAAGTCCAACAAGTGGATTTGGCTCTTCGGCATCATGTTCCATTTCGCCCTGGCCCTGGTGCTGCTGCGCCACCTGCGCTACTTCACCGATCCCGTGTGGGGGTGGGTGGTGCTGGTCCAGCCCTTCGGCATGTACGCCGGCTTCGCCATGGTGGCCGGCCTGCTCGGCCTGTGGGGCCGTCGCCTGGTGGTGGAGCGCATTCGCTACATCTCCACCCCCTCCGACCACCTGATGCTGTTGCTGCTGATCGGCATCGGCGCTTCCGGTTTGGGGATGAAGTTCGTGGCCCACACCGACATCGTCGGCGTGAAGTCCTTCTTCCTCGGCCTGATGAGCTTCAACCTCCACCCGCTGCCGGCCGATCCGGCCCTGCTGGTGCATCTGTCCCTGGTGGCGCTGTTGATGGTGATCTTCCCCATCAGCAAGCTGCTGCATGCCCCCGGCGTGTTCTTCAGCCCCACTCGCAACCAGGCGGACAATCCCCGCGAGCAGCGCCATCTGGCGCCCTGGGCGGCCGAGCTGGACAAGTGATCTAGGACACCACGAAAAGTATTCAAGGAGCCATCGTGGCAAAAGCAGAATTCGAAGTACCGAGCTACAGAAAATTGCCCACCATTCCGGCGCTGAAGGAAGGGGCCACCGCCCACGTCAAGCCTTACGTGGCGGACGCCGCCGTCCAGGCCGGGGTGGGTTATCCCGGCGAACTGGTGGAGGGCTGGCATGACAAGGCCATCGGCCGCATGGGCGAGCTGCTGGGCAAGTACCGCTCCCTCCGCGTCTACCTGGACGCCTGCGTGCACTGCGGCGCCTGCACCGACAAGTGCCACTACTTCCTCGGCTCCGCCGACCCGAAGAACATGCCGGTGGCGCGCCAGGAGCTGATGCGCAAAGTCTACCGCCGCTACTTCACCCTGCCGGGCAAGCTGTTCCCCGGCCTGGTGGGCGCCGCCGACCTGACCAAGGAAGTGCTGGACGACTGGTTCACCTACTTCCACCAGTGCTCCGAGTGCCGCCGCTGCTCCGTGTTCTGCCCCTACGGCATCGACACCGCCGAGATCACCATGGCCGCCCGGGAAATCCTGAACACCGTCGGCTACGGCATGAAGTACACCAACCAGATTCTGGGCAAGGTGCAGAAGATCGGTAACAACCTCGGTCTGCCCGGCCCGGCCCTGGAAGACACCCTGCAAGGCCTGGAAGAAGACATCGAGATGGATACCGGCGTGGCGGTGAAAATGCCCCTGGACGTCCAGGGCGCGGAAGTGCTGCTGGTGACCCCCTCCGCCGACTTCTTCTCCGAGCCCCACGTGGAATCCCTCATCGGCTACGCCAAGGTGTTCCACGCCGCCGGCGTGAGCTGGACCCTGTCGTCCCACGCCTCCGAGGCGGGCAACTTCGGCCTGTTCAACGGCAGCTACGAGCAGATGCGCACCATCGCCATGCGGATTCGCCAAGCGGCCCTGGAACTGGGCGTGAAGCGCATCATCGTGGGCGAGTGCGGCCACGCCTGGCGCGTCACCTACAGCTTCTGGAACACCCTGATCGGCCTCGGCGCCGGCGGCACCGACCCGTTCGCGGTGGAACTGCAAAAGCAGCTCGATCCCCGTTTCAAGCAGCCGATGCACATCTGCGAATTCACCCACGACCTGATCCAGCGCGGGGTCCTCAACCTGGACAAGTCGGCCAACGATCATCGCGTCGTGACCTTCCACGATTCCTGCAACGTGGCCCGCGGTTCCCGCATGGGCGACGTTCCCGGCGGGCAGTTCACCATCCCCCGGGATATCGTCAAGGCCACCTGCAACAACTTCGTGGACATGAACCAGGACACCATCCATGAGAAGACCTTCTGCTGCGGCGGCGGTGGTGGCGTGCTGACCGACGAGGTGCTGGAAATCCGCGTCAAGGGCGCCCTTCCCCGGATGGAAGCGCTCAACCAGGTGGTGGAGAACAACAAGGTGAACTTCATGGCGACCATCTGCGCCATCTGCAAGGCCCAATTCACCAAGGTGCTGCCCTTCTACGGCTTCGACATGGGCATGGTGGGCGGCGTCCACCAGTTGGTGTCCGATGCCATCGTGCTGGGCGACAAAGAGTAAGGGGACGGGGGCGCTGCCGCCAACCCGACGAAATACAGGAAACCGGTAATTTTTACAGGAGAGATTGAGATGTCCGTCACATCCGAAGACATGAACCAGGGCATGACCTACCGCCGCTACAAAGACGGCGATGACAAGATTCGCGACTGGCAAGACAAGATTTTCCAGGCCAGCTGGACCCACAAGTGCCCGACCTACGTCCAGTCCACTCCTCCCTGCCAGGGCAGCTGCCCGGCCGGCGAAGACATCCGCGGCTACCTGAACATCGTGCGCGGCATGGAGAAGGCCCCCGCCGGCGTCGCCATGCAGGAATACGCTTTCCGCCGCCTGACCGAAGCCAACCCCTTCCCCTCGGTGATGGGCCGCGTCTGTCCCGCTCCCTGCGAATCCGGTTGCAACCGCAACGAAGTGGATGACCGCGTGGGCATCAACTCCGTCGAGCACTACCTCGGCGAATACGCCATCCAGAACAAGCTCGGCTTCACCAAGCCCGAAAAAGAATCCGGCAAGAAAGTCGCCATCATCGGCGGCGGCCCCGCCGGCCTGTCCGCCGCCTACCAGCTGCGCCTGAAGGGCCACGGCGTGACCATTTTCGACGAGCACGACCAGCTCGGCGGCATGATGCGTTACGGCATTCCCGGCTTCCGTACCCCCCGCGACGTGCTCGACGCCGAAATCCAGCGCATTCTGGACCTGGGCGTGGAATCCAAGCTGGGCGTGCACGTCGGCAAGGACGTGACCCTGGAGCAACTGGAAAAAGATTTCGACGCCATTTTCGTCGCCCTGGGTGCCCAGGCCGGCCGTGCCCTCCCCGTGGACGGTGCCGACGCCCCCAACTGCGTGACCGGTATGGCCTTCCTGCGCGCCTTCAACGAAGGCCGCCTGCGCTACGTCGGCAAGCGCGTGGTCGTGATCGGCGGTGGTGACACCTCCATCGACGTCGCCACCGTCGCCCGCCGTCTCGGCCACATCAAGCACGAGCACGACAAAGACCGTCCCGACTACGTGATTCAGGGTCAAGTGGCCCACGACGTGGGCGCCGTGGCCGCCGCCGAAGGCGCCGAAGTGGTGCTGATCTCCCGCGCCGCCGTGGACAAGATGGCCGCTGCCAAGCACGAAGTGGAAGAAGCCCTGGCTGAAGGCATCGCCATCCGCGGCGGCCTGACCCCGGTGGAAGTGATCAAGGGCGCCGATGGCCGCGCTACCGGCCTCAAGGTGCGCAAGCTGGAAATCCAGGGCGGCAAGGCGGTGGAAGTGGAAGGCTCCGACGAAATCATCGAAGCCGACCTGATCGTGGCCGCCATCGGCCAGGCCGTGGACTTCACCGGCATGGAGTGGATGAACAACGGCAAGGGTCTGGTCAACGCCACCAAGAACTACCAGATTCCCGGCAAGGCCAACTACTTCGTCGGCGGCGACGTGATCAAGCCCCATCTGCTGACCACCGCCATCGGCCACGGCGCCATCGCCGCGGACGGCATCGACCGCTTCCTGAACAAGGAAGAGCAGGACAAGCGTCCCAAGATCGACGTGCACTACTTCGACCTGCTGCGCAAGATGCACGAAGCCGGCCAGGACCCGGAAGAGTTCCACACCCTGACCAAGCAGCAGATCCGCGAGACCGAAGGCTTCGCCAAGGACATCGACCTGGGCCTGCGCGGCACCTCCAACGCCAAGTTCGCGGTGCACAACTTCGAGAACCGTGCCGACAAGTACGTGATTCCCGCCGATGAGCTGTTCCTCGGCCACTTCAGCGAAACCCCCCGCAACGTCCGCGGCTACGTGACCCTGAGTTCCGACACGGTGCTGGGCCACTTCGAAGAGCGCCTCTCCGCCCTGGACGACAAGCAGGTGGTGGCGGAAGCCAAGCGTTGCATGAGCTGCGGCCTGTGCTTCGAGTGCGACAACTGCGTGGTGTACTGCCCCCAGACCGCCGTCAAGAAGACGCCGAAGAAGGAAGCCGTCACCGGCCGTTACGTGTACACCGATTACGACCGTTGCGTCGGCTGCCACATCTGCGCCGACGTGTGTCCGACCGGTTATATCCAAATGGGCCTGGGCGAATAAGACGATGCGTATCCCGACTATCAAAACCATGGGCACCTGGCTGGCTTCGCTGGCCGTGGTGCTGGCGGTCGGGGCGTCGTCCCTCGCGGTCGCCGACGGGGGGGCGAAGAGCCCCCGCGAGGCGATGCTCGAAGGGGTGAAGGGGGACAAGTGTGTGGCGCCGACCGACGACATGCGGCGCAACCACATGAAGTACCTCAAGCACCACCGCGATGAGACCATGCACCAGGGCATCCGCACCCAGCAGTTCAGCCTCAAGGGCTGCATCGAATGCCATGCCAGTCCGAAAAACAACAGCGTGGTCGGCACCAACCAGAACTTCTGCCAGGGCTGCCATGCCTATACCGGCGTGAAGCTGGACTGCTTCGAGTGCCACGCCACCAAGCCCAAGGCGACGGCGGCGTTCCACCCCATTGCGGGCCAGACCGGCGGTCTCGCCGCCAACATGCGTAAGGAAATGGGCAGCGCCCAATCCAATGTTGCTGGAGCAGCTCAATGAGCGAAAAACAGACCACTAATGAAAGCCGCCGCGGCTTCGTCGCCGGCGGCGTTGCCGCGGCGGCGGGCCTGGCCATCGCCCCCGGCGTGACCCTGCTGGACATGGCCCATGCCCGTCCCCCTGAAGAGGCGGCGTCGGGCAAGAACCGCTGGGGTCTGCTGATCGACACCACCAAGTGCAAAACCGGCTGCACCGACTGCGTCACCGCCTGCTTCACCGAAAACGGCATCAAGCAGGGCGACAAGGAAACCGATTCCCAGTGGATCCGCAAGGTGGAGCTGAAGGATCTGCACACCAACAAGACCGCCTCCCTGCCCATGATGTGCCAGCACTGCGCCCATCCCCCCTGCGTGGATGTGTGCCCCACCGGCGCCTCCTTCAAGCGGGTGGACGGCATCGTGCTGGTGGACCGCCATATCTGCATCGGCTGCCGCTACTGCATGATGGCCTGCCCCTACAAGGCCCGTTCCTTCGTGCACGAGCCCCTCACCGACCAGAATCCCGACGTGCCCCGCGGCATGGGCTGCGTGGAAGCCTGCACCCTGTGCGTGCACAAGATCGACCGCGGCGACAACAACACCGCCTGTGCCGAAGCGTGCAAGGAAGGCGCGATCCTGTTCGGCGACCTCAACGATCCGGAAAGCGAAATCGCCAAGCGCGTGGCCACCTACGCCAGCACCCAGGTGCGGGCCGATCTGGGCCTGAACACCGGCGTTCGCTACCAGGGCATCTGAAGAACGGACACTGAGACAAGCATATGAAACCCATCGTTTACCGTGAAATCGAAGGCCGCAGCGCGGGTTACCTCGCGCTGCTCGGCGTGCTCGGCCTGCTGGCTGCCGTGGGTCTGGGCTCCGCCTACTACATGGAGCACCACGGCCACATCGTGACCGGCATGACCAACCAGGTCGTCTGGGGCATGCCTCACGTATTCGCCGTGTTCCTCATCGTCGCCGCCTCCGGCGCCCTGAACGTGGCCTCCATCGGCTCGGTGTTCGGCAAGACCATGTACAAGCCCCTGGGCCCCCTGTCCGGCCTGCTGGCCCTGGCCCTGCTGGCCGGCGGCCTGACCATCCTGCTGCTGGACCTGGGTCGCCCCGATCGCCTGATCGTCGCCGCCACGGTGTACAACTTCAAGTCCATTTTCGCCTGGAACGTGATCCTGTACTCCGGCTTCTTCGCCATCGTCGCCGTCTACCTGTGGATGCAGATGGACAAGATGATGTACAAGTACGCTAAGCCCGCCGGTTTCGCGGCCTTCATCTGGCGCCTGATCCTCACCACCGGTACCGGCTCCATCTTCGGCTTCCTGGTGGCCCGGCAGGCCTTCGACTCCGCCATGCTGGCGCCGATGTTCGTGGTGATGTCCTTCTCCTACGGCCTGGCGATCTTCCTGCTGGTGCTGATGGCCTCCTACGCCTGGAGCGGTCGTCCCCTGGGCGACAGCGTCATCAACCGGCTGAAGAACCTGCAAGGCGTGTTCATCGCCGGCGCCCTGTACTTCGTGGTGGTGTTCCACCTCACCAACCTGTACTTCACCAAGCAGCACGGCGTGGAGAGCTTCATCCTGCTGAACGGCGGCGGCATCACCACCCTGTTCTGGCTGGGGCAGATCATCCTCGGCAGCCTGGTGCCCCTGGCGATGCTCTACCATCCCAAGCTGGGCAAGAGCCGCACCGCCATCGGCGTGGCTTGCGCGCTGGTGGTCCTGGGCGGTCTGGCGCAGATGTACGTCACCATCATCGGCGGCCAGGCTTACCCCCTGAGCCTGTTCCCCGGCTACCAGGAATCCAGCAGCTTCTTCGACGGCGCCGTCCACGGCTACAGCGCCAGCCTGCCCGAGCTTCTGCTGGGCATCGGCGGCTTCGCCGTGGCCCTGATCCTGGTGGCCGTGGCGGTGAAGTTCCTGCGCTTCCTGCCGGAGTCCCTGGACAACCACGCCGTGGACCCCCACAGCAAGTAAGGTTGATGCCATGAGCGTAGCCGAGCATCTTTTCGCCCCTTTCATCCGCACCCTCGGCAAAGGCAAGCAGGGCTCCCGGGCCCTGTCCGTCGACGAGGCCTACACCGCGATGAAGATGATCCTCAACGACGAGATCGAGCCGATGCAGTTGGGGGCGTTCCTGATGCTGATGCGCGTCAAGGAGGAAACTCCCGAGGAGCTGGCGGGCTTCGTCAAGGCGGCCCGGGAAACCTTTGCCTACCCGGCAGCGATGCCGAAGGTGGACGTGGACTGGTCCTCCTACGCCGGCAAGCGCCGCCACCTGCCCTGGTTCCTGCTGTCCGCCCTGCTGCTGGCCGACGCCGGCGTCAAGGTGTTCATGCACGGCATCGGCGGCCGCAAGGACGACCGGGTGTACACCCCGGAAACCCTGGCGGCCCTGGGCATCCCGCCCTGCGCCGACCTCGCCGAGGCGGCCAAGCGCCTGGAAGAAAGCAACTTCGCCTTTCTCCCCCTGGCGAACCTCAACGCCAAGCTGGACTACATCATCGGCCTGCGCCCCCTGCTGGGCCTGCGCTCGCCGGTGCACACCCTGTCCCGGCTGCTCAACCCGTTCCACGCCCCGGTGGTGATGCAGGGCATCTTCCACCCCGGCTACCAGCCCACCCACCAGGGCGCCGGCGTGCTGCTGGGCCAGCCCTACATGGCGGTGATCAAGGGCGACGGCGGCGAGATCGAGCGCGACCCGGACATCCCCTGCACGGTCAAAGGGGTGAAGGACGGCGCACTGTTCGACGAGCAGTGGCCGGCCCTGTTCCCCGAAGGCCAGCGCCACCTCAAGGAGGAACTGGACATCTCCAAGCTCGCCAAGGTGTGGCGCGGCGAGCTGCGGGACGAGTACGGCGAGGCCGCCGCCATCGGCACCGCCGCCCTGGCTCTCCGGGGCCTCGGCCGCGCCGACAGCCCGGAAGCCGCCGACGCCCTGGCCAAGGAACTGTGGGAAAAACGGGATACCGGACGGCTCAAGGCCGCCTGATCCGACGCCCCGCTTCGCCGGGGCGTTTTACCCTCTCCTCCGCCATGCCCCACCTTCTCATCTCCGCCGCCCACAAGTCCTCCGGCAAGACCACGGTCAGCATCGGGCTGTGCGCGGCGATGCGGGCGCGAGGGCTGGCGGTGCAGCCGTTCAAGAAGGGGCCCGACTACATCGACCCCATCTGGCTCGGCATGGCCAGCGGCCGGGACTGCCGCAACCTGGACTTCAACCTCATGGCGCCGGACGAAATCCGGGCCATGTTCCACCGCTTCAACGCCGACGCCGACCTCAGCCTGATCGAAGGCAACAAGGGCCTTTACGACGGCCTCGACCTGGAGGGCAGCAACAGCAACGCCGCCCTGGCCAAGCTGCTGGGGGCGCCGGTGGTGCTGGTGATCGACGCCCGGGGCATGACCCGGGGCATCGCTCCCCTGATCCTGGGCTACCAGGCCTTCGATAAGGACATTCGCATCGCCGGGGTGATCCTCAACAACATCGGCGGCTCCCGCCACGAATCCAAGCTGCGGGCGGTGATCGAGCACTACACCGACGTGCCGGTGGTGGGGGCGGTGCACCACAACCAGGACCTGCAGATCCTGGAGCGCCACCTGGGCCTGATGCCCGCCAACGAGGCGGCGGAGGCCGCCCGCCAGGTGGACGAGATCGGCCGCCTGGTGGAATCCCAGGTGGACCTGGACCGGCTCCTGGCCATCGCCGCCGGCGCCCCCGCCTCTCCCGCCGTGGCGGAAGCCGAAGCGCCAGCGGCCGGCGCAACGCTGCGCATCGGCGTCGCCAAGGACCGGGCCTTCGGCTTCTACTACGCCGACGACTTCGAGGCCATGCGCCAGGCCGGCGCCGAGCTGGTGTTCGTCGACATGCTCCAGGACAAGCAGCTTCCCCCGCTGGACGGCCTGTTCATCGGCGGCGGCTTTCCCGAGGCGGCCATGGCGGAGCTGGAAGCGAACAAGGAAATGCGCGCCCAGGTCAAGGACGCCATCGAGTCCGGTCTGCCCGCCTACGCCGAATGCGGCGGCCTGATGTACCTGGCCCGCTCCATCCAGTGGAAGGAAGGGCGGCACGAAATGGCCGGGGTGATCCCCGGCGACATTCTGATGCACGAGCGCCCGGTGGGCCGGGGCTACGTGAAGCTGAAAGAGACGGGCGACAACCTGTGGCCGGCGGAGGGCGCCGCCGAGGGCGTCATCAACGCCCACGAGTTCCACTACTCCAGCCTGGAAAACCTGGAGGGGACGCCGCGCTTCGCCTACGACGTGGTCCGCGGCCACGGCATCGACGGCAAGCGCGACGGATTGATCTACAAGAACCTGCTGGCGTCCTACACCCACCTGCGCAGCGTCGGGGCCTACAACTGGGCCAAGCGCTTCGTGGCGTTCGTGCGGGAACGCAAGGCGGCCCAACATCACTGACCAAAACGGAGAGAAGCATCATGATCACTATCACCCCTGAAGCGGCCGAGCAGATCATCGCCGCCGCCAAGCAGAGCCAGGCCGAAAACATGGCCCTGCGCATCGCCGCCCGCCTGGAACCCAACGGCTCCATCGGCTACGGCCTGGGCTTCGACGACGAGCGCGACGACGACGTGGCGTTCATTTCCGAAGGCGTCCGCGTCCTGGTGTCCCCGGACTGCGGCCCCCTGCTGTCCGGCACCGTGCTGGACTTCGTGGAATACCAGCCCGGCGACCACCGCTTCATTTTCATGAACCCCAACGACCGGGGCGGCGGTTGCGGCAGCGGCGGCGGCGGTGGCGGCTGCGGCAGCGGCGGTTGCGGCAGCGGCGGAGGCTGCGCCTAAGGCGGACCCCCTCGGGATGAACCTGGACCTCGTCATCATCGGCAGCGGCCCCGGCGGGTACAAGGCGGCGATCACCGCCGCCCACCTGGGCGCCAAGGTGGCCCTTGTCGACAAGGGCCTCGCCGGCGGCTGCTGCCTGAACGAAGGGTGCATCCCGAAGAAGACCCTCCTTCACCTCGCCTCCCTCATCGAGGATGTGGAGCGCCTCCAGGGGCGCGGCCTGGAGGGCAAGGTGAAGGGGGATTTTCCCGCCGCCATGAAGCACAAGGACGCGGTGGTGGCCGGCATCCGGGACAACTTCGGCGTCTGGTTGCGGCGCCTGGGCGTGCGTTCCATCGGCGGCGCCGCCCGCCTGCTGGATTCCCGCACGGTGGAAGTGGCCCTCAACGCCCCCGATCCCAAGACCGGCGAAACCGTCCAGCTCCTCACCGCCCCCAAGATCATCATCGCCACCGGCTCCCAGCCGGGGGAAGTGGACGCCTGCCCCACCGACGGCCAGCGGGTGATCAATTCCCACCACTTCATGTACGACCTGGACCATCTGCCCCCGTCGGTGCTGTGCATCGGCGGCGGCGCCATCGGCTGCGAGCTGGGTTTCCTGCTGCACCAGTTCGGGTCCCAGGTCACCATCGTCGAGCAGGGCGACAGCCTGCTCAACACCGTGCGCCTGCCGGAGCGGGCCAAGACCATGCTGGAGCGCAAGTTCAAGCGCATCGGCATCGACGTGCGCAAAAACCTGACCGTGGTCGCCAGCGACAAGGGCGACCATGGCGTCGCCGTCACCTTCAGCGACGGCAGCCAGGGCGCCTACGACCGGGTGCTGGTGGCCGCCGGCCGCCGGCCCTACACCCAGGGCCTGGGGCTGGAGGAGGCGGGGGTCCGGCTCACCCCGGAGGGCTTCGTCGATACCAACGAGTTCCTGGAATCCAGCGTCCCCGGCATCTACGCCATCGGCGACGTGAAGCCCGGCCCCATGACCGCCAACGCCGCCCTCCACGACGCCAAGGTGGCCGCCGCCAACGCCATCAGCGGCGCCAAGCTGCGGCCCAACTATCTCAAGGTGCCGGTGGTGTTCCACACCGCCTTCGAAATCGCCGCCGTGGGCCTGGCCGAAAACCAGGCCGAAACCGCCGGCTTCGAAGCCGAAGCCGCCCGCTCCAACATGGGCGGCTCCGGCAAGGCCCGCGCCCACCACGACGTGGAGGGCCTGATCGAGGTGGTCCACGACAGCGAAACCGGCCAGCTCCTGGGCGGCTGCATCGTCGGCCCCGAAGCCGGCGAGCAGATCCACATGATGGCCGCCGCCTGCCAGTCCACCCGGGGGCTGTGGTTCTTCAAGGACATGAGCTACAGTCATCCCTCCTGGTGCGAGGAGTTGGAGACGGCGATTGATCCGTACACTTCGGCGTTTTCCAACGATGAGAAGGATTTGTTTAGGCCGGGGATATTTGCTGGGAAGGTTTGATTGGTTGGGGTGTGTGGGACGAAGGGGGCCGGTTTCGGCCCCTTTGCTTTTTGTAGCGCAGGCGACCTCGCCTGCTGTTTTGTATGCGCTACGCGCATGGATGGATTGGGTGTCGGGGGCTGCCCGACAGCAGGTTACTTTCTTTTGCTTCGCCAAAAGAAGAGTAAGGCGGTTTCAAGGACCAAGTGCAACAGAGGGGTCGAGTGTAATGCCCTGGTTAGCACAATGCTCGCAGAAGACTTCGGCCGGCGTGCGAAAGCCCAGAGACTTCCGCGGTCGAGT
>Ga0068711_1000413_pt1 | contig 38843 bp, 35 predicted proteins | sample MTBAKMMethaMetaG_FD_62224 | JGI IMG/M metagenome (GOLD analysis project Ga0068711, IMG submission 62224) | Enrichment culture microbial communities from Arthur Kill intertidal strait, New Jersey, USA, that are MTBE-degrading - MTBE-AKM (Arthur... | ecosystem: Environmental > Aquatic > Marine >...
TTGCCTGGAGGAGTTTCATCATCCCGAAAAGCCTGATGTTTATCCCATGCTTTTTGATTTTCCACTCCATGCCGGCCGAATGATGAACAGTGGAATGATTCACTTTCTGAAAGAGAAAGGTGTTTCGGTATACGAAAATCGGTTGGAAACAATCCTGCGAAAGGTATTGACAGAACCCGAACAAGGGGAAAAATGGCTTCTGGGTGAAGAGGACTTCAGCGGGGGATCTGAACTGGTGGAGGAAATTGTAAAACTTCGGGAAAGGTTATAAAAAAAGCGGGCATTGCCCGCTTCTTTTTTAGTACCTTCTATCGGAACGACGGTTGAAATCTCTGTTTCCACCATCGCGGTTGAAATCTCTGTTACCACCATCACGACGATAACCACCGCCACCGCCACGGTTGCCACCTCCGCGGTTGCCACCATCACGACGATCATCACGCCCACCTTCACGGGGAGCTGATTTTTTAACAACAATAGTACTTCCCTGAAGCTCTGATTCGTTCAATTCACTAATTGCTTCATAAGCTTCCGGATCATTAGGCATTTCAACAAATCCGAATCGTTTGGAATTACCGGTTTCCCGATCAAAGATAACTTTGGCGTAGGCTACTTCGCCATAATGCGCAAAAAGATTCTCAAGGTCTTCGCTTGTAGTTTCGGAGCTAAGCTTTGCTACAAAAATGTTCATGATAAAAAAATTATTAAATAAATAAAAGGGTAATGACCGCGGTAGATGAGATAAAGAAAAGCAAGACTAATTTCGTGGTTATCTCACTGAACTTATTTCTAATCTATGGTCAAAAGTAACCTAAAAATTTTAGATAGATACCAATCTAAGGTAAAGAATTTTTCAATTATGCATTAATTAACAATCTCATAGAATAATTTTCAAATCAGCTGGATACAGGCTCCTTCTTTCAATTTTCATTACATTTGCTCCATGATTGACCAGGGTACCATACAACGGATCTTAGATACTGCAGAGATCGTCGATGTCGTTGGAGATTTCGTTACGTTGAAACGCCGGGGGACCAATTTTATTGGTCTTTGTCCTTTTCATAACGAAAAAACTCCATCATTCAATGTTTCTCCATCGAAGGGCATTTACAAATGCTTTGGTTGCGGAAAGGGTGGAAGTGTGGTGAATTTTGTGATGGAGCATGAGCACCTTGCTTATGTTGAAGCCCTAAAGTGGTTAGCAAAAAAGTACAACATAGAGGTGAACGAACGGGAAGAAACACCTGAAGATATTCAGGCCCGGAATGATCGTGAGAGCCAAATGATTGTTACCTCTTTTGCCCAAAAATATTTCACCGGACAGCTTTGGGACAGCAACGAAGGACGCATTGCGGCACTGGGCTATTTCCGCGAACGCGGTATGCGTGACGACATGGTCAGGAAATTTGAACTGGGTTATTGCCCTTCCGGGAATGATGTCTTTACCCAGGAAGCTCTGAAAGCTGGTTACGAAATGAAATACCTGGAAAAAACCGGCCTGACCATTAAGCGTGATGATTGGATTCGTGACCGGTTCGGTGGCAGAGTGATGTTTCCCATACACGGTGTGTCAGGAAGGGTGATTGCCTTTGGCGGTCGTACGCTTTCGCAGGATAAAAAGATTGCCAAATACCTTAACTCTCCCGAATCGGAAATTTACCACAAAAGCCGTGTTTTGTATGGAATCTATCAGGCGAAACGCAGCATTATTCAAAACGATAAATGTTATCTGGTGGAAGGATACACGGATGTAATTTCCATGCATCAATCGGGAATTGAGAATGTGGTCGCCTCGTCGGGGACTTCACTTACAACTGACCAAATCAGGCTCATTCGTCGGTTTACCAATAATATTACCATTATTTATGATGGCGACCAGGCTGGTATAAAAGCGTCCCTTCGCGGAATCGATCTGGTACTGGAGGAAGGAGTGAACGTGAAGGTATTGCCGCTGCCCGAAGGAGAAGATCCTGACTCGTTCTCGCGCTCGATGGGTGCATCGCAATTACAACAATATATTATCGATAACGAAACCGATTTCATCAAGTTCAAAACCCGGCTACTGTTGGAAGGAACCGAAAACGATCCCATTACCCGGGCCCGGCTCACTACTGATATTGTGCGCTCTGTTTCAGTTATTCCGGATGGAATTGTAAGAGCCGAATATCTGAAAGAGTGCAGTCGCCTGATGAATGTGCGGGAAGAGGTGCTTTATGATGAGCTGAGGAAGCTGAAGCGAAAACGTGATGATGAAATGTTCCGTCGGGAACAACGCGTGCTGACGAACCGGGAAAATATTCCCGAGATTCCTGCTCCAGTGGTAGAAGAAAAACCTGGTCCGGTTAATAATCCTTGTGCGATTGAAGAACGGGAAGTGCTTCGTATGATGTTGAAATATGGCGATCAGAAGCTTTTTGAAGTGGAGAATGATGAAGGGGAAACCGAAATCATAACGGTGGCCGATTATTTAATTTCGGAGTTAGAAGCAGATGGTATTCAGTCGGTCGATCCGGTAATCCGGATGGTTTTCCAGGAATGTGACGAGCATTTCGGCCAGGAGGGATTTGATGCACTTCGTCACTTTGTGCAACATCAGGATTCCTCTGTTAGTCAGCTTTGTTCGAATATTCTTTCGGAAAAATATACCGAAAGTCAGTTTTGGAAAAAACAAGGCAGCTATGTTGAGGAGGAACATGAAATTTTACACATTTTGGTTCCCAGAGTATTGCAGGAGTATAAACTTCGGATGGTGCGATTTCTAATAAACCAGGCAATTGATGAGATGAAAGTGACAGCCACTGGTGATAGTTTTGAGCGCATTGTGGAACTTCAGCGTAATATTCAAAACCTTAAGTCGGTAGAAAAAGAGTTATCGGATAAACTTGGAAAAAGAACGATAAATTATTAAACCGAATGTGATTTTGATTGGTTATCTCAACACCACAATGGATCTTTGTGGTTTGTTACCTTGATTATATAAAAGAATTAGTGAATGATATATGTTACCGGCGGGACCGGAATGCTGGGGGCTCACCTGATTCATCACCTGACTGTATCGGGATTCCAGGTTAGAGCACTGAAACGCAAAACCAGCAACCTGAACCAAATCAAAAAAATATTTTCATACTACAGCACTGCTGAGGAAGCAGGCAAACTCTTTTCACAAATAGAATGGGTCGACGGTGATTTACTGGACCAGGACTCAGTACGTCCGCATCTCCGTGGAGTCGACTTTATTATCCATGCGGCTGCAATGGTCTCTTTCCATCGGAAGGACCGAAATGCCATGTTACATAATAATGTAGAGGGAACGGCAAACCTGGTGTCTTTGGCTATCGAATCCGGAGTTCACCGAATCTGCCATATCAGTTCTACATCGGCTTTGGGAAACCCACCTGAAGGCGTTCCAGCTTCAGAAGAACATGTTTGGAACAATAGTCGCAAGCGAACGACATATGGCAAAAGCAAATTCCTTTCCGAAATGGAAATATGGCGGGGGATGCACGAGGGAATGGATGTGCTTATTGTCAACCCAGGGGTCATCATAGGTCCAGGTAATTGGAATTCAGGAAGTCCACAATTTTTTACGACCATATGGAATGGCTTTAAATTTTACACAGAAGGTGGAACCGGTTTTGTAGATGTCCTCGATGTAAGTAAGGCAATTATATCCTTGTTGGATGAAGCGCATTGGGATGCGGCAAAGAATCAGCGTTATGTGTTGGTGGCGGAAAACGTGAAATACCGCGATTTTTTTAATCTCATTGCTGATCATCTTGGGAAAAAGCGGCCCGGTATTCCTGCCGGTGATTGGCTTTTAGCATTGGGCTGGCGTATGGCATGGGTGGCGTCTTGGTTTTCTGCTTCCAGGCCTGCCATAACGCGCGAAAGTGTTAGTGGATCGAACCAAATGAGCCATTATGACGGAAGTCGTATTACCCGGGTTATTCCTTTTCGGTATACTGATGTGGGTGAAAGCGTAGCCAGGGTGGCAAAGATTTTTCTCGAAGAACATCGCTAAATCAAAAATATACATGGTGCTTTTATTAACGATATTTAAGCACACTTGAAATTACTTAACAGAATATTGACTCATCTTTGTAAGACACGAAGAGCAAGTTTTTCATTGATTTGTTAGGTTAGTTGGTTTAGTCAGTTAGGTTTTACAAAGCCGGGTTCTCAGCCCGGCTTTTTTCATGCTCTGAGGCTTGCATAAGGTTTAACTTTCTTTAATACCTGTTTGAATCGGTTAACAGAAAAATGGGCCATCTTTGTTAACAGGAAAAGCAAGTTTTTTCATAGGAATCTTTAAGTTAGGTTAGTTTGGTTTAGTTAGGTTAGGTTAGTTTATTGAGAGTCGGGTTCCCAGCCCGACTCTTTTTTTGTTCCCATGGTTTCATATTCAACTCAATCTTTTAAGCGTCATAAATCTTAGATAGAAAACTCGTTTTTGTATGGGCTATCATGTTTAACTTTCTTTAATACCTGTTTGAATTGGTTAACGTAAAAATGAGCCATCTTTGTTAACAGGAAAAGCAAGTTTTTTTATAGGAATCTTTAAGTTAGGTTAGTTTGGTTTAGTTAGGTTAGGTTAATTTATAAAAGGACCGGGTTCTCAGCCCGGTCCTTTTTTGTTATATGATTCTATTTGTATGGGGGAGGAACATTTCTTTTTCATTTGAGGGTGTAAGTTTAACTTTCATTAATATCCCTTTAAATCGGTTAACGGAAAAATGAATCATCTTTGATAACAGGAAAAGCAAGTTTTTTTCATAGGAATCTTTAAGTTAGGTTAGTTTGGTTTAGTTAGATTAGGTTAGGTTAATTTATTAAAGAGCCGGTTTCCATCTCTGGAACCGGCTCTTTCTATGTGTGAACCTGCATAACTGATGGTTGATTGGCTCATGTCACTATTCAGCAACTTGATTTTTCCCCCCAGGTTCACAATATATAACTCAATGGTTAGTTTCACGAAATCATTCCAAAACATTACATAGACCTTCTTTCATTAAGATTTTATATCAACACAATATATTCGTCTCTTTTTAGGTTGGTCTTCTTCCCCTGTCATCCGGTAGATGAAAACACTAAATCCGGATTCACCGGATTTAGTGTTACGGGTCATTCTAAAAGCAAACTTTGATTAATGGATGCATGTACAAGGTGAACTCAGGTTTTGATTTCCGGTTCGAAATTATGCGAACATGCGTCTTTTCACGAAACAAATGGTCAATTGGATTTCACAAAATGTAAATACTCTTCTCCAAAAGATATATCCAGAATTGTGTATTTGATAGATATACTTCATCATTACAATTTTTAAATATCTTCTATTCAATGATATAATGAGTTAGATTACCACATCAGCTAAAAGCAACCACTTTTCTGCGAAATAAAAAAGACCGCTTGTTTCAAGCAGTCTTTTCAGTCAATTTTGTGAGAATTGAGATTTATATAAAATCAAAATGCTCTTTTATTTTTTCTACGTAATCAAGTTTCTCCCATGTAAAAAGTTCCACTTCACGTTCCAACTTACCGGAATACGGAGAGTCAAAATTTTTGACAACTTTCCGTGGAGTACGCCCCATATGTCCATATGCTGCCGTTTCTTCATAAATCGGATTGCGAAGTTTTAACCGGTTCTCAATGGCAAACGGGCGAAGATCGAAAATTTCACCGATCTTTGTTGCTATTTCACTGTCTGACAGGTCGACATTTGCGCGGCCGTAGGTATTTACATAGATGTTTACCGGTTGTGCTACTCCAATAGCATATGCCAGCTGAACCAGCATTTCGTCCGCTACGTTGGCAGCTACCAGGTTTTTTGCGATGTGGCGTGCAGCATATGCGGCTGATCGGTCAACTTTCGACGGGTCTTTACCGGAAAAAGCACCACCACCGTGAGCTCCTTTTCCGCCGTAGGTATCGACGATGATTTTTCTTCCTGTTAGCCCGGTATCTCCGTTTGGCCCACCAATAACGAACTTCCCGGTAGGGTTGACGTGTAGAATAAATTGATCGTCAAACAATTTTTGCAAGCGGGTAGGTAATTTAGCCACCGTGCGCGGGATAAGGATTTTCCGAACGTCATCCTTGATTTTAGCCAACATGCGTTCATCGTCGTTGTCAAAATCATCATGCTGGGTCGATACAACAATGGTGTGAACACGTTGTGGTTCGTTGTCATCATTGTATTCAATGGTGACTTGCGACTTTGAATCGGGACGCAGGTAAGTCATAGCTTTTCCTTCGCGGCGAATATTGGCAAGTTCCAACAATAACCGGTGTGACAGCTCCAACGGTAACGGCATGTAATCGTCGGTTTCTTTGCATGCATAGCCAAACATCATTCCCTGGTCGCCAGCTCCCTGGTTTTCACGGTCGGCACGATCAACACCCCTGTTAATATCCGGTGATTGCTCGTGAATGGCCGTCAGAATTCCACATGAATCGCTGTCGAACTGATACTCCGCTTTGGTGTAACCAATGCGCGCAATTACGTCGCGCGCTTCCTTCTGGACGTCGATATAGGTTTGGGTTTTTACCTCGCCGGCAATAATTACCTGTCCTGTAGTTACCAGGGTCTCAATCGCCACTTTCGAGTCCGGATCATATGCCAGTAAGGCATCTAACAGTGCATCGGAGATTTGGTCAGCCACCTTGTCGGGGTGTCCTTCCGATACTGATTCTGAAGTAAACAGAAATCCCATAATCATTATTTTTTGGACGGCTAAGCCGACCTTCGATGAAACATTCGTAGAATGGGACGATAAATGGTTGATTGATATAGACGGGAAGGTACTGTTTTAGCATTTTTTTCCGTGGTTGCAATCAATCAAATCCATCCACATTCGAGGCACAAATGTACATCGAAAATATTTAAATATGCAAAAAGATGAATAAAATTTGAGTCCTGTAAGCAGACCCTTTTTTATTCAATTGCCTGTTACTTCAAGGAATACTTTTTCAAGTGTGGTGGTTTCGCGTTGCAGCGTGAGCAAAATAAAACCTTGTTCTGCAGCAAAACGGAATACGGCCGGTCGGATGTCGTCAGTTGTTGTGCTGGTTAATAACCATTCTGCTTCTCCCTTTTTTTCAACACTTTCAACTCCTTCGATAGAAGCGAGTGCTTCGGCGGTCACCTCGCCCTGAGTTTCAATCCGGATGAGTTGAGGAGCATCGGACCGGAGTGCATGGAACTGTGCCCTGTTTTTGTCTGCTACAATTTGTCCGTGGTTGATGATGAGAACTCTGTTACAAATAGCTTCCACCTCTTGCATAATATGGGTCGAAAGCATCACCGTTTTTTCACGACTAACCTCTTGAATCAAGCGACGGATTTCAATCAATTGTGCCGGATCAAGTCCCGATGTTGGTTCATCCAGGATTAAAACACCCGGATCGTGGATAAGTGCCTGTGCAATGCCTACCCGCTGACGGAAACCTTTTGACAGTGAACCGATTTTCTTTCCAAGCTCCGGCACCAGACCGGTAAGGTCGATCATTTCATCCACTCTCTTTTTCCGGTTCCTGATGGAGTACATGCCAGCTACTAATTCGAGATATTCCCGAATGTACATGTCCGGATAAAGTGGGTTGTTTTCTGGTAGGTAGCCGATTTGCCGACGAATGTCCAGGGATTGCTCTCCTACCGGAACATCGTTCACCTTTACCTCACCTGAAGAAGCCGTTAACAAACCGGTAATTATCTTCATCATGGTTGATTTACCGGCACCGTTGGGCCCCAGAAATCCAGTCACTTCACCGGTGTGAATGGAAAAAGTGACATCATCGAGTGCTTTCTGATTCCCAAACAACCGGGTTACATTTTCAACCTGTATGGACATAATCTCGCTTTTGTACAAAAATAACTTTTCTTGTCACTTAACAGCTAAATGAGGTCATATGCCTCATTATTTTCCCTGATTTTTCAAGGTTTATACCTGAAAAGCAATATGCAATGACAATTTTCATATCTCTCCGAAAATCTTTGTTAATTTTGTGGCATCAAACCATGAAACAACTATTTTCGAGAATCATAATCTGGCCTGTTGAAATGGAAGTTTGAAGTTTATAGCAGGCCTGTACCACAGTAAAATGTCCCGGAGCGTCGATAGCCATGAAGGATCAGAATTTTAATTTTGTAAGTAGTTTATTCCGGTACGAGCGGCAGAAAACAGCAACCGTACACGTTGGAGATGTAAAGATTGGAGGGGAGTATCCTATTCGTTTGCAGTCGATGACTGATACGGATACCAAGGATACAGAGGCCTCGGTTGAGCAAATTATCCGGATTATCAAGGCTGGAGGAGACTTTGTTCGTCTTGCTGTTCAGGGACTTCGTGAAGCTGAAAATCTGAAAATTATTCGGGCTGAACTCAACAGGCGGGGATACGGCTCAACTCCGCTTGTTGCCGATATTCATTTTTCTCCGGCTGCGGCGGAAACAGCAATCAAATATGTAAAGAAGGTCCGCATTAATCCGGGAAACTTTTATGACCCAAGGGCCAAATTCGAAAAGGTAGATTATACCGACGAAGAGTATCGTGACGAACTTGCCAGTATTGAGGAGCGCTTTATTCCTTTTTTGCATGCCTGTGCTGAGCGGGGAACTGCTTTGCGGATTGGTGCCAATCATGGTTCACTTTCCGATAGGATTATGAGTCGTTATGGTGATACACCTGCAGGCATTGTGGAATCGGTCATGGAGTTTCTCCGTATTTGCAAAAAGACGGATTTTCATAACGTAGTCATTTCAATAAAGGCAAGTAATACCCGCCTGATGGTCTATACTGTCAGGTTGATGAACTACCGGATGCGTCTGGAAGGCATGAATTACCCGTTCCATATTGGTGTTACTGAAGCTGGCGAAGGAGAAGACGGACGAATTAAATCAGCAGTTGGCTCAGGTGCCTTACTGGCCGATGGAATTGGAGACACCATTCGTGTTTCGCTGACAGAAGATCCCGCAAACGAAATTAGTTTTGCCCGAAAACTGGTCGATATTTTCAAAGGTCGCGAGAAACATGCCCCGATTTCTGCACCGATGATTTCACAAACAAATCCATTCGAATACGAGCGGAGAAGCAACCGTCCGGTTAGTGAGATTGGTGGGAAAAAACCTGTCGTGGTAATCGCTTCATTGAACAATTATACACTGGAGGAAGTGCGCTCGCTGAATACCGGTACAGAGCCGGATTACTATTACGATGGCAGACGAATTTTCAATAAAGCCGGACGAGCCTTCCCTATTTTATCACTTGAGGATTATCTTTTTAATGACTTATATACCAACCAGGAACGTTTTATTCGTACCAATAAACCGGAATATGACGTATTGAAGGCTGAAAATCCGGAAATTGTGGAAAAACTGAAGAATGAACGCAAGGCCATCATCATTATGGAGAGCAATAACCTGAACAGTTTTGCCGAATTGCGTGCGTTTTTCATGGAGCTTGATGCGCATATTTGTAAGAATCCGGTTATTCTTCATCGCTCTTACCAGGAAAATGACTACGAGAATCTTCTGTTGAAGGCTTCCACTGATTTAGGCGGATTGCTCATTGATGGATATGGTGACGGAATTCTGATTTCCAATCAGGGGACGTTGGGGTACAATGAATTGAAGGACCTTTCCTTTGGTTTGCTGCAGGCCAGCCGCATGCGGGTAACCCGTACCGAATTTGTCTCATGTCCGGGATGTGGCCGAACCCTTTTCGAACTTCAGGGCACCCTGGCCGAAGTGAAAAAACATTTTCGTCATCTGGATCATCTAAAGATCGGTGTGATGGGTTGTGTTGTTAATGGCCCGGGAGAAATGGGCGATGTGGATTATGGATATGTAGGTTCCGGACCTGGCCATATCAATCTTTACAAAGGTCAGAAACTGGTGAAACGTCACGTACCCTCCGAACGTGCTGTTGATGAGTTGAAAAAATTGATGATGGATAGCGGAGACTGGAATGATGCTCCTATTGTCAGGTAATAAAATTACTCGTTGTATTTCCCTCTGCTAAGAAAGATATGCAGGCAGTGCTTCGGTTAATGTCCCGGGTTCAATATGCAGTGATTGTATTCCCAATCCTGAGGCGGCACGAATATTTTCCTCTGAGTCATCAATGAATAGAGTTTCTTCCGGCAACAAACCATGATTTTCCAACACTTTTATGTAAATGTCAGGATTGGGTTTTCTCATGCCCATCATGTGTGAGTAATAATCTTGCTCGAATAGTTCTGAAAATACAAAACCATATTCCGATTTGAAATCCCGAAAATATTGCTGCCTGTGAATTTCGTTGGTGTTACTAAGCAAAAATATCCGGAAATGATGACGTAAACTTTTCAGGTACTCAACCCGGTCGGCCGGAATATCCAGAATCATGGCACACCACGCCTGATCGATTGCCGAATCGGATATATCCCGTTTCAACAATTTGCGCACATTATCCCTAAACTCTTCCGGCGAGGAAGCACCTTGTTCCAACATGTAAAACAGATCGTGATGGTAGAACCAGCCACGTTCTCCAAGCGGATTCTCCAGCCCAAGTGCAGCAAATGCCTTTACCGTTCGCTCTGGTGCAATATTCAGGATGACACCTCCCAAATCGAAGATGATATTTTTGATGGTACTCATAACGGGATTGAAATTTATAACAGGGCCGCTTCTTGTAAAAAAGCGACAGGTAAAGTTAGAATATTCTGCTGAAAGCATTTACTTTGTCTACATGATAACCTGACTTAAAAACTTTGGAAGATGACACAAACCGGAAACCTGCTTCAAAAGGCAACGAACCTTTCAGCCATCTTAATTTTGCTCCTCCTTTTTTCCGGATGCTACCAACCTAAAAAGGATTTTTATCGTTTCAATGGAGAAAATGCACTGGATATGCACTCTCCAAGCGGTCAGATTAAACTCTTTTTCGAGGCTTTTCCTCAAAAAGGAATTCTTTTCAGCATCAATTTTAAAGGACGAAATATTTTGGAGCCATCACGGCTTGGATTAATGAATGTTCAGAACAAACCTTTCTTGTCGCAGCCGGAGATCGAAAAGATCATTGGTCGTTCCTACCGGGAACAACAGGCTGGTGAGAACGACGGTGCAACAAGTTACAACGAGCTGGCAATTTATTTGAGAAGCAAGGAGGTACCGGATAAACGCATGAAATTATTGGTACGATTATATGGAAGCAATATTGTGGCTTTCCGATATGAAGTGCTTTCCGGGTTATCGGAATACATTGATATTAACGGAGAGTTGACCGAATTTATCCTTCCGAAAGGAAAACAGAGTAACTTCTTTAGTGGCAAAGACGGCAACAATCCGGTTCAACCCGATACCCACATCGATTTCCCGGTCTGGTTTAGTTCTCGAAATACCTGGGCACGTATTAGCAACAGCGAAGAAACGCCTACTTCTTCGTTGCGGAAAACCGGTGATTTTACTCTGGATATTATCAGTGAAACCGGTACGGTAATTGACTATTTCCCATTTCCTTTCCCATGGCGGGAAATCACCATTGCCGATTCGAAGGAAAAAGTAAGTAATACGGTCGTTCCAGCATCGCTAAAATAGCCAGCCGTCGTTAACTATCTGGCAGTCCGGTTGTATCTGTTTAAAAACGTAATCCATTTTACTAATCGATTATTGCGGCAGTAACATGAATTGGAACCGGACAACCATAAAATTGCCAGATGGACATACGCAGGAAGCCGTGACCCCACTCATTGTTTCTGCCAGTCGCCGGACCGATATTCCGGCCAGCTATAGCCAGTGGTTTAAAAAACGGTTTCAAGAAGGCTATGTCAGTTGGAAGAATCCATACAATCAAAAAATCAGTTACATTTCGTTTGAGAAGACTCGACTTTTTGTCTTTTGGAGTAAATATCCCGCACCTTTTTTTTCGACCCTCTCGTTCCTGGAAAAGCATCAGCAGAATTTCTATTTTCAGTTTACACTGAACAATTATGGAGATGAAGGCCTGGAGCCTGGCTTGCCATCGCTCATGAAGAGGGTGGAGACGTTTCGGAAATTATCCCGGTTGATTGGTCCGGAGAAAGTCATCTGGAGGTTCGACCCGTTGCTTGTCACCCGGGAGCTTCCACTGGAAAAGCTTATGCAAAGAGTTGAATTCCTCGCTGAGGAACTAAGTGGTTACACCTGTAAATTGGTATTCAGTTTTGCCGATATTTCGGTTTACCGGAAAGTCGAAAGGAATTTAAAAAACGCTCATATCGACTATCAGGAATTTAATCCTGGATTGATGCAAGAAGCTGCCGGAAGGTTACAGGCAATTGGGAAAAAATATAACCTGGAATTACGCTCCTGTTGTGAAGCCATTGACCTGAGTGAATATAATATATTGCCGAACAAATGCATCGATGACGATCTGATCAGGAAACTTTTTCCAAATGATTTGGAACTGATGAATTTTGTGGGTAGAAAAGAGACGCTTTTCACTGAAAATAATGCAGGCAGGAATTTGAAAATCAAAGATAAATCTCAACGACCGGATTGCGGTTGCATTGTCTCAAAGGATATCGGGGAGTACGATACCTGTTCATTGGGATGCACCTATTGCTATGCCAATCAGATCCCTGGAAAGACTCATCCCATAGGGCGGTAACGTCAGGGGACAAATAACGTATCGACCTGATCGATTATATATACTTTGGTTTCGTTTGCCGAAACCTTTACCTGGAACTTCCCGGAAAGGGAAAATGTGACCGTATCTCCGCGGGTCACATTAACAGTTTGCTGGTACAAAGCGGTCAGTCCGTTGATAACGGCAAAATTGTAATTGTGGTCAATCTTGCCACTTTGTAACATGCTCAGTTTCCAATAGGCATCGTTGGCATATGGCTCAAGTGAACCACGATATTCGGGATGATTCACAGCATCGCAGTTGACTGAGACAATGACCGGATGAATAGAATCGGTTGCGCCGTCAGGAGTCGCGTACGAAAGATTGACTTCGGTTTGGGCAAAATAAGTTGGTGTATCCTGTTTTTTACACGAGAAAAACAGAACAGACAGAGCAAACATCAATATAACCGGTAAATACAGTTTCCTTTTCATCTTCGCACGGTTTGCTACAAAGTTAAAAGGGATTGGGAAAAGTCAACGTCTCAGGTTAAAATAAATGCGAAAGCCACTTTTTATGAGATTATGGTCAACTGAATAGTGCTAACTTTTCCATTTACTTCAGTTCATTTCGCGGACAAAATTCTAACTTTAAAAACAATTATCTAAACTCACCTAATTCTATGGAGTCTCAACATGAAGTAATTGAAATCCGTAACCTGTACAAAAGTTTCCAAAGTGGATATGAGGAAAATGAAGTACTGAAAGGGATTAATCTGACCATTAAAAGTGGAAATATTATAGGCTATATTGGTCCTAATGGTGCCGGCAAATCGACGACGGTAAAAATACTATGTGGTTTGATTGACGATTTTGAAGGCGATGTCCGAGTGTTGGGAATGAATCTTCGTGAAGATGCCTTAGAAATCAAGAAACGAATTGGATATATCCCGGAGAATGCATCATTATATGATTCTCTCACACCTCTGGAATTTCTTTCATTTCTGGGTGAGATGCGCGGAATGAATTCGGGGAAAGTAACTGAGAGAGCCTTAAATCTGCTTCGGATTTTTGAAATGGAAAAGAATGCCAATCAACGAATTTCTACTTTCTCCAAAGGGATGCGCCAGAAGGTGCTGATTATTTCGGGTATGATACACAATCCGGATATCATTTTTCTGGATGAGCCGCTTTCGGGACTGGATGCCAATTCGGTAATCATGGTTAAAGAGGTTCTTACGCAAATGGCGCGCGATGGCAAAACCATTTTTTACAGTTCGCACCTGATGGATGTGGTGGAGAAAATATCTGACCGGATTATTCTTATCGACAAGGGCAATGTGATTGCCGACGGCACCTTTGAAACATTAAAGGGGCAGGACAACGATGAGTCGCTTGAAAAACTGTTTACCCGTCTGACTGGTTCCACCGGACTTTCCGATAGAGCTGAGGCATTCATTCAATCATTCGAAAAGTAGTTGATTATGATTCAATTTATTGTTTCCATTTTTCGGCCTTTCCGGAAATTGATTGAATGGACCGGTGTGGATTACAAACAATTTATCACCATATTAAAACTCAAGTTGCTGTTGGATAACAGGCGCAATACTGCATTTACGTCCAATCGCGGAGGCGACTCGAGAAATATGCTGATAATGCAAAGTGGTATGTTTGCCTTATTTGGCGCACTTCTTACGGGCTTGCTACATGTCATTCAGTCGGCATTTGTGTTCTATTTTGTCATTCATTCGATGGTGATGATTTTTACCGCCATGCTAATCATTTCCGAATTTTATGCTATTCTGTTTGCAACCTCCGATAATAGCCTGATTCATTCTCTCCCGGTGAACGGGCAGACTGTTAACCTCGCCCGAAATGCACACATTTTTGTTTACCTTTTTTTGTTAGGCTTCAGCCTTTCATTTGTCCCGATGATTATGGGTGCATTCAGGTTTGGCATCGCAACGCTGTTAGTTTTCATCATTACACTGGCATTAAATGCGGCCTTCACACTGTTCCTGACAAATATTATGTATCTGGGAATTATGAAAATGGCATCCGGTGAAAAACTGAAAAACCTGATGATGTATTTTCAGGTGGCCATTGCCGTTTTTTTCATGGCTTTTTACCAGTACGGCATCCGACTCATCGATAATACCGATGTTTTCAACATGTTTTTATCGATACACTGGTATACTTTTCTGCTGCCTCAATCGTGGTTTGCCGGTACGATCGACGCCATCGGGACGTTCAACTGGGATCTGAATCATCTTATTTTTATGGCGTTGACCATTGGAATGCCTTTGGGAGCGGCAATCATTACCGGCAAATATCTTACACCGGTCTTTAATCAGAAACTGGCTGATTTGGAGCAAAGTGATCGAAGTTCTGCTGTTCGTAAGACCCGAAAAGTTAGTGGGAAGTGGAGCCGCTTTGCTGCTAAAATTTTCACTCGAAAAAATGAAGAACGGGCTTCTTTTACAGTCATGTGGAAAATGCTTGGAAGAGAGCGGCAATTCAAGTTGATGTTACTGCCGTCCATTGGGTATATTCTGGTACTTCTCCCGCTGATGTTTCAAGGAACGAATTTACAAAACGTTACTTCCGGAAAACTATTTATTGCATTGCTGTATTTTCCGATACTTATCGCAGCAACATTTTCTTCGGCTGTTATGGTGGGAGACCAAAAAATGAGTGGTTGGATTTTTCGTTCCAGCCCGATGGATTCACCCGCTGATTTGTTTAAAGGAACCATCAAAGCCGGATTTGCCCGTTTCCTTCTGCCGGTTTATCTCATTTTAGCCGGTGTGGTTCTTTTCTTTTGGGGACCTGCCAGAATCACTGATATCGTGATTGCCTTTCTGGCCAATTACTTAATGACGATGATTTTATATTTCTACCAAACTCCTCGGTTTCCGTTTACTCTTGAAAAATCGGCAGTGCAGGGAGGTTCCAATGGATTACGTATGGTTGTCTCCATGTTTGTGGTCATTCTAATCGCGATGTTTCACTATGGCACATTGAGTTTCGGCACATGGATAAGTTTGTTGCTGATACCGATATATATTGCGGTGATCTTGTATGTGGACCGAAAATGGGTCTACAGTCAGATTACCTGGAAACAGATAGACGAAAATAACCGGTACTAAAAAAGCGTTGTGAACAGAATAACATCAGGTTCACAACGCTTTTTTCAGTCATCATCAAGTAGATTATACTTCTTCGAACCGGAGCATCTTTTCCAGGTAGCGATTATCGTCCTCGTCGCAAATAAGTGGGACGAGTTCCGATAAATCATTACACCAGTTTTTAAGTCTCTCCAGTTTGACATTTAACCGCAACAGTGATTTCGGGAAAACTCCTTGTTCGGTGAGCATGTCAGCCTGAAGTTTTTTCAGTTCTTTTAGCTCTTGATACAAGTTCTCGATAATTTCAAGATGATAACCAAAGGGCTCTAGTGGTTTCCGCCAAACCGGATGTTCGAGCAATGCTTCGTAAAATAGGGCAACAAAGTTTTGCCATCGATCAATCCTTTCAGGAATAAGTAGTCCTAAGCGTAAGGCCTGCCAATTGGCCAAATCGCGGCGGTAAACATACTTGGCAATTCTGCGGACCCGCCGAAAATGTAAGTCGGCGATCTCTTTTAATTCCAGATAGGTACGAATGATTACATCCTTGCTTTTGGATTCACTTCTGTGCTGAATCAACAGCTTATCCACTTCCTCGCATAAGGCCATTCCTTTTTGAAGGTAGTCTTCGTCATAACCAAACGGCGCAAGTCGGTTTCGAATGCATGTGACTTCCATTGCATTTTTGATGATCTTCCGGTACCCGTCCAAAATGCCTTCGTAACGAACATCAATTTGTTTGTAAATCATAACCTGTCTCCCTGTTGTAATTGATAATTTACAAAAATTCAGCGCGAAAGCCAAGTTTGAGAATGTGTTGAAAGAAGTTGTTACAGGATAAGAAGATGGCAAAAGGCCAAAATAAAAGGGAAACAAGTTTACTTGTTTCCCTTTTGGTGGGCCCAGCTGGGCTTGAACCAGCGACCTAATGATTATGAGTCATCCGCTCTAACCAACTGAGCTATGGGCCCGGAAATTCACTCAGAATTTCGGAATGCAATTTTAAGGATTTGTCCCGTATTTCACAAGCATTTTGTTTGTTTTTAGATTAACGCGATGGCTTTCGTTAAAAGGCTTGTGACATTCTGTACATTCTGATTAAATACCTTCATAATCTCTTCCCATGATACGGGTGCTTCGTCTGTTTTCCAGCTGTCGTAATCGGTTGCCATTGCTACGGTTGCATAGGGAATACCCAATTCATTGGCCAAGATGGCTTCCGGTGCGGTTGACATGTTGATGATATCTGCTCCCCACATCTGAAACATTCTGGATTCGGCACGTGTCGAAAAACGGGGACCTTCAATGGTGATAACTGTTCCTCCGTCGTGCGCTTTGATACCCAGCTTGTCAGCGCTTTGCAGTAAACGGGCACGTATGCTTTCGTTGAATGGGTCGGCCATTGGCGTGTGTTTCATTTTGCCAGGCTTGAACTTCTCGAAAAAGGTGACCGGTCTCCTTCGGGTAAAGTCAATAAACTGATCCGGAACAATTAATTCTCCCCTTTTGATTTCTTCTCTCAGGCTACCACATGCTGTTGTAGACAAAATGTGCGTACATCCAAGCTCTTTAATGGCCCAGATGTTGGCCCTGTTGTTTACCTGGGTGGGAGGGATGGTATGTTCGCGCCCGTGCCGCGACAGGATAACCACATCTACTCCGTGTATCTTTCCTGTAAGGAAATCGGAGCTGGGTTCACCGTAAGGAGTTTCCACATCAATTCGTTCTGAATCTTCGAGAATTTCAGGATTTTCCAGTCCCGAACCACCAATAATGGCAATGTACTTCATCTGTTTATTTCAGTTTTGCTTATTTCTGTTTTATAAAGTTATTCAAGAGAAAGGAGAATTCCACAAGCCTGCTCTATCGATTTTCCATACGACAGAATTCCTTCTCTATGACCACCCATGATGAGTATTCCCTCTTCCCGGTTTCCCCGAAGGGAAAGAAGACGAGAGATCGCCATCGCCATTTCGGGGGTTCCGTAAGCTGTCTCTTCATTTGTAGTCGGCAAAATATCTTTCCATTTTTCCCACAGCTTCAGATTATGGACATGAACCACAGCATTTATTCCCGGCAAGGTTTGATAAACAATGGCGTGCGACAACGATTCACTGGAAGCCTTTACCATACCGGTACACCATACCTCGTTTGTTTCTATCTGAAAAGAATCGACCCGGGCGTAATGTTCGGGACCAGTTTTCTCTAATTGGCCCGTAGCCGAACCGGTAACGATGAATTGATGGCGATTGTTCAGACGTACTGAGAGATTGCCAAAGCCAATCCCGTCGGGATACGCACCTATAAACTTTTGTTCGTAGAGCTTGGTACGCCACTGATCTAGCGTTTCGATGAGTTCCCCGGGGACAGAAACCGGTTCTTCGTTCCAGTGGCAGTTGAATTTGATATAGCCTTCCTCCTGTAACATTCAGCAACTATTTCTGAAATAAAGAAGATATGCTTTCACGATTGGCTTCGCAAATACCCCTTTCGGTGACAAGACCGGTTACCAATCGTGCCGGCGTAACATCGAATCCGTAGTTTGCTACCGGGCTGCCTTCCGGCATGATGCGGACGGTGTGAATTTTTCCTTCCGGTGAAATGCCTTCCATCTGATTAACTTCAGAAGCATCCCTTTGTTCGATGGGAATCTCATTAATGCCGTCGCTCAGGTTAAAATCGAATGTACTGGAAGGTAGCGCTACGTAAAAAGGAACTTGATTATCTTCTGCGGCAAGGGCTTTCAGGTAAGTTCCTATTTTATTGGCGACATCGCCGGTGGCGGTGGTGCGATCGCTGCCTACTATGCAAATATCGACCATGCCGTGTTGCATAAGATGGCCACCTGTATTATCAGGAATGACTGTGTGCGGAACTCCTGCCTGTCTCAGTTCCCATGCGGTTAATCTCGCCCCCTGATTTCGCGGACGGGTTTCGTCGACCCAAACATGTATTGGAATACCTTTGAGGAAGGCTTTATAAATAGGAGCAGTTGCCGTTCCCCAATCGATGCAGGCCAGCCAGCCGGCATTACAGTGTGTGAGGATGTTGACTGGTTCACCGTTTTTCTTTTTGCTGATAGCTTCAATGAGTTCACAGCCATATTCTCCAATTTGTTCCGACCACGAAATCTCACGGTTTTTCATTTCGGTGGCCATTTTCAGCGCCAATTCAATTACTGATTCTTTATCAGTGTAATTACGTAAAGCGTCCACCATTTCGTCGATCAAAATAGCCAGATTAACTGCTGTAGGCCGTGCTGTTTTTAGGTAATCAGCTTTTTCCTGTATGTATTCCTGAAGTGGAATGGTTTCATGGTAATTTATCAGGGCAAGATACATGCCGAATGCTCCGGTTACTCCGATGAGCGGGGCTCCTCGAACGGTCATGTTGCGGATCGCTTCGAAGGCATCGGTTTCGGTTTTTAGTTGTACCGTTTCGAAAACAAAGGGCAAACGACGCTGATCGATGACTTCAATTACTGACGAATCGTTTTCGTTTACCCAAATGGTATGATAATGAAGACCGTTAACTTTCACTGGTGCTGGTTTTATTCGTGTTCAGAGAAAAAATTATCCGGATAAAAGTAGCAAGGCTTTGTGAAAGCACCACGGAACTTCGTCATATTCCTGAAAAAGGGATTCAATGAAAGCAAAAAAACGCTCCGCGAGAGCCTCGGAGCGTTTTAGCGGGTTAATTGATCTTATGAGTTCATTGAGCTGGTTCCGGTTCCGGAATACCTTCGGTTTCGTTCAAAACTGCCTGGTAAAGTGAGGCAAATGATGCATTGATCCACATGGCTGCAGGAATTACTCCGACAAATAGCATGATTAATCCGGCAATCACGATGAAGAATGAGACAATACCCATCCAGAAAATTCTCCAACCATGTCCGCGTGTCATCCGCCAACTTTCTTCTACCGCCGAAATCGGATCGAGGTGTTTGTCCATCACCAGGTACGATACGAAAACCAGCCGGCAGGCAAAGATGATTCCAGGAATGAGAATCGCAACAAATCCCAGGCCGATAATGGCAACTGTTAATAGATTAGCCAGAATGATGTTCAGGTAATTTTTAAATCCAATAAGAATAGTTTCTACTTCGATTTTTTCACCCCTAACTGCCTGTATGAACATCAAATCGGCTGCGAATTTAATGATGGGAATAAAGAGGAAATAGTAGGCCAGCCCAAAAATGCTGCTGAGAAAAATGGCCCATCCCAGGTTCCCGTCGTGTTGCATTATTTTTAGCGGAGATTCTAAGATGGCCACGACCATCACCACCAGGAACAAGTGGAGAAAATAGGTTTTCATGACCTCCCACCCGAAGCCGAAGCTTTTTCCGGAGGTGGGTTTAAGTTGTCTGTAATCGCTGACTTTCATGGCGTATATTTTTTTCGTTTGTTTGACAGATATTTTAATGTAAAGCTATGTATCCCTTTGTTTACGGGCTAGCTACCAAAGTAGTGTTTTGCCCTATTCATTACTTTAATGTACATTTTCCAACCAAGATGGAGACCACCTGTGGTGAAGAATGATGTTGTACCTCGTTTGTTTGTTTTTGTTGAGGTGCTGCAACGAGAACTGTTAACGCGATAGCCAGAAAAATATAAACCAGGTGATTCATGACCCAATTTTTTCCTTCGGTTAATATTCTGTTTACCTGATTTTCCGATTTTGTATTTGTTGTTGTTTTCATGGCCCAATCGTTTTTGATTGAATTTCTAAACCAAAAGTACGATGGGTATGCGCCGGATTTTAGCGACGGAAGTAGTGTTCATATTTTTTCCTACTTTGGTAGGGACCAACACTACTTTAGTTGATTTCGCTTTTAAAGCGGGATAAAATAAAAAAGCGTATTTTTATGTTATGCTAATTTATCTGCTTCTCATCATATTTGCTTTTAGCTCTGCACTGACAGCCGGCGGCGTGATGTTATCACAGCGGTTGAGAAACCGTTATGAGGCAGGTTTTCTTACTTCGGTACAGTATTTTCAGATATTTACCTATGCCTTTGGTTTTTACGGCCTTTGGGGAAGTGTGTTGTTGAATGCCTTTATTTCGTCGTTTGTTCAAACCGACCTGACTGAACGTATTACCGGTATTATGACGTTCATCGGAATTCCATTTCTCATTGCCTCCTGGTATATGTTGGTGCGTGCTGCCATCGAGATGTCGGGACGCACAACACGTAAATCATTTCTGATCTTTTTCCTGCTTTTTAATGTGATTGGACTAGCCCTTTTAGGTCTTGGGATTTATCAATTTCCCAACATTGAAGTCCGGACACTACTTAAGTATTACTATATTTCCTTCAATTCCCTCTTCTTTTTGCTGGCAGCCATCCTTATTTTAATGGATGGGAAGAAACAGAATCTGAATTTTTCGGACCGAATGTGGCTGGCTGTTGGATTTGTAATCGCCGCTGTCATCCAGGGAGTATTCCTCGAATTTTACCGGAAGAATCATTACATAGGGGCGGCCTTTGTGCTGTTTTACTTTCTTGGGAATGTTTTCTTACCCATCTTTCTTACCTATTTTGCCGATCTTTCGATGATGGAGGCAGAAAGCGGAAGTGGAAACATGTCGTTTAAAACCTTCTGCCGGAAATACGAAATTTCACCGCGCGAGGCGGAAATTGTACTGGAAATATGCAAAGGGCTGACCAACCAGGATATTGCCGATAAACTGTTTATCAGTCTGCAAACCGTAAAGGATCATACCCATCGCATCTATCTGAAAACTTTCGTGAAAAACCGTACGCAACTGGCCAATCTCATTAAAGAAAAGACCGACCTGTAACCTATGACTGGTTAACTTCAATGCTTTTCGGAATACAATACTTCATTTACCAACTCTTTTTCTTCGAGGAATGCCCGGATATTTTCCATGGTGGTACCGGCAATGTTGAGCATGGCTTCGCGGGTAAAGAACGCCTGGTGTGAAGTGATGATGACGTTGTTGAACGTTAACAGCCGGGCCAGGGTGTCATCGAAAAGTACTCTATCGGAAAGGTCTTCAAAGAAAAATTCACTCTCCTCTTCGTACACATCGAGTCCGGCCGAACCAATCTGTCCCGATTTCAATCCGTCAATTAAATCAGACGTTTTGATCAACTTTCCCCGTCCGGTGTTGATGACCATTACACCCGGTTTCATCATATCGATGGCGTCTTTGTCAATCAACCATTTCGTTTCACGGGTCAGCGGACAGTTCAGCGAAATGATGTCTGAGGTTTGCATCAGGGAATCAAGGTCGGTGTAATGGAATCCGACCTCTTCGGCATATTGCTTATCAGGATATGGATCGTAAGCCAGAACCTCCATGTCGAATCCACGAAGGATTTTTACCAGCGCTTTCCCTATTTTTCCGGTTCCGATAACGCCGGCTGTTTTTCCCTGCATGGTAAATCCCATCAGTCCGTTGAGGGTGAAGTTGGAATCGCGGGTGCGGAAATAGGCCCGGTGGATTTTCCGGTTCAGGGTCATCATCAGCGCTACCGTGTGCTCAGCAATGGCATTGGGTGAATAGGCCGGAACGCGCACGATTTGAATTTTGCCTTTGGCGTATTTCAAATCGACATTGTTGAATCCTGAACAGCGGAGTGCAATCAACTTTACTCCGAACCCTGTTAACTGGTCAATCACCTCTTTCGAAATGATATCGTTCACAAATACGACCACTACATCGGCATCTTTTGCCAGAATGCAGTTGTCGGGCGTAATGTGGTACTGAAAGTATTTTATTTTGTAACCGTACTCGCTATTCAACTGATCGAATACTTCCCGGTCATAGGGTTTCGTATCAAAAAGGGCGATTCTCGGCTGCGTTTTCTCTTCGGTCATGGTCGGTTTTTTGAGTATGCAATTCGTAAGGAAAACAGTTCCGTGCATCAAAGGTTCGCATTGCTTTTGCAACCACCCCGTAAAATTCAACCCGCTTCGGGGTTTTATTTTTTTCTCCTCCGACTCTTGAGGGACAGATCGGGAATCTGTTTGGCCCCAAAACAAACGGGATGAGCCAATCGGGAATCTGTCTGGCTCCAAAACAAACATGATGGGCCGATCGGGAATCGGTTTAGCTCCAAAACAATTGGGATGGACCGATCGGGAATCTGTTTGGCCCCAAAACAAACGGGATGGGCCGATCGGAAATCTGTTTTGGCTCCAAAACAAACGGGATGAGCCAATCGGGAATCGGTTTAGCTCCAAAACAAACGGGATGAACGAATCCGTGTTCCGTTTTTGTTTCCAGATCCCTTGTTGAATATTTCCCGAATCAGTTTTTGTTAAAATTGTTCGACCATTTTGTCTGCAAAAACAAAGGCTGCTTCAGGAAAGAAGCAGCCTCGCTGTATTTTGAAATAATATCTCGTATTAATAGGTATCAGAAATGGTCTGAATTTTCAGCTTATCGGCCAAATCCGGAACACTCTTTCCATTAGTGTAACATTCAATCGTCACCTTTTCGTTGGGTAACAAATCGAAATAGTTATCGGTAAAGAAGAGATCGGCATCGGTGTCGGCGCTTAAATAAACGTTTTTGGCCAATTTATCCGATGAAAGGGTGATGCTGTAGCCATTGGGCAGTTCAAAGAGTTCTGCTTTCACTTTTACTTTCGGCAGTGGTAAATCCTTAATCGGGTGGAAATAGAAATTATTGGATGAAATAACTTTTCCGTTTTCCGACAACTCGCAAACCAGCACCGAATGATGTGTGTCAATAGGTTTCAGGACATTGTCTTTCCGGATGTCGACATATGATTCGGAACTGTCGGGTTTGATAGACGCTTCCACATCTTTCTGCCAAAGTACTTCCCCGCCAAAATCGACAATGCGAAGATGGATCTGGCCGGTAAATTCCTTCAATCGGTCGCTTACCACATAAACCTTGATGAATTTATCGGTATTGACCGGCGAAATGAGTACCGGTGCAAAGGCTTTTTTAGCGTAATACTGCAATGCTTTCCAACGTTGGTAATAGTCGGTACTCGACCAGGAGGCAACCGGCCAGCAATCGTTGATTTGCCAATAGAGCGAGCCCATCACAAAGGGCATTGCCCGGCGATGACCTTCCATGGCCACTTTTACACCTTCGGCCTGCAAAACCTGCCCTACATACAGGAACGATTCAAAATCTTTTGGCGTTTTGTAGTGACGATTCATGTATTCCACAATCGTGCCATTGCCAATGGATGATCGCTGGTGCGACTTCATGACATCGGAGTAGATGTTGAAATCTTTTGGCTCGGCATACTGTTTCACGGTTTTCAGTTCCGGGAAACTCTGGAAGCCGTATTCGCTCATGAACGGAGCCAGGTGAGTAGCATAATTGCTGAAAGGCTCTTTGCCCCACCAAACACCCCAGTAATGATCATCACCGCTAACCAAATCGGGGACAATACCAGTACCTGATGATGGACTTGAACTCCAGTAGGAACGAGACGGATCGTATTCCTTGACAACCGATGGTAAAATATCGTGGAAAATGGTGGTGTACGATTTCCAGATGGAATCGGCATTCGCTTTGCTTTTTGCTTCTTCCTTTTGTTCCCAGCCCCAACTCTTCCATGCAACCAAACACTCATTATTTCCGCACCACAACGCTATTGACGGGTGGTTTCTCAACCGTTTGACGTTATCGATGGCTTCCTGTTTCACATTGTCCAGGAAAGCTTTATCACCCGGGAACATGGCGCAGGCAAACATGAAATCCTGCCAAACCAAAATTCCGGCTTCGTCACACAGGTTGTAGAAAATATTATTTTCATAGATTCCACCACCCCAAACGCGCAGCATATTGAAGTTCGACTCTTTTGCAGTTTCAACTACTTTACGGTAATTTTCATCGGTTACCCTCGAGGGGAAAATGTCGTTGGGAATATAATTGGCACCCTTCATAAAAACCGGAACACCATTCAGTTCGAAATAGAAACTCTTTCCCTTGTCATTTTTTTTCTGGACCAGTTTGAGTGTTCGGATACCAATACGCACCGAGCGTGTGGCTGTGGTTACGTCATTTTTCACCTCTCCGTTGATGGTGTACAGGTTTTGAGCGCCCAGACCATTGGTCCACCAAAGTTTCGGATTTTGAATGGAGAATTTGACCGGGTAGGTTTGGGTTCCCTTTTGCAGATTCACATTGGCTGTCGCCAAAACCTGTCCGTCGTTGCTAACAGTCAACTGAGCGGGACCGTCTTTTTCTGCTTCGATTTCGAAAACGGCAGTCAGGTCCGCATGTTCTTTGGAAACACTGTCCTGGACCAGGTGCAGATCAACAATGCGGTCGGAGTCCCAGGCTTTCAGGTACACCGGACGCCAAACGCCGCTCGATACCAATCGCGGTCCCCAATCCCATCCAAAATCGTAACCGGCTTTCCGGGTGTAAACCGAGACTTTTTTATCGCCCGGTACTTTTCCCAGTTCAGCCAAGTCGTTATCCGAAACGGGAATGACATACCCGTTAGCGTTATATTTTTTGATTCCTTCTTCGATAGGCGACTTGAAGACAATACGTAAATCGTTTTTACCCTTTTTGACTGCGTCTTTCACGTCGACCTGCCACTCCCGAAACATGTTATCGGCCGAAAGAACCTGTTCGTCGTTTACAAATACATCGGCGTATGTGTCAAGTCCCTTAAAATCCAGGGCTATGCGATCGTGACGCATCATGGCAGGAGTTACCTGAAACGTGGTCTTATATTCCCAGTTTACTTTGTCAATCCACTGAACATCATGTTCGTTTAGCCGGTAAAACGGATCTTCTATTTTACCGTTTTTCATCAGGTCAGTATGAACGCAACCCGGTACTTGTGCCGGCAACCAGTCATTTTTATCTGCTTGGCTGAATTGCCAGCCGTCTTTCAGTTCCACTTTAATGGCTTGATGTGATGCACCCCCACTGCAACCCATCAGAGCGATAAGTCCCATCAATGCAAATGCTTTTAGTTTGTTCATATACTTTCGTTTGGTATTTGGTTCTTTATTCTGGTTTGTAGCTGGTTTTCTCGGTCTGAATTCAGCTGTTCTTTTCCAACAACGAAAGCAACAGTTAATTATTATGTATAGCATTCAGATCGAAAAAAACATGCCGCTCCAAGATATAAATTATGTTTCAACATAGCAGCCCGGAAACCTGTTTTAGTCTTTCTGAATAACGGATTTCATACCTTTGGTAATTCCCAGGGCAGACGATACGATGGCGTTAAATAACGGTTTGCTTCCTCGTTGCCGGCAAACATATGTTTGGTCTGATCCCAGTATAGTCTTTGACCAGTTTTGTATGCAATGTTTCCAAGGTGACAGGTTCGGGCTACTCCGGCAGCTGTTTCCACCGGACAATTGGTTTTCGCCCGCGATTTAACCGATTCAATAAAGTTGAGCATATGGTTATTTAACCCTTGGCCATCACCATGAATTAACTCCACCCGTTCCATCTTGTCCTGGTTGTTTTCTTGCTCGGGAATCACTTCCCAACCATTACGGTCGACGACCAGTGTTCCGTTGTTCCCAACGAATCCAACTCCGTGGGAACGCCCGTAATATCCACCATCGATTCCTATGCCATGATCCCACAGCAAGGTAAAATCATCGAACTCAAATAAGGCCTGAAGGGTGTCGGGTGTTTCGCAGGCATCGTTGGGATAGGCAAATTTTCCACCCATGGCCATGACTGATTTGGGTGCGTATTGTTGCATTCCAAATAAAGCATAATCAATAATGTGAACGCCCCAGTCGGTCATCATGCCACCGGCATAGTCCCAAAACCACCGGAATGTAAAATGAAAACGATTGCGGTTGAATGGTCTTTTTGTGGCGGGACCGAGCCAAAAGTCATAATCGACGCCGGCGGGTACAGGTTCATCAGCGATAAGCGGCACCGATTTCATCCAGCCCTGGTACGACCAGGTGCGTACGGTCCGGATTTTCCCCAGTTTTCCTGAATGAACAAATTTGACGGCATCTTGCCAATGCTTGTCACTACGTTGCCATTGCCCGATTTGAACCACACGATCATAACGGGTGGTTGCTTTTTCCATCAAATCGCATTCGTGGATGGTATTGGCCAACGGCTTTTCGCAATAAATATCGAATCCCTGCTGGGCGGCGTAAATGAACGGTAGGGTATGCCAGTGATCGGGTGTGCCGATAATAATGACATCAATTCCTTTTTGTTCCAGTAGTTTTCGGAAATCGTGAAATCCTTTCGGCTTTTTGCCTTGAATTTTTTCCACATCGGCTATTCGCCGGTTGAGAACATTTTCATCGACATCGCACAGCGCAGCGCATTCAGTGTCAGGCTGACGAAGAAATGCTTGTAGATCGGCAAATCCCATCCCGTTACAGCCAATCAGTGCAGCAACCAGTTTTTCATTGACCGAGCGGTTTGGGCCCTTGGCCAATGAACTTACCGGGAAGGATGAGGCAATGAGTGCACCCGTCGATAGAGTGGCGGAGCGTTGAATAAAATTTCTTCTTTTCATGGTTTAGATAGTTGGTTAATCGTTTTTCATAACGGAGTCGAAGGATTGTCCGCTTGGCGAAAAGTCTATCTGCCTGGTGAATTTGCACGATTCAATGGCGCCCATTTCACGATCCATTCCGCTGTCTTCCCATTCAACCGATAATGGTCCGGTATATTCTATATCATTTAATGCACGGATGATGCGCTCAAAATCGATGCGACCCCGCCCAACGCTGCGGAAATTCCAGAATCGCCTGTTATCGCCGAAAGGCAGGTGGCCACCAAACACACCGGAAGTTCCCGGAACGTCGTTCCATGTAACATCTTTCATGTGTACATGGAAGATGCGATCATTGAATTCGTAAATGAATTTGACGTAATCGACTCCCTGATAACCCAAATGGCTCGGGTCGTAATTGAATCCAAAGGCGGGATGATAATCGACTGCTACCAAAGCCCGTTTTGCCGTTTCAATGTCGAAGGCAATTTCGGTGGGATGCACTTCCAGAGCATATTTTACGCCGAGTTTCTCATACTCATCCAGAATGGGTTTCCATCGTTGGGCAAAGTCTTCATATCCCTGTTCGATCATTTCATCCGGAACGGCGGGGAAAGAGTAGAGCAAATGCCAGATAGAACTGCCGGTGAATCCGACGACCGTGTCTATTCCCAACCGTTTGGCTGCTCTCCCGGTTTGAATGATTTCTTCGGCTGCCCGCTGACGGATGCCTTCCGGGTTTCCATCACCCCAAACGTGTCCAGGTAAAATGGCTTTGTGCCGTTGGTCGGGAATATCGCATACAGCCTGCCCGACCAGATGCGTAGAGATGGTGAATAGTTTTAATTGATGTTTTTTCAATAGTTTCAATCTGGCATCGCAGTATGCCTGGTCGGCTTTGTCTATTTCCATATGGTCGCCCCAGCAACCGAGTTCAACACCATCGTAGCCAAAGGCTTTGGCTTTTGTTAATATCGTTTCGAAAGGCAAGTCGGCCCACTGTCCGGTAAAAAGTGTAACAGGTCGTTTCATTTCAATGGTTTGGTTAGTTATGTGTTTGATTATTCAGGAAATTTCACCCATTTGGTTTCTTCATCGTATCCGGCTTGCACAATGGTTTCGATAAATTGCATGCCTCGAATTCCGTCGTGGATATCCGGAAAGTCGAGCCAATCCGTTTCCGGTTCGGTTCCTTCGAGTCGGGCTCCGATGGTGAGGGCCACATTTCGGTAAATGTTGGCGAATGCTTCCAGATAGCCTTCGGGATGTCCTCCCGGAGTGCGCGTACTACTGGCAGCAATCTTACTCATATAGCCAAGACCGGTTCTAACGATTTCCATCGGAAAATCAGGCCATTTCAAAATCAGGGTATTGGGTTCCTGTTGCGCCCATTCCAATCCGCCTTTTTCGCCATACACCCTAATTTTTAGCGCATTTTCTTCCCCGCTGGCAATTTGCGATGCCGTCAAAACGCCGCTGGCGCCATTGTTAAATCGAAGCAAAGCGGCTCCGTCATCATCCAGTTGGCGACCTTCCACGAAAGTATCGAGCTCGGCACATATTTGTGTGGTTTTCAATCCTGAGATGTATTCAGCCAACTGGAGAGCATGTGTTCCTATATCGCCCATGCATCCTGCTTTCCCGGAGCGTTTGGGATCGACCCGCCACGAAGCCTGGATGTTGCCTGAATTTTCTACTTTCTCAGACAGCCATCCCTGCGGATATTCCACATAAATTTTCCGGATTTTGCCAAAATCGCCATCAGCCACTCTTTTGCGGGCTTCTTTTACTGCCGGGTAACCCGAATAGGTATGGGTAAGCCCTAGAATCAACCCTGTTTCCTCCACCTTTTGCTGTAGTAAAATGGCTTCTTCCAGATTGTAAGTTATGGGCTTGTCAAGTACCACATGAAAGCCATGCTCCAGAGCCATCATGGCCGGTTCGAAATGAAGATGGTTGGGGGTTACGATGGAAACCAGATCCATGCGTTCATCTTCCGGTAAGCGGGATTCTTCATTGAACATTTCCTGGTAGGAATCGTAAATCCGCTTATCAGGAAGAAAGAGGGAACGACCCGAGCACCGCGAAATCTCGGGCCTGGAACTGAAGCAACCGCAGACCAGTTCAATTTGTCCGTCCATTTGGGCAGCAATGCGATGGATGGCTCCGATAAAGGCGCCTTCACCTCCACCCACCATGCCCATGCGAAGTTTTCTTTTCATTAGTCAGGTTTAAATAGTTTGATTGTTAGGCTGGTGGGATTAAATATACAAAACTAACGGTTAGATCGGTGGCTTCTGATGATGTAAAAAAAAAGAAGAGCCTGATATCAGACTCTTCTTTACTGTTATGTTTTAGCGAAAATTATTTAGCCTCCGAATCATCTTTTTGCGGCTGCTGGCCTACTGGATCGGCATCTCGTTTTTCAGCCGGCAGTTTTTTCAGCTTGAAGAAGTCCTGATAAAATTTCCAGCCGATGGCTACCACTTTGTCATTATCCAGAACAATGGGAGTCAATTCGGCCTGGTTGATGATACCGTCGGCATAAACCTGGTCGGTATAGTACCACAAAACCTCGACAATATCGTCAGGATTTACCTGAAACATTTCATAGTGATAAGGATTCACCTGTAGCTTTCCGAACTCATCAGGCTTAGTTTCCACACCTCCCATGATGCTGATAACTTCAGATTTTGACATCCCCGGTTCGATTTGCAACATGTTGTTTTTGTTGGTCGTACGGATTTTTCCAGGCGATACGCAGGATGTTATAACTAACACAAATCCGGCAAGGCTAAATAGCAATAACTTTTTCATTGCAGTGGGTTCAGGTTGAAAATCAATTATTACCGAAAATATAAAAAAACGCTGGAACCAAGGCTATCCGGTTGAAAAAATTATGTTCCGGGTTTGCACAAGTACAATTGATAGCTTAGCCCCGTTAAAAACATCTAACGAGGATAGATTATCTCAAGATTGGGATTCCGTTCCCGGAACAGGGACATCGGCCTGAATACCTGTGTCTCCCATTATGTAAGTCTTGGGTCCAAGCCACAAATCGGAATTCATCATTTCGTCCCAGGATATCTCTTTTCCGGTGTAAGCCGAAATACGACCCATGATTCCCGTTAGTGTCGAAATGGCCGTATCCTCGGCTTCATTGATGGGGATATCCTGCCGGATACAAGTCACCAGATCGACATGTTCCTGATCGTACGGATTTTTTTGCAGCTCCGGCAAAACTTCACCGGATTCGTTACGGGTGGTATAAACTACACTTCCGTCTGGCGCCCAGATGGAGCCCTGCGCATCCGTATAGCCTTTGGTTCCCATCAGGAATTCCGAAACATTATTGGCACAGCCGTTTATCTGGCGGCACATGGAATGCATATGCATGCCATTGTCATATACAAAATCTACCGAGAAATTGTCGTATTGGTCACCGGTCACCCTTCGTTGGCGTGAGCCAAAACCCACCGCTTTTACCGGATGAGAGCCGGTGAACCAGTTTATTACATCGAGGTTGTGAACGTGTTGTTCAACGATGTGATCACCAGACAACCATGCCCAGTTGACCCAATCGCGTATCATGGCTTCCATTTCAGTCCAATCAGCTTGCGGTTTGCGAAACCATAACTGGGATTGATTCCAGTAAGCGTTGGCAGCCACGATATCTCCGATGTCACCGTTCATTACCCGTTTGTATATCTCGATATACGGACGCTGGTGATGACGCTGTGTTCCGGTCACAATTTTCAATCCCAGTGACTCCGCTTTTCTGGCGGAAGCCATAATGGAGCGTGCACCGACCGGATCAACAGCGACTGGTTTCTCCATAAAAACATGCTTACGCGCCTGGACGGCAGCAGCAAATTGTTCGGGACGAAATTTAGGCGGCGTAGCCAGAATAATGATATCGACACCCGAGTCAATTACTTTTTGGTAGGTATCAAAACCAAGAAAGCAGTTTTCATCCGCCACTTCGTTGCCTTTCTCTTCTTTGATTTTTTTTCGGCAAGCCTGTAACCTATCATCAAAAACATCGGCAAGAGCCGTGATGGAGAGATTTGGCCCGGCGGACAGATAGTTCAGAGCAGCTCCGGTTCCACGACCGCCGCAACCAATCAAACCGGCTTTCAGCGGACGACCATCCGGTGCCTGATCCAACAGCGGAGGGAGCTTAAGGTCTACTTTGGGTTTGCCTGATTTACTACAGGATGAAAGGGCGCTGATACCCATTGCACCAACAGTACTGATGGCAGCTGCGTTGGCCAGAAATCTTCGTCTGGAAAAATTACTCTCTGTCATTTTTATGGTTTTTAGTTAGGACTGGTTTGTTGTTCAGTTTTCTTATTAGTCTTATAAGGAACCGGCTTTCCGGTTGTTGGGTCGAATTCACAGATAACCCGGAATCCTACACTACGTACATCGGAGTACCACCAGATGCTTTTCGGCATTTGCGGATCGGTTTTCAGCCAGGCATCGGTGTGAGTAAAATCGCGACTTGCTGCTCGAACTTCGCCGGCGTCGCTTTTGAAAGAACCACCTCGGACCACGTGCTCAGTTCCCGACTCAGGACCTTTTGGGTCAGATACTTTTTGATTGTTGTATTGGCTGTAAATCGTTGGTGAATACCAGTCGGAACAAAATTCCGCCACATTTCCCAGCATGTTTTTTAGTCCGAAAGGATTGGGTGCCACACGGTCAGGCATTTGCGTCATCATCTGGGAGTTCCTTACATAGATGACGTATGTATTGATAACAGTTGTGTCGGGACCAAAAAGCTTGTTCCAGAATCCTTTTGTCTCATATTTTTTGGGACTTCCTGCAAAGAAATAGGGGGTTTGTGTGCCACCTCGCGCGGCATATTCCCATTCAGCTTCGGTGGGAAGGCGGTACTTTTTTCCGGTTACGGTGCTTAACCATTTGCAATACGTTTCTGCAGCATGAAAACTCATGGTGATGGCCGGACGTTTACTTAAGCCCCAGTTTTGATCGGGTTGTCCGTAAGGTGGTGTCGCTCCTGATATTCCATCTACCTGTCCGTTTTTACGCGCTCCTTCTGTATCAGTTGAACGGCCTTCTGCAGCTGTTTGCGAGTAGAAGGCCAGATATTCATCCCATGAAACCTCAATTTCGGCCATATAAAAGGAATTCACTTCAATGGTTACTGCGGGCCCTTCGTCTTCCTTCCGGAAGGGTTCATTGGCAGGACTTCCCATGGTAAATGTTCCACCGGGAATGGCTTTCATGTTGAACGAAACACTGGATTGCGGTATGTATTCAGTAAAGTCGATAAATGAGTCTACGGTTGCCGGTTCAGTGTATATTTCTTTTTCTTCGCTGGTTAATCCGAAAGCCAGATTTTGGTCATGAGTTGCCCGCGGGTCGTAATGCCCTACCTGCAGATGACAGTTAATACAGTGAAGTTCATCTTTGTTTTGAGTGTAATACAGGTGGGCGTTTTCTCCATCTTTTGATAGAGTCAACGGGAAAAGATTGTCGTGGCATTTTATGCAAGATGTTTTGTAGGTAAAATGTTGAGCGACCTCGACTGATCGTTTTCCTTCCCAGTTGAATTCCGAGGTGTCCTTCGTCATTTTGCCCCATATGTCTTTGGCGCCCAGCCGGATTTTCTCTCTGAGATATCCATCTCCATGTGGTGGGAGATGACACTCTGCACAATGCACTGTAATTCCGCTTTGATTGTCGTGGTGGGTTGATAATTTCCACGAACTGGTGGCATGTGGATGCACATGGCAGGCAGCGCAGAAGTTATCGGTTGAGGTGTATTCAACAGCACGGTTTCCCAAAATAAGCAAAATGGCACCGGCAATAATTCCTAAGGAGAAGACCAGCCAGGTACGGTGCCCCGGCTTTCTTACATTTGGCGTCATAAGGTAAGTTCGTCAGTCAGGTTATCAGTAAACCGCAAAACTGCGATTCTCTCAAAGATAGCCAAAAGAAATACTTGAGGAATGACGAAATAACCGGGAAATAAAATTTAGATAGAGTCTGAATATCAGCGTCCAAAACCGCTTTTCAACCCCATGATACATACCTGTGGAGGACGTGAAAAACCATGGGTGGAAATGTTCTCTTTCACCTTTTCAGCACGTCGCTCGAACTCTTTTCCCCGCTCATGACCGGCAAATTCACTGACCCGTTCATCAAGCATCCGAAAGAAACGCCACATGCGCTCACTTGAACTCAGTAACGGTTCTTTATCAAAAGCCAGAAATACTTTATCCACCACTAACGGTAAATCTTCTACCAGATTGATCACTTCTTCCTGCCTGTAGGTGTGCCGGTGGTAATGCCCCGATATCATGTCCATATCAGCTTTCAGATGGTGATAAGAAAGGTGAGCTTCCTGGGCCGGGGTTAAATTTTCACTGGTTAATTCGTTAATCAAAAACAGACCGCCCGGAGCCAGAACCCGGGTCATCTCTTTTAAAACTTTCCGTGGATTGGGGAAGTGATGCAATGAATTGGATACACTAACTGTGTCGAAGTACTCGTCTTCAAACTCAAGTTGCTCAGCATTTCCTTCCATCAGGGTAACCATGGTCTCGGTCAATCTTTCCTGTGCCACTTTAATGTTGGCTGGATTCATATCGATGCCGGTTCCTGATTCATAAAGGGCAAATGCATTTAACAGGAAGGCCAGAAAATCACCCTCGCCGGTGGCAATGTCGAGCAAATGACCTGCATTCCGGTTCTTCAGATTCTTTTTCAGTTCGGGTAAACTATACATGCGTCTCTCCTGCTTTCACTGGCTAAAATCAGATTACTTTACGTCAAAAGTGGTGGTTCCGATGTTGTTTCCGTCGGTAAAAACATCTACGGTATAAACACCTTCCATTAACTGAGGTTCGTCGGTATTGTCCCAGAAAATATTAACCGGAAGCTCGGCTCCTTCGTATTCGACGGTTCGCATGGCTGAATAGGGAATTTTCAGATCCTCGAACCGGAAAACATTGTCTTTGGATTTGACCAGCAATAACTGATCGGGGCGCTGAATACGGATGTATATATCTTTGGAACCACGTTTGGCGGTTACGTTTTTACTGAGTGTGAAGCTGACTTTGATTTTTTCTATTTTGTTGGATTTCGGGGTGTCTTTTCCTTTTCGGTTGATGCCGGTTGCTTCCAGGTTAAGTGCTTCCAGCTGAGCGGCCAACGAAACTTTTTGTTCCAGCTTTTTCTTCTGTTCCTCCAGTTGTTGATTCTGGCTCTTCACTTCTGTGTACTGCTGCTTAACCTGTTTGTTCTCGGCCATCAGGATTTTATTGCGCTGGTTCAGGGAGTCGATCTGCACAATGTAATTCCGCATAATTCCCCGTAAGGTATTCACCTCGTCACGGTAGTTGGAAATTTGTGCATAGCTGGCTTTTTTCAACTGCTCTACTTCTGTCAGGAGATTCTGGACCTTGGTCTGAGCCAATTCAATATTTGTGTTCAACGTGTCATTTTCGGTGTGCAGTGAGTCATATGCTACGACCATCCGGGAAAGCTCGGACTTAATTGAATCCTTCTCCACATTAAGCTGCTGAACCATTTGCTGGTTATTCTTCCGTTGCAGAAAGAACAGAACTCCTACAACAACCAACAAAACAGCTAGTACGATAACAATGATGTTGTTTCGTTTGTCAACCGATGATTTATTTTCCTGATTTGCCATGTTTTCCCTGTATTGCGAAGGTTTCAATCCATTTAGAATACGTACAAAAGTAATATTATTTTAGACCCGATCAAACGAGCCAACCGGGTGAAAAATAACGTCGCATCGGCTATTTTTTGCCTGATGTGAATCGTGATAATTCTGCTCAAGACAACAAAATATCTTTAGCTGTTGTTTTAAGTCACATCATGAGGCAGCTGGTATTTTCAGTGAAAAACCTGTTTAATAAAGCTTGCGGATGAATCGATAATGAACTGAAATTAGCATACATGAATTTATCTGACATACGAAGAGATTATCAGTTGAAACAACTCGACCCGAAAGAGGTGAATGCCGATCCCATCCGGCAATTTGAGGTTTGGATAAACGAAGCGCTCGACGCTAAAATATCCGATCCGACTGCAATGACCCTCGCTACTGCTACGGCAGATGGTAAACCTTCGGCACGTATTGTTCTGTTGAAGTATTTCAGCCATGATGGTTTTTTCTTTTTTACGAATTATGAAAGTCGAAAAGGTACCGAGTTGGCCGAAAATGAGCAGGCCGCATTACTGTTTTTCTGGCCCGAACTGGAACGACAAGTTCGTGTGGAGGGCCATGTAATCAAAGCCAGCCCGGAGTTATCGGATAACTACTTTGCCTCGCGTCCGCCCGAAAGTCAGTTGAGTGCAGCTATTTCGCCGCAAAGTAAAGAAGTAAAGGATCGTTCTTTTCTGGAGGAACTGTGGACAAAAAAGCAGCAGGAGCTTGGTGATGATACTATTCATCGTCCAGATTTCTGGGGAGGCTACCGATTGGTTCCTGAGAAGATTGAATTCTGGCAGGGACGCTCCAACCGCCTGCATGATCGCGTACTTTACAGTCGATCCGCAGACGCCTGGAAACTGGTTCGCCTGGCTCCCTGATTTATTCCTTTTGGTAAACCACTTCGCCGTTAGAGACGGTCAGTAGCACTTTTGCTTTTGATAGTTGAACTTCTTGAGCTCTCATCAAATCGGTATCAAGCATGACAAAATCGGCCAATTTTCCTTGCTCGATTGAACCTTTCTCGTTCTCTTCGAAAGCAGCTTTGGCTGCCCAAATGGTCATGGAGCGTAATGCTTCTTTCCGGCTGATGGCATTCTCAGGATGAAAGCCATTGGGAGGCCAACCGGCTGGATCTTTCCGGACTACACCGGCATAAAAGCCAAGTATGGGGTTGATCTCTTCGATGGGAAAGTCACTGCCATTGGCCAGCCAGCCATTTTCGTTTAGTAACTGTTTGTAGGCATAGGCATATTTAATCCGGTCGCCAATACGTTCTTCGGCCCAGTACATATCGCTTGTACAGTGGGTAGTTTGCACCGACGGAATTATATTGAACTGGCCAAAACGAGCGAAATCTTCCGGAGCAACAATCTGTACATGTTCAATTCGCCAGCGGCGATCATTCGGACCGCCAAGTATTTCCTGGTAAATATCGAGCATACGTTTCACGGCTGCATCGCCAATACAATGGGTGTTGATTTGAAATCCTGCCTTATATGCTTTGCGGCAGATATTTTCAAGGTATTCTTTTTCATTTACAAAAATTCCGGAAGTCTCCGGTGCATCGGAATAAGGTTCCAGCAATTTAGCTCCTCTTGAACCCAACGCTCCGTCGGCATAAAGTTTTATGGAAGCCACATGTAAACGAGGTTTTACTACAGGGCCGTTTGCTAATTGTTCCATATTTTCTTTGTCGGGTGACATCATGCTGTAAATGCGTATCTTAAGATTGCCTTTTTCCTGCAGCGAATCAATTATTGCAATGTCGGTGTGAGGAAGGCCGGCATCCTGCACTGAGGTAAGGCCAACCGCAAAACAATTTCTTTGTGCTTTCAGCAAAGCTTCCTCTTTTCCTTTTCGGGAAACCGGAGGGATAGCATTTTTTAGCGCATCGACTGCATTCTCAAGGAAAATGCCGGTCATTTTTCCGTTTTCACGGATAACTTCGCCGGGAGCAAAATCATTAGGATGAATACCCGACGCCTCAATGGCAGCTTCATTGGCTAATACGGCGTGACCATCGATGCGGGTAAGAATAACCGGAACATTGGGGAAAAGCTCGTCTAATTTTCGGTTGTCAGGGAACTTCTTTACCGGCCAGTCGTTGTGATCCCAACCAGTACCTTCGAGCCAGCCTTCCGGATTTTCTTTGCGATGCTTTTTTAGAATGTCCAGTATTTCATCGAATGATTTTGTGTCGCGCAGATTCGCTTGTTGCAATGTCAACCCGTACATTAAAAAGTGACAGTGGGCATCGATAAATCCCGGGTAAATGGTTTTCCCGCCGGCATCGATGACATTATCGCTTTTGAACTGATTCAGAATTTCTTCCTCTGTGCCAACTCCGACAAATATGCCATCTTTCACCGCAAGGGCATCAGCGATGGTAAACTCCGGATCGACTGTGTATATTTTGGCATTTTTGACGATTAAATCTACAGGTTGGCCTTTAGAGGGCATGGAAAATAAAATGGAGGCAGCAATCATAACAAGCGTATATTTTATCATGTCAGGTAAACGTTTGGTTCTTGCTAAGATAACGAATTTCATTCGGCTTGTGATTTTCATAAAAATAGAGGGTTGATTAATTTTGCAGAAAATTAACCGGATGGCAAAACGCAAAATAGAAACGGAGATTTACAGTTATGGCGAATATGCTGAATGGGATCGGCAAAGCAAATCGATTCCGCGACTGGTGGCCATTACAGAAAGAGTTCCGGCCTCTATCGGCACAGAATTTGGCTATGTGCTGAAAATTCGTTTCGGCAAGGGGCGAAAACTGAATTTTCGGATCGATCATCCATCGTTTGCTGACGATAAAGGAAATGTGGTACCATCATTTACAGGCGAACAGTTTATCCGTAGCAACGACTATGAATTTTTCCTGGGCGATTGCATCTGGGAACCTCTTGACGATAAGTTGGGAAAATGGACAATGACGACCTGGATAGATGGCAAAATTGTGGCTCAAAAAACGTTACTTCTGGTAGCCAAATAAAAAAGGAACCAACTTTTCGGTGGTTCCTTTTTATGTTTTTCGCGAAAGCGGATTATTCCTTAATAAGTTTTTCCAGTTCGGCATACGCATCGTCGATGCCTTTCACAAAATCTTCCTGCAATTTGTTGTAATGAGCCTTTACCAGTTTCGGGTTGTCTTTCCCGTCAGGATGGTTGGCTTTGTCGATGGCTTCGTTGTGCAATTTTACTGCATCACTAATAATCGCAATTGCTTTTTCATCGTCTGCTTCTTCGAAATATTCGACGTAGTCGATGCAATCGCCGATAAGTTGTGCTGTCAGCTCAACGATGTCTTTTTTTAATCTTCGGACACTTGCCATAATGGTCAGTTTTCTGTAATCAACGGCATCATTTTCCGAAAGTCGAACTGCTGATGCCGTATAAGCAGTCCTAACGGTATTATTAAATGCTACTTAATCGTTTCAGTCTCAAAGCAAGATACAAATCGCCTTGCTATCATACAAGACTAAAAAGCTTTCTTGTTGCGCTCTTTCTTCTTCTTTTTCGCGTCTTCTTCCTGCTTCTCCTTATCGATAATTTCTTTTTTGTACACTGGTTGTGCCGGTAATTGCCAAGTGGGAACATTCACGTCCCAGTTCGAGCGAACTTTCTGTACTTCCGGGTAATAGAGCACCTCCTCGGGTTGCCTGTGAGCCTGTAGATCGCCGGTATCCCACTTTCCGTTGTTGTTTCGGTCGAAGATCACTTTAATCATGTATTTCTGCGGCTCCAGAAACGGAAATTCCAGGGTTCCATCTTTGTAAATTGTTTTTTCCCGCAGGACTTCTTCTTTATCGTCGTCTTTCAGTAACTGTACAATCGTCGGTACCGTAACATTCTTCACAGCAAGAATGATTTTTCCATAATGCTCCTCTTCCTGTGTAACGAAGGTATTTTCGGTGCTGTCCGATACGGCGCCATAGATAGTTGTTACCGCGGCTGAAT